>Ga0335073_10015684_pt1 | contig 10593 bp, 11 predicted proteins | sample Lox_Sample_22_FD_207093 | JGI IMG/M metagenome (GOLD analysis project Ga0335073, IMG submission 207093) | Soil microbial communities from Loxahatchee National Wildlife Refuge, Florida, United States - Lox_Sample_2.2 | ecosystem: Environmental > Terrestrial > Soil > Wetlands | place: USA...
AGCCCTGACGCCGGACACCATGCGGGGCGCGCCCGGTGCTTCCGCATGGCTTCCCCCGCCCCGGCGGGACCGTCACCGCTTTGACGCACGGAAACCCTTCCCCCATTCTTCGGTATCGCTGACGCGATGACGCGAAACGGAGGTTGGGCGGGGCGATGCGGGCGATCCTGGACGCGGTATTGCGGCGTTTCATCCGGCACGGCCGGCTGACGATTCACTGGCCGGATGCCAGCGTCTCCGAGTATCGCGGCGGCCCCGGTCCTGAGGCCGCCGCGGCGATCCGCAATACCGCCACGATGCGTCGCCTGCTGCGGAATCCCGGGCTGGCGCTCGGCGAGGCCTACATGGATGGCGGCCTCGCGCCGCACAAATGCGGCATCTACGAGTTGTTGCACGTCATGGTGCTCAACCGCGACACCGGCAGCCCGAACGCGATGCTCGCATTGCGCGCCGAGGCGGCGCGATGGTTCAAGCGACTCGCCACATTCAACCCGGCCGGCCGCGCGCGGCGCAACGTCGCGCACCACTACGATCTGAACGGGCGGCTCTACAGCCTCTTCCTCGACCGCGACCGGCAGTATTCCTGCGCCTACTTCCCGCGCGGCGACGAGACGCTGGAGGAGGCGCAGCTCGCCAAGAAGCGGCACATCGCCGCCAAGCTGAACCTCGACCGGCCGGGGCTGACCGTGCTCGACATCGGCTGCGGCTGGGGCGGCATGGCGCTGACGCTGGCGCAGGAATTCGGCGCCCGCGTCACCGGCATCACCCTCTCCTCCGAACAGCTCGCCGAGGCGCGGGCGCGCGCCGAGGCCGCCGGCCTCGCCGACCGCGTCCGCTTCGAGCTGCAGGACTATCGCGCCGTGACCGAGCGCTTCGACCGCATCGTCTCGGTCGGCATGTTCGAACATGTCGGCGTCGGGCATTACCCGACCTTCTTCCAGACCGTGCGGCGCTGCCTGGCCGAGGATGGGGTCGCGCTGCTGCACTCGATCGGCCGCATGGACGGGCCGGGCGCCACCAATCCCTGGCTCGCCAAATACATCTTCCCCGGCGGCTACTCGCCGGCGCTGTCGGAGGTGGTGCCGTCGATCGAGCGCGCCGGACTCTGGATCACCGATATCGAGATCCTGCGGCTGCACTATGCCGAAACGCTGCGCCACTGGCGGCGCCGCTTTGCCGCCAACCGCGACGCCATCGCCTCGATCTATGACGAGCGGTTCTGCCGCATGTTCGAGTTCTATCTGGCCGGCGCCGAGCTCGCCTTCCGTGTTGGCGGCCACATGAACTTCCAGATCCAGCTCTCGCCCGCGCTCACCGCCCTGCCGCTCACGCGCGACTACATGCTGGAGGTCGAGCGGCAATCGGCGCGTCGCGCCGTGGAGGCCTGAGCGGCGGAGCCGGCCCGGCCGCTATTTCGGGCGCGCCAGCATCGGGCCGAGCGGCCGGCCGGCGAAGATGTGCACGTGGAAGTGCGGCACTTCCTGGTGCGCGTGCTCGCCGCTATTGGCCAGCACGCGATAGCCGGGCTGTTCCAGCTCGAGCTGTCGCGCCACCGCGCCCACGGCACGGAAGAAGCCGGCGATCTCCGCCTGGCTGGCACGCGCGCTGAAATCGGCGAGCGAGACGTAGCGGCCCTTCGGGATCACCAGCACGTGCACCGGCGCCTGCGGGTTGATGTCGTGGAACGCCACCGCCCACTCATCCTCGAACACGCGCTTGGACGGAATCTCGCCGCGCAGGATGCGCGCGAAGATGTTCTGATCGTCGTACTCGCCCAGCCCGCTGACCGCCATCGCCGCCTCCTCCGATTCCGCCGTCGCAGTGCCAAGGCGATGCTGCGCCTCGCCCGCGGCCCGTTCAGGGAATCTTGCGCGTCCTGAGCACGCGCGCCAGCGACAGGGTCCGGGCGCGCCCGGCCTTCTCGGTGATGCCGCTCACCCCCTCGCGCCGCCGCAGTTCCGCCCAGACCTGCTCCGGCTCGATCCCGGCATCCACCCACAGTACGAGCAGATGATACAGCACGTCGGCGCTCTCGCCGATCAGCGCCGCCGGGTTGCCGGCGACCGCCTCGATCAGGCACTCCACCGCTTCCTCGCCGAATTTCTGCGCCACCTTGGCGGTGCCGCGCGACAGCAGCCGCGCGGAATGGCTGACCGCGGGATCGGCGTCGCGCCGCTCCATCACCACGCCCCAGAGCCGGTCGAGCACCCGCGCCCCCTCGCCGGCCGGCAGGTCCGGCACCAGCGCGATCAGCGGGCCGGCTGTCGCCCGCCGCTTCTTCGCCTTGCCGGCGTCCGCCTTGCGTTTCTCGGCCTTTGCCACGTCACGTCCCTCGGTGCCGCACCGGCGCGAAGACGCCGGTCACGCCGCCGCCTGCGACAGGGCGACCGGCCGCGGCAGCCGCACCGGCAGCCCGGCCTGGTGCAGCGCCGCCTTCACCTCGGGAATGGAGAAGGTGCCGAAATGGAACACGCTCGCCGCCAGCAGGCCGGTCGCGCCGGCACGCGCGCCCTCGATGAAATGCTGCAGGCTGCCGACCCCGCCGGACGCCACCACCGGCACCCGCACCGCGCCGCAGACCCGCGCCAGCAGCTCGAGGTCGAACCCGTCGCCGGTGCCGTCCCGATCCATGCTGGTCAGCAGGATCTCGCCGGCGCCGCGTGCTGCGGCCTCCCGGCACCATTCGATCGCATCGATGCCGGTGCCCTGGCGGCCGCCATGCGTGAACACGTCCCACTTTCCGGGCGCGCTGCGCCGCGCGTCCACCGCCACCACGACGCACTGGCTGCCGAACTTGCGCGCCGCCTCGCCGACCAGCTCCGGCCGGGCGACGGCGGCGGAATTGATGCTGCACTTGTCCGCTCCGGCCAGCAGCAGGCGACGCATGTCGGCGACCGACCGCACCCCGCCGCCGACGGTCAGCGGCAGGAAGATCCGCGCCGCGGTGCGCGCGACGACGTCGAGGATGATGTCGCGGTTCTCGTGGCTCGCGGTGATGTCGAGGAAGGTCAGTTCATCGGCGCCGGCGGCATCGTAGATCGTCGCCGGCATCGCGCAGGGCGACGAAGTTGACGCCCTTGACCACCCGCCCGTCCTTGACGTCGAGGCAGGGAATGACGCGCAGCTTCAGCACCGCCGCCCTCTCCTTCGGAACCTGTCTTGTTAGACCGGTGCGCCGAGTCGCTTGCAAGCCTCGGAAGCTGCCCTTATGGCACCGCGCCCCGACAATTGTATGCCCCTGGTGAGGGAGAAGCACTCGCCGGAGCCTGGTCGCCGAAGATGTGAATCATGATCCGGTAGCGTGAAGTCGCGCCCGGCTTGGCCGGCACGGTCGGAGCGGTCCCGGCCTACTCCTCCGGTACCACCAGCCGGTAACCGACGCCGGGTTCGGTCGCGATCATGCGGCCGCCCGTCGCCCCCAGCTTCTGCCGCAGATGCGCGATGTAGACCCGCAGGTACTGCACATCCCCGGTGTGCTCGTCGCCCCAGACCGCGGTCAGCAACTGGCGATGCGTCAGCACCCGACCGGCATGCTGGGCCAGCAGCGCGAGCAGCGCGTATTCCCGGCCGCTGAGCGACACTTGCGCGCCGTTCAGCCGCACCTCGCGCTTCATCACATCGATCTCCAGCCCGCCGTGCCGGACCGGCTCGAACGCGCCGACTGCGAGGTTGTGACGAAGCTGGGCGCGCACCCGGGCGAGCAGCTCGCCGAGCGCGAACGGCTTCTCCACGTAATCGTCGGCGCCGCCGTCCAGCGCCGCGATCTTCTCGGTCTCGCGGTCGCGCGCCGACAGCACCACGACCGGCGCCTGGCTGAAGCCGCGCAGCTGCGCCAGCACCTCCTGCCCGTCGATGTCCGGCAGACCCAGATCGAGCAGGATCAGGTCCGGCGCGCGCTGCCTGGCAATCTCGAGCGCCTCGCCGCCGGTCTCCGCCCCCAGCACGTCGTAGCCCGCGGCCTCCAGTGCCGGGCGCAGGAAGCGCTGGATCTGGCGCTCGTCGTCGACCAGCAGCACCGATGACCGCGTCAGCGTCTCGCCCATCGCCGCATTCCCTCCTCCGGAACCAAACTTGTAGCAGCTTCGCGGTCTCGGAGGGCAGGAAGCGTGCAACCGGCACTGCAGCGCGAAAGCCGCGAAGGGTCGGCTATTTCGCGGCCGCCGCGGAGGCCGCCGCGACCGGCAGGTGCAGGGTGATCTCCGTGCCCGGTGCGCTGCCGGACGTGCCGGGGCGCGGGCTCGCCACTCCGATCGTCCCGCCCATCGCCTCGACCAGTCCGCGCGCGATGGCAAGTCCGAGTCCGGTGCCGGGCACCGGCCGGCCGCGCGGCGCGCCGCGATAGAAGCGGTCGAAAATATGCGGCAGCTCGTCGGCGGGAATGCCGATCCCGCCATCCGCGACCGCGATCCAGACCTGGCCGTCGGCGGCGCCGGCGCCGATCTCGACCGCCGCCCCCGGCGGGCTGTACTTGGTGGCGTTGTCCAGCGCGTTGACCAGCACCTGCTCCAGCAGGGTCGGATCGGCCAGCACCTCGGGCAGATCCGGCGCCAGGTCGAGCCGCACATCCCGCGCGTTCGGCACCCGCGCCATCGCCGCGGCGATCGTGTCGGCGACGCTGGTCGGCTCGCGCCGCGGCACGATGTCGCCGCTCTCCAGCCGCGTCATCTCGACGATGTTGGCCAGGAAATGGCCCATCCGCTCGACTTCTTCCCCGATCTCCTCGAGCAGGTCCTCGCGCGTCGCCGGGGTGAGCTGCTGCCAGGCGGCGCGCAGCGTATCGGCCGCGCCGCGAATCACCGTCAGCGGCGTGCGCAGATCGTGGCCGATCGAGCTCAGCAGCGCGGTGCGCAGCTTCTCCGTCTCCGCCTGCGCCGCGGTCAGCGCCGCCTCCCGCGCCAGCCGCACCCGGTCGAGCGCCAGCGCCGCCTGGTCGGCGAGCGCGCTCAAGGCCTGGAGCTGCGCCTGGGCGAGCGCGTCACCGGCGCGCACGCCGAGCACGCCGATCAGCCCCTCGCCCTCGCCGCTGCCGGTGCGCATGGGCAGAAACCACCATCCATTGGCGGGTCCGGCGGCCAGGCCCCATTCCGCCGCATCCGGCTGCGCCCGCACCCGCTCGGCCAGCGACCACGCGGTGTCGTCGAGCTGCTGGCGCCCCGGTACCGCGGCGGCGCGGTCGAGATGTCGGCCGCGGCTCAGCAGGACCACGCCGGCGCCGCCCACGGTACCGGCGGCCTGGGAGGCGATCTCGCGCAGCAACTCGCCCTCCTCGGCGGGAACGCCGAGGCGGCGGCTGAAGGCCACGATCCGGCCAAGTCCCTCGATCCGCCCGTGCGCGCCCCGCGCCTCGGCGCGCGACCGTCCGGCCAGCCAGCCGGCAAAGGCCGCGGCGAGGACGAACACCAGGACCGAGAGGGCGTCGCTCTTCCGGTAGTGGCCGAGGGCATAGAGCGGCGGGATGAAGAACAGATCCCAGCAGAGGAATCCCAGTGCCGCCGCATAGGCCGCGAGCCAGGATCCCCAGAGCGCGCCCGCCACCACCACGGCGGTGAGGAAAGCCATCCCCAGCGCCTGGTACGGCAGGACCGGCCGCAGCACGATGCCGGCGCCGACCAGGACCAGCACCAGCGCTGTGTCCTGTACCCAGGGCAGCCACCGCAGCGGTCGTCGCCGCGGCGGCGTTCGCGGCGCCGGTCCGGTGGCGACGATGTGCAGCGCGACGCCCGGTGCGCCCGCCAGAAGCCGCACCGCCAGGTCGCGGCCGGCCAGTCGCCGCAGCAGCGGGAACCGTGGGCGGCCGATGACGACCTGGGTCACGCCGCGCGTCGCGACCAGCTCCAGGGCTGAGGCAGCGACGCTGCGCCCGACGCGCGTCTCGAGCTCCGCCCCGAGCTGCACGGCCAGCGCCAGCAGGCGCGGCTCCGCCGCCGCTGACGGTCCTTCCACGTTGAGCACGACGAAGCGCGCACCGAGTCCGTCGGCGAGCCGCCGCGCCCGCCGCAGCACCGCCTCCGCCGAGCCGTCCGGCCCGAGCAGCGCCAGGACGCATTCGCCGCCGCCCGTGCCGCCATTGCCGGCACCGCCGACGACGCCGGAAGGCGCCCGCCGTGCAGCGGGGCGTGCGGGTCCGGGCGTCACGCGCACAGGCAACCTCCCTCGCCGGACGCCGGGATGGCGCGCCGCGGCGCAGCGGCCGCGCGACTACGCGGCGACGGAGGGCAGCCCCTGCGGATCCAGCCGATAGCCGCCCCCTTCGGTGACCAGGAGCCGGGCGTTCGACGGGTCGGGCTCGATCTTCTGGCGCAGGCGATAGATGTGCGTCTCCAGCGTGTGCGTCGTCACCGCGGCATTGTAGCCCCAGACCTCGTTCAGCAGCACCTGCCGTGCCACCGGCTTGGTACCCGCCCGGTAGAGAAACTTCAGGATCGCCGCCTCCTTCTCGGTGAGCCGGATGCGCCGGTTGCGCCCCGGCTCCTGCAGCAGCTTGGCGGAGGGCCGGAACGTGTACGGTCCGATGGTGAAGACCGCATCCTCGCTGTTCTCGAAGATGCGCATCTGCGCCCGCAGCCGCGCGAGCAGCTCGGCCAGTCGAAACGGCTTGGCAATGTAGTCGTTGGCGCCGGAGTCGAGGCCGCGCACCACGTCGGTCTCCCGGTCCGAGCCGGTCAGCATGATGATCGGGACCTTCAGCCCCTGCCGCCGCAGTTTCGCGCACAGGTCGCGCCCGTCACCGTCCGGCAGGGTGACGTCCAGGATCACCGCATCGAATCGGTTCTCGTGTGCGGCGAGGTTCGTCTCCGCCTCGCCGATACTGGCCGCTTCGACGGCACTGAATTCCCCATCGACGTGCAATTGCTCGGCGAGGGTTTCGCGCAGCGCCGCATCGTCATCGACGATCAGAATCGGCCGCTCGCCCGCCATCATGTACCCCTCATTGCGATGCTCTAAAAGTAGCCAAAGGGGAGCGTTCCTTGCCTCAGCCTGGCGTTCGGCGCCAGCCTGAGGCCGGCCGACGAAAACCGGGCGGATTGCCGACCCCGGCCGTCGCGGTGATCCAACGCAAAGCGCGACGATGCCAAACCGTTCCCCGTCGTCGCAAGTCCGACACGTTTGCGTGAGGCTCGCCCGCTGGCCCGTGCGCGATCGAAAGGACGGCGCGGCTCCCCCCGCGGTCGAACGAGATGGTAACGCCGCCGCGGCAGGTCAAATCTCCCGTACCGCCGCATCTCGCGCCAGCACCGGGCCGCCCCTATGTTCAACCGGCGACCCAGCCTCGTTTCCGCCGTCCCGACCGGCCGCCCGTCCTGCCTGGAGACCCATCCGTCGATGACCTCAATACGCGTGTGTGAGCGGCCTCTGCCCGATTCGGCAAGGACGACGCCCACCGCCCCCGATCCGGCGGTGCTGCGGGCGCGCCGCGTCCACCGCGCCGTTGCCGAGCTGCGCCGCGGCACGCCGCTCGTGCTGACGGAAGCGCCCGGCACCCCCGGGCTCGCCGTGCTGGCGGCGGAGGTCGCGACCACGGACAGCATCGCCGAACTGGCGCGGCTGGCCAACACCGCGCCCGTCCTGGTGGTGGCGCCGGAACGCGGCGCCGCCGTCCTGCCCCGACCGGCCCGGCACGACGTCCCGGGCCTGGCGCTGCACCTGCCCGACGGGCTGCTGACGCCGGCAGTGCTGCGCGGCCTCGCCGATCCGACCGCACCGCAACTGCTCCCGAACCTGCCCGAACCCGCCGCGCTGCCCTCCCTGGCGCCGGCGGCGCTGGCGCTCGCCAAGCTCGCGCGGCTGCTTCCGGCGGTGCTGGCCGCACCGTTCGAGCCGCTGGAGGCCGCCGCCGCACCGGAATGGCTCGCCGTTGCCGCTGCGGACGTGCTCGCCCATCGCGCCACCCCTGCGATCCTGCGGCGCGTCGCCGAGGCGCCGGTGCCGCTGGACGCCGCCCCGGATGCGCGGGTGATCGCCTACCGCGAATCCGGCAGCGGCACGGAGCATCTGGCGATCCTGATCGGGCGGCCCGAGACCGCCGTCGCCGGTCGGGTACCGCTGGTGCGGCTGCATTCGGAATGCTTCACCGGTGATCTCCTCGGCAGCCTGCGTTGCGATTGCGGGCCGCAACTGAGGGGAGCCATCCGGCGCATGGCGGCCGAGGGCGGCGGCGTGCTCCTGTACCTGGCGCAGGAGGGGCGCGGCATCGGCCTGGTGAACAAGCTGCGCGCCTACGCGATGCAGGATCGCGGGCTCGACACGCTGGATGCCAACCGGGCGCTCGGCTGGGAAGCGGACGAGCGCAACTTCCTGGTTGCCGCCACCATGCTGGAGGAACTCGGCGTCACCCGGGTGCGGTTGCTCACCAACAATCCGGACAAGCTCTCGGCACTCGCCGCCTGCGGCATCGACGTGGTCGAGCGCGCGCCGCACGCCTTCGCCCCGAACGGCATCAACGACCAATACCTCGCCACCAAGGCGGAGCGCTTCGGCCACCTGCTCGGGTAGCGGGCGGTCTTATGCCGGTCGCGGTGCTGCTCCCGGACGGCATGCTGCGCCTCGATGGTCTGGTGGTGCGCGCGGCGATCGGCCGCGGCGGGCGACGCGCCGACAAGCAGGAGGGCGACGGGGCGACGCCGGTCGCCGAGCTGCCGCTGCGCCGCGTGCTCTACCGCGCCGACCGCGGCCCGCCGCCCGTCTGCTCCGTCCCGATCGAGCCGATCGGCCGCGATGACGGATGGTGCGACGATCCGGATGACCCCGAATACAACCGGATGATCCGCCTGCCGCATCCGGCGCGGCACGAGACGCTGTGGCGGCCCGATTCCATCTACGACCTGGTGGGCGTGCTCGGCTGGAACGATCGGCCGGTGATCCCCGGCCGCGGCTCGGCGATCTTCCTGCACGTCGCCCGCCCGGACGGAGCGCCCACCGAAGGCTGCATCGCACTCGCACTGGGCGATCTCCGCACGGTGCTGGAGGCCGGACTGAGCGGGATCCAGGTTCTCCCCTGACGGGCCCGGCGGCCCGCCCGGCACGATGCCGCCGAGGAGGCCCCATCGCGCCACGCCGATGCGGTGACGATTCTCCCCAGAATCGGGGGCCGCCATTCCCGCCCCCACTCGCCGGCCGGCGGCCTCGCGCACCTTGGCGGCATCTGCCTCGCAACCTGACCGAACGCCACTTGCCTTTCCCGGCTCCGGGCGACTATCCGGCCAACCCGGCACAGCGAGACGGGGCTTGTCACGCGTCGCCCCGGATGCTCGGCTCCGCCACGAGCTGGCCCGGCCGGCCGCGGCCGAACGCCCCGCTCCGCCCCGCCCCACCCGCAGGCAACCCAGTGCCCCTTCCGCCCCCGCCTTCCGCCAGCGCCGCTGACGCCTTCCTGCTCGCCTACCCGGCGCTGTTCTCGATCGTGAACCCGATCGGCGGCGCCCTGATCTTCAGCGAAATGACCGCCGAGCGCGCGCACCCGGAGCGGCAGCGCATCGCCGCACATGTCGGCTTCTATTCGCTGATGGTGCTGCTGGTCTCGCTGTGGGCCGGCAGCTACGTGCTCAACTTCTTCGGCATTTCGCTCGGTGCCCTGCGCCTGGCCGGCGGCCTGGTCGTGGCGGTGCGCGCCTGGGACGTGCTGAACGCGCCGGACCGCCACCGCGAGCAGAAACAGCGCCAGGCCGCCGAAGCGCCATCGTCGGACGACCCCGCCTTCTTTCCGCTCACCATGCCCTTCACCACCGGCCCAGGCACCGTCGCGGTCGCAATCGCGCTCTCCGCCGAACGCCCGTCACACGGGATCGGCGCCCTGCCCTTCCTGCTCGGCCTCACCGCGGCCGCCCTGGCGATGGCGGTCTCGATCTGGATCGCCTACCGCTCGGCGGAGCGGCTGATGAGCCTCCTCGGCGAGACCGGCGCCCGCGTCTTCACCCGGGTGATCGCCTTCCTGCTGCTCTGCATCGGCGTGCAGATCATGGCCAGCGGCGCACTCGATATCCTGCGGCCGGTGCTGGGATAAGAGGCTGGCTCAGCCCGGCCCGGTCGCGACCGTGATCCGCGGCGGCGTCCGCAACGTCTGGAAAATCACGCAGTAGCGCTCGGTCGTCTCGATCAGCCGCGCCAGGCGCGCTTCGTCGGCATCAACGTCAAGCTCGAAACGCAGCACGATGTCGGTGATCCCGACCGGGACGGCGCGATCCACACCCAGCGTGCCACGCACATCCCACTGCCCCTCGGCAACGATGCGGCCACCGCGCAGCGCCACCCCCATCGCCGTCGCCACCGCCTGCACCGTCACGCCGGCACAGGCAACCAACGCCTCCAGCAACATGTCGGCGGAACACGCCTGCTCGCCGGTGCCGCCCGCGGCAGGATGCAGGCCGGCCAGCGTCTCGCCCTGCCGGCCCGCAATCGCGCAGGAGAGATCTCCGCGCAACCGCGCTTCGGCACGGGATGTCACACGCGCGGCGCCGGGATCCTCGCGGTAGCGCTGCTTCAGCGGCGCCTGCAACGCGCGCAGGGCGGCGGAGTCCATTGGGGGGAGTCTCCTAAAGCAAGACAGGTTGGGGCTCCGCCCCAAACCCCGCCGGGGGCAGCGCCCCCGGACCCGCA
>Ga0335073_10015685_pt1 | contig 10592 bp, 8 predicted proteins | sample Lox_Sample_22_FD_207093 | JGI IMG/M metagenome (GOLD analysis project Ga0335073, IMG submission 207093) | Soil microbial communities from Loxahatchee National Wildlife Refuge, Florida, United States - Lox_Sample_2.2 | ecosystem: Environmental > Terrestrial > Soil > Wetlands | place: USA: Florida...
ATACCGCACCGACCGTCCCCCGCTCCATATTGATGGACGGGTTGTCATTCTCGTGGATGACGGCATAGCGACGGGAGCCAGTATCTATGCGGCGATTCGTGCGTTGCGACAGATGAATCCCAAGAAACTGATCGTCGCGGTTCCAGTAGCGCCGGCCTCGACTGCGAACTGGCTGCGTTCCGTCGTGGATGAGCTCGTTGTTATATACACGCCAAATGACTTTTACGCAGTCGGCCAGTTCTATGAACACTTCTCTCAGGTATCGGATGAAGAAGTGATCGCTCTGTTGCGGCAGGCTGAGAAATCGGCCCCGGCACACTGCTAATCTGCCCCATGAGCTTCTATGGCTCACGCATCATGGATGAATCACGCAGGTACAGTTTGGAGCGAATTGCGCATTTCGGCACGCGCAACGCGCAAAGCCGTCTGCAGGGCCGTATCTGGATTCAGCGAGATGGAATCGATCCCTTGCTCCACCAGCCATTCTGCGAATTCCGGGAAATCCGATGGGGCTTGCCCGCAAATACCGATCGGTTTGCCAGCGGCGTGAGCCGACCTGATCGCCTGTGCAATCATCCATCGCACCGCACCATTATTTTCGTCAAAGAGATGAGCGATGACCGCAGAGTCTCGATCGATCCCTAACGTGAGTTGCGTCAGATCGTTGCTGCCGATCGAATAGCCATCGAAGATCTTGAGAAATTGCTCTGCCAGAACAACATTCGCCGGAATCTCACACATGGCATAGATTTCCAGTCCATTTGCTCCCCGCTTCAAGCCGTGTCCGGCCATCGTGGCAATTACCTTGCGGCCTTCTTCAACTGTTCGGCAAAATGGGACCATCACTTTCACATTCGTCAGACCGAACTCGTCACGCACCCTGGCCAGAGCAAAGCACTCCAGTGCAAAACCGGCTGCGTACCGTTCGTCGTAATAGCGGGATGCTCCACGAAATCCGATCATTGGATTCTCTTCATGCAGTTCAAACTCAGCGCCGCCCATCAGGTTCGCATATTCATTCGTCTTGAAATCACTGAGCCTGACGATGACCGGATTCGGATAAAATGCAGCTCCAATTCTGCCGATCCCCTCGCTGAGCCGCCGAATAAAGTACCCTTTTGCGTCCTCCTGTCCAATACGTTTGCGAATTTCGCTTCTCGTCTGAGGGTTCTGGAGATTCTCCAGATTAGCCAACGCCATCGGATGAATACCGATATGGCTTGTGATGATGAATTCGATGCGCGCCAGTCCCACGCCATTATTAGGAATGCTCGCAAAATCAAAAGCTTTGGCCGGATCCCCGACGATCAGCATGATCCTGGTTCGCATTTGCGGGAGTCTGGTCTCTGATACCGTATCCGTCTGAAATGGAATGAGCCCGGAGTACACATGGCCCTCGCTGCCTTCTGTGCAGCAAACAGTAACTTCTTGGCCGGTCTTCAGGACTTGGGTGGCATTTCCCGTACCTACGATGCATGGAATCCCGAATTCCCGCGATACGATGGCAGCATGTGCCGTTCGACCGCCCTGATCCGTGACAATCCCTGCAACGCGGCGCATCACCGGCTCCCAGTCCGGATCGGTGCTGCTGGCCACAAGAATTTCTCCCGCCTGCACTTCATTCAGCTTGTGCACATCTGTGACCACATGTGCCTTGCCTGATCCGATTCGTTCACCGACCGCCTGTCCTCTTACCAAAATAGACCCGGGCGTACCCCTCAGACGATAGACTTCGGCGACATGCGTACGCGTCTTCGCTGAATGAACGGTTTCTGGCCTTGCCTGGACAATATACAGCTTGCCCGTAACGCCGTCCTTTGCCCACTCGATATCCATAGGCCGCAAGTGCCCAGCCAGCTTCGAATAGTGGTCTTCTATCATGCAGCCCCACCGGGAGAGTTCAAGCACCTCGCTGTCCACGAGGCAATATTGGCCGCGATCCTCAGCTGGAGTGGCCTCGCTCCGTGTTGTCCGCGTGCCGTCGCCATAGATCAGGCGAACTTCTTTCGATCCGAGCCGCCGTCCGATGATCGCGCTATGGCCTGTCTTCAAAGTGGGCTTGAAAACCGTCCACTCATCGGGAGTAACCACTCCCTGCACAACGAATTCGCCGAGCCCGTAGGCGCCCGTAAGTGTCACAACATTACGAAAGCCGGACTCCGTATCCAGCGTAAACATCACTCCGGAACAAGCTTTGTCCGAACGGACCATCGGCATGATGCCGACGGACAAGGCAACCTTCAACTGCGAGTAGCCCTGGCGCGCACGGTAGTTGATCGCCCGGTCTGTAAACAGCGAAGCAAAGCATTGGTGCACCGCTCTGAGCAGTGCCGCTTCGCCATGCACATTCAGAAAGGTCTCGGCAGCTCCGGCAAACGATGCCTCAGGCAAATCCTCGGCGCTCGCCGAGGACCGCACCGCCAGACTCGGCTCATCACCAAGCCGCTGCACCAGGGCTCGATAGCCATCAAGGATGGCGGTTTGCAAATCCTGGGGCAGTGGCGTTTCCATGATCAGCGACCTGACTGATTGCCCACAGGCCGCGAGTCTTTCGATGTCCTCCGGGTTCAAGCCAGTGAACGTTGCATCGAGCTTTTCCCGAAGGCCGTTTTCCTTGAGAAGCCTCCAGTATGCGTCGGTTGTAATGGCGAAGCCATCCAGTACGCCGATCTCGCGATGGCTGAATGCTGAATAAAGCTCTCCCAGCGACGCGTTTTTGCCGCCCACTCGCGCCACGTCGCTCATGCGGATTTGCGAGAAGTCCAGAATGTAATCTGATGCCATTGGATGCTCCAGAACTTGAACACTCCGGCTACTCTACTTTGGAAATGCGCCAGGCGCCGTGACCGCGATCACTCATGCGTTATGGCTGTCTCGCATATTGCGTGCACAAATGCGGCCTTCCGCAACGACACCTGTATACAATTAGCCCACTCGAAAAAGAATCGATAATCGGGGTAATTGATGACTACTCGCCGCGCCTTTCTGTTCAGCAGTGTGCCTTCCGCCGCTTTGCTTACTCTTGCCCAGCCCAGTCTGTCCTTTGCGTCAGCAGAAACCCGACCGTCCCCGGCTCCGGATACCAACGTCGATACCGCATCGAGCGAACTGCGGCCTCATATCGAACGCTTCGCAGCGGACCAGGCATTGCTGCGCCGCTTCTACAGCATTCCTTTCGCGCCGCAGACGCGCGATCGCATGCGCAAGTTCTACATTGAGCGGCAAGGCGAGCTCGTTGGAATCGAATTCGACAAGTTGAGCGAGGATGCACGGATCGACCATATCCTGTTTCGCAACTACCTCGACCGGCAGCTCAGTCATCTGGATGAGGACGGGCAATTCGAGAGCGATGTTGTGCCTTACATACCCTTTGCCTACGCGATCATTACTCTGTTCATGGCGCAGCGCGACATGGAGCCTATCGACGGCAAGCAATCTGCCGCCACACTGTCACAGATCGAGCATGCCTGCTCCGCGACACAGAAAGATCTGGAAGCGAAGCTCGCTGCGACGAAAGATGATCCAAAAAGCATCGCCGCGCAGCGGCGGCGTGAGGCCGCCAATCGCGCCGTCCAGCACGTGCAAACTCTGCGGTATTTCTTGCATGGCTGGTTTGAGTTTTACGACGGCTACGACCCGATCTTCACCTGGTGGGCAGCGGAGCCGTATAAGACGGCTGACGCGGCGCTCGATGCCTATGGCAAATTCCTCGCGGAAAAAGTTGTCGGCTTAAAATCTCCCGCAGCGGATCAGAAGCAGGCGTCATCTCACGGCGAAGAAGATGCATTTGCTCAATCTATGGATGCAGCGCACCCTGACGACGCCAGCGATATCATCGGTCACGCCATTGGCCGTGACGCTCTCATCAAAGAACTGCAGTTCGCCATGATTCCCTATACGCCGGAAGAGTTGATCGCGATCGCGGAAAAGGAGTTTGCCTGGAACGACGCCGAAATGATTCGTGCTTCACGCGAGATGGGCTTCGGAGATGACTGGAAAAAAGCGCTCGACAAGGTGAAGAACACCTATGTAGAACCTGGCAAACAGACCGAGCTGGCGCATAAGTTCGTTCTTCAGGCGCTGGAATTTCTTGACGAGCACGATCTGGTTACAGTGCCTCCGCTGGCTCGGGAAACATGGCGTATGCGCATGATCCCTCCGCAGCAACAACTGGTGTCGCCTTTCTTTCTCGGGGGCGAAGTGTTGCAGGTTGCCTATCCCACTGACACGATGTCTTACGAGCAGCGCATTACCACCATGCGCGCCAACAACATCGCGATGTCGCATGCGACGGCCTTCCACGAGATGATTCCCGGCCACGAGCTGCAGGGCTTCATGGAACAACGTTACCGCGCGTATCGTCTTGCTTTCGGCGGCACGCCGTTTCTGATTGAAGGATGGGCGCTCTACTGGGAGATGCTTTTCTGGGACATGGGCTTCGATCGCACGCCGGAGGAGCGCGTCGGTGCGCTCGCCTGGCGCCGCCATCGCTGCGGACGCATCGTCTTCTCGCTCAATTTTCACCTCGGCAAGTGGACGCCGCAGCAGTGCATCGATCTCCTGGTCGACCGCGTCGGCTTCGAGCGCCAGGCAGCCATAGGCGAGGTGCGCCGCTCGTTCGGAGGCGCGTATGAGCCGCTTTATCAAGCCGCTTACCTGCTTGGGGGCATGCAGATCTACGCGCTTCACCGCGAACTGGTCGGCTCCGGGAAAATGACGAATCGGCAATTCCACGATGCCGTGCTCAAAGAGAACAACATTCCTGTTGAGATGATCCGTGCAAGCCTGACTCGACAGACCTTACCCAGGGACTTTCGCACGCAATGGAAGTTTTACGGAGATGTGACTGCCGCCGCCACTCAATGAGCCCCCGCCTTAGGCAGGTTCCAGTGCTGGTGTACTGCAATCATCCGTAAAACAAAGCAGACGGCGAAGCCGACTGCAGTGGCCACTGCTGGACGTATCTTTACTTTCAGTGACAGGATCATAGCCGCCGCGCCCGCGAGGGCAGCGGCCGCATATACGTCGGAGTGCAGGACGGAAGGAATGCGCGCCAGCAATACATCGCGAATCGTGCCGCCGCCAACGCCGGTGATGCCTCCCATCAGCGTTGCCAGAAAAGGATGGATGTTATAGTCGAGCGCCTTCGCCGCCCCGGCGACAGCGAACAAGGCCAGTCCTGCGGCGTCGAGCGTTACGATGAGCGATTCCGGCACTTTGTTGACGAAACTATTTTGGAAGAAGACCACGGCCCCGCCTGCGAAGGCCACAGCCGGGTAGCGCCAGTCGCGAATGGAATTCGGAGGAACGGCCCCAATCAGCACATCGCGAATAATGCCGCCGCCCAGCGCTGTCGCGAACGCCAGCACCATCAGTCCAAGAATGTCTAAGTTGCCTTGTACGGCAGCCATTGCCCCTTCGACTGCAAATACGAGGGTGCCGATAAGATCGATGGCCAGCAACAGGTTGGCGGAATGAAATGTGATAGGCGTACGTTTGCTTGCAGTCATTTCCTGTCCAGTTAACGAACAGAGTAATGGCATTTATTTGGAGAAACAAATAGTCTTATGACAGGGGATTGATTACCAGCTATCAGCTGTGTTTCACTCAATTACTCTCGACATCTCCATTTCCAGCACATTTGGATTACTTGGTGTTGCATTAATAAGGGGTACTGAATGAGAAACAACCATTCTGCGCTGTTTCATTGCTGTGTTGCGGTACTTGCCGGTTGGATGAGCATCTCTCCGGCACGGGTGTTACATGCGCAGAAGCGCGTGAGCGACAAAGATGTAGAAGCTCTGATGAAGAACCTGAAGGAAGACTCCAAGTCCTTCCGGGAAAACTTCGACGCCGCGCTCAAGAAGAGCGCGATCCGGCGAACCAGCCAGGAGAAAGACGCCAAGGATCTGGTGGCCAGTTTTGAGAAGCAGACCGACTCGATGCTGAGCGATTTTAAAAAGACGAAACGAGGCGATGTCGCGGTCGAGAGCACGATCAGCAACGCACAGGAAATTGAGCGACTCATCTATAACCTGCAGCTCGACCCCAAGACCATTTCTGAATGGGAAAAGATCCGATCGGAGTTGGATCGAGTGTCGGGCGCCTTCGGCATTAATGTGCCTTACAGCCGCATGTGAACGCGGCTGCGCCTCGCTGTTCGCAGCCTCCTGTGCATTCAGCCCGCGCAAAGATGACGTGACCTTTCCGACGAAGTAAAATACGGGTTTTGGATCGCGATAAAGGAAGACCATCATGGCAGTCTCAGTAATGGCCGGTATTCCGGCGCTCAAGGATACGCACAGCCAGCTCAAGTCCCGTATGGACAAAGCTGTACACGATTTTCAGACGAACCTGGCATCGACACGTACCGGCCGCGCTTCGGTGGCCATGCTCGACCAGGTCAAGGTGGACTATTACGGCACGCACACGCCGCTGAACCAACTGGCGCAGCTCACCACTCCCGACGCCAATATGCTTGTCATTCAGCCGTGGGATGCCAGCATCATCGGCGAAATTGAGAAGGCGCTCCGCACCTCCGATCTCGGGTTCAATCCGCAGAATGACGGAAAGATATTGCGGGTCCCTGTTCCGCCCATGACGGAGGAGCGCCGCCGCGAAGTGGTCAAGCACTTGAACAAGGTGCTCGAGGAGCACAAGACAGCGGTGCGCAACGTTCGTCGCGACGGCAACGACCTGATCAAGAAAGCGGCCAAGGAGAAGAAAATTTCCGAGGACGAGGAAAAACGCTCGCTTGAAGAGATTCAGAAGCTGACAGACGAAGAGATCAAGCGCATGGACGAGATGAGCAAGAAAAAAGAAGCTGAAATTATGCAGGTCTAGTCTGCGCGCCGCTCCAGGCGCTTGGCCAGAATACGTAGACAGAACAAGCCGCTTCAGTGCAAGCGGCTTGTTCTGTTTCTGGCCCGTATCCGGCTATTTACATCAGAAATTTCTGCGCGCCATGCGACGGAAGTGAGCTTGGCAATCTGCGTTCCAGCTCGCAGCGCACCTGGTTCAGACCGAACATGCAGCTCTCGAAGGCCTCGGAAAGCCGGCCAAAGAGTGGGGCTTCGGCGGCATACTCAAAAAGATCGAACGTGGATACGATGTAATAGCTCTCCTTGCCGGCGCGAATCATATCGTAAAGATTGGCATGTTCATTCTCCCGCCATTTGTGCACCGACTCCGGATACATCCCCGTGCAGAAGAGAGCATAGTCGCCAATATGTTTCCGGATTTCCCGCTCCGCGTCGAAAGAGGGCGCGGTCCCGTGAACGGGGTCCGACGCGAGCAGCATTTCCCCCACCTCCCTCACCGGGCGCCCGGCGCCATCGCGAATCGGATAGAGCCGGTCAGAGATGCAGAAGTCGGTCAGCAGATCTGCAATGTAGGTCGTCACCTCGCGGTCACTGATGCCGACATGTTCACCGTAGCACTCAGCTACAACATTGTGGAAGAACTGACGCAACGCATGGTCCTGGGAAATCATATCGCCCCTCCTGCATGGGCTTGCACAGCCATAAGCGCCTACTTGAGATGCGCTTCATAACGGCAGTCGCCTACTCCTCATGGATTACAAATGAATGAATTCGTTTCATAAAACAAGAGACTTCTTTGGTTCCATGCAATCTTTTTAGCAGTCGAAGTGCCAAACTGCGATTGACGCTCAAATTTTGCGTGTCACGCTTCCTTCATATTTCCCACCATAGAACGGGCGTATGATGAGTTGCGCGTCTCATTTGGAAGAACATAGCTATGGCAAAGCAGACTTCCTCAAAACCTCCGCACAAGCCATCTCATCCCGCAAAAAAAACTAAACCCACCCCGAAGCCGACTCCTACGCCCAAGCCTTCTCCTACCCAGACGTCAACAAACGACGACACACCTGTCTTCGCGCAGCCACAGCCGACCCCGGATCCGACAGCGTTCAAGGTGCCCCATCCGTCGGATGACGGGCTCTACAAGAAGGTCAACAGCAAGTTGTTGCAGCCGATCCCGACAGCAAGGGGCACAGCGGCCGAGCCGATCCTCACCCTGGCTGACGTCTATGGCGATCAGGGCGCGGCAAAGACCACGGCCATCCAGCGGGCCGGGCAGATCGTCTTCCATTCCGTCGGCGACACCGGCAGCGTGAGTGGCACATCGACACAGAATGAGGTGGCCGACAAGATGGTTGCCGACTTCGCTGAAACCGACCCTGCCGACGTGCCTTCATTCTTCTTCCACCTCGGCGACGTCGTGTACAGCTTTGGCGAAGCCAAGTATTACTACGACCAGTTCTATGAGCCGTACCGCGAATATGCAGGTCCGGTCATCGCCATTCCGGGCAATCACGACGGGGTGGTGTATTCCGGCGATGCCGCTCCCACCCTCGACGCCTTCCTGCGCAACTTCTGCTCGGCCGATGCAGTCAACACGCCGGAGGCGGGCGGACTGCTGCGCACCGCGATGATCGCTCCGGGAGTTTATTTCACCTTCGACGCCCCGTTCGTGCGCATCCTCGGTGTGTACTCGAATGTGCTGGAAGACCCCGGCGTCATCTCGAGCGAGGGTGGTACGCGAGCGAACGTAACAGATGTTCAATTAACGTTTCTTAAGACTGCGCTGGCGCGCTGCAAGTCAGAGAAGTATGCCGGCGCCGTGATCATCGCCGTCCACCATCCTCCTTTCACTGGTGGAAGCGTACACTTCCCCAGCCCGAACCTGTCTGCCGATATCGACAACGCGGCGACAGCGGCAGGCTTCTGGCCGCATGCGGTCTTCTCCGGTCATGCGCATAACTATCAGCGGTTTACCCGGACTGTGAATGGCATGTCCATTCCGTACGTGGTGGCCGGGTGCGGCGGTCATTCACCTATTGCCAGCCTGCAGACCGATTCCAGCGGCAATCCGATCCGGACCCCGTACCCGGTCGATACCGACCTGACGCTGAACAGCTATGACGACACCGATTACGGCTACCTGCGGGTTGTAGTCAACGCGCAAACCATGCAGATCGAGTATCATCCGGCTTCAGATGGCTCGACGACCAAAACGCCGGATGACGTGGTAACGGTAAATCTGGCAACACGCACCGTGTCTTGATCCACCAGCAATTTGCCATCCTGAGCGCAGCGAAGGATCTGCAGTTCACAAGCTCTTTCGAAAGAATAGGAATGAACCCACCGAGTATTGTTGATCGACTAACTAGTAGCAGCCAACTCCTTCTCCCGCAACTCCCGCACCCGATCCCCAATCGCATACTTCAACGCATCCACACCCAATCCAGTCACGGCCGAAATCGCATAAAACGCCAGCTTCCTGCGCTTAGCCATCGCCTGCAGCCTCTTGAGCTTCTCCGGACTCGCCACATCGACCTTCGACGCGACCACGATCATCGGCTTCTCATCCAAGCCGTGCCCAAAGCTCTTCAGCTCGCCCAGGATCACCTTGAAATCCTCCACCGGATCGGGCCGCCCGCTTGAATCCGACACATCCACCAGGTGCACCAGCAGCCGCGTGCGCTCAATGTGCCGCAGGAACTGCATGCCGAGCCCCGCGCCCAGATGTGCGCCTTCGATCAGCCCAGGAATATCGGCTACCACGTAGCTTTCTTCATTTGGATATTCGCCAATCGACACCACGCCCAGATTCGGCTCCAGCGTCGTAAACGGATAATCGGCGATCTTCGGCCTCGCCGCCGAGAGCCGCGAGATGAGCGTCGACTTGCCCACATTCGGATAGCCGACCAGCCCAACGTCGGCAAGTAATTTCAACTCCAGCCGGTAATTCTTCTCCTCACCAGCGCGTCCTAATTCATGCTCGCGCGGAGCCTGATGCGTCGACGTGGCAAAGTGCTGGTTGCCGCGGCCGCCGCGGCCGCCGCGCGCAATCACCATGCGCTCGTCGGGAGTCTTGAAGTCGTGCACCAGCTCGCCCGTCTCTTCATCGTAGAGAGACGTGCCTACCGGAACCTTCAGCACAATGCCTTCGCCGTCGCGTCCCGTGCAGTTCGATCCCTCGCCATGCCGTCCGCGCTCGGCCTTGTGTTCGGGATTAAAGCGAAAGTGCACCAGCGTATTGTGGCGCTCGCTCGACTCCATCACCACATCGCCGCCGCGTCCGCCGTCGCCGCCCGAAGGCCCGCCGCGCGGCACAAACTTTTCCCGGCGAAAAGCCATACACCCATTACCACCGTCACCGGCTTTTACCCGGATTCTTGCTTCATCAATAAACATTTCTATTGTTTAGTCTATCGAATCGCGTAATCTCGCATCACGATTCCCAAAATTGGATAGTAGGGCGGGGTGGGCACGGGATATACCTGTGCGCCACGAGGGCAAAGCAGTTCCGTCATTCTGACGACCAACGGGAGGAAGAATCTCAGCGATTGCGGCTAAGCCAAATATCGTTGAGATTCTTCGCTCCGCTCAGAATGACGTAACTGCCATCGACCCGACCACCCACCCGCGAATTTTTGCATGGGGCCATAGCCCCGGTTTGACTGCTTCGCCTTGGAGATGGTCTTGAAGCTCTGGATCGCGCTGCTGTGCGCACTGCTGCTCGTCCCCTGCTGCCGGACCATCGCCCAGTCCACCACAGGCGGAGCC
>Ga0335073_10015686_pt1 | contig 10592 bp, 18 predicted proteins | sample Lox_Sample_22_FD_207093 | JGI IMG/M metagenome (GOLD analysis project Ga0335073, IMG submission 207093) | Soil microbial communities from Loxahatchee National Wildlife Refuge, Florida, United States - Lox_Sample_2.2 | ecosystem: Environmental > Terrestrial > Soil > Wetlands | place: USA...
TCCAAAAACAACGACGACGGACAAAGTATAGCTTGCGGCGCTTGATTTGTGTTGATGGCCGTGCTAGGTTCCTGTTGTGCATCCTACGTGGGTCAAGGGTGGAGAGGTGACTGATATAATTGGGGAGATCGTCACACGGAGACGGCCTATACATCAGGCATATCGATGGCGATGGGCTTTGGTAATTCCATTGACTTTGCCCTTTTCTTTAGTTCCAGGTATATCCTTGAATATCGCGCGCTGACGTAGTGATTCCTAATTTTCCGTTCTTTTATGCTGTATACCGAATATGGTCTCATCATAAAGGTTGTCCTAATTCTTTCATTTGGCTTATATTAGCATTGAAAGGAGGGGACTATCTCGAACAATTAATAGAAGAGAACGCGTTGGTATCCGAACCGTCCGAAATCCTCGACAAAATCTACGGATTGAAAACACCACCAATGTTGACTCATGCCGATATCCCCCTCGATAGTCCCAAAGAAGAACTTCTCATCTCAAAAGACCAATTCACCTCTATCGCTGAGACCTTCCAGGACAATGAAATTGCCGTTCTCGGGAAACGTGCGATAACTCAAATCACCAAACATTTGGAAGCGGAGGCCAACAAACAGGAGGATGAGAAGCGACAACAACGCGAGGCCGATAACGCCACAAGACCAGAATCAGAGAAACGTGTACAGAACGCGCAAGGTGTAAAAGTCAAAGAAGACAAGGATGAGCGAGATTGATGAAAGTGAAAGATGAGATACCATGAAATCGTATTTGTGGAAAAGAATAGGCATATTAGATTTTTGTGTGTGGGTACATAGATCCTATAAATAATGAGTAAAAGCACCCAAACTCCAAGCGGTGGGTTTTCAGTGAGCACACAAAAGTTCGGCTCGACCCGGGAATCACTCTTATCGTTTCTTCGCCCTTCATACTGTTTTACATCCAAAAATTCTAGTGCCTTGTGGGACAATTGGAGGCTGGGGCACACTGATACAATCGTCGACATCTCAAATGTCTTTCCTCTCGGAAGTTATGTCTCCCCAGCTCATCGGCTGACCCTCCACATTTAGGTTTTGAATACCTATAGTCTGGTTCGTTCTAACGATCAGACTGTGTTTTGGAGAACGGATACCTTAGTAAATGGTAATGGGCATTGTGGTTCGACCTCGAACAGGTATCGCAAGGTTTTGATCCGGCGATATGGTATCCGACGACAGTTTCGCATCTAGCACAAGCAATGTCGCTAAATCAAGATTAGCCCTCCTCCTGAAACGATGAAAGTTACATCAATTGACATTGACATGTTGTCGTAGCGTATTTATCGCCCACTAATTTTACACTAATCATCAATCTCAAAGGATAAGGGGAACTGACTTTGGTTGTTCATCCGTACTCCAGATATGCACTCTTGCATCAGCGACCAGCCGAGCCCTCATGCCTCGTTTGGTCAGGACATTCGCACAGAATCGACAACTTAACGTGTATGCGTTCCGTGACGAGTCGTCATCGTGCTGAGAAGACGGTGAATTCATAGATTGATTTGAGGGGCTCGCATTCGGGGTAAGAAAAGTGGGTGGCGGTGTCCGTCGAACATCATTCATTGAGGAGGAAAATTTATTATCGGGATCATCGTCGTCGTCCGAGTCACTCTCGCTTTCGGACTCCTCTCCCAAGAATAATCGAGGCGGACTAGGCCATTGAGGAGGGGTACTGGGACCGATTTCAGGAGACGGAGTCAAATTATTTCTGGTAGTTGATGAAACAGGTCGAAACCCCGACTGTAAGCTAGTCAATGTATCTCGTTGTCTTCGCCATTGTTCAGCTATCGTCGTCGCAATATTCGATGCACTCAAACTCGCCTGTCGATTGCGTAACTCCTCAATCCTCCGTCGGCGAGATTCAAGTGCCGAGAGAAGTAATGCGGTTGAAGGGGGTGACTCGGGAGCAGAAACGGCACTCGTTTCCGGGGCAGGCTCGACTCTTGTTGATGCCGGTTCCGAGAGCGTTACTGTCTGTCGTTGAAAGGGAGCGGGTCGAGGCCCCGAGAAGTTGCGACGGATAGACGAGGTGGCACGACGATCGGCGGTGAAGGGAGCAGTGCCAGCGGGAGACTCGTTGGGTGCTCGGGGTGCTCGAGAGAGGATCGTGCTTATTGAGAGGGACGGCGAATCACTAGCCGAAGAATTGGCAGGCCGACGAACCGTCTCGGGAGCCGGTGACATCGACGATTAAGAGGATCACTTGTGCTGAGAATGTTAATGATGGGGGTGAGAGCGATGGCTGGGAGAATGAGGAGTGGGGATCTGTGGCCGGATGACGGGAGTAGTCATTTAATTAAGGAGAGGTTTGGGCCTTTAAGAAAAGTGGCAGATGACGAATTAGAGGGCAGGCAACCAGCCACCCTTTGCAAAAAGGCACACTCAGATGATCGTCATCGAATCAATTATCGCCGCCTTGGGAGCACCTAACCCTTGTCACTAGGCTTGTGCCCTAGAAAAGTGTATTTGAGAGACGAGAGAGTCACTCTGTACAAATAAACAATTGCTGGCGTCGTTGTTACCACCATGTTACCAGCAATGACAATCTCGACACAGTCGACAACGGCACACGAACTGCAATGAGCACGCTTCCGGGGGATATGAGCACCCTTACAAAGAGGCTCGCGGGCCCCTCTACGGCAAAAGCCGGGATGGACACGGTCGACCAGGCAAAAGTCAACGACATCATCTACAAGGCGTCAGAGGTATCCTGGCATTTCCACTGCTCTGTGCTGATCGCGTCAGGGCAGCAAGTTCTTTGAGAACGAGCGACGAAAAGACGAAGAACTGACTAGGAAGATTGATGACATGTTGAAACGTCTCAGAGCCATCGAGGGAATGGATCTGTCCTACGAACGGCGAAAGGCAGACGAGAAGGTACGCACCATCTCAAAAACACCCGAGTTGATTCAGATTCTGCAATGGGAAAGTTCTCGCGACTTGACACAGTTTATTGTGCATATCGGTATTGCCCTCGTGACGAACACGCTGATGAAGATTGCGATGCTTTCTACGCAAGTGTGGAGGAACTCGATAGGCCGGAGCTCAAGTATAACCACTGCGGATTGAGCTTACATAGACTTGTTCCCATGGGTGTCGGTCAAGGAGTGTTGACAACATCCAACTACGAAGCTCGAAAATATGGCGTACGAAGTGCAATGCCATCTTACATTGCCAAGAAACTTTGTCCTCAACTCATTCTTCTACCGCTCAATTTTGAGAAATACACCGCCAAAGGTATCCGAATCCCTAACGCGTGTCCTGACTCAAGCACGTGAAATCCGAGAAGTCATCGCGAAATATGATCCAAACTACATGGCTGCAAGTCTAGATGAGGCGTATCTCAACATGACGTCCTACATCCGGGAGCACAATCTCGATCCGACCGAAGCCGTATCTCAACTGCGAGCGGAAATCTCTGAAAAGACCAAGATTACCACAAGTGCCGGACTAGGCGCCAGTATACTTCCCACACATAGCCTCACTCATGTCAGACACGCTACTCGCCAAAATTGGATCCAACAAGAACAAAGTACTCCAATTTACTGTCACTCACTAACGTCCAGCCAAACAATCAATTCATTCTTCCCAACGATCGTCAAACCATAATGTCGTTCATGCGCTCCCTCCCCTGCAGAAAAATCAACGGCATCGGCAAAGTATTCGAACGCATCCTTTCCGATGCCCTAGACATTCACACCGTTGCAGATATTTATGAAAAGAGGCCTATATTGTACAAATTACTCAGTGAGAAGACGTTCGATTTCTTGATTTCAGTCTACTTGGGAATTGGGGCGACGACGGTTCGACCAGCTGAAGATTACGAAAGGAAAAGTGTGGGCACGGAACGTACGTTTCGAGATGAGGGCAATGCGGATAAGTTACGAGAGATGTTACGGCATCTTGCAGACGAGTTGGAAGGAGATTTGGAGAGGGTGCAAACTGCTGTATGTTCCTCTCTGATAGTACGTTGACGGTAGGGCCGATGTATTGCGATCAAGTATAAATTACATACTTACGAGGTTCACTTGCGGCCCGAATGACTTTGACAATAGGTTTTTACGCGACAGCGGATGTTGAATCACCCAATCCATACGGCCGACGATCTGTACAAACACGGTCTCGCTCTTCTGGATAAAGAGTTACCACTCAAACTGCGCCTGATGGGCTTGAGGTGCCACCAATTATGAACCCTGAGTAAGTGTAGAATGACTCACTTATGTCCACGAAATAAAGCACAGGGAGATTTAGATAAAGTACAGCCTCATGCGTACCTGCTGATCTAGTTTCTTTCATTTAAACCCCCTGAAGCTGAGTCAGCGCTTGACGAAGACGCTGGACGTAAGCGGAAAGCGGAGGACCCGGACGACGCAGATGCAGAAGGAAAGGAGGAAGCAAAGACGAAATGTCCCTGTCCCATCTGCGGAGCAGTTGTCCTTGAAGAGGATATCAACAATCACCTCGACGTTTGCCTCAACCGGTCTACGGTCCGCGAAATCGTTCGAGAGCAAAATGGGACTACACTCTTGAAAGCCCCACCCGCAAAAGGAGTGAAACGGAGGTCTCAGGGCACCGTCCGCCGTTAGTCGCTCAAGTTATATAGTGTGCATAAAAAATTCCGGTAATGGCATGAGTTTGGGAGGATGGCATCTAGTAGGCGTTTTCATTGTGAGTGGTATCAGGGTTAGCACCTCGTAATTCGATTATGAAAAGTAAAATTACTCGCCTTAATTCGGAGAACGCCCTGCATCAAATCTAGAATAAAATAAAATAGATATCTACTTGACTTTTTTAGACTCTTTTTTCGTCGCTTCAACGTGAATTGGTTTCACTGTTGGTCCAGTTCCTTGCGCAGCATCGTCATCGTCATCTCCTCCTTGCCCGTACTCGTTCACTCGGCTCTTATCTACCTTGTACACGTACATTTGGTACAAGTAGATCACAAAGATCACATCGTCGCGGAAACAAGCTAGACGATGTAAAGTTGGCATTGAGATGCAGAAACTGAAGAGATCGTCGACAATCGTGTTCAGGACTGTCAATTAGCAACGTTGAAAATAGTGGTGGAACATTTGTAGACCATGGCGCGTCGAGGCATGTGCGCGACGGAATGAAGGCGATAGTTGATGTATAGTGCAGGAACCTGAGATCAGCACGACGAAATCTTTGATAATACCATCATCATGAATCCCCAGGCATACACAAATCCGACAAGAGTGGTAACTATAAAACTGTACCAGCTCTTATGCTCATCATACATCAACGAGTACGCAGCATACGCGAGTAACAATGGAATTCCTCCCCAGTACATGTATGTCTACAATTAGCCGTTACTTTTCAACAGCAAATACGAAGGCGATTTTGTCGTATTTTTGAGTCTCTGCCTCCGTTTCACTGAGCACATGTTTATCCTCAAATGTAATCTTATAGGGAATGAAAGAATTTGTCCTTTGAATGCGGACGTTGACAGTTTTCGTGACTTTCCAAATTTCGAGGAGGATGCCAAATCCTTGACCCAACATGATGAGCCAGGAAGTGTTCTCGGATTGATCAAGGAGATACTAGATGTTAGTCCTTTTCATCCCATTACGAGTACAAGAAAGATTATCGATTGCCTAATTCAGCATGCTATACTCCAGGAGGTTACATAACAACATTACTGATGATTGTTCGGAATGAAACACCTGTGTTATCCTGTTGTCAATTACACTTTTGAATTGCAAGCACCTTCTTTGATCGCCAATGAGAGATATCTAATGTCAGCAGAACCAAGATGCGAAGCTACCGTTTTTGAACGCCAGAAACTCAAACCTGAAGTTAGTCTCGAGAGTAAATGGCCGTACAAACTATGCAGAAGGGAGACCTATGATTAGGTACTTACGCTTGGAGAAATACAATGAACGTGGTGGCCAAAAGGATTGGGTTAGTATCCAGCAACATCCGCTTAAACTCGTCGATCTCAGCTCCCGTGCTGGTTTGACCCAACGGCCCAGGATTCTCCTGTTGTTTCTTGAACGAATCGTCCATGGAAGAGAAAATTTGAAACTTCCATCCCTACCATTAACCCCTTAGACTGCAGAAGGTCTACAGCTGTAGGATACACTTCGATGTGCAGAGGCAATGACTTCACAGTTGAATTGATCTCCTGCATATGGTCCTTTAAAAGCCAGAAGTCATTGGCAAAGACCTGAAATTAGAACAGCGCTCGAGGGAGATACGATAGGGTAGTATGATCGTTTGCCATCTTTGAAGAAAAGGTGTATATCTGACATCAGAAAGAACCGGAAGTAGTATACTCTTTACAGCGGGCTCTGGCATCCCTTGAATCTGAAGAGCTTTATCGTCCGTAACAATTCCAATCGTTAGATTTCTGTGCCAGTGAGAGACGATGGGCTGCGTTTTTGATTCCTGAGTCAGATAAGTTGGAGGAGTCATGGTACCGGAATCTCATGGCCTTTCGGAGTATCTTCAGCGCCCTTGATCAGTTTCTTCAGATGCACTTCCTTTCGTTTCGGCATGTATCGAGTCAAAACTAACGTGAGAATTGCAGGCGAGCAGTAGTACGTACGTTTTGAAGAGTGGTAAGACAATTCCGGGTTGTACATTGGATCTCGAGGATTTGGAGTTGCACCGCTCTGCGAAACAAAAATGTGTGCGAACAACGTCCCATTATGCTGAACAGACTGACAGTCAATGACGTATCGGACGCGCAGAATACCTCAGACATTGGGACATCGACCGAAACTTTACGATTGTCTTTCCAATCGCCAAACTCGATACCCTTCTCAAAGAAAACAATTTGATCGTTCTCAAACGACGGGAGGATTCCTTCGCCTAGATATATTCTCATATCCTATCATTAACTTCCGCTAGAGTGATTGTCATGCCATCTTAGTTCCAAGCGGCCACAGCGCAGGGATCGCCTCCACTGCTTTCGGAGCATTCGTCGTTATGGTGCCGTCGGGTGTGGTCGTGGCTTTGGGGGTACCGAACTTGGCGCCGATAAGCTGCGTCACGGTACTGATGGCAAGGTACACCATTAGGGCATTCGCAATGGTGCGCATCCATGACGAGCCTTGTTGCTCTTCTTGTGCTTCTGGTTGTGCGTTTGCCATTTTTCAAAACTCGAAGAGTGGAAGGAGGAACGACACACGAACGCCACCATCAATTTCTTTCAGCACCTAACCCCGCTTCGCATTGAGTATCTACATAATTTTATGCTATTTCTGGTTGCAATTGTAAAAAGAGGCTATAAATATGTGCCAAGGAAGACTATGGACTTGCTGGAGCATAGCCAGGTGTAGGGGCGGCATTCGTTGGTCCAGGCGTTCGTGCATTATATGTTCCTGTAAACCCGGGCGTCGGAGCAGATTGTGCTCCTGGAGTAGCCGCAGTATCATAGTTCGCATTAAAGTTGGCGGGAGTATATGCTGGTGTTTCCGCTGCGTAAGCCTAAGATTGTCAGCATTACTTCGAGAAGGATAATACTCCTGGGGTAGGTGCATTCCAGACACCGGGAGTCGCAACTTTGGCCGGATCATCCCATGGCGCACCAGGTGTCCGAACAGTCTCTTCTCTTCGTCCCGGTGTTCTCCCTCCATCTCGACCTCCCCATGCAGGAGTACGACTACCCGACGCTGCTCCCCACGCAGGTGTCCGAGATCCCGACGCTGCACCCCATGCAGGTGTCTTGTTTCCAGAACCACCCCAAGCAGGAGTCTTTGATCCGGATCCCGTCCAAGCAGGAGTTTTGTTCGAACTACCGGGATTCCAGGCTGGTGTTCGACCTCCGTCACCACGATAGGCAGGGGTTCTTCCTCCAGCTCCTCCGAAAGCAGGTGTTCGACCACCCAAGTCTCCTGCTGCGGGGGTACGACCTCCCCAAGAGGGACTTGGTGTTGGAGTCTCTCGCGAGAAGCCGCGGCCCCTACTCGCAAACTCTTCATAGGACAGATTTCCGTGTGGACTATAATTAGCAGACATATTGGCAATACTATACGTTTTGAACGTCAACTTTGACTTTTCGAGAGACACGGTTCTGAGATTGCTGTGTAATTCAACGCGAGCGGTGACGTCTGTAGTGTCTTTGATGATCCCCAACAATCCCTTGTACGGTCCATGTCGGACAATGACGGTCTGTCCAATCGCCCGATCAAAACCTCCTGTCCTCATGACCTGTGGCGGCGGCATCATTCCCGGACCATTTCTCCTTTGCATCGCAGGGTTCATCTTGTTCAAGTCGGGTCCGGTGTTGATTCTGGCTCCCTTGGCTGCAATCGTCGCCAGATTCGACGTTCGTGCAGCAAAGACACCGAGGTTCTCATTGAGCTCTCGATTATACAGGAAGGCGAATGAGCGATGGATGTGGAGGATCGTGCCCTGACGGAGTTCACCTTGAGTCTCTTTGACTGTGTCGCCGACACGGATTTCAAAGCCATCGCGGTCGGTGGCGATGGACTTTTTATTTGTGACTTTCATGGAGATTTGACGGGGGAGAATAGTTTTGAGGGTGCCGTTCTGGTCGATGACTTGGAAGGCTTCACGTTCGACTTTGATGATGCACGCGACTGTGTTGACACTGATATTAGCTTGCCTATATTCAAGGGTTCTAACTCTAATTGAACGAGGTCATGGAGCTCGTATTTTGATGTAGCGTTCATGTTGACCCCTTGCGACGCTTCACTGAGATCTTTAGAGAATACGGTAATCTGAGGTTAGAAAGGTCAATGTTTGGTGGGGATACCTCCTTCATTGAGATATCGCTGAGTAAGGTAACTTCATCGTCGACTACTCGAACAACCATGCCTGTGTCGTCCTTATACCGCCCATTGGCCACTTTGACGTGATCCCCACTTTTGAAACGTTTCCGTAAACTTCGGACAGGAACCTCCAGTCTTTGCCCTTTGAGCTCAGCATACGAGGATATAATGGTAGCGATATCGTTCGTAACCGACTCGACTGTGCCGTGGACACCGGCTTGCTCTCCATCGAATACTTCAACGACATCACCAGCTTCAAATGCCGACGATTTGGAGGCGGCTTTTATTCCCGCGGCTAGAGAACTCAGATCAAGCCCGTCCGAATCGTCTGTGCCAGCAGCGAATTTGGTGATTTCCTCGAGAGTAGGGTTGACGTCTTTGGTGACGAGTGCAGTGATTCTAAATTCTTTCATGAGATATCCATCTTCGAATTCCTCGCCGTTGTAGGTGACTATGCCGCCTCGTCGAGTTACGAGGTTCTTTTCGTTTAATTTGCTAATATTAGCCGCAGTCTCGTTAGGTGGTCATACTGTACTTCTGCTTCATTGAAGAGTCTGGCGGGTGGTCGGAAAGAAAGGGGCATCTGTTTCTTCAGACGTTTCCCGTCTGGTGTGATGATGTCATTTTTCCCTGACAAGTCAAGACGGGGGACGAGTCGCAGTCGAGCATGGGTCCCGTCTTCGTCGACATTGTCCACCTGAGCAAGATCTCCGGCATATTTGCTGCTCTTGGTTTTGATTCGCACATAAGATCGAGGTACGAGGTCGACGGTTTGTTGTTTGACACGTAGAAGATCAGGCATTTCTTGAATGGGGACGAGGATCAACTTGCTAGCATAGACGTTGGGGATATCCTTGACCGCCTCGGCGACATGGGCTGCTTTCCGTGCTTCGACATAGATGTATCCCTGCAGGGAATCTCGTTGGAAGGCCGATGTGATGGGCAAAGATTGTCCACGACTCACCATTGTAAAGTGCCGTTTTGAGATTTGAGCAATGATGTCCATCTCTTTACCCGTCTTGCACTTGATGGCCCAAATACTCGGATCATTGACACTGGGGAGTAAGAGGCGTTGGGCGATCCCCGCTCCATCACCACGATATCGAGAAGCGGCTGAGCGACCATACTTTTCACGAAACTCTTCAGCGAGACGTTCGGCGTCTTTGTCTGTGATTTCCTGACGTTGGCGGTCGAGGTCCCGATGTCGTCTGTCGTCGCCAGCATCGATTTCTTCGTTTTCGAGGTCGTGTTCTTGGATGAATCCGTCTTCTCCGCCGAGTTCATCGTCTTCCTCTTCTAATTCTTCTTCATCTTCATCGACTTCTGCTTCGACATCGAGGAACATGTTTGCTCGTCGTTTTTTCCGGGGCCGTCGATGGGGGCGTGTGGCGTCTTCATCCTCCTCCTCTTCATCTTCGTCATCCTCGTCTTCGTCATCCTCTTCGTCCTCTTCTTCCTGACCATCCTCGTCTTCTGCCACGTCACCATTCTTGTCGTCATCTTCTTCCTCTTCTTCGTCATCATCCCGCGGTCTCTTGCGAGACTCTGCTGGGGTTTGTGTATCCTGGTCAGCCGGAGAGCGAGCTGTCCGCTGTGAAGGCCGAGCATCCTCCTCCTCCTCCTCGCTGGACATTCGTTGACGACTAGGACTCTCCTCTTCAGCAGACGACATGACAAAGTTTTGGTTGCAGAGGTCCCAAACGATGGCGAGAGAGCCGCCTTTTATATGCGTCCTATGATTTTCCCTAAGGGCAGTTTTTAAACCCTAACCCATCCTTCTGACGAATGAATACGATTCTAG
>Ga0335073_10015687_pt1 | contig 10592 bp, 9 predicted proteins | sample Lox_Sample_22_FD_207093 | JGI IMG/M metagenome (GOLD analysis project Ga0335073, IMG submission 207093) | Soil microbial communities from Loxahatchee National Wildlife Refuge, Florida, United States - Lox_Sample_2.2 | ecosystem: Environmental > Terrestrial > Soil > Wetlands | place: USA: Florida...
AAAGTCTATATTGCGACGAGAAAGTTTATACTTTACCGGCTTCGCCAAGCTCGAATGGCCGGTCGTGCGGCCATGCTTGAAGGAGCGGTCGCTGGGTCAAACAAAGTCGAGGTGGTCTCGTGCTCGCTTTTAAATGCTGGCGCCGAACGGGGCCTCGAGACTAGGTAGCATTGAGGCTCAACGAGCATTGGATGCGCACACACTCACACCGACAAAACCGTATTTGTAACATGGTGCCCTCCCTGACGCTGTGGCCGGGCTGTTTTGACCACTGGTTCCTAGCACCAAAGACGTAGTTCGCGGCGCAGCGGACCGTCGGGCCACCCACACCCTGGTCTGCACCGATGCTTCTGCTGCGAAAACGAGGTCGGACGTCACACCGAAAGGGAAGATCTTCATGTTGGGAGTACTTCGGTGATAGCTTCTTTCCACTTCCGTGCTGGCTTTCCATGGAATGATTGGTACTAACTCATGAAACACACGGCAAGAAGAGCGAGCCTCCATACCGCATTCTACCTGGTTCAAACAACCCGCCCATCGTAATTGTCATTTATATCATGCATCCACATGCCATTTATAAATGCGGCACGTTCATGCTCGCCAACAACAGATTGACAATGCTGAACAGACCCTCACCCAAGATGAGTCCCGAAGCGAGGACAATAATTGGAGTTTCCTGCTCCCTCAACCAATGCTGCCAGTAGAGACTGATCAGGCCTCCCACCGTGCGCGCCAGCGTGAAAGACGGCGTGTTATACATTCCTGTGCAAAACCGTCAGCCAAATCCACAACCTCTGCTGCATAGAACGCAAGCACTAGCACTCACCAACAGCAACGGCAATGCCACCAGGCACCCAGCTCGCAACCCACGGCCTCCCAGCAGCATTGCTCCACACCCGCAGCGCCGTCGTCACCGCAAACAGCGCTCCAAACCCACCCGCCCATTCCGGAACGCGCTCAGGCAAGCCCTTACCCGTGACAAGGCGCGCGGTGAAGATCCACACGAAGCCGGTGGGCACCTGGAACAAGCCGCCGGGGATCGTATAGACGCGCGCATAGAGCTTGTAGACGGCGGCGGCAACGACAGCGCCGACAGCCGAGCCGATGATCTGGCCCCAGAACTGGGCGGCGGGCGACGCGGCGAGCAGGTGGCCGGCCTTGAGGTCCTGCATCAGGTCGCCGGCCTGCAGCGCGCCGGACTCCGACAGCGCGCCTGCCAGCAGGTTGATGGTGATGGCGTGGCGGTGCGCGCCCGGCACGATCAGCGCGAACGCCAGCTGCGTTAGCTTCGAGATCCCGCTGACTGGGTTGAGGTCCGTTTCGCCGAGCGCGCGCACGCCCATCACTGAGAGGAGTAGCGCGAAGATGAGTGCGAGGAGCGTGAGCGCAAGTGAGATGGTGTGTGGGAAGGCGTATTGCACGGCGATGACGCACACTAGTAGCGATAGGATGAGGCTGACTGCTGTGGTGCGTGTGCCAATGAGATGCTCTGGTGGTGCGTCTTCTTCGTGGATGGAGGAGGCGTCGGTGGGTCGTTTCCAGATGGTGGGTGTATCTGCGTTATCATCCTGAGTGTTGATTGCGGAGTAGCCAGTCCGCGAACGGAACACCGGTGGAGTAAGAACTGCCTTCCAGCCGTAATTTTTAACATCAGACTTCAGAGTCGCGTAGAAGCTAGGTCCATGCTTAAAAATGGGTCGCAAGATCAGCCAACCGAGACTGACAATGGAGTCGGCGAGCATAATTGCGAGACTGATCCAGACTATCCATCCCTTGCTCCCAGTCGTCCAGTCGGAGACAGGTCCTGGAGCCCAGCCATTGTGCTTCGCGAGAGGAGACAGTATTCCCCAGCCTACGATGGCGCCGAGTAACATGTGCAACGTTGTTGCTGATCCCATAATGATGCCTTGGCCAACATAAGCTGGTGATGGATTGAGAGTCCAGAGCCAATTCGATGCCAGACCGGTTCCCAGTATCGGAACGTCTCTAAGTTGAGGGATGAAGTACGTGAGGAGCGTCTGGGAGAAGTAAGCCACATAGGCTCGAATGACAATAGCGATATACCTACATAGAAAGCCGAGAAGCCGAATGCGATCAGTAGTAGCCTGACCTTGGCTTTCCAGTCTTCCTCATTGTCTACAATTGACATAGGATTGCTCACTATTCCGCTCGCCTCGCTCATGTGAAGCTCACCAGACAGCGTCACACCATCTGGTCTCTCGTCCTCCTCCTCTTCGTCATCTTTGATGACTTCCACTTTCCCATCTCCCTTCTCTCCATGCAAGACTCCAATCATAAGCGCCGTCGCCGTGCCACTAGGAAACTTCAGCCGCTCCCGAATAATAACCTGCCTGCGCAGCGGCACCGCAAACACGACGCCAAAGAAGCAAATGCCGACCGCCCAAACCACCAGCCTCCACAGGCCCACCCTCAGCGGGCCGCCCTCCTCCTCGGTGAGCAGGAACTCCAGCGCCGGCACGACGCCGACGAAGCCACAGCCCAGCGGCATGGTGCCGACGGCGCCGGCAACCGACTGCACGAGCACGTTCTCGACGGGCCCGAACGGGAAGGCCAGCAGGCGGCGCGCGGCGCGGAACCAAGCGAACCCCAGCAGCGCGCTCGGCATCGCCATGCCCGACACCCAGCCCGTCTGCAGCCCGAAGTACGTGTTGCTGAAGCAGATTACGATCCCAATCGCGAGGCCCACCAGCACGCCGCGCGCCGTGAAGTTGTGCTGTTGGGAGGCCCGCGCCGTGGAGTGCGAAGGTGAGGAGGCGAGCGTCGAGGCTGGTTCGGATGAGGCGGGAGTGGGATGGTGCTGCGGGTCATCTTGGACGTTTGGTGAGGCCGGGTTTGCTTGGGAAGGGCCTCGGTCGGGTGCCATAGTTGTTATTGGGATATAGGTTCGCGGTGGAGGAAGTGTTAGGTGTGGGTGTGGAGTAGAAGAGCTGCCGAATTGATGACGGATGTGATTTGCGAATGATGGTTGCCGTATCCCGGCATCGGGTCATCAGAATGCATTTTTGATAGCACGCGACACCATTGAGTGTAAAGATGAAGATATAAAATTCTCTGGTGAACTCACTGCTCCTCCATGGATTTTGGCCTATGTAGTTTGAGCCATAATGAGAAGAATAACGGAAGTCATCCGTGTCCAATCGCTTCGTCGAGAACCGTAATGCCAGGTGTGAGCAGATTTGAGGTCACTAAGTTCGGGAGATAGATTGTTCCAATGGCAGCAAATAAACATTGCATGGCCTGTTTGTACTTGTGAAACATGTACCTAATTCGAAACTTGAATATGAATTTGGACTTGCATATCATACAGTGTTAAGTGGTGGCTTTGTACTTTGGGAGAAGACTGTCTATCGCAATCCTTCGCATATTACCATAGTCCAGTGGCTTCTTTGAAAGTTGTGGAAACTCTATTCGCGGGCAGTCAATCTGAGCGGCGTATAGGCATCTTACAGATATGCTGAGATCAATTGTCGAAGACGAAATGCAGGGAGTTTAGCCAATCCGCTTCTCTGTACGAAATACTTCTGCTCCACATTCGCTGCACACCCACGTTTTAAAGGAGCTGCATGCAGCCCGATGTCCATGTAGGAAGTACCAGCCGACTCATCAGTCAATAGCAGTTGCAGAATGACAGATGCTGTCAAGCATTCATGGTATAAAATTACCTATTCCGTGAAGCATGGGAATGTGATGCGCAGACGAAGCAAGAACTACTCGGCTCATCTTCCTCTGCGCCCGCCAGGAAGTTATATAACCGGAAATCCGAAACCTTAGTATCATTAATCATTCAACGCGTTAATCGGCTGATTAGGAATGCCGGATTGCTTTTGCAATCTAACAGTTGTAGAGAAAAATGGCTACGGACGAGTGGAAGGAAGTTGATACTCCGGATGAAGTTAGCCACCCGTGGAAAGCCCGGCAAGGTCAACAAATGCGACCCAACGGGACGAACAGGAAAACTCGCTGGTAGTGTGCATTAACATTCCGATAGTTATGTGATGTCAGAAGCCCTGGCAAAACAGGGTTCATCTATTTTTCTTGATTCTAGAATGTGACTTCAGAATCCTCGTGGCTTCTTAAATTTTGATCTTGGCCAAGACAGTGGAGCAACCAAAGAAATCGACCCGCTTGGGCACGGCATCCTTGACGAGCGTGAACAGGCCTTTTATCCGGAGCCTTCTGAATGGGTGAGTCTTGAATGAGAAGATTAGGCGTATTTTGTTATAAAAAATATGAGCCTAGAGCATGCGCTGACCTTGAGCCATTAGAAGGTCGAGTCCGGAACTGCTCCACCTAATTGCTGAGTTCTATGGCTGAGGGGTCGCCAAAACGAAAGTCATTTGAAGATGAGACGCTTGAAGCCGCACTAAACCCATCCAAGAATTATCCAAGGAAGAGAGTCGCCGTCGCTTGCGAGGTATGTCGTTTGAGGAAGACAAAATGTGATGCCAAAAGACCATGCGGCTTCTGTACCGACGCAGGAGTCGAGTGCATCTACAGATCATCGAATGCGGCAGAAACCAAGCAATCAAGCGCAGCTGAAATCCTCAGCAGAATCGAAGAGCGCCTGGAACGCGTTGAATATGCCTTGGTACCTCCAATCGCTGCCATCTCCGAGTCTACAGGTACTCCAGCTTCCCAGAGATTGACGTCCGTCGACATCTCCTTATCATCCAGGAGGCGAGAGAGTCATGGAACAGATGACCCCAGAAGGTACTTCCAGCATGTAATGTCGGCACCGCAGTTCGATTTTTCGTTTCGCCAAACTACTGGAGAGGCTGTCACCGCGAGACCATCGATTCTCAGTTTCACGGCTCCGTCTTATCTCAATTTCGAGTCCTGGGACGAATCGGCAACTTTTTACGACGATGAGATGGCTGCCGAAGAACACTTCTTTGCCTTGGGCGAGAGCTGTCGTGATCAGTTCATCGACACCAACATCCGTACAGTATGGCAGCTCCAGCAAGCCTTCGTCTTTCATTTTCTGCAGTGGATGCCATTACTGGACCTCAACACCTTGGTACAACACGTCAATATTGCTCAGGCCGATAATTTCTCCCTCTCCAATCCCTCTACTTGTCTCTGCATGTTCGCCTTTGCAATTGGTGCCATATCCGTAGACAAAGGATCGTTCAGCAATGGTCAACACGATCCAGTTGACGAATATCCTGGATTATCATACTACTTTGCTGGACGGCAATGCTTGGAGTATCTGTGTAGACGCAGAAAACGCCACATCTTAACCCTTCAGTGTCGAATACTTCAAGTGTATGTATGCACTCGGTCGGATTGACTGTGATTGACCTCCAGTATAGATCTTATCTTCAAATCGCGATCCGACCTTTGTTGGCTTGGGATTGTATCATGGAACTGGCCAGAGACCTTATGCACCTTAAGAGCTCGAATGCGCTTGAGGGAGCAAGCCAATCAGAACGAGAGAGCTTCCACAGAGTGTTCTGGATATGTTCAATCCTCTTCCACGAGTTGGAAGCAATTCTGAAGATGTACCCAATCGGTCTACGCCAGTTCCATGAAGTCGTACCGCTTCCACTTACAAATTCCGAAGACGAAGGTTTCTTTTACTTCTTAGCGCAAGCAAGCCTTCGTAAACTGCTGACAGAAACTTTGGATGTTGTCGGATACCGTGTTGGACAAATAGTCTACGCACCAATCGTTGCTGCAGAGTTGTGCAAGCAAATCGAAGAGTGGTATGACCATTTACCACCACCAATTCGCTTTCCTGCTAATTCATCTCCGCTATTCGACCTGCGAAAGTCTTTTCTCAGATTTCAATATTTTGCGCTGCACACAGTCATCTATTGGCCATCAGTATTGCAGTACTTGGAGTTGTGCGCTGACGGTAATGGTGATCGGAATGCCGGCAAGATGCAAAACTTGCAAAAGGAGGTGAGGAGTTGGGTACAGCGTTGTATTTCATCTTGCGAGTGTGCAGAAGAGCTGCTTGTTCAGAGGCATTTAGGTTTGCAGTTTACGCTGTGGGCGTAAGTCTCCAAGCCGTCTAAGAAATCGTATCAAAACTAACATCTCGTAGATCGTATGCAACTATGTGCATGCTTTTGGTCACATATCAAAATCCGCACCTGGCATTCGTACCGCAAACACGAGATCATCAACATATCAGAAAAGCTGTCCACATTCTTCAAAGCTGGGACGAATTGAAAATAGTCGAACGAGGCTTGAAGCGTACAATGAGACATATGAAGCAGGTGGGCATTCCGATTGATAATGTCTAATCACACCGATTGAAAACTTGACACCGATTCCTGGCATTCCGGCCGCATATTTATGGAAGTTCTCAGCACCTACCATCTCCAATCCCATCCTCCATTCTATACAATGGATAGGCTGTGGCGGTGTCAAATATATGTCTCGTGGCGCAAGCCTGTCTTCAGGACGCGGAAAACAAATACCGGACTTTGAGTTACCCCAGATTTTCGTAATCGAACGGGTAACGTGTGTCTGTTGGATCCCAGATCAGATGTGACTGCCTAATTAGGCAGTCATGATATTGTCACGTATATAAGGACACCTAGTGACCTAGGTGTTACAATACTAAGCCTGTCATCACTTCTTCTTCCGATTCTCTACAGTGTCCCTGGGTGCCGAGAACCCCACCGTGCCGAGAAAATTGACAGCTACCGTACTTTCACTTCAAACAATTCAAACTCTGTACAAAACTCAATATTCTCCAATTTTCTGAATAAATAATATGCTGTGATAAATATACGATAATCGTATCGTTTGTATCGTTATATTTTTAACTTATGTAACTTAATGCTCACGTGAATGTCTCTCCGACGTGTGGCTGTGTCATGATAGTCATGTCTGCCCTACCCAGTGCAAAACAGTTGTCCCTGCGTGCCGGAAAATCGAACGATGGGCTGAACCGCCTTCACATCTTTGCGACCATACAAGCGCCTACCGCCGCAGTTACTGCCTTGCACGAACCGCCGATGACAATATCTTCAGCGCGGGAATATTTCTCTGTCTAATTTTGTTAATGTGGTGAGGATTCGCGCGAGCGTCGCCTACGGAAACTGACCTCACCACGCCTCTCTGTGCAGCAGGATGCGTCTCCTTGAATGCAAGCCCGGCGACGAGCCCGTCCTCCGCGAGTTCACCGACGAAGATGTCCCAGCCTACGCGATCCTCTCGCACACTTGGGCCGCAGATAACAACGGGGAGGTCAGCTTTCAAGACTTGGAAGCGGGTGTCGGCAAGAGCAAGGCTGGTTACAAGAAGATACAATTTTGCGCAGAAAAGGCTGCAGGTGATGGACTCAAATACTTTTGGGTAGACACTTGTTGTATTGATAAGAAGAATGCCGTAGAGCTTGCCGAAGCAATCAATTCCATGTTCCGTTGGTACCAGAATGCTGCGCGGTGTTACGCCTACCTGTCTGATGTTTCTACAAAGAAACGGAAAGTGGGAGATGACGAGCGTCGATACTCATGGGAACAAGCCTTTCGAAAGAGTAGGTGGTTTACACGGGGTTGGACTCTCCAGGAGCTCCTCGCACCGACTTTGGTCTACTTCTACAGCTCAGATGGTGAACGATTCGGAAGCAAGTCGTCGTTGGAAGAGATGATTCACGATATCACTGGGATCCCAAAGTCTGCTCTCCAAGGTCATCAGTTGACGGATTTCAGCGTTAAAGAGCGGATGTCGTGGGCGGAGCATCGCAACACCAAGAAGGAAGAAGACGAGGTTTATTCTTTACTTGGCATCTTCAATGTTTCGATGCCGTTAATTTATGGAGAAGGGAGAGAGAAAGCTTTCAGACGACTCCAGAACGAGATCAACCAGCTTGATAAAGGTTAGTGTTTCTGATGTCATTGCTTTGTTTCGAGCACTTCTAACTGAAGTAGGTGCTGAATTTGAACGGTTTACAATCAATCTCAGTCTATCAGCTATTCCTGAACGTGCACAATTTGTTGGAAGGGAGAAAGAGCTTGTGAAAATGCATCGGCTGCTTCACGGCCATACCGCTCGATCAATCGTCGTTCTCCATGGTCTTGGAGGGATCGGGAAGACTCAGCTGGCGATTACATATGCAATGAAGCACAAGGACAAGTATACGGCGATATTCTGGATGAACGCGAATGATGAGGAATCCCTCAAGCTGAGCTTTCGGGATGTTGCTCACCAGATTCTAGCCAATCATCCTGAATCTAGCATGTTCACCAGCGTTGACTTGGAAGGCAATCTCGATGCGGTGACCAACGCAGTCAAAACTTGGCTTAGTACCTCAAAGAACGAACATTGGCTAATGATCTATGATAATTACGATAACCCAAAACTCTCTAACAACTCAGATCCTGCAACACTGGACATTCGACAATTCCTTCCTGGATGTGATCACGGATCGGTTATCATCACAACGCGATCGCAGCAAGTCACTCTTGGCCAGCGCATTCGTGTTCAGAAACTGCCAGATGTTCAAGAAAGCCTCCAGATTCTATCTAACACTTCAGGACGAAAGGCAATCATGAACGGTAAGCGATATGAAACGTCGATGTCAAAGCTGGACAGCACTAACGAGATAGATCCCGCCGCCGTTGCGGTCGCCAAGAAATTGGACGGCCTACCTCTTGCTCTGTCTACGGCTGGGGCATACCTTGAGCAGCTGACAATGAGTTTCTCCGAGTATCTTCGTCTTTACGAGGAATCTTGGTTGAGACTTCAGATGACGAGTCCTCAACTAAGTTCTTACGAAGATAGATCATTGTACACAACGTGGCATCTCTCCCTCAACCAGATCGAACTACAGAATTCTCTTTCAGCCAAGTTGCTCAAGCTTTGGGCATACTTTGATCGACAAGATGTGTGGTTCGAACTTCTCCAACATGGACGCTTTGCAGAAGAACAAGCCGAGGAAGAGGAGGATGAGGATGATAATGATTGGTTACGGAAGCTCACTGAGGACGAACTAAGCTTTAATGAGACAGTCAGAGTACTGTGCAGCTATGGATTAGTTGATCCAGATGTGTCTCTTCATGACCAGCACGGGTCGAGAGGGTACAGTATGCATAGCTGCGTTCACTCATGGACAGTATTCGCATTGAACAAAGAGTGGGATTGGGGAATGGCAAGGCTGGCGTTGACCTGTATCGCTTCAGAGATTCCGAGTCAAGACGATGAGGATTGGTGGGTCTTGCAGCGGCGGTTGCTCCCACACGCGACACGGCAAGAGCAGGCTGTTAATGAGAACAGACTTATGGCAGATGGGATGGAATGGGCTTTGCATCAATTAGGCAACCTCTACTCTGACCAGGGCAAGTTGGATGAGGCAGAGAAGATGTACATTCGGGCGCTGGAAGGGAAGGAGAAGGCATTGGGTGTGGACCACACATCAACACTTTCCACGGTCAACAACTTGGGCAGCCTCTACTCTGACCAGGGCAAGTTGGATGAGGCAGAGAAGATGTACATTCGGGCGCTGGAAGGGTACGAGAAGGCATTGGGTGTGGATCACACATCAACGCTCATGACAATCGGCAATCTAGGCCTGCACTGTAGGGACCAAGGGAATCTAGCTGAGGCCCAGAAGATGTTGATTCGAGTGTTGCAAGGGTTTGAGAAGACGTTTGGGCGGAACCATCCATTGACACTTCAAACAGTCAAAAACCTGGAAGCTGTTTACGCGGACCAACGAAAATTGATCGAAGCGAACGCGGAGCATGGCACGGCGCCATCCGTCACTTTCCATGGGTCTTCGTCGGATGCGTCCCATGACGAGAGACTGAAAACTCTGCAAATTGCGCCCGCCGACTCCGATCTTCGTATAATCGGATCCACAGAGACTAGAGTATGAAAATCTCACCACATTCTCATCAATATGGCTCTAGAACCACCTCCAGAGAGCTCACATCACTCTATTGAGCTTGCCGAAGCCGCCATTCAACAATGGGCCGAAACACGGCTACGCGACGGTCCGGAAGCTCTCGAAAACAGACAAGAAGAAACCACCTTTGATTCGAAAGGTTTGGGTTATTTGTGACAAAGCCGGCAAGCCTAGGACCATAAAGAGCCTGGAGATTGATGAGGAGCCTTCAAATGAGCCTGCTTGCGAAGAGCAGGATCAAAAGAAGCCGAAGAAAGGTCTAAAAGCTGGCTCTCGCAAAACCGACTGCCTTTTCGAGCTAACTGTGACTAGGACCCCAGAATTGATGTAGGAGATCAAAATCATCGATGGCAGCCATAACCACGAGCCTTCCATCGCTCCTTCTGCTCATCCTGCCCTCCGAAAGCGCAATGACGGGGAACAGGCGCTGGTCAATTCAATGGCTAGCCGCAACGCAAAACCACGAGACATACTGCTTGAGATGAAAGAGCTCGATGCGAATACACATGTAATGCTTGAAGATATCCGAAATGAGAAGAAGAAGATCATCAGAGAAGAGCTAGGAGGTAAGACTCGGACGAGAGAGGCGCTTTCTGCAGCTAGAGCGCACCAGGAAGGAGGTGAGGTTGAAAGAGAGTTGGCGAGCTTTCCTAATGAGGAATAGCGCCTCGAGGAATTCTTTGAGCTTCGTACGAAGCTCAAAGAGCTC
>Ga0335073_10015688_pt1 | contig 10592 bp, 5 predicted proteins | sample Lox_Sample_22_FD_207093 | JGI IMG/M metagenome (GOLD analysis project Ga0335073, IMG submission 207093) | Soil microbial communities from Loxahatchee National Wildlife Refuge, Florida, United States - Lox_Sample_2.2 | ecosystem: Environmental > Terrestrial > Soil > Wetlands | place: USA: Florida...
CCTGCGGGCATATAGGGGGACGGGGAGGCGAAATTACTTTTTTACCGGTAAATAAGGAAGGGTTGATCGATCTCGCGGAGTTGGAGGCGGCGATCCGCCCGACGACGATCCTGATCGCCGTGATGTTCGCCAATAACGAGATCGGGGTGATCCAGCCGATCCGGGAGATAAGCGCCATCGCCCGTCGCCACGGCATCCCCTTTTTCAGCGACGCCACCCAGGCGGTTGGAAAGGTTCCCGTCGATGTGAATGCAGACGGCATCGATCTGATGGCATTAAGCGCCCACAAAATATATGGCCCCAAAGGGGTGGCCGCTTTGTATGTCCGCCGTCGCTCCCCCCGGGTCCGGCTCACCGCCCAAATGGATGGCGGCGGTCATGAGCGGGGCATGCGGAGCGGAACCCTCAATGTGCCGGGTATTGTTGGTTTCGGTAAGGCCTGCGCGCTTTGCAGCCGGGAGATGGAAGCGGACCGGAAGCGCATCGAACCCCTGAGAGACCGGTTGGAAGGAGCCCTGCTGGCATTGAATGGCGCACGGGTGAACGGAAGCCGCAAGCACCGCCTGCCACAGGTGACCAATATTTCTTTTGCCGGCGTCGACGGAGATGTCTTGCTGGCAGGACTGGGGAAGAATGTGGCGTTGTCGTCGGGATCGGCCTGTACCTCTGCTTCGATGGAGCCGAGCTACGTGCTGAAAGCGCTGGGCGTGGATGACGACCTGGCACATGCGTCGCTGCGGCTGGGCCTGGGCCGGTTCACAACGGCCGAAGAAATAGACTATGCGATCGCCGAGATCGGAAAGACCGTCCTTCACCTCCGGCCGGCCCGTCTATAAAGAAAATGGCCGCCCTCAAAACACCGGCGCCTCCAAAACACCCACCGCCCCCCAAAACACCCGGCGCCCACTATAAACGAAAAACCCGCCATTCTAGCGGCGGATCTTTGCATGCAGTTGGTTTCGGTTAAATATTTTTTGCCTAAACCATTTGTAATATTTTTTCTAAGGAAGGCTGTCTGATTGAGTATGCGAATATAGGCATTCCCTTTATACAATTATATTTTCCGTTCATCTAATTTAACTCTTTTTTCCACATTTTTTTAAATATAATATATTGGCCGGCGTTATACGACCGCTGTTTTGAATATTTTCTAAGAAGTAAAGATTATTTTCGCAACTTATGTGGGCTGTTTGCAAAAAAGAACTTCGCGCGTCATTCAGTAGTCTTACCGGTTATATCGCGATCATCGCTTTTCTGTTGATGAACGGGCTTTTGCTCTTCGTTTTCCCCGATACGAATATCCTCACTAACGGCTATGCCACGCTGGAGAAATTTTTCGAGCTGGCGCCGTGGATCCTGCTTTTACTCATTCCCGCCATCACGATGCGGAGCATGGCCGACGAGTTCCGGATGGGTACCTATGAGATCCTTCAGACCCTCCCGCTCTCCCGTGCCCGGCTCATAGCCGGGAAATACCTGGCCTGTCTGATCGTCGTCCTGACCGCGCTGCTGCCGACACTCGTGTACTTTCTATGTATCCAGCGCCTCGCAGGTCAGGGCGGGATCGATACCGGCGGGACCATAGGCAGCTATATCGGGCTTGTTTTTCTGTCGGCCGTTTTCACCGCCATCGGGATCTGGTGCAGCGCCATTACAACCAATCCCGTGGTGGCCTTTATCGCCGGCGCATTTGCCTGCTTCATCCTCTACAGCGGGTTCGGTGCGATCAGCGCCCTGCCCGTTTTTGCGGCGGGTCTCGACTATTATCTGGGAATGCTGGGGATCGACTTTCATTATCGCAGTATCAGCCGCGGGGTGATCGATTTAAAGGATATTATCTATTTCACGTCCCTGATCATCCTGTTCCTGTATCTTACCAGTCAGACCCTTGTCCGGCGCGTGGCGGGGGATCACACGGGTCACAATGCCGGGACGGGCGGGAACCTCCGTTGGGTATCCGTTCTGCTGGTGCTGGCGGTCATCAATGTCGCAGCGTCGTTTTTTCATTACCGGCTCGATCTGACAGCCGAACATCGCTATACCCTGAGTAAGCCGACAAAAGTCATGCTCTCGAAACTCGACGATGACGTTCAGGTCGATTTTTATCTGGCCGGTAATCTGAAAGCGGGCATCCGGCAGCTGGCGGCGAGCGCACAAGAAGAACTACAGGACTTTAATGAATATTGCGGCGGCCGCATCCGCATCCATACCTTCGATCCGCTGGCAAAACTGGACGATTCGGCAAAACAGGCTTTTCTGGATTCGGTGTCGCAGATGGGAATTCAACCCGAGACCCAGGTAGCCCAGGAAGCGAGAGGTGAAGAACAGACCCAGCGGATTGTGATCCCGGGGGCGGTGGTCAGATACAAGAACCGCGTCTATCCGGTGGATCTGCTGAAGGGCGTGCAGGTGCCGCAACAGGGACCGCAGGAACAATTGTACACGAATGCGGAGACCTTGCTGGAATATAAGTTCGGCAGCGCGATCGACAAGATCACCAGCAAGGACCGGCCGCTGGTCGGATACGTCATGGGGAACGGCGAACCGCTGGACTATAGCGTCTATGACCTGATCGAAGGGCTGCGCAGTCACTACCGGTTCAGGATATTGCCGCTGGACAGCGTTCCGCTCATCCCAACCCTGTTCAGGGCCATCGTGATCGTCAAACCGACCCGGAAGTTCACAGAACGCGAAAAACTATCGCTTGATCAGTACCTCTTGCACGGCGGCCGGATCATCTGGGCGGTGAGCAAGCTGTATGCCGAACAAGACAGCTTGCAGTTGAAGCAGCAGACGATCGCATATGACCGCGGACTGGACCTGGAAGATCTTTTCTTTAAATATGGCGTCCGGGTGAATCCGGACCTCGTGGAAGACATGCAGTCGGCAAAGCTGACGATCGTCGTGGGGAACGCGGGCGGGAAGCCACAGACGGAAGCGTTGCCCTGGCCGTATTATCCGCTGCTGAACGGCAGCCTCACGCATCCGATCAGCAAGAACCTCGACCCGGTACTGGCGGAATATGCCAATTCGATCGACACGGTCAAGGCGGAAGGGGTGAAGAAGACGATCCTGTTGCACTCTTCCGCAAACGCGCGTCAGGTCGGAACGCCGGCGATCATCACCTTTGAGATCCTGAAGTACAAGGACGACCCGGCCTATTTCAATCAAGCCAATATCCCGGTGGCCGTGTTGTGCGAAGGGACCTTTCATTCGCTTTTCGAGAACCGGTTACCGCAGAAACTCGCGGACAGCCTGGCGGGCGCCTATGGTCAGCCCTTTACTCCGGTATCGACGACGCCCGGCCGTGTGATCGTAGTCGCAGACGGGGACTTGTTCATGAACCAGGTGTCGGAGCGCGGACCGATGCCGCTGGGATTCAGCCGCGATGACGGGTACCAGTTTGCCAACGAAGAATTTATCAATAACTGCGTTGAATACCTGGTGAATCCATCGGGCATCCTCGAAACGCGCGCCAAAGATTACACCCTGCGCCTGCTGGACCCGTCGAAGGTGGAAAAAGACCTGAGCTTCTGGCAATTCATCAATATCGGGTTGCCGCTGATCCTGGTGGCCCTGGGCGGCTATTTGTACCAGCTTGCCCGCAGACGGAAATATGCGGTATCTTTGAAAGGATAATTACCGGCATGGACCGATCGACTGTTTCGTATCTCACTTTTGGCATTGTTCTGATCCTGGCAGTCGTTTTTGACCTGGGACTTTTGAGTCGGAAGGGAACGACGGTTTCGATAAAACAAGCCCTGTTGCTGACGCTGTTCTGGGTTTCGCTGGGAATGCTGTTTTTTATCTTTCTCTGGTTGCAGGAAGGCCACAAGACCGCGCTCGAGTACCTGAGCGCCTACTTAATGGAATGGAGCCTCAGTGTGGACAATATCTTCGTCTTCATCCTGATCTTTACCTTCTTTGGCGTGAAGCCTTCGCATTATGCGCGGGTATTGCTGATCGGCATCCTCGTTGCCATCCTGCTGCGGATCATCTTCATCACCGCGGGAATCGTTCTGGTAAACGAAGCGCACTGGGTATTATATATCGGCGGAGCAGTGCTGATCGTCAGCGGCGGGCGATTATTCATTACCCGGCACGATGAGGATCCGGATATCGAGAAGGACCCGGTGTATCGGCTACTAAGACGTTTTGTGCCGCTGACCGGGGAAGACGGCGGCGGTCGCTTCGTGGTGGTCCGCGACGGGCGGAAACGCTATACCCCCCTTTTCGTGGTCGTGGTATTGCTGGCAACGACCGACATCGTGTTTGCGGTGGACTCGATCCCGGCAGTATTCGGGATCACCCGGAATATGGTCGTCATCTTTACATCCAATATCTTCGCAGTGCTGGGGCTGCGATCGTTGTTCTTTCTATTGCGCGGGGCAGTAGACCGGTTCAGGCATTTACAGCAGGGGATTGCAGTGGTGCTGATCTTTGTCGGCTTGAAAATGCTGGTGGAATATTTCCATATCTACCTGCCGATCTATGTCTCGCTCGTGGTGATCCTGCTTTGTATATTGACCTCTATTTTATATTCATCGTATTCCGGCCGCACCAACACATGACCTACACCATCGGCCATATCGCCTCCATAGTGAACGGGAATTTCCTGCAATCCTGCAGTGACGACCCGATCGAACACCTTTTGCTGGACAGCCGGCGGCTGATCTTTCCGGCGACGAGCCTGTTCTTTGCCCTGCGCGGCCCGCGACGCGATGGCGGGATGTATCTCGAAGAACTCTACCGCCGCGGCGTCCGGAACTTCGTAGTTATGGATCCCCCCGGGGCCCAGCAAGATGGTGCCCCCGGCCCCCGACAAGATCCGGCCGGACCCAAACAAGATCCCCCCGGCCCCCTCAAGTTCCCCGGATCCAACATCATCCGCGTGCCCGACACGCTGGTCGCCCTTCAGCGCCTCGCCGCCTGCCACCGGGCACAATTTTCGATCCCCGTGATCGCGATCACCGGGAGCAACGGTAAGACAATTGTCAAAGAATGGCTGAACGAGCTGCTGGAACCGGATTATTCCATCCTTAGAAGCCCAAAAAGTTACAATTCCCAGACCGGCGTCCCCCTCAGCGTCTGGCAACTGCAACCGGTACACACCCTCGCGATCTTCGAGGCCGGGATCTCGCGCCGCCGCGAAATGGAAAGACTGGAAGCGATCCTGAAGCCGACGATCGGCATCTTTACCAATATCGGCGAGGCGCACAGCGAAGGGTTCAGCAGCCTGGCGGAAAAAGCGGCGGAGAAACTGAAATTGTTCGATGGCGCGGATGTGCTGATCTGCTCCGGCGAGTACCGCCCTCTCGCCGTCAAGTACCACCCCCGCATATTCTCCTGGGGTAAGGAAGAGAACAATGACATTTGGGTGCATACACTCGAAAATCTCGGATCGGCAACAAAGGTCGGGATCAAAACACACTCCCTTTCAGGAGAATTCATTCTACCCTTCACCGATCCGGCCTCGATCGAAAATGCGATGCATGGCGTGGCAGCCTGTCTGTGGCTGAACGTGCCGCCGGAAAAGATCGCCGTCCGGGTCGGGCAACTCGCACCGATCGCCATGCGGCTCGAACTGAAAAGCGGGATCAATCACTGTTCGATCATCAACGACAGCTATAGCGCGGACCTTAGCTCGCTGGGGATCGCCCTCGACTTTCTTTCCCAGCAGCACCAACACCGGAAACGTACCGTGATCCTGTCGGACTTCCTCGAAACGGGCCGCCCGGCGCCGGAATTGTACGGCGAGATCGGCCGCGCCCTCCAGCAACGCAACGTCAACCGGCTCATCGCCATCGGCGAACAGATCAGCGCCCAGGCGAAAGTGATCGGTGAATGGTTCAGCGGCGAACAGGTTTACCTGCCTTCCGTAGCAGCCTTCCGGCAGGACATCCACCGGCTGCATTTCCGGGATGAGACGATCCTGCTGAAAGGCGCGCGGGTCTTCGAATTTGAGGAGATCGACCGGCTGCTTTCTGAACAGATCCACCAGACGATCCTGGAGATCGACCTGGACGCCATGGCGGGCAATTTACGCGCTTACCGGCAGCTGTTGCAACCATCGACGCGGCTGATGGCGATGGTGAAGGCATTTGCCTATGGCAGCGGCAGCTTCGAGATTGCGAATCTGCTGCAATTCCATGGGGTGGATTACCTGGGAGTGGCCTACGCGGATGAGGGGATGGCCCTGCGAAAGGGGGGGATCAGGATGCCGATCATAATTATGAACACCGGGAATACGGGGTTCGATTCGCTGGTACAATACAATTTGGAACCGGTGATCTATTCATTCCCGCTGTTGCGGTCTTTAGAGAAATGGCTGAAGCGGCAGGGGATTGCGGCCTTCCCGATCCATATCGAGCTGGACACGGGAATGAGCCGGCTGGGGTTTGCCGCGGATGAGTGGGAAGAGTTGTTGCAGGTATTGCCGGCAGCGCCGCTGAAAGTACAAAGTGTCTTTAGCCATTTTGCGGCAAGCGAGGAGGCGCAACAGGATGCCTTTTCGCAACACCAGGCCGCCGCCTACCTGGAGATGGCGGGCCGAATGGAGAAAACACTGGGATACCCCTTTATCAAACACCTCGCGAATTCGGCCGCGATCGTGCGGATGCCTCAGTGGCAACTCGATATGGTGCGGCTGGGCATCGGCTTATATGGGGTTGACAGCGCGGGGACACAACAATTGGATCTGCAGGAGGTCTCTACTTTAAAGACAACGATTGCGCAGATCAAACATTTGCACGATGGCGATACGATCGGCTATAACCGCAACGGTATTGCAGGCCGGGGGACGGTGATCGCGACGGTGAGGATCGGCTACGCGGATGGGTACTCCCGGAATTTGGGAAATGGCGCCGGCAAAATGTGGGTGAAAGGACGCCTTGCACCGACGATCGGCAGCATCAGCATGGACCTGACGATGATCGATATCACGGGGATCCCGGACGTTGGGGAGGGGGATGAGGTGGTGGTGTTTGGCAAGGAACTATCGGTCAGCCAATTGGCAGCGTGGGCGCAGACGATCCCTTATGAGATCCTGACGGGCGTTTCGCAGCGGGTCAAGCGGATTTATTTTGAATGATCCGCCCATCCGGCCATCCGGTATCCCGCTCACCCCGCGCCCGCTCACCCCGCCGCACCCCGCATCCCGCCCATCCGGCGGCACCCTCCCACCCCGCGCCCCTCAATTGTGGCAAGGATTGATTATATTTGGGCTTTTAATATGAAGGCAAGAACAATTATTCTACTGGTGCTCGCCATCATCGTGGCGGATCAGTCACTGAAATTTTGGGTCAAGACACATATGCCGCTCAGTCGTCCCGCGAGCAGCGAGTATTTTCGCGAACAGGTCTCACCCTATGACAACGGGATCAAACTATTGGGAAATAAGGGGCAGATCTATTTCGTGGAGAATGAAGGGATGGCTTGGGGTTGGAAGTTCGGCGGCGACTGGGGGAAAATGGCCCTGACCCTTTTCCGGCTGGTGGCAGTGGTGTTCGGAGTTTATTATATCCGGACCATTATCCGGAAGAAATATCATCCGGGATTCATTATTTGCGCGGGATTGATCTTTGCGGGCGCGCTGGGGAACCTGCTGGACAGCATGTTCTATGGCCTCATCTTCGAACGCAGCACCTACGATCACGTCGCGCGATTGTTCCCGGCCCATGGCTATGCATCATTCCTCCACGGGCGCGTGGTTGACATGTTATATTTCCCCCTGATCGTGTCTCACTATCCGTCATGGATACCTTTTATCGGCGGCGAGGACTTCGAATTTTTTAGCCCCGTTTTCAATCTGGCGGACGCCTCCATTTCCGTCGGCGTTATCGCGATCCTGATCTTCCAAAAGAAATTCTTTCACCGCCAGCCGCATGAACAGCATGAAGTGGAGGCCGGCACGGCCAAGGCGGATACCGTGCAGGCGTAAGTGGATGCTGCCGGATTGAACTATTCTACGAGGACTTTTTGCGTCAGGACGGGAACCGAAGCCCCATTCGTCAACCGAAGCACATAGATACCCGGCTGGCAGGACTGGATGTTGAGCGTCGTTTGATCATCCCAGGACTCCTGCGATAACACCTGGTCGCCGCTGATACTATATAGCTGGAGCAGGAACGGTTTGCGCTGGCCGGGTGCGCAGGTGACGTTCATATGACCATGCGCGGGGTTGGGATAGATGAGCGCCGGGGGCTGTCGGGCGACGGCCGGCGGCGGCGGCACCTTGTTTGTGCTGTCCAGCGCCAGCGGGACGAGATACACGAGCCGGAGGATGAACCCCTGAGCCGGCGAGGCTACCGAATTGCCGATCGTTCCCGTTGGGCCGAGCGTACAACAGGAATTGTCCACGCTCACAAAGAGCGTATCCCCCGCGGGCGAGACGGTGATATTGCGCAGGCGATACCCGGTCAGATAGTGAAGCGTATCGTAAGGATTAACGGTGCTGTCCACGCTGAGCCCGTCGGACTTGAGCTGCAGCCGCCAGAGCCCGTTCTTTAACGAGGTGATGAGCAGGCTGTTGTTCCAGGCGGTGATCGCCCCGTTCCCATAGAATGCAACGGAGGTCGGCGCGACGGTGGGCCAGTTCATATTGGCGGAAGGGTAGGTCTTGGCGACGTAGTCGTTTTGCGCCCGTGTCCAGTTATAATAGGAAAAGATGGGGCCTGCGAGTGTCGTTTTCGTGGTATCACAGAAGCCCGTTTCGGAAATCACGGCCTGCCCGCCGAGATACAGGGAGTCGCCCGCCACCGAGGTATAGTTGTCGTCACACAGCCCGGCAACCTTGTTCCAGCCGTAGTTGGTATGCGGAGTGAGGATATTGACCTCATCGTCGGACTTATCGCCATGCTCGACGCTGTACAGGAGATAGGAGGATCCGCCGTTGACCGATCCAAATGCCAGGCCTTGCGGATTTCGATGCCCGAACGTATAGATGGCGCTCCGCGTCGAAGCCCCGGGCGAGGACGGGAAAGGGTTGTCAGCCGGGATCCACTGCTGGCCCGACGGCTGCGTCAGATCGGGCTCGGTATTGAACCGCAGTGTTTTGCCCTCTATAACGGTGGTATCCTGGGCAAATTCGGCCCGGCAGATATTCGCCAGCTGACCGGCGCCCATATCGCCGATCGTATAATACAAATGGTAATTGCCGTCGCTTTCCGGGATCGGGCTGATGCGAAGGCGACCCGAATTGTGGTCATTGCTGCCATCCAGGCCGGTGACGACGGTATCCATCACCGTGAGTTTGCCGGCTGCATAGGAATAGCGGACGATCTGAGTGTTGTAGCTGCAGCGCGCACCGCTGGTGCTGCCGGCGCAAGTAGAGCAGCCGATGAGATGGTATACATAGGCCACATAGACCCAGGGTTTGCCGCTATAGAATTGAGGGTGAATGGCCAGCCCCATCAAGCCGCCCTGGGGCCAGGGATTGGCATTGGCGGCGGTAAAGTCCTTATTGCTGTTGAGATCGAGCAGGACCCGCGCTCCCTTGTTCCCGGGGTGGATCTTCCAGATCTTATAGTCGTGGGAGGCGGTGACCCAAAGGGAATCGTCGGGCCCATAGACCATCTCCCACGGGGAGGTCATCCCGGTAGTACCCGTGGCAGGATAGAGCGTGTCTATCTTAAACGACTGATTATAATAGGTTAATGTGGTTTGGGCGGCCAAAGGCACCGTTGCGCATAAGCACAGGCAGGCAAAAAGGCAGGCCAAAAAGCCATAGGACCAGGTTCTTAGGTCTTTCATTCGGCGTGGATTATAGGATTTCCCCAAAATAACGCATTCCTGTTCAATTTCGGTATAGTACTTTATTCTGGTAGTTCTACGATTGCGGGGGATTAAAAATGACCTTACCTTTATCATACCCGGCAGACCGCCCATACCGGGGCACCGTACTGACCCGACAATCCAATAACCCTTGAAAAAGGTCGTATCATATGAAAACACATCTACCCGGTAATTTTGCTGTTGGCAAAATTGTCGGGACACTTATCCTAATCCTGTTTTTCCGTGACCTGGCGCAATCGCAGGCGACGGCTATGATCAAATGGGGGAACAGCTACGTCAATCTCAGCAAGAAGACCGTCGGCGGCCCTGTGCAGCCGGGCGATACGCTGGAGATCCGTACGAACTTCTATGTGAACGGCTCCTATAACGGGACCGGGATGATGTACGACGTCCGCTATCTGGACAATATTCCAACCAACACGACTATTCTTCCTAATGACTCTTTGCGGCTGATCACGAATGAAGGGTTGACTTTCCGGCACTATACCTATACGACGGGTGATGACGCGGGCTCCTATGTGGCGACACCGCCGCTGCCCGGCGACTACCAGGTCCGAATCAATATCGGGGCGACCCCCACCACCCCCAGCGGAGTGGACCCCATGGGAACGACCAACATCAACGGCAGCAGCACGATCCACGGGAGCGTGAGCAAACCCCTCTTTAGCTCCGGAACGATCATGATGACCGCTTTTCGCGTGGTAGTGACCGGTACCTATGGTGATACGATCACCCTGGGCGACGGCGAGATCCGTTACCGCCAGACCAAAACGGGTATTACCGATACCGCCCTTAATTGC
>Ga0335073_10015689_pt1 | contig 10592 bp, 9 predicted proteins | sample Lox_Sample_22_FD_207093 | JGI IMG/M metagenome (GOLD analysis project Ga0335073, IMG submission 207093) | Soil microbial communities from Loxahatchee National Wildlife Refuge, Florida, United States - Lox_Sample_2.2 | ecosystem: Environmental > Terrestrial > Soil > Wetlands | place: USA: Florida...
CCACACCTTTTTTTTTCCTTACCTTTTTTTCCCTTGTCTCTGTCTACGATTGGTTCAGTCCTCGCTCGACTTCATATACTTTCTTTACTCACTGCTCATCCCACTAAAATTCTCTCTCATCTTCCCTTCCTTCCTTGCACCTTCTTCCTTCCCTTTGTCAATCTTGTGAAAAAGCGTTGGTGCGAAAGCTCCTGAAAAGTTATCAGCATATTTAACAACCTGATCGGAGGATTGGTACCCCAGTCAGTCAAACGAACTCACTCACTCAACCACCGTCGACCAAAAAGTAATCAGGTTTTGCGTCCGGCTGTTCGCCCGTACGATGGTCGAGCAAACTGATAAGAATTTTACGCCTCAACAAGACAATGACAATGCAGTAAAGAACAATTCTTGGGCTGGTGCGCTTCCAGTCAAACAGGGTCTCTATGATCCAGAGCTTGAAAAGGATTCTTGCGGTGTAGGCTTCGCTTGGTATCTCACCTCTCCTAGTAGCTGGATGTTCGTTCGTTTACTAATCGATCTAGTCACATCAAAGGCAAGGCGAGTCATAAGATTGTTACAGATGGTAAGCTAATTGCGTATGGGGTACACTATACTGACATTATCTGTGTGTAGCTCGCAACTTGTTGTGTAACATGACGCATCGCGGAGCCGTCGGTGCGGATGCACGAGACGGTGATGGAGCCGGAGTCATGACATCCATCCCACACGAATTCATGAAACGCGAATTCGAACATGACCAAAACTTCAAACTCCCATTCCCTGGACAATATGCTGTCGGAAACATCTTCTTCCACACCGATCCTCAAATTCGTTCCGAAAGTCAGACCCTTTTCGAAGAGATTGCCCAAGAACTCGGATTGAGAGTCCTGGGATGGCGTAAAGTACCTAGAGATTCCACTATCTTGGGACCCTCTGCCTTGTCTAAAGAACCTTACATTCTTCAGCCTGTCGTTGTTCTCAAATCCAAGTACGGACCGGGGAATACTCCTGAAGATACTTCGAATTTCGATGAAAAGTACTTTGAAAGACAACTCTATGTCCTTCGCAAGCAAAGTACTCATAGAATCACATTGCAACGATGGTTCTACATCTGTTCTTTGAGTAACAAGAACATTGTCTACAAGGGACAACTTGCTCCTGTACAAGTGTACAATTATTTCCACGATCTCAATAATGTGCGTTACGAAGCTCATTTCGCACTTGTCCATTCCCGCTTCTCTACCAATACATTTCCCTCCTGGGATCGTGCTCAACCCATGCGATGGGCTGCCCACAATGGTACCCTCTCACAGTGCGATCTTGCTAACAACAGGTGAAATCAACACTCTCCGCGGAAACAAGAATTGGATGAGAGCCCGTGAAGGGGTTATGAAGTCATCTCTATTCAAAGATGAACTCGATCTATTGTACCCCATCATCGAAGAGGGTGGATCCGACTCTGCAGCATTTGACAATGTCCTCGAGCTCCTCGTCGTCAACGGTGTCCTTTCCCTCCCGGAAGCAGTTATGATGATGGTTCCTGAAGCCTGGCAAGATAATCCCCTCATGAATCCCGATAAAAAGGCATTCTATCAATGGGCTGCATGTCAAATGGAGCCTTGGGACGGTCCTGCATTGTTCACATTCTCTGATGGACGTTATTGTGGAGCAAACTTAGATCGTAATGGTCTTCGTCCCTGTCGATTTTACGTCACTTCAGATGATATGATGATTTGTGCTTCCGAAGTAGGAACTATTGCCATTGAACCAGACAAAGTCATTCAGAAAGGACGATTGCAGCCAGGAAGAATGTTACTTGTTGATACTCTTGAGGGAAGGATTGTAGATGATAGAGAATTGAAGAGGACTGTTGCTTCGAAACAGAATTTTAAAGAGTGGATGGCTAATCAGATGTTGAGTCTTCCTAAAGTTAAACAACGTTTAAGAAGACGTGGAGAAACTTTGACAGACCCGCTTGATGACGGTAAATTGGCGGCAGATCCTAGATTGCTTGCTTTTGGCTATACCTTTGAACAGATTAACCTTCTTCTTGCTCCTATGGTACATAATATTTATAATTCGTCTGACGTCTAGGCTGCGGAAGGTAAGGAAGCATTAGGTTCCATGGGAAATGATGGTCCTTTGGCTTGTCTTGCTGATCAACCACGCTTGATTTACGACTATTTCCGTCAATTGTTCGCTCAAGTCACTAATCCTCCTATCGATCCTATTCGAGAATCCATCGTCATGTCCTTGGAATGCTACATTGGTCCTCAAGGAAACATTCTCGAAGTCAAGGAATCCCAGTGTCATCGATTGATGTTGCCATCTCCAGTCCTATCTCTCGAATCCTTCAACGCACTCAAGAATCTTCAATCTGTCCATTCTCATTGGCCAGTTTGCACTCTTGACATCACATTCGACAAGTCCAGAGGCGTCAAAGGCTATGTCAATGCCCTCGAACGAGTTTGCGATGAAGCATCTGAAGCAATTTTCGATGGATACAAAGTGATCATCCTTTCAGATCGAAACACCGGACCTACTCGAGTCCCCATCTCAGCACTCGTTGCTTGCGGTGCTGTTCATCACCATCTTGTCCGCACCAAAATGCGCTCTAAAGTTGCTCTGGTCGTGGAAACCGGCGAAGCACGTGAAGTCCACCATCTTTGCGTTCTAGTGGGATACGGTGCAGATGCCATCTGTCCATACCTCATTCTTGAAGCACTCCTCAAACTCCAACGTGAAAACGCTCTCAAAGGAAACCTTCCCGCTGACAAAGTAATTTACAATTACCTCCATTCCTGCGACAATGGTATTCTCAAAGTCATGTCAAAAATGGGAATTTCCACGCTTCAGTCATACAAAGGAGCACAAATTTTCGAAGCTCTCGGAATCGATAATAGTGTTGTTGATAAGTGTTTCACCGGGACTCAAACTCGTATCAAGGGAGTTACTTTTGATATTATTGCTGCCGATGCCATTTCTTTCCATGAAAGAGGGTATCCTTCTCGTGATACCGTCACAATCACTGCTCTTCCTGAAGCTGGTGAATATCATTGGCGAGATGGTGGAGATGCACATATCAACGATCCCAAGAGTATTGCAAACTTGCAAGATGCGGTTCGGGAGAAGAATGAAAGGGCTTTTGCAGAGTACTCTGCTTCGGAGTATGAACAGACTAAGAAATGTGCTTTGAGAGGATTGTTGGATTTCGATTTTGAATCTTCCACAGAGATTCCTTTGGAACAAGTTGAGCCTTGGACTGAAATCGTTAGAAGGTTTTGTACTGGTGCTATGTCTTATGGATCTATTTCTATGGAATCTCACTCTGCTTTGGCTATTGCTATGAATCGATTGGGAGGCAAATCGAATACCGGTGAAGGTGGAGAAGATCCTGAACGCAGTCATCGTCTGCCTAATGGTGATTCCATGAGATCTGCCATCAAACAAGTTGCTTCAGGCCGATTTGGTGTCACCTCATACTACCTTACGGATTCTGATGAATTGCAAATCAAGATGGCGCAAGGAGCTAAGCCTGGTGAAGGCGGAGAATTACCCGGTCACAAGGTTTCTCAATCGATTGCGAGAACTCGTCATTCAACTCCTGGAGTCGGTCTCATTTCGCCTCCCCCTCATCACGACATCTACTCCATTGAAGATTTGAAACAATTGATCTATGATCTCAAGTGCTCTAATCCTCGTGCCAGAGTCTCTGTCAAACTTGTCTCTGAAGTTGGTGTTGGTATCGTTGCATCTGGAGTTGCAAAGGCAAAGGCAGATCATATCTTGATTTCTGGCCATGATGGTGGAACCGGTGCCTCTCGATGGACTGGTATCAGATACGCTGGTCTTCCTTGGGAATTGGGTCTTGCGGTAACCCATCAAACTTTGGTTCTCAACGATTTGAGAGGTCGTGTCACTATTCAAACGGATGGACAAATTCGTACAGGACGAGATGTCGCCATTGCCTGTTTGCTTGGTGCTGAAGAATGGGGCTTTGCTACTACTCCCTTGATCGCCATGGGATGCATTATGATGGTAATTTGCCTATCCTTACTGGTCTAACATGTAGCGTAAATGTCACTTGAATACATGTCCTGTCGGCATTGCTACACAAGATCCTGAGTTGCGCAAGAAATTCGTCGGTCTTCCTGAACATGTCATCCAATTCTTCTTCTACATCGCCGAAGAACTTCGAAGCATTATGGCCAAACTGGGTTTCAGAACAATTAATGAGATGGTTGGACGAGCTGATAAACTCAAAGTTCAGGATTCATTGCGCAATCCAAAGACGGCAAATCTCGATCTCTCTGCAATTCTTACACCAGCCTTCAAACTCCGTCCTGGTGTAGCTACCTACCGCATTCGCTCCCAAGATCATAAATTGTACACTCGTTTGGACAACAAATTGATCGATGAAGCTGATGCCTCCCTTGAAAAGGGATTGCCTTCTCGCATTGAATGCACCATTCAGAACACTGATCGTGCAATGGGTGCTACCATCTCCAATCGCATCAGTCGTCGTTATGGAGAAGAAGGATTGCCATCTGACACCATTCACGTCCGTATCACAGGGTCAGCAGGTCAATCTTTCGGGGCTTTCCTTGCTCCTGGTGTAACTCTTGAACTCGAGGGTGATGCCAACGATTATGTCGGAAAAGGTCTTTCTGGAGGTCGTCTCATTATCTATCCACCTCGCAATTCGGTTTTCAAAGCCGAAGAGAATATTATTGTTGGAAATGTCTGTCTCTATGGTGCCACAATAGGTCAATGTTTCTTCCGAGGTGTTGCTGCTGAACGATTCGCTGTTCGTAACTCTGGTGCTGTTGCCGTTGTTGAGGGTGTTGGTGATCATGGTTGCGAATACATGACTGGCGGACGTGTTATTGTTCTTGGTCCTACTGGACGTAACTTTGCAGCTGGTATGTCTGGTGGCATTGCATATGTCCTCGATGTACATCAAAACTTCCCACCCAAAGTCAACACTGAGATGGTCGAATTATGCCCTCTTGAAGATCCTGCCGAAATCGCTGTTGTTCGAGGTCTCATTGAAGATCATCTTCATTATACTGGCTCCACTCATGCCGAGAGCATTCTCGAAAACTTCAATCATCTTCTTCCTCGATTTGTCAAGGTTCTTCCTACTGACTACAAACGAGTCCTTGAAGAAGAAGCCGCACGTGAAGCAGAAGCCAAGAAGAACTCTTACCATCTCCCTATTCTTCCTGGCATTCCCATGCGCGAAGAACATGAAGAAGCCGAGAGACGCCTTGCTGAGATCGAAGCTCAAGAGCGCAACATCAAAGAACCTTCACTGCTCGATGTTGAAGACAGCATTATCGATGTTAAATTCGAGAAACGCAAAGAGAAGACCGTCAAACAGCTCGACAAATTGCGCGGATTCATGAAATACCAACGCAAGACAGAGAAGTATCGTAATCCAAAGAAACGCACGGACGATTGGAAGGAATTTACTCAACGTCTTACTACGGACGAGTTGAAACACCAAACCGCTCGATGCATGGACTGTGGTGTCCCATTCTGTCAATCTGATACCGGATGTCCTATCTCGAACATCATCCCCAAGTGGAACGAATTGGTTTTCAAAGAGCAATGGAAAGATGCGCTTGAACGGTTGCTCATGACTAGTCCTTTCTCCGAGTTCACTGGTCGTGTCTGCCCAGCCCCTTGTGAAGCTGCTTGTGTTCTTGGGATTAATGAATTGCCTGTTGGTATCAAGAGGTAATCGCATCTATTTGAAGGTTACTAATCTTTCAGTGTCGAATGTGCTATCATTGATAAGGGCTTTGAAGAAGGCTGGATTGTTCCTAGACCCCCTAAGACCCGCACGGGCAAGAAGGTCATCATTGTTGGATCTGGCTGTGCAGGAATGGCAGCCGCCGATTTATTGAACAAAGCTGGACACTACGTCACAGTCTACGAACGTGCTCCTGAGCCAGGTGGATTGTTGATGTACGGCATTCCAAACATGAAGCTGGATGTATGACTCTTTCATTTCTTTCTTTAACATTATTTAGAAAGCAATTGTTCGCCGAAGAATCAACCTCATGAAGGACGAAGGAATTGAGTTCAGATGCAACGTCGCTGTTGGTACAGATGTCACCTACGAGGAATTGAAGGAGCAATGCGACGCTCTCATTGTTGCTGTTGGCTCAACTGTTCCTCGAGATTTGCCCATTGCTGGACGCAAACTTAACGGCGTCATGTTTGCTATGGAATTCTTGACTAAGAATACCCAAAGTCTACTTGCTTCGAACTTGGTGGATGGAAACTACATCTCCGCCAGGGGCAAGAAGGTTATTGTAATTGGTGGTGGTGATACTGGTAACGACTGTATCGGTACATCTGTTCGTCATGGAGCCACTTCTGTCATCAACTTCGAACTCCTTCAGAGACCTCCTGCAACTCGTGCGCCAGACAATCCTTGGCCACAATGGCCTCGCACCTTCAAGATTGATTACGGTCATGCCGAGGTTCAAGCACACTTCGGTTATGATCCACGTCAATTCTCCATCTTGAGTAAAGAGTTTGTCGATGATGGTGAGGGCAATGTCAAAGGAATCAGGGTATCTTATCCATTGCGGAATCCAGCTGACATTTAGACTGTTCGTCTTGATTGGCACAAGAATGAGAAGGGTCAATGGACCAACTCTGAGATTCCAGATTCTGAAGAATTCTTCCCTGCTGACTTGGTTCTCTTGTCCATGGGTTTCTTGGGCCCCGATGACTGTACAAAAGGTCTCGGATTGAAGAGAGATGCAAGAACAAACATCGCCACTCCAAAGGGTAGCTATGCCACCAATGTCAAGGGTGTTTTCGCTGCTGGCGATTGTCGCCGTGGTCAATCCCTCATTGTCTGGGGAATTCAAGAAGGTCGTCAGTGCGCAAGAGAAGTCGATGAATACCTCATGAACTCGACCCGTCTTCCCGGAAGTGGTGGTATCAATTCTCGTTCTCTCAACAGGATTGAGGATCCCCTTCCTCCCATCCCTCGCATGCAAGCTGTTGCAGTAGGCTAAAAAAGGAAAATTGCATATTCTTTGTTAGACATTTGGGCTTTGTTGTAAAATTATTTCTTGTGAGGTATTTATTTATGATGAACAGAGGAGGGCGTTCGTTTTGTATCTAGTACTATTTGATAGAAAAATTTCAAAATTTTATAGCGAGTACTATCTTTCCACAGAATATGATGATTCAAGAAGAGAAAACTACCGGTCATATCTTTTTAGCAATCCCCAGAAAAATAATAACCATAATGATATCCAAAGCTTCTGCAAAATATGAATCCTGAAGGAGGTATAGCAATTCCCAACCCTTATCGCAACGCGGTATACTACAGTTTCATGGTCTTCAACTTACTCTGCACGTTGTATTGCGCCACAGCTACTTTCCTAGATGCAGTGCTCTTGCGATCTTTCTCGCTAAGCTCATCATACACAACCTCCAATCTCTGATCAATCATCTCAAGCACACGGGGCCAATAGTTTTGATACCGACCCTAGGAAATTAGTCCAAGAGAGTAGAGGGTCTACCTCACGTCGAGCAAGCGACACCGCTTTTTCGAGCCAGTCCAACCTTTGTTCAAGATGAGTTTTGAAATCCACCGTAATAGCATTGGCCACAGACATAAGCGACAATTGCTCAAGTGGATTGAGAATCGATGGACTATATTTCAGACAGACTTCGAACAACTCCGACAATTCAGTTTCCGGGGAATCGGACCACTGTTATTAGTGTGACATTCGAAATGGGATTGTACAATCTCGATTCCAGTAGCATAGTTGCCTCGCTCGAATTCGGCTTGCATCATCTGCTTTCGGGGACTTGGTTTTGGACTTGAGATCGTTGGAGATGAAGATGGCGAGATTGGTCTCCCAGCATTACTAGCGAGATGTTCATTGAGCTTGGAAACAGCTTGAGCAAGAGCATCAAGCTTTTTGTTCGTTTCACGTCTGAAAGTGTGATGCTCATTTTGAAGTTTTTGAAAATGTTTGTCGAAGGAGCTGTTGAGGTTATTAACAAGAGGAACGAGACTCTTCTCTACGGCGGCAATAAGCTTCGTGATGAGATCCTTTTGCAACGTAGTTTCCAATTTCGAACTGATAGCTTTACTTAGTTGATCCGAGAACTTTGCTCCTCCATGATTCTCAAGTAATGCTTTATGGATGGCGTCGTTGACTGCAGGACGTAATTCCTTCGGAAGAGTTTTGTCCAATGAGGCAGATAGATTCTTAGTCAATTGTTGATCAACAGATTTCTTAAACATGGTTGTCAAGTGTGGTAAGATGGCTTTCTCGACAGATTGATGGACGGTTTGCTCCAGAAGCTTACCAACGTTCGTGGTAAGTGTACTCGACACAACTTTGAGAATAGATTCGTGTCGATCGTCGGCTAGTCCGGCCAACTGTTTCTGTTCATTGGCAAGTCGTTGATCTAGAATTAGCTGCTGAGATTCAAGAAGGAGTTACATTGTTGCTCGAAGGCGTTGTTCAAGAGGCTCTCGAGGTCCTTTGCCAAAGAACTAACCTCAAGTTCGGGTTCCGTAGGAGATTTCAGAGGCGCAACTGGTGATGGTGATCTCGATGGTACTTGCTGTTTTGGGGTTGCAGTCGGACTCTTGACAACTATTCCAGTCCCCTCCCCACCATCTGTCGTAGTGGCAGTTGACAATAATTTCGTTTCGAGAACAATAGGTGGTGCTAAAACCTCGGTAACGTCTTGTTTTGGACTTGCAGTGCGGCTGCGCACAGCTCGAATATTCTCAACTGAAGAACGTCTGGACTGAGATTTTGAAGACGGACATGAATTTTTCTGAGATCCAGGTTCCGTAGTGCAATCGAGCATGGGATTTTGAATCGGTTTGCTGGTAGCGTGTTTGGCAGTTTTGTAATTCCCAGGGAGAATATCGTCCTGGTTGGGAGAGAGCATGGTGAAGCCGGTGCTATGTGCCGTGAAGACATCGAGCAGGGCATCTGATGAAGGAGTAACTGCGAGTGCTTGTAAGCGATTGTTTGCGATAAACGGCACTTCTGTGACATAATCAAAGGCAGCTGATGTCGAATCCCTCTTTTGTTCTGCAACCTTCACTATATACTCTGATTGAGAGGCGATACGCTCATCTTGGTTGTCCTCGGCACTCAAGTGGATAAAGAATATAGAATTGGAAAGTGTATCGCCGATTGTGAGGAAGCGTTTTTCTCTGGTATATGACATTGAGAAGTTTTGAACAGGCATTGTCTCGAAGGTTATTGACGGGAGAACAATTTCTTGTAAAGTACTGCCTTGCCCGATATCGATTAGATGCAAATGTCGATTATAGCTCGATCCAACAAGCAAAAGCGAGGTAAAAGCAGGAGTCGAATCATCATCTCCTAATTCCAAAAACTGAATAGAACAAGGATTCAAATCCTTCGACAAAGCCATTTTTAGCGTCGGCTGATGATTCATGGTTAACTTAGTCTGAAGTCTCGAAGTATCGTAAAATTCGCAAAAGGACGAATCTGATCGTAATGCCCATAACAAGATGTCGCCGTGGTAATCTAGAACAGCAAGTGCTGAGCCGTCGACTGAAAACGCGAAATCTCTCACACCAGTACGTACTGGAATTGAAACAGCGTAATTGTTTCCGCCGCTAATATCGATTGTTTGGCCGGTTTCAGCATCGTGAAGGACGTAGATTGAGACTGCGAGACCGACGCAGACGGCGAGACAGTTTGAGTAACGAGGCCACCATTTTGCAATTGGTGGGAAGGATGGATCTACCTTTTGTCCAGCTGTTTGGATACGGACGAGCCAATCGAGACTAGAGTCAGAGATGAGTGAGAGGGAAAGTACGCAATGTCTGCACTGTCGATTTTCCATGGTTTGATTGACCAGATGGTGAGTTCGTGAGCGGCATCCAAGGCAAGGAGGAAGGATTCTTCTGAATGCGGATCATCTTGAATATTGAGACTGATAACAGCTGATGCCGAAGGTGTTTCTGCAATTGCCCTAGTCCCCGTATTTTGATCGATAATTCGAATACGTCCGTCTAACGGTTACAACCAGTTTTAGAGTAGTGTACCTTTGAGAGCGTAAACGATGTACTTTGAAGTTGCGCCGATGATATGTCGATCGTAAGCGCCAAAGGACCTTGATAGATTGGCAATATGTTCAATTCCTTCTCCTACAAAGGTTGCTCTGCCCGAGGCGTCCGTTGTAATCTGCAATCTGGGGATTTCAGATTTGCTCGCTGCCAAGGAAACAATCGAAGGAACATCATTGACTATCCGAACTCCTTGCGGTATATCATCGGATGCTGGAGTGGAAGCTTTCATTGAATTGTCCGTCCCGTTCGACACAATAGAGGAAATGTTTGATCCAGCTGGAGTAGTAAGCATCTCCTCTGCAACCGCACTTGAATCACCATCTGATGTGTTGACAACATTCTGCTGTTCATCTTTCTCTGTAAGAGGATTGACGGCTCGTGTACTTGGTGCCAGTGGCGGAATGACAGTATCTGAGGAATTGGCCTCACTTGCACCTCCATTGAGACTTGCCGAATTAGACGGAGAAGCGCTTGAAGTTTGTCGAGAGCGTTGACGAGCAGT
>Ga0335073_10015690_pt1 | contig 10591 bp, 14 predicted proteins | sample Lox_Sample_22_FD_207093 | JGI IMG/M metagenome (GOLD analysis project Ga0335073, IMG submission 207093) | Soil microbial communities from Loxahatchee National Wildlife Refuge, Florida, United States - Lox_Sample_2.2 | ecosystem: Environmental > Terrestrial > Soil > Wetlands | place: USA...
AGAGAAAACGAATATTGACACTTCATAATCAAATCATAACGGCCCAACAAAAGCTTGCTGATTTTCCCGAACCCGACGACGAGCCAGAGAAGGAACCTGTGACCTCCTCTAAAGAGGAAAGCCTTTCAAATCGATCTTTATCGGTGTTACGGAGTCGACTGTTCGAAAATAGAGAGCAAGAAACCGCCGCAGAATCCTCGACAGAGCGTGTTCTTCAACATCATCGAATGACGCAGGATGAGCTCTCTGAATCCATGTTGGGGATGGCTCGAGGACTAAAGCAGCGGAGTATTGCTTTCGGAGAGGCTCTCAAGGAAGACTCAAAGGTTATCAATACCCATTCTGTTTGTCTCTGATGTATAGTTGATTGAGAATGCATCGAGTCTTTTGTCAAATAATGCCGATCGTATGAATGCAACGGGTGGTCGCTTACGGGCTTATAGCAAGACTTCAACAGGCATGACATGGCTTATTCTGGGAGCGATCTCGGCTGTATTTGTGGCGTGGCTGTTCATGTACTTTATCATTCGTCTCACGTAGATACCCTGTAGAGTCCGTGAACTTCACATAATCAATCCGAAGTCGAGGCTTGAGTGATTCAGACTTTTTGTCACGTTTCTCTGAGAAATAACGGAAGTCGTGACGTGTGTTTCAGATCGCTGCCTGCGAACTTGGGAAGATTGAGTCAAGGACGACAGGCGACGACATGACTTTGCATGATTAGATATCTTGTTTAAAAGAAAGATTAAGAATGCTACATGACAAAGCGCAAACCATCCTATCAAAGCAACCTCACTCCTCTTGATATGCCATTTTACGCATAATTCCCAGTCTTCGCCGAGCTTCAGACAACGACTGTTCCAGCTTGAGAATCTCAACCTGGGTTTGCATCTATTCAAGGTCAACCAACTCAGGAAAGAAAAAAGGAATACCTGCTCAACTTTAAACTCCCTTGAACTCAATTGTGAATAATCGATATCCTCATCTCCACGCAAGCGTTTGGCAACAATATCCTCCACTTGACGAACCAAGGCACGGACCGCGTTGGTGACTGCTTTCGAGGCAGATTCGAGCCGCTCTTGCGTTTTAGACATGAATGATGCCTTGACTCGCGACGCCGCGACTAGTTGAGCTGTTGCAGCCGCAACTTCATTAGACGCAACGATCAACTGCTCGGGACTGTTTCGACCACCAATCACACCATCGGCAGTGTCGATGAGGATATTCGTCGCGACAGCGACTGCCTTGGCGGCAGAAATCAAACCTTCCGTCCAACGATTGTTTCGCTTGTAGAAAGCTGCCTTGCTTGCACTTCCTCTTCCTTGAGCCACGATTTCTTGTTGAGTGTCTGTCGCCGCTTGGATCAATTGTGCAATCGCATTTGTAATCGCAATAGCTGCTGCCAGGATGGCATCATGGACTTGCAAATCGATAGAGGAGAAGCTAGGATCTTTCGGCCTCGAACGAAGTTCGTTGAGTTTCTGTGTGGCTTGAGCTATCGCCTGAGCCGCATTCCGCATTTCTCGATCGACAAGTTCGCCAATGTCCCCGTTCGCAAGGTCCAGTTTATTCTTGGGCGCGAATGCATCCGTCAACTTTGTGAGCCGTTGTAGCGCTTCCTGGACTTCCATGTTGCTTTGAATCACAGCATCGGGACGTTGTTCAACGGGAGTCTTCTCCAAACGGGAGGATTGTAAACTGAAAAAGAATCTCTTTGCCTGATTTGCCGAATCGCGGGCCGCTGCGACTAATCCGTCCGCTTTCTCGGGAGTACTGGCGAGTCGAGTAATTCCTTTTGCGTTGATCAAAATGTCGGCAATAGCTCCGGCAAAGATATTTGCCGTTTTGATGACTTCGGCATGATCTCCATTGGGTCCGTCAAGAATGAAGTTGTTGAATGAGATGGCGAATTCAGTTGCAGTCGAACTCGCTTTCTCAATCACCGACAAGAGGTAACCGGCAGTTGAATTCTGGTTTCCAGCTTGCATCGGAGATTCGAGTTCATGCAGAGCGTCGTCGACACGTTCAATTGCGCTTTGGAGGACGGAGTCTGCAAATTAGATCCCGCAAAACGCAAAGCCTACCGATGATGTCGTTGAGTTTCTTGATGTGCTCCTTAATGAAATCGTCGATTTGACTGTCGAGAGCTTGGTTACTATCCGTATGTGTCTGCATCGTTAGCACGAGTGCAATAATTCGGTATTACAAGCTGAAGTTCCTTTAGTTGGAGGAGGGTTGAGTCCATGCCCGTTTTGTAGATTTCAAGCTCTTCTTCCTTCTGTCGAAGTTGGTCTTCGAGTTCACCATCCCGATCGCGTATTCGTCGGGAAGTGTCGTCTAGAGCTCTTGTCTTGGCCTTTTACATTAACAAAAGAGAATTGGAGTAGTAATACATGTAGTGCTTCTTCCAAATCTGCCATCTCTCGGTTATATTTTGCGAGCATAGCAGACATCTCTGAGGCCTTTGTACGCTCAAGGTCATCCGCCTTCTCCTTTGCAAACCTCAACTCCCGTTTCACCTTCTCCAGATCGTCTTTTTGGCTCTATGACCTATCAGTTTTACTCGGAAGCGTTGAAGTACCCCCTTAAGGCGGTCCAATTCGTACCGAGCACGGTCCCGTTCTCTAATCATATCGGCTAATTCGAGATTCTTCGACTTCATTTCTCTCTCGATTCGTTCCTTCCTGTCGATCGCCTCTTGTGCCGAATTAGCTTTCAATTGCATAGATTTGAATTTGCTGAGAAGCTCGAGATGTTCTTGACGAAGTTGGGAATAAAGCTTGGCCAATTGTTCATATTTGTTCTTCCACATCGTAACTTGATCTGCCGATTCAGAAAGCCTTTATGGCATACACTACCTTGGAGAGACCGGAGCATGTCATCTTTGGCTTCGCTTTGCTGAGCAAAATTGTCGTTCATTTGCTGCAACTCAGTCTCTAGAGCCTTGACCCTCTGCACTGTCAGCCTCAGATAGACGAGATATGAACCCTATCGTATTGCTCAAGCAAGAGTTGATCCTTATCGTATTGGCCACGCATATTCAAGATCTCTCTTTCCAATTCTGCCAGTCGGCCTTGCGTGTGCTGTTGATATTGGTCTCTCAATAGCTGCTCCTGTGCCAGTCTTTGCTGCTCAGCCTGCATTCGTTGTTGATTTTCAAAATCTCTCTGTTGTTGCAAAGCCAACATCTGTTGTCTCTGCATTTCCGCCTCCCTTTGCTGTTGTAGTTGGCGTTGCGTTTCTTCAAACTCTCTTTGTTCTTGCGCCTGTTCATTGGACCAGAAATCGGATATCGGTTCAGGATCGGCTTGTCTTGATACAGGAGTGGGCAAAGAGGTACCCGTGTCGTGCTCTTTTGGACGTTGAGGAAGGGCAGGAGGCTGCTCTTCACCTTCAAACACGTTGGGTGGATTCTGTAATTAGTGGGGCATTGAAAATAAGGACTTGAGGAAGGCGAGGGACACTAATGAGAGACGTCAAATATCGAAGGTTAGAACACTCATAGTAGAAATTCAGGAGGAGTCGATGTTGCTGATTGAATCGCTGAACAAGAGGTTCCAAGACATCCTCTGCCCCACCAATGAGTGCCGCCAAAGCTCGCAACATGCTGAGAATAAACTTGTATATTCCGCTGGACAATATCAGCATCTCAATAGTTGATGAGGTAAATACTAGGACTCCTGCACCAACGGAATCAAGCCCGCAATTCGGCATTCGTTATTCGAGCTAGGCTGGAAGTGGGCGAAGATCAGCTTTTGGAGGCTGTGAATCTGATCTAACAGCCCACATAGTTCGGTGATAGTCTCGAACCCTTCGTTGGGATCACTAAAGGTAAGTCAGGAACAAAGCAGAAAGGGCATATACTCGACAGCCTTCAGAGAGATGTACTCCTCTAGCATAGTCAGCGACAAGAATGGCAAGTCATCTTACCGTATTCGAATAACCCATCTACAAATTAGAACCAGATTTACGTTGGGGCTTACTGAATTCAGGATGATTTCGATGGAATCGGATTTTCTCCAGCAGATAGTATGCATACGTCGAGATCAATCTTCCGTAGGTTGGCTCGGTGCTCAACTACACCTTGTCAGTATGATTCGAAGAAGAGCCAACCGTTCGAATAATTCCATCAAACCATTGTGTTTGATTGGCAGCTTCTCGTCTAGGAGTCAGTATCCATTGACATCCAATGCTTACAATGCGGATTTGTGCCCTTCTTGCATTACTTTGTGAACCTTGACGGTCAGTATGGATCCTGACAGCAGGAGAGAAACCAAGATCAAGGCCTTCCACGTTTGGACCCCTGACTGGATGATCGGCTGAACCTTCAAAGCAGCCCAGAATGCCGCCGAGTTTTTATGGTCCCCTAACGCAGGTTAGTCTAATCGTAGAGGACGGAGGCCGACAAGTATACACTATGACCGAACGCACATGCTTTCTAGACAAGGTCAGACGGCATTCTGCGGACAAATGCCAAGGCGGTACCTCTTGGGGCTGGTCTCGAGCGGAGAGACGGCCTTGATGATAGATTGATCTACAATACAGGTTAGCACAAGACGAATGGAATTAGTGTCTCCAGGTCTGTACCCAAGGCAGCATTCCGGACGACGTGGTTGAGCCGAGGATCCATGTACGACATGGCGATGGCAGCAATGGTGGTCGTGAATGAGAGAGGTGGCGGTGATCAATCAGCGGCAATTTCGCCTTGACGGCCAAGGTCCATTCAAATCTCAACCAAGCAGCAAGATTGGGCGCCAAGATAGCCCAGACCTTCGAGATACTGGCAGAGACGGGTTAAATACTATTATAATACTAGAAAACCAGCAGCAACTGGGCTGCCACCCATAGGCCGACACCCTCTCTATGCTGGGTCTACCGATAAGCAGACCGGAGGGTGAATGATAACATCTAAACTAACGCAATCCTCACTCAATGCAATAAACTCCTTGATATGTCATCCCTCAACGATAATGCAAGCCAGCCATCTAATCCTTACTGCCCATACCCATCTATGAATCCTGTCTGAATATGATGTTCCGGTGCCTCTCCCAAATGTTTCTGTACTGTTCTGTACATGTTCCTCCAAATTATTCTATACATCTTCCATGAATCCTGTCTGAATGGTTCGCTGATCCCCATTCCCCGCCCCACCAACTGTGTTGCTGTTACCATCTCCATTTTCACGATGCTGAGGCCTCAAATCATTTGGACCTTCTCTTCTGTGAATATATGCATGCCAGATTCGCCGGAAATTCGAAACTGCTAACAGATCCCGATTCCATTTCTTATTACGACCCCCACATTCCGACTTACATTCCGTACTGTCGCATTTGAGTAATCCATGCACCCATACTTCGGCAAAGTTGCATCTCCATGGATGTGGGCTTGAACGCTTAATGCAATGTTTGGTGTCTGAAAAACAGTCGGGACATGATGACGATGTTCGATACTCATCCAACAACAATACACAAAATCCAAGTCGATACAATCGGTACCGTAGTCCGACTCCCTGTGTAGGTGCGTGAAACTGAGTATTTCGTGTTGATGATTTGTCTCCAAGGACTATTAAAGGATTGGGACCAAATTTGCGACGAATTAGGTTCCCCAAGAAGGACATATCCCGTTGTTTTCCGATTGATGTTCGCCAGGGTTGGGAATCGTGTGGGTGTGTCGGACATTGACTCTTGTACCGACCCGACACGACAATCTCAGGTACAGCAGAATCTCAAGTCCGACCCGACACGATAAAAGTCATGCGAATCTCAAGCTCAGTCCGGCACCGATGTGGTTTTAGAGCAGCAAGGTCCGGTACCGACCGGGGTATTACGCTGGGTACCCGAGTCTGTCCGAGATATGAAATGGGAAGTGACGCTTTCTGTGAGTGATCTGCAAGTTCCCCATTTCACGCCAAATTGATGGCGCAGGATACTCTACCTGTGCCTGTCTCTGGCAGTTCTGTGGAATGGATGTTCAGTGCCGCTGGCCATATTGCTACTTGCAGGGATGGACAGCCTCGGTCCTGGTCCAGTCCTGGTCCAGTCCAGTCAGTCCAAGATAACGAAGGGTGGACTGGCCGAACCGGACTGATTGTCTCTGAGATTCAGACTGGACCGAGACCGATTAACTGATTTATTTGGTTGGACTGACTGGATCAGACCGATGAAGAGGCCAGGTTGGACCGAGACCGATAGGTCTGATCGATCAGGACTGAGCCTTTATTTGTAGTATGACAAATGTTTTCTTCAAGGCCGTTGCGTGCACCTGTCATGCTACAATGTCACCCTCAGGGGATGTAGTCTGATAACATGCTTAATTTATATTCCTAAGACAGAAATCATACTACAACCAACTACCTAGGTCTAGCAAGCCAGGTCACCCTTTGTGAGATCTTTTCCTTTTCTTTCTCCTTTTTCTCCCAATTCTTGAGCCACACCGTCAGTGACATTTCATGCTCTGACTCGCTATCATCAGCCCACAGTGCTTTGGTCACCTGATACCCCCAAAGTCTGAGGGACTTGACCTTTGCAATAAAACATTAATCAAAATCCGACCAATCAAATATCTCAACCTTAATCTCAAATCCAACAGAAGGAGTTGTAACTTCGCTCCCCCCTTCCCTAAATTAACCCGTGAACTCTATGTTCAAGAGCCAATTTGGGGATGGTTCAAAGATGTTGCCAACATTAGCCTGCCCACCTCTCAGAAGATGGCTTATTCAGACAATCACACCGCACACATGCGCCCAACAGGGCAGTAAACACATTTTCATTTCCACATCGATCCAGATGGATCGTTTTTTGAATCCCCCATGAAGATCCATAAGGACCTCTCGCCCAGAAGGGCAAATTCAGACAGCTTCATAAAATACAACTTAGAGCCAACCGGACAGTAAACACATTTTTGTTTCCACGTTTGAATAGAGGTGTGACTTAGAGCAAATGCTCTGACAATTTGTACAACAAGGCATAGATAACCACGTTTTAAGACCACAGTTGAGTTCGGGTTTCCCCCGGGCAATACCTCGCCAACAAGATATGAAGGGTCAGACAGTACACCCGATGTTGTCCTAATCTCATCTTTCTGAGAGATGAACAGGCCTGATCCGGCCCATATAATGGGAGGACAGGCTAATGATAGCAACATATTCAGAACCATCCCTTGAACAACTTTGCCAAACTGCCTGCCTGCCTGAGTAGCTGGACGAGCCAAACAGCCGTGGCAGATGTTTCTCGCAACTAACAGGTCAGCACAGCAATTCAAAAAGGGTGGGTAGAATAATCTCCAATCTAGCCATATCCTCCATTTTATCCCAAGGTTGCTGGTTGCGGCTCCATTAGGAAAACATCCTGCTACCTTGCCGATTTTCGGAATTCCGTCCAGCAAATTTCACCACTTGTCCATACATCAACACTACAGTCAGAAGATTCAGGAGGGTGGCTCCTTAGACCTATTCACCGTGCTGAATCCAGCTGTGACCTCCACTCATCCATACGACAGCTGGCTGTCGCTCGCCATTGAAAACATTCTCCCACTTTCCGATTTTCGGAATTCCGCCCAGCAAATTTCACTACCTGTCGATACATCAACACTACAGTCAGGAGATTCGAGAGGCTGGCTCCTTAGAGCTATTCGACGCGCTGAACCCAGCTGTGGCCTCCGCTCATTCATACGACCGCTGGTCGTCGCTCCGCCATTGAAAACATTCTCCCACTTTTCAATTTTCGGAATTCTACCCAGCAAACTTCACTACCTGTTGACACATCAACAACTACTGTCAGAAGATTCGTGAGGGGTGCTCGTCAGGCTTATTCAACGCGCTGAATCCAGGCATGGCCCCCGTTTGTCCATATGACCACTGGTTGTGTGCTAGGTAGATGGAGCCCTGTTTATATGGTGAGGAAGTGATGATCTTGATTAGTCTAAAAGTGACTGCTAAAGTACGCGTGAGTCCTAAATATCCCATTTCATATTGAAAAATCGGTTCCGCCGACTCAATCACTAGTATTCCTAACTAAGCCAGATTTCGATTCAAACTAATCGACTTTACTCCACCACACAAGGTAAATAATTGATTGCGCGGCCTTCCCAAAATCACCAAGCGAAATTCGACCATCCAGTGATAAGACTTTAGCGTCGAGACACCATCTACATCTTAAAATGCCTCCCAAAGAAAGTAAGTATTCCCGAATGGTCGAATCATGCTGACATCCTCTATTTAGACTGGGAAAAGACTGGAGGCTTCGAAAAGCAGTTTGCCGATGATGAGGATCCAAATGCCAACAAACAAATCAAACCTCTCGACGAAGGCGATATCCAACTCCTCAAAACCTACGGTCAAGGTCCATACGCTCGACTCTTGAAGAAACTCGACGATGAAATCAAAGAAGTCTCAAAACGAGTCAACGACAAAATCGGAGTCAAGGAGAGCGACATGGGTCTTGCTCCTCCCAATCTTTGGGACTTGCTCAGTGACCGACAACGCATGAACGAGGAACATCCTTTACAAGTCGCGCGATGCACAAAAATAATACAGAATCCTGATGATCCCGAGAAGGGTAAATATATCATCAATGTCAAACAGATTGCAAAATTCGGTAATTAGCCCCCCAAAAATTTTCGATTCCCACTGGGACCTTGGACGCTGATTTGATTAGTGGTCAATCTGGGCGAACGTGTGTCGCCTACTGATATTGAAGAAGGGATGCGAGTGGGTGTCGATCGACAAAAGTATGCTATTCAACTCCCTCTTCCACCGAAAATCGATCCCTCCGTCACCATGATGCAAGTTGAGGAGAAACCGGATGTCACGTATTCAGATGTTGGAGGCTGCAAGGAGCAGATTGAAAGATTAAGAGAAGTTGTCGAAGTGCCACTGCTTTCGCCCGAACGGTTTGTCAATCTCGGCATAGATCCTCCAAAGGGAGTGATGTTGTATGGACCTCCCGGAACGGGAAAAACATTGTGTGCAAGAGCGGTCGCCAATAGGACAGATGCAACCTTCATTCGGGTTATCGGCAGTGAACTCGTACAGAAGTAATCTCACCTTCCCTCATATATTGATTGTAGGTATGTCGGTGAGGGAGCTCGTATGGTCCGAGAGTTGTTTGAGATGGCCCGTACAAAGAAGGCATGCATCATTTTCTTTGACGAAATTGATGCCATTGGAGGAGCGAGGTTTGATGATGGTGCCGGAGGAGACAATGAAGTCCAACGTACTATGCTCGAACTCATTACACAACTCGATGGTTTTGATCCCCGTGGGAACATTAAAGTCATGTTTGCTACGAATCGGCCAAGCACGCTCGACCCGGCTTTACTGCGACCAGGCAGAATCGATAGAAAAGTGGAGTTCAGTTTACCTGATGTGGAGGGTCGTACTCACATTCTGAAAATTCACGCTAAAAGGCACATTTCTGACTTTGAGTATTCTAATAAAATAGTATGAGCGTGGAGCGAGATATTCGTTTCGAACTTATCTCGCGTCTATGCCCCAATTCTACTGGTGCAGAGCTACGATCTGTTTGTACCGAAGCTGGAATGTTTGCTATTAGGTTGTCTCCCTTATTCACACCTAGCTGACTGACTCACAGGGCTCGGCGGAAGTTGGCTACGGAGAAGGATTTTCTGGAATCTGTCAACAAGGTCATCAAAGGGAACGCAAAGTTCAACTCCACTGCCTCATACATGATTTTCAATTGATCGCAAAGTAGCTAGACCTTGGTAATTAGATAATTCCTGAGTGCCGAACCATTGTCACAGTGACCTCTGTTTCCCTGGATCCTCTTCACCTTGCTGTCAATCTCTTGGGCCATTCGAGATTAGAGCCCTCCGCTACTAACATCAGAAGTTGGTCGTGGCATGCGCACGCTGCATTCGTACTGGTGCTCGCGGATCTGCAATACAGACATTCACAGATTTCTCCGCATGGCGTTGCAACAATGCCCGGAGGATTATGCACAGGCAAAGAAACTTGAAAGAGTTAGTACAATACTGGCATGAAGGCAAATCAGTAGTCCCAATCGGCGAGTTTCCCTTTGTTTGTGTCATTACCTCGACAATCCCCGGATCTCTCTTCACGGCTACCACCACCTATGTCAAAGACTCAGGCATCGAACATGACAAAACCCCTTCCTACTCTTCTTCTTCCAATGGCACTGCGGAACGTCTCAACCGCACCCTCTTCGACATGATGCGCCCTGCGTTGATCAAATCCAAGCTTCCCCACCTTCTCCAAAAGTCACCTTTTCTGCCTGTCCTTCGTGCACTGCGTCCTCCCCTCACGGTCCCGTCCTCCAAGAGGTTATGAGCCCGGTCTCAAGCAGTCTTTTATCTCCTCGTACAACACTCGCTTCAACAACCTAAAGACCACCATGAATGACAACGAAGACCGAGTATTCGAGGAGGTTATGTGGATTGTGTTCAAAACGTACGGGGTCAGTTTCATCGGTAAATATATGATTGTCACATTTGTTTGGTAAGGATGAGATGTGCCAATATACGAAGAGAATAGTCATCTAGGATGAATTTACTGGCCATCGGGTTTATCGTTCTCACGATCTAATGAAGCTCGAGCAGCATATATTTCCCCCCA
>Ga0335073_10015692_pt1 | contig 10591 bp, 7 predicted proteins | sample Lox_Sample_22_FD_207093 | JGI IMG/M metagenome (GOLD analysis project Ga0335073, IMG submission 207093) | Soil microbial communities from Loxahatchee National Wildlife Refuge, Florida, United States - Lox_Sample_2.2 | ecosystem: Environmental > Terrestrial > Soil > Wetlands | place: USA: Florida...
CTACCAGATCGAGCGCGGCGAATTGGGGATATACCAGCATTACGATTTGCTGGTTCGTCTTTGTCGGTTTAGTCCCTGCGGGAATCTGGATTCTGCGCGCACCATCGGCAAACACGGTTCGGGGGATTATCATTGCCGTCAGCGCGGCAGCAGTTCCTTTGATCAGTTCTCGACGTTTCATCTTGTCTCGACCAGTGTTTGCCTATCCTAAAGCGTAATGAGAGTCAGTTCTCGAACTACCACTAGTATCGCTCGCAATTTTACATGATGAGCCGGAACCTTTCTATTGTCGAGACATTGTAGTGAGTAGCGGGCAGTCCGTGGGAACGGGATGTGTAGGGCTCAACACCCGTTTACTCTATGGCATTCTCTTAACAAACTAAGCGCTACTCGTTTTGTCACGACCGCGAGACCACATTTGCCTGCGACAATTTGCCGCATTCAAATCTGATTGAAGGCTCGTTAAACCGGCACAGTTGCGACCAAATGACCACAGAAGACCCATTCCGGTAGGGAAGATCGCGGCGAGCACGGACGAATGCGGAACTCGGCGACGACGGTTGGCCGTGATGTGCAGCAGGCCGGCCGTATCACACTTGCCCCGCTTTCTCCGAACGGTATGAGGGCGCAGACTGGCTGGGAGACCATTGTGGCAGGTACGGATGGAACCTGCGGTTCACCGAACTCGCGGCCAACCAACTGTGGCGCATCCACCCTCGGTCCCCTCAGCAGAATATAACTTTCGGGATATTTGGCGGCTAAAGAATATGATCATCGGCGGGGGCTCGAGGCCAAACGCCAATGGCTGCAATGGTGCAGGTGTCGATCTATCAGCTCCGGAGGGGTTCATGAAACTCGCATTGATCTTGGCAAAATCGTTTGCCTTTTTCACCGGCGCCACCGTCATGATCGCGTCTATTTCGAGTTGCGAGTATCTTTCAACTCCCAGGTCCTGGGGCACCTGCGCCGCGGTCGGTGCAGTCCTCGGCGGGGGCGCCGGAGCGGGAATCGGACTGGCAATCAGCAACCAAACTGCGCAAAAAAATAATGTGGCATCTGGAGTCGGCGGCGGTGCGGTGGGCTTGGTAGTAGGCGCCGTAGTTGGGCACTATCTCTGCGATCCGATCGTCGTAAAGCCGACGCCACCACGGCCGCCGTCACCATCTCCGGCTCCGCCGCCCCCTCCACCGCCTCCTCCTGTCAAAGAGAAGATCGATTTGCGCGGCGTGCACTTCGACTTTAACAAATATGCCATTCGCCCGGGTGACGCAGCGGTATTGGATGAAGCCGCCACCACTCTGAAGTCCCATCCGAACCTGACGGTGAACGTCAACGGTTATTGCGACGCGATCGGCAGCGAGGAGTACAACCTGAAGCTCTCGCAGCGAAGGGCCAACGCGGTAACGAACTACCTTGGTCAGCATGGAATCCCCGCGAGTCGATTGATGTCCCACGGATACGGTAAGAGCGACTTTATCGCACCAAACGATACCGAGGAGGGGCGAGCGCAAAATCGGCGAGTAGAACTGGTGCCGAACGACTAAATGGGGGGACTTTGACTCTGCCTTTACAGTTTGAGAGGCGAGCATGTTTTCTATAACATTTCGGTTGCGGCCAGGAAGAGTCTTAGGAGCATCGTAATACTGGTCAGGTGTTGCCTCCTTGGCGTCTCCGCTGCTTGAATTCTTTAGACCTCAGAATCCAGGTGAAGGGGCGCGACTAGCTAGAGCTTGAAGTCACCCGCGCTGGCCGCAGGACCATCGAACCCTTCGGCTTGTTCTTTACGGCTTTGCGAAAGTCTTCACGTAGCGCAATGCTGCTGCTGCTCCGACCGCTCTCATCTGATCGTCGTTCAGCTGAATTTTGTTCCTTGTGGCAATCTCTCCCTTAATTTGCGCCAGACTTTCGATCATCGCCGGCTGAGTTTCACCGTACATCAACGAGTTGTAGCGGTCCTCTCCCGCCTTCGACCAGTCGTACTTTATCTCGGGATGTTCTTTGGCGAAATGAAAGTTCCACTTGAGAGCGCTGTACTGGATTAGGTAACGCAGTGAGACATCCATTTTGGACCAGTCGCCGTCTAGAGCACGGTAGGAGCGCCAGGTTTTTGGTTGGGTCAGATTTGCCGCTTCATGTCTGCTGCCATGCTCGCCGGTCACCCCATGGCAATCTTGACAGGTGTTGGCGCCTGGCGAGTGATATACTTCCTTTCCGATTTCGAGCAGCCGCTGATCAGAGAATCGCTTCACGACATCGTCCTCACCGGAAGTAGCCGCCTTAAGCGACAGCGAGAATATGAGGCTCAGCAATGCGAACAACAAGAACAGGAATGGCTGGAGCTGTGCTCTCATAAAACAACCCTCTTTCATAGGACTGACCAAAGGAAATACTAATTGTCCGGTAAGCTGTGAATGCGTCATTTTGACGCATGTGGAATCGCGCATGATCGAAGTCGACGTAAGTGCAATAATGGGATCGTTGTTATGAGCTGACTGGATGCGCAATCGAAATGCTTTCAGTCGCCGAATTGCTGCGCCAGACGATGTCAGGTACGAGGCGGAAGTCAAAACCGTTCAATAAAGACTTCGGTAAGGTATAAAGTGATCTGAATACTCAATTGCTTTGGACGTTTGTAAGGAGTTCTCGCTAAGGCCGCTCTAATGGTTGGGAGCCCAAACCATTGTAGGCGAGTCTCGCGGGGCAGATCTAGGACAGATACTCCAACCTTAAGCCGTACAGGAACGGCAAATGACTGGCCTGGCAGGCAATGTCGGCAATGTTGCATCGACTGCGACTTGGAGGTCGAGCCGCAATTAGGGTGCCAGCCCGACGTCATGCTTTCCAGTGTCTTGTTGCTTCAAACAACAGCTTCAGGATGACGCTCGTACTTGCGGCAAAGGTGCTAGGGGTTGTTCGAGGTTACAGCGTTTTTCGTGTTAACCGCGATTATCAGCAGGATTATTCCAAGGGTTATCATTTTCTCACTTTCACTGGCCCGAAAAGTTGACGGTCTGTTGATGCGCGGCCTGAGTGCGACAAAAAGCCGCATTGCCCCCTTCTGCAGATTGCCCTAGGGTTGCCACTCGCTGCCGCGGTCTGACAAAGATCGGCCATTGCCGCGCTTTCTATTGGGGCATGCACACACTGATGTCGTTTCTGCGAGCTTAAAGATCGGTGATCGGATGTGGTCCAACCGATGTCGCTTGGCCTAAGTATCATAGTCCTTTGCACCTGGGTCTCCCGCGCTGGCGGGTAACGAGGTGCCCAACATACTTCCGAATACCTCCGAACAATACCTTCAAGAGTTAACCTCTGTTGTAGCTTTACCTACTACTTACACTCGTAGATTGAAGGAGAGGAGAAATTGCTTAGCATCAACACGACTGGTGCCACTGGGAGATTGAAGGTGCTCTGTGCCGGGCTGGGTATTGCGCTAGCGTTAGGCGCCCAGCCAGCAAAAGCGGTGCCATTCGCCTACGTAACGAATCACAACGCCGACAGTGTCTCCGTGATCGATACCGCCACCAACACTGTCCGCCCAACTCCGATCATGGTCGGAACTGAGCCCGTTGCCGTCGCCATCATCCCGGACGGGCTGGAAGCCTATGTGACGAATAGTGGTTCCAACACTGTTTCCGTGATCCATACCGTTACCAATTCGGTCCGCCCGAACCCGATCCTGGTCGGGAAGCTCCCTGTTGCCGTAGCTGTGACTCCGGATGGCCGTAGCGCCTATGTGGCGAATTTTAGCTTCGGCACGATCTCGGTGATCCACACCGCGACCAACACCGTCAGCCCGACCCCGATCCCGGTGTGTAATGGGCCCGCTTGGATCGTGGTCACCCCGGATGGTTGGAAAGCTTATGTGGCCAATTTCAGTCCCGACGATGTCTCGGTAATCGACACCGCTACTAACACAGTGACGGCCACTGTCGCGGCGGGGACTAACCCCAGGGGCGTCGCCATCACCCCGGACGGCCGCAAAGCTTATGTAACGAATTATCGCTCGGCCAATGTGTCGGTTATCGACACCACAACCGACACCGTCACAGATACGGTCACGGTCGGGAGTGCACCTGTTGCCGTCGCCGTCACCCAAGAGGGGCGCAAAGCCTATGTGACGAATAGCGGGTCCAATAGCGTCTCGGTGATCGACGCCGCCACCAACGCCGTTACAGATTCCGTCACGGTCGGGGCTGCCCCATATTCGGTGGCCATAGGACAACTTCCGCTTTGGTGAGATTGATGGCCTCTAGCCGGGGATCGTCGGAGCTCTAATTTCGCGCCCAGGCGATGACAAAGAGGAGTGGTGCCGGGCTAATCGCCGCGGGGGCTTACTAATCGCGGAAAAGCCAGCGCATCGACGACTCCATATAGGTGTCCGGACGCAGGCTTTACCAATGCCCTTTGAGGAGCAGAAAGAAAGGCGACGGGCGCCTTGGACGAGAGCGGCGCGCGCTTATCCCCATTTGGTATCGCGACTCTGCATCTCTGTTTCGTGACGCTTGAATGACTCGGACGGCAAAATCGGAATTGAATAGCAAACTAATACCTATCGCCTTCGCTCTATTTGCATGTGCGATTCTCGACATGCGAGGAGTTTGCCGCGCCGACCAACAAGCAAAGGACCCCGGCGTTCGCGGTGGCGCGGCAGCGGCTGGGGGGCCTATCGGGGGATTGACCGCCGACGAGCTCAGCTACTTCAACGCTGGCCAGACCAACTTCCAGGAAGCAGAAGGCGTCGGCGATGGTCTCGGGCCGCGATTCAATCTCGACCGCTGTTCGGGCTGCCATGCTCAACCGGCCGTTGGCGGTTCCTCACCTGCCCTCAATCCAGAGCCAACGGTCGGTGTCGCATTTGGCGCAAAGAACGTCATCCCGTTTTTCGTGCGATCGAACGGACCGATCGTCGAGGCGCGATTCAAGCGCTTTTCGAACGGAAGTGCGGATGGCCGCGTGCATTCGTTGTTCGTCATAAGCGGTCGCGCCGACACCACGGGAAATGCCAGCGACTGCACCGCCGTGCAGGAGAGTTTCGATGAGGAGTTCCTCAACGGCAATGTCTCGCTGCGCATTCCGACCCCCCTCTTTGGCGCAGGACTCATTGAAGCAATCGACGATGCGACGATTCTTGCCAATCTCGCCAACAACGCGAGTTCCAAAGCGGCGCTCGGCATCGCCGGACATCCCAACGTCAACAGCAACACCGGCACGATCACCCGTTTTGGCTGGAAGGCGCAAAATCCTTCGCTTCTAGTCTTCGCTGGCGAAGCCTACAACGTCGAGATCGGCATCTCCAACGAGGCGTTCCCGATCGAACGCGACAGCAATCCGAGCTGTCAATATGCGCCGGTTCCGAACGATAGCACTATGGTTGACGGTTTTCAGGGACTTCCAGCGACACAAACGGTCAGCGACCTCGAGCGCTTCTCCATCTTCATGAAGTTCCTGGCGCCGCCCATTCCTTCAACCAACACCCCGGGTGGCTTGGCGTCGATCGCGCGCGGCCAGCAGTTTTTCAACAGCGTTGGCTGCGCGCTCTGTCACACACCAAGCTTGCAAACTCGGCCCTCAAATACCGTGCCCGCATTGTCCAGCACAAGTGTGAATCTCTTCTCAGATCTCGCCCTGCACAAGATGGGTCCTGGGCTCGCCGACGGCGTCAATCAGGGCGCAGCCGCGGGAGATGAGTTTCGCACCGCGCCGCTTTGGGGTCTGGGCCAGCGTATCTTCCTTTTGCACGATGGGCGCACTTCCGATCTGAACCAAGCGATTTACCTGCATGCGAGCGGTCGCAGCGCCAGCTTTGCGCCGTCCGAGGCAAATCAAGTTATTCGCAACTTCAACGCACTGCCGGATTCGAGCCAGCAGGACTTGCTGAACTTCCTGCGCTCGCTGTGAGTTTGGCCTGTGAGGAAGGTCAACGCGAGAGGACTCCCAAAAACCCAGCCCGGGCCAGTCATCACGAGTGCCCGCAAACAAAAATAGAGGAGAGGTATCAATGTCAATTGAATCAAGAAATGCGAAACGCGCAGCGCTCTTTGTCTTCTCGATTTGCGTTGCGGCTTGCGCTCTGAGTGCGCCCGCTGCAGCGCAATCATCCAATGTTGGTATCCAGGCCTTGTTACCCTCGATAGCCCTGGGCTTAGGCCCTTCCGACTCACCGGCGCCTTTCTTTCCGACGCCAATCGAGCTCTTTCCACCTTCCAACTCCGTTTCCGGGCCAGAGGCCACCTTTCTATTGGGCGTGTCTTGCGCCAGACCGGGCAAGTGTGTCGCGGTTGGCCAATATACCGACACGAGCGGCAGCTCCCAGCCAATGATCATTACGCAGAGCGGCGGGGTTTGGGGCCAAGCCGTCGAGGCAGGCCTGCCGACTAACTCGGCGACAGCGCCTGGCGGCCAGACCGCGTTTCTATTCGGTGTATATTGCGCCAGCGTCGGCAACTGCTTGGCTGCCGGAGGCTACACCGACTCGACCGGCAACGAGCAGCCGCTTGTCGTCAGCGAGACTGATGGGGTGTGGGCGCGGGGCATCGCGCTGAACCTGCCCGCCAACGCCACTACTGCCCCAGGCACACAGTTCGCGTTCCTAAACACCGTAACGTGCCCCAGCCCTGGGAACTGCGCGATCACTGGTGGCTACAGCACTACTAGTGGGTCCCTAGACTACGGCGCGGCGGTATTCAGCCAGAGGCACGGTGTGTGGGGCCGAGGAGTCCAAATCGCCTTGCCAGCAAACGCTACAACCGCAGCGTCCGGTCCGACGAACCCCGCAGCCGGTTTGAATACGATGGGTGCGCTGAACTGCTTTAGCGCCGGCAATTGCGTCGGTGGGGGGCAGTACACCGACACCAACTTCAACAGCCAACCGATGATCTCTACGGAGATTAACGGGGCCTGGTCGCAGGCGATCGAGCTGAGTCTGCCACCCAACGCCGCCACCGCTGAATCCGCCCAAAACGGATTCCTGGCAAGCCTCGTTTGTTTCGCACCTGGAAATTGCTCCGTCGGCGGCGGCTACAACGACACCAACGGCAATGCCCAACCAGCCGTCTTCGACGAAACTCACGGAGTGTGGGCACAGGGCTTCGAGTTGACTCTGCCCACCAACGCGGCAACCGCTCCAGGCACCCAGTCGGCATATCTCAATGGGTTTAACTGCACCAACTTGGGTAACTGTTTTGCCTATAGCGCCTACAACGACCTTGCTGGCTCCGGGCAGCCGCTGCTGATCACCGAGACCGGCGGAGTGTGGGCGCAGGGCGTCGAACCGCCCCTTCCCAACAATGCCGTCACGACGGCCGGTGCTCAGAACGCCAATATCAACAACGCCTCGTGCACCAGCCCGGGGGTCTGCGTGGCGGTCGGAAACTACGTTGATAGCAATGGCAACTTGCAAGCGATGGTATACGCCACGGTTCCGACCCTGTCGATCGCGACCCCTTGGCTGCCGGCGACACAAGTTCGATCTTACTATTGGGCTCGTCTCTCGGCGGACGGAGGATCTGGGCCGAACAGTTGGTCGGTCAGCGCGGGAGCGTTACCACCGGGCTTAACGCTCAACACCTCGACTGGGGAAATCCATGGCACACCTACCGCGAGCGGAACATTCAACTTCACCATCACAGTCAGTGATTCGGGAACAACCCCAGGTCAGCAAGCGAGCGGGCATTTCGTTATCCTCGTCCGAAAGTGAGTCACGAACCTCAGTGCGGCTGCGCCTTCAAGCCCGCTCGATCAAAGCTAACCGTTAGCTGCCAACGGCGTACTCGGGCCTTCGGAGCCGCCAAACGTGTGAGGGGGATGGCGCAGGTCATACCTGTGACCAGCGCTAAACAGAATCGAACCCGTTTAGGAACAGGTTCGCTGAGTGGTGAAATGTCGAGGATCGTAAAACGTTCCGTTAGCCGCTATGCGGCCTTCTGCCTGTGGGCAATTACTTGTTCGCTCTGCGCACCGGCGCAAGCAGGCTCAACCCTACAGCAAGGCTTGTCTGTCGTCGCGAACCTCGTGGTCCCGACAGTTGTGCCGGGCGCAAACCCGTTCGCCGGCGATGTGCAGGTGAACACAAAGACCAATCGAGTCTATGTGACGGGCAGTTACAACTTTGAATTCCAATCCAACAGCATGGCTGTTGTCACGGTTTTTGACGGGGCGACTGATCAGGTCATCACGAATGTCGCTATCGCCGCAGGAAGTCAGATCGGCGCTACGCAATCGTGCGTCGACGACGCCACCAACACCGTTTACACCCTCTTGAACAACGGCCTCGTCGCGACAATTGATGGCAGCACCAATACGGTCACGGGCTCCTTCGCTCCGCTGCCGGTTTCAACGGTTACGGCGGTCGACGGTATCGTCTGTAATCCCTCGACAGGCAAATTATACATGGTGCTCTGGAACCCGGGTCCTCAAGTAGTCGTTTGGGACACCAGGAAGCACGCGACTGTCGCAGTCATAACAACTCCCGCCAATCATCTCGATTGGTTGGCAGCCAATCACAAGACCAACAAGATCTACGCGGCTGCCGATTGGTTGGGAGAGGTATTCGTGATCGACGGCGCGAGCGACCGGATTAGCGCTGTCATAACGGATGTCGGTCAAACCGCTCAACCAGCGGGATGCGATCCATTCGCCCAGAGTCCCCCGTTCTGCACCAATCCGAGCTCTCAGCTCGAATGGGTCGCCGTCAATGAAGCGACTAACCGAATCTACGTCGTGGGCGAAACTGACGGTGTACTTACGATGATCGACGGGTCCAAGAACAAGGTCATCGCAAAGAAGTATTTCGACGACACCTTCTATTCCTTGGTGGCTGATCCCGCAAGGAACATGGTTTACGCTCTCGACCCGTCTCTCAACCTCATATCGGTGATCGACGGCGCGGTTGGTGAGCGGACGCAAAACATTCCTCCTCTCTTCACGCCATTTCCTATCGAGTGCACCAAAAATGCTGACGTCAATTGCCTCAATGGCGCGTCAGGCTTCCCCTACACGCTTGGCTATGGAGGCATGGCCGTCAATCCTATAACCGGGAAAGTTTACGCGGCATACTCCGCACTCCTCTTTACCTCCGCGTTGCCGGGCGAGCCCTACTCGACTTCCTATCTGTCCGTCTTGACGCCAACGGTGATTCCAGCACAGAACGCGCCCTCCCATAGTCATAGAACCCCCAAAGAGAACTTATCCGACACGGTAACGCTCGCCGCCGGCACCGAGGCCGTTGACACTGCGGTCAACACGCGCACCAACACGCTCTTCACCGCAAATTCCGGCACGAACTCTGTCACGGCGGTCAACCTTGGAAGCCTGTCGCCTGTGGGGACAATACCCGTGGGGGCTTCGCCGCAAGCTATAACTATCAACGAGCCAGGAAGCAGACTCTACACCTTCAACGCTGACGGCTCCGTCTCGGTGCTGAACAGCGCATCTTACAGCCTTGTCGGCAATTTCCCGGTAGATTCGAACGCCTCTGGCCTGCTGGGCCTCGATCCGACGAGCATCGTTTACAGCCTCCAGACAGGGAAGCTCTATGCGATCAACGGATTCAACCAGATCGACGTAATTGATCCGATCGCGCAAAAAGTTTTGACCACGCTCGACGACCCCGACGCTAGCAGGATCGCGATCAGCCAAACGACAAACACGATCTACGTCAGTCAATACTCGAGTGGCGAGGTCTGGATCGTCAACGGTTGGAGCGACCAGCGGATAGGGGTAATCCAGAACGTCGGGCTTCCGGCTGAGCCTGCTGGCTGCTTCCAAGGCCCGGGCGCTCCGATCTCCTGCCTCCAAATGTCTTCCGGTCTGACTAGCGTCGCGGTTGATGAAGCGCTGAACCGAGTCTATGTGCTCGGCCGATATGATGGTCGCGTCGTCGCCGTCGATGGCAATGCGAACCGCGTCATTGGCGATCAGTTCATCAACGCCGGCGATTACGGCCTTGCGGTCGACCCCAAGACGCACAGGGTCTTCGCTGACAACTTCTTTAGGCCTGCCCTCTGGGTTCTCGATGGCCAGAACTGGGGGCAATCGCAGAGCGTTGTCGACTTCAATTCCCTGTTCTGCAACACCTCTGGCACGTCCTGCTTCAATCAGACAGACCTCAAGAACGTGACCGTCAATACGGCGACTGGGAGCATTTACGTCTTGGATCAGGGCGACCTAAACCCACAAAATGCGAGCCTGATTTATGTCGTCAATCCACCGCCCTCGCCCTAGGGAACCTCTGAACAAGTTGGCCGAGTCGTGTACAGTAAGTGCGGCTGATCAATGGATGGAGAGGTGAGGGGATGGGTGATCAGCGCACGTTTGCGTCGATGGCGTGGAGCGCGAAGGGCAGAGTAACCCGGCGCGAGCGGTTTTTGGCCGAGATGGACGCGGTGATTCCGTGGCCGCGTCTGATTAGGTTGATCGAGCCGCACTATCCGAAAGCAGGTAACGGCCGCCAGCCGCTGGGGCTGGAGAAGATGCTGCGCATCTACTTCCTGCAACAGTGGTTCAACCTGTCGGACCCGCAGGCCGAAGACGCGATCTATGACAGCGAGTCGATGCGGCGCTTCGCTAAGGTGGAGTTGGGCGACGACCT
>Ga0335073_10015693_pt1 | contig 10590 bp, 9 predicted proteins | sample Lox_Sample_22_FD_207093 | JGI IMG/M metagenome (GOLD analysis project Ga0335073, IMG submission 207093) | Soil microbial communities from Loxahatchee National Wildlife Refuge, Florida, United States - Lox_Sample_2.2 | ecosystem: Environmental > Terrestrial > Soil > Wetlands | place: USA: Florida...
ATACCAGCCCTGGATCTCGTGCGGCCTCATAGCTTCGAGGCTACGCCTGGACCAGCTCATCGGCAGCGTCGGCGAAGACCGCGGTGTGCTGGTCGACGTCAGCTTCGGTCGTCGCGGGGCACATCAGCGCCATGTTGTGGAACGGGGTCAGCAGGATCCCGCGGTTCACCAGGTACAGATGCAGGTACTCATCGAGGTCGGTGTCGGCTGCTGCCTCCGACTCGCCGCCGTCGCGGGGCGGCTGCGGGCAGAACCGGTACTCGGCCCGGGCGCCCAGCTGCGTGATGGTCCACGGCAGCCTGCGGCTGGCCAGCACTTCCCGCACCCCACCGGTGTAGCGGTCGGCGACGGTGATCATCTGTTCGAAGGCCGCATCGGTCAGCACGCTCTCGAGCGTGGCGCGCATCGCGGCGACCGAGAGGGCGTTGCCTGCCAGCGTGCCGCCAACGCCGCCGGTGTCCTCGATGTCCGCCGACTCATCGGCGAGGATCCGTCCGGCTAGCTCGGCCGACAGCCCGTAGGCGCCCGCCGGGATGCCGCCGGCGATCGACTTGCCGATGGTAACGATGTCTGGCTCGAGCCCCCAGGCCTGGGTACATCCGCCGGGACCGGCGCTGAACGTGTGCGTTTCGTCATTGATGAGCAGCGTGCCGTGCTGGCGGGTGAGGGCACGCACCGCGTCCAGGTAGCCCGGTTCGGGCAGCACGATGCCGATGTTGGTCAGCGCCGGCTCCATCAGCACCGCGGCGACATCGCCGTGGGCGAGCTCACGGTCCAGCGCGTCGGCGTCGTTGAACTCGACCACGCGAGTGGTCTCGCGCGGATCGACCGGGGCGCCGACGTTCCCCGGCCGCGACTGCGGCCCGTCCGGCGTGGCCACGATGAACGCCTCGTCGACGCTGCCGTGGTAGCAGTAGCTGTACACGAGGATCTTCGGCCGCCCGGTGAGCTGGCGGGCGAGTCGCATCGCCCAGCGGTTGGCGTCGGTGGCGGTGAGGGTGAAGCTCCACTGCGTCGCACCGAACCGGCGGGTGAGCTCGCCCGCCACCCAGGCTGCGTCCGCCGTCGGCAGCATCGTGGTGGCGCCGCCCAGCTCGCCGTACCGGCGGGCGACTGCCTCCGCGACAGCAGCGGGAGAGTGGCCTGCCATGGCGCCGGTGTCGCCCAGGCAGAAGTCGATGAACTCGTTGCCGTCGATGTCGGTCAGCCGGGCGCCGGTGGCCGAGGCCAGGTACAGCGGGAAGCCGCCGGACCACATCCGCATCCACGTCATCGGGACCCCGCCCAGCAGGTTCCCGCCCGCCGAGGCGTAGGCGGCGGCTGAGCGCGGATGGCGCTCGCGGTAGGTGTCCCGCGCGCGGCCGATCAGCTCGGTGAGGTGGTCGCGGCTGAACGGCTCGGCGGACCGCTGCTCAGCGGCCTGTTGCTCGGCTGCACGATCGGACATGGCGCGCTCCCTGACGTCTGAACGACCGGACAGCATACCGACCTGGCGGTCGGCGTTGTGCGGCGCCTGCCGGCAGTGACGCCGCCTACGGCCAGGCTGCTTACGGCCAGGCCGCCTACGGCCTGGCTGGCTTCGGCTTGGCGGCCTTCGGCTTGGCGACCTTCGCCGGCATCGCGCTGACGAACTCCAGCGCGCGGCTCACCCAGTCGGCGGCCAGCTCCGGGTTCTCCCGCCAGGCCAGCGGCAGGCTCGTGTAGCCGCCCATCGGCCGCTCGGCCGGTCCGAACGGGCCGGATCCCTCGATGCCGGCCAGCTCGGCCTGATCCGCGTCCGTCAGCCGGACACCGACCGCAGCGCCGAACAGGCCGGCGAACATGTTGCCGTGCACAAACGCGCCGAGGTTTCCGAACATCGGCTTCAGCTCGACCTCCGGGTCGTCGGGCACAACGGACCTGAAGTAGGCCTTATCCGCCTCCGTCGGCTTCGGTATCTCCATCAGCGGGCCTCCTGATCTCGCCAGTGCCGCCGCGCACGGCGTGGCTGCGGCCAGCCTGCCATCGCGCCGTTCCGGCGTCATGCTAGACAGGCAGATCGGGGGTGTCGCGCGGCAGCGGCACCCGAGGAGAGCGCAGCAGCGCCACTGACGGGAGAGGACGCGAATGTCGGATGCGGAACTGACCCTGGATCGGGTGCGGGCGGCAGCGGGCCGCCTGGCGGGCGTCGCCCACCGCACGCCGCTGCTCACCTCGGGCACGCTCGACCGGCAGTGCGGCACGAAGGTGATGCTGAAAGCCGAGCCGTTCCAGCGCAGCGGGTCGTTCAAGTTCCGCGGCGCGTACAACCGGCTGAGCCTGCTGAGCCCTGCGGCCAGGCAGGCCGGGGTCGTCGCGTTTTCCTCCGGCAATCACGGTGCGGCCGTGGCACTGGCGGCGAAGCTGCTTGACGTCGAGGCGGTGATCGTGGTCCCCGCTACCGGATCCGCTGCGAAGCTGGCCGCCATCGCCGGCTACGGGGCCGAACTGCGGCGGTACGACCCGGACCTTGAGAGCCGGGAAGAAGTCGCGGCGAAGATCGCGGCCGATCGCGGGATGACGCTCGTCCGGCCGTTTGACGACCACGACATCATGGCCGGCCAGGGAACGGCCGGGCTGGAACTGGCCGAGCAAGCGCCTGACCTGAAGCGAGTGCTGATCCCGATCGGCGGCGGGGGGCTGGCGGCCGGCGTCGCCACCGCAGTCAAGGGGCTGATTCCTGCCGCGTCCGTGATCGGCGTCGAACCGGTCAGGGCGGATGACACGCGGCAGTCACTGGCCGCCGGCCGCCGGGTCAGCATTCCCGAGCCCGACACGATCGCTGACGGGCTGCGCGCCAGCGAGCCGGGCGAGCTGACGTTCGCGGTCAATTCGCGCCTCCTAGACGACGTCGTCACGGTGACCGAGGACGCGATCATCGAGACGATGCGGTTCTGCTTCACCCGGCTGAAGATCGTGGTCGAGCCGAGCGGGGCAGTCGCCCTCGCCGCGCTGCTGTCCTCAGCCGTCGGTGCGGGCGGTCTCACCGGCGTGGTGCTGTCTGGCGGGAACATCTCGCCCGAGGACTTCGGCGCGCTACTGGGCGCCTAGCGATCTCGCGCCCGCCATCCGCAGCGCCATCGTCGCGTACCTGTCCTGCAGGTCGGCGATGTCGCGCGGGTTGTGCTCCAGCGTCCACTCGCTGATGTGCACGCACATGCTGCTGATGGTCGCGGAGACGAGAGTCGCCGACGCCGCGTCGTTCCCGCCCGCAAGGTCGAACACGCCCTGCTCGGCCCCGGCCAGCAGGATCCGGCTGAACCGGTCACGGATCTGCCGGCGGAGGACCCGGACCTCCTCGCGCCGCTCGCCGGTGAGGATGGTGAACTCCCGGTTGGCCATCCGGGAGCGCTTCTTGTATCCGGCCGTATGGGCCACCAGGAACCGCACCAGCGCGGTGAGCTGGGTGTCGGGCTCGGGCCCTGCCGCGGCGAGGACCGCGTCCATCTGCTCGTTCACCTGCAGGTGCACGTCACGGACAAGGACGTACAGCAAGTGGTCCTTGGACGAGAAGTGGTTGTAGAGCGCACCCTGCGTCAGGCCGCACGCGGCAGTGATGTCACGGACAGTAGTGGCTAGCGCCCCGTGCGCGTAGAACAACTCGATTGCCGCCTCGCCCAGCCGACGCTGGATGGCCGTCCCGCCGATCGGCAGCGGGTCGGCGGGCGGAATTTCGAAATCATCGGTCATCTGTCCGGCCATCCGAGTCATACAAATTACGGCATCTGAGTCATGACTTTGAGTCATGGCTCAGATAAGGTAGGTCTGTAATCGACGCCTGGTCCGGTCGGATGGTTGTCATCGAATGCTTGACAAACTATGGCCAGCAAGCGTACGACTATATGGCTGTGTGAACGCACGTTCAGGTCACGACAGCACCTAGCGCGTCCGCTGTGACGGCCGCGGATGCGTGCCGGAAGGCCCGGGCCGACCCCTCCTCCCGGCCCGGGTCCAGGCACTCTCCGCGGATCGGTCAGCTCACCGGACGCGATCGTCGCCGCATAACTGTCAGGCTGTGACCGGCAGCCCGGCTAGGGCGTCCTCCAGAGCCTTGTCGCTGAGCTGCAGGTCCTTGAGCTCGCCCGACAGGTAGTCGTGGTAGGCAGCCAGGTCCAGCAGCCCGTGGCCGCACAGCGCAGTGAGGATCACCTTCTCCTCGCCGGTCTCCTTGCACCGGAGCGCTTCGGCAATGCACTCAGCGACGGCGTGCGTCGGCTCGGGCGCGGGCACGATCCCCTCGGTCCGGGCGAATCGCAGCCCTGCCGCGAAGCATTCCTGCTGCGGCTTAGCGACGGCCTCGATGAGCCCGAGCTCGTAGATATGCGAGAGCAGCGGTGACATTCCGTGATAGCGCAGTCCGCCTGCGTGAATAGGATCCGGAATGAACTCGTGCCCGAGCGTGTGCATTTTCAGCAGTGGCGTCATCCCGGCAGTGTCGCCAAAGTCATACGCGTAAACACCCCGCGTGAACGACGGACAGGCTGCGGGCTCGACAGCACGGATGACGGGGTTCATCCGGCCCGCCATCTTCTCCCGGAGGAACGGGAACGTCAGCCCGCCGAAGTTCGAGCCGCCCCCGGTGCAGCCGACGATCACATCCGGCGTATCACCGGCCTGGGCCAGCTGCTTGAGCGCCTCCTCGCCGATGATCGTCTGATGCATGAGCACGTGGTTGAGCACGCTGCCGAGCGCGTACCGGGTGCCGGGGTCGCCGGCTGCTACCTCGACTGCCTCGCTGATCGCGATGCCGAGGCTGCCGGTCGAGTCCGGGTGCTGGGCGAGCACGGCCCGGCCCGCGTTGGTCACCTCGGACGGGCTGGCGTGCACGGTCGCGCCGTACGTCTCCATCAGCATCTTGCGGTAGGGCTTCTGGTCGTAGGACGCACGGACCATCCAGACCTCGAGGTCCAGGCCGAACAGTGCACAGGCGAACGCGAGCGCACTGCCCCACTGGCCGGCGCCGGTCTCGGTTGTCAGCTTGGTCACACCCTCGGCCGCGTTGTAGTACGCCTGCGGCACTGCGGTGTTCGGCTTGTGCGAGCCTGCCGGGCTCCCGCCCTCGTACTTGTAGTAGATCCGGGCGGGCGTACCGAGCTCCCGCTCCAGCCGCCGCGCGCGGAACAGCGGCGTCGGCCTCCACAGCCGGTAAACGTCCAGGACGTCATCGGGAATGGCGACGTGACGTTCTCCCGTGACCTCCTGCGCGATGAGCGCACCAGGGAACAATGGCGCGAGATCATCGGGCCCGACGGGCTGGCCGGTGCCGGGATGCAGCGGAGGGGGTGGCGGTGCGGGCAGGTCAGCGATCACGTTGTACCAGTGCTGCGGCATCTCAGACTCGGGCAAGAGGTACTTCACCTGACGATCCATAGATGCCTCCACTGCTCGGAACTAACTATCGGGAAAGGTAACGACAGGCGTAACGGTAGCCGACAATGTGATCGGCCAGGAAGACTGCTGAAACCCGACAAGAAACCCCTTTAACTGCCGGGAACGGGCTGCTACCAGCACGCAGATGACATCGGTGCGCGGTCGCCCGGGGCCGGTACCAGGACAGGTGCGCAATTCCTGCGCCCCGGATGCTGGCGGGAGTGGTGTGGCAACTGCCTCGCCACAGTGCTGGAGAGGCTGCTGGGAACGGGATAGCCGGGTTGCGGCGCCACCGCGTGCATGCGACCCTTGGCCGGTAGGCCCGAGCTTGAGCGCGCCGCGCGGGCAGCACGGGGTGCGGGCGAGCTTCGCGGGATGTGTGGAGGCGGCAGTGCGCTGGAGGCGGGACGATCGCCAGCAGCCTGACGATAGCCCCGATCTCGCCGCCGAGGACTGGCTGAAAGAGTTCCGTCCGGTCCGGCCCGATGCGCTCACGGCAGCCGACAGGGACGCCATCCGGCCGTCACCGCGGCAGACCCCGTCGAGCGACTGGCCCCCCCGGGCCGAACCAGCCAGCAATGGCGGCGGGCCTGCTGGCCGCGGCAGCCCGGCACGCGGCGTCCCGCTAGACGATGGCGCCCCGATGCGCTCACAGCAGTACGGAAGCTTGCGCCCTGCTGACGGTCGGCCCGTGCCGCCCGCCGAGCCCGCCCGGCCTTCGCCGCCCGCCACGCCCACGCGGCCTGCCAATGGCGGCTACCGGCCACACCAGAACGAGGATGAGTACCTCGCCGGCCGGGTCCTGCCGCCGCGCACTCACCGGAATGATGGCGCCGAGCACTGGCAGAGCCGGGACGGGTACCGCAGCAGTTACCCTGAGCGGCGGCGACCCGATGAGGGCTACCGGCCACGGGCTGGCGAGGGCTACCCGCTGCGTCGTGATGACAGCCACGAGGGCCGCCGCTATGACGACGACGTATCGCGGCGCGATGACGATTATCCGTCGGAGCGCGAGGACGGTTACCCGTCGTTCCGCAAGGACCGTCACCAGTCGTACCGCAGCGACAGTTACCCGCCGCGCCGCGAGGTCCGCCACCCGGGCCCCCGCCCTGACGGTTACCCGCTGCGCCGCGAGGATGGTTACCCGCCGCGCCGCGAGGATGGTTACCCGTCGTACCGCGAGGATGGTTACCCGCCGCGCCGCGAGGATGGTTACCCGTCGTACCGCGAGGATGGTTACCCGTCGCGCCGCGAGGATGGTTACCCGTCGTACCGCGAGGATGGTTACCCGCCCCGCCGCGAGAACGGTTACCCGTCGTACCGCGAGGACGATTACCCGCCGCGCCGCGAGGACGGTTACCCGCCGCGCCGCGAAGACGACTACCCGCCGCGCCGCGAAGACGACTACCGCGGCGCCGGCTACGCCCCTGCGCCCCCGCCCGAGTATCCGTCGATCCTGGACCGTCAGCCCGCCCCGCGCCCGGCCGGGCCTCAGCTGGACTACGGCGTTTACCGTGAGCGGTTGGCCGACGACCACGGCTCTGAGCTCGACCGGCCCGGCTACGGCAGCGCCAGCTATGACCGGTCCGGGTACGACCGGCCTAGCTACGATCAGCACCGCTACGGTCAGGCCGCCGCGAGCCCCGAGCGGCCGGAGCGCAGCGCACTGCCGTCGCCGGAATCCCGGCCAGAGCGCCCGGCGGCCGCATCGCAGTGGCCGGCTGAGGACAGGGGCGACCCCGTTCCCCCGGGTAATCAGCTCGCCGTGCGTGCGGAGTATCAGCCGGCCGACCGCAGTGACGACGACACCGTGACCCATCCGCTGCCAGTGATACTGCCGGGCGCGACGTCGGTGCCCCGTCCGGCTCCCGTCGAGGCGCCGCGCGGCCCGTTCGAGCCGGCCCGGCCGAGCCCTGGTCCGGCCCGGCCGCAGAGCATCACCGGGTCCGTGGAGCCGCCTCCTACCGACTACCCGCCGCCCGTCCCCCCGCCGCCGCGGCCGCTTCCGGCCGCCGCCGCCGCGAAGCTGGACCAGATAAAGGACCTTTACGTCACGGCTGAGGCGATCGGTGCCGATGCGCTCGACAAGCACTTCGACCAGGTCAGCGCACGGCAGCGCGAGCTGATCAGGGAGTTCTTCGATCGCTCGGAGCCAGGCGATGCACCGACAGGGCGGGCCTAGCAGGCGCGCGCGAGAGTGCGCTGCATCAGTACCGTGTCGATCCAGCGGCCGTGCTTGAAGCCGACGTCGGTGAGTCGGCCAGCATGACTAAACCCGCAGGCCAGGTGCAGGGCCACCGATGCCTCGCCGCCCGAGTCGGCGATCACCGCGATCACCTGACGGAGCCCGGCGTCCGTGCAGGCGGTCAGGAGCTCAGTCAGAAGCTGTCGGCCGATACCCAGGCCCGTCCGGCCCGGCGCCACGAACACTGAGTCTTCCGCCGTGGACCGGTACGCCGGCTTACGGCGCCACGGTCCGGCGTAGGCATAGCCGGCGATTGCGCCGTCGGCTTCCGCCACCAGGAATGGCAGGCCCAGTTCGGCGAGCTCGTCCGCGTGCTGCGACCAGGCGGCCTGCGTCCGGCCCGAATCCTCGAACGTGGCCACCGAGTGGACGGCGTACCAGGCGAAGATGTCGCCGACCTGGCCGAGATCGGCGGGGGACACCGGCCTGACAGTCAGACTCAGCTGGACCTGCCCCATCGGGCGCGGAACGCCGCAGTCAGGTTCTCGGCCTCTTGCTCGCTGATCTTGACAAGCTCCGCGTCCAGATCGCCGTACTCCCATTCGACGATAGCCGAGTCGCTCCGCCAGCTCAGGTCCCGCTGCAGGCTCTCATCTTCCGGGCCGGCCTCGCTGTACGTACGGCGCGCCAGTCCGGACGCGGCCCGGCCGCCCTGCCCGCTCACGATTACGTAGTACTGCACTTCGCCGCTCACCGCGGCTCGCTGCGGAAGTCGGCAATCTCCATGCAGCCCGGCGGCGGCTTCGCGCTCGCCGTCGCCGCCACCTGCCCGGCCCGCAGCTGAGCGCGCTCAGCCGGCGGCGTGTCCGGGTCGGTGATGCGCACGTAGGCGTCGTGCGTGCGCTTCGCGACCGCCCAGCTTGCCATCGTGTGGAACTGCACCTCGAAGGCAATGCCGTGAGCAGGGTCGCGCCAGCGGGTGAAGATTCCCTTGTGCTCGGGGCTCTGCCAGCGATTGCGCCTGGCCTCGAGCTCGAAGCCCTGCGTCTTGAGCTTGCGGTGCACCAGCCAGGTCCCCTCGGTGTAGTCGGCAGCCTCGAAGGCGAATGCGTACCGCACCGCGTCGCTGATGCTCGCGGCCAGGTCAGCCGGTGACCGGGTGGGCTGGCGGGCGATCAGGCGGGAGAGCTTGGCAGCGAACCGGTCGGCCGGCTTCAGGCTGTCGGCCTCGCTACCTGGGGCGAGGCCGCCGGCCGGGAGCTGCGCAGCGAGCCGGTGCATGGCCGGGGTCAGGCCGCTGCTGCCATAGGACCCGAGCGCGGTCCGGCCCTCGGCCGCCCGGCACCTGGTCAGGGTGTGCTCGGCCAGTTCGGCGAGGCCGTCGGGGTCGTGTCGCGAACCAGGCGGCCGGGTCGTGCCGTACTGGACTGTCTCATGGTGCGGACCGCCGGGGAGTACGCGGCCCGGCCGATCAGGTCCGGGCGGAGCGCGGTGCGGCGGCCGTGAATCGGGCCGTTCCGGGTCGGTCCGCGGATGGTGCCGTTCCGGCTCCTGCCTCAGGTCGGATCGTTCGCGCTCTGGCAGCGGTTCCAGCCGGTCGCGCTCTGGGAGCGGATCGAGCCGCTCGCGCGCTGGCCGCAACGGCAGGCTGATGTCACTGTGGCTGCGGCTGGGTCGGCCGAGCGGGCCGGATTCGGGTCGAGGAGGCTGCAGGCTGCCCTCTGGGTGGCCGTTGCCGTTCCCGTTCCGGCTCCCGTTGCGTGCCCGGCGGACGGGCTCGGCGCTATCGCCAGACCATGGCGCGAAGACGGGACCCGTCGCGGAGACGCGCTCGCCCTCGCGCGGCGCGTGGCCGTTCTCGTCGGGGCCAGCCGCGTAAGGATCCTGCCATTGCGGATCTCGATGGCGCTCGGGCGGCCGATCGGTTGCGTTGTGGCTGCTAGCGGGCCGGCCGGCAGCCGCGCGCGGCTGCTCAGCATCGGCCGACTTGGCGTCCGGCTCCGGGCTCCCGAAGTCTGCTCGCCTGGGCTCGGCTGGCCCGGGCTCTGCTGGCCCGAGCTCTCCTGGCCCGAGCCCGGGGGACAGGCCCAGGTCAGCGGCCACCGCGGCCAGCGTGCTGGCGGAGTGCCCGCCGTCAACGGCGTCGGCACCGCTCGCAGCGCCGTCTCCCGGTTCGCGGCCGGGCGCCGGGAGCCCTAGCTCCAGCTGCCGGAGGCGGGTAGGCGAGGGCCGACTATGACCGCCATCCTCGTAGGGCGACGACGGGTGCCCAGCGGGCAGCCGGGCGAGCCGGGATCTGAGATCAGCAAGCGACCCCGCGGACGGCCGCGCCGCCAGAGCAATGATCTGCGCGCCGATCGCCTGGACGGGCTCGGCGGACTGCCTGGCCTGGAGCGGCCCCGCAGCGGCCGGGTCCCTGGTAACCGCGGCTGCCTCGGCGGCGTGCACAGCAGGAGCCGGAGGCCTGTCGGCATCCAGCTCAGCCTCCGCTGACGGGGCGTGCGGCGCGGGCTCCCCGGGGACAGCCTGGGCGGAGACAGCGGGCCGGGGTGGCGGAGCCGCGCCGCGGAAGTAGTCAGCAAGCCCGGCTAGATCAATGCGCGGCAGGTCCACAGTGCTCTCGCGCGGGTCCTGCGACTGGTCCCACGGCTGAGTTGACCCCGGCATAACTACATTCTCCCGCCTCCTGGCGATGCGCTCATCGTAGTTTCAGTTCCTGGCGGTTAGACCAGACTTAGTGACGGCCCTCTGCCGGCTCGCGCACTGCCGGGAGGATGCAGCCGGTCACCGACCCGAGCCCGATGCGGACGCCGCCCTGGCCCTTGGCCGTGGCCGTGATGGTGACCTCGTCGTCGTCCTCCAGCCATGATCGCGATGAACCATCAGGCACGGGAACGGGGTTGCTCGCGTTCCAGGCCAGCTCGATCAGCGAGCCGCGCTGGCCTGGCTCAGGGCCGCTGACAGTGCCGGACGCGTACAGGTCGCCGCAGCGTGCGGACGCTCCGTTCACGGTCATG
>Ga0335073_10015695_pt1 | contig 10590 bp, 11 predicted proteins | sample Lox_Sample_22_FD_207093 | JGI IMG/M metagenome (GOLD analysis project Ga0335073, IMG submission 207093) | Soil microbial communities from Loxahatchee National Wildlife Refuge, Florida, United States - Lox_Sample_2.2 | ecosystem: Environmental > Terrestrial > Soil > Wetlands | place: USA...
TGCGGCTCCGGCAGTATGTTCATCAACCAGGATTGCGATGCGGCCGTGCCATTCCCGCCGCCCGAGTGCCTCCGTATACAGGAAGATCGAAGTCTTTCCCAAGAATTTTAACGCCAGTCCCGGCAAAGCCAATTTCGAGCGCGGCACCCGGTCAAACACCGGCAATGAATCGGGAGGGATCTTGTTGAGTGCCATTTCGCGGCTCTTGCTGTATCCGATTGGGCGGCGGTCCGGCGTCAGATAGCTCATCAATGTTAGGCCGCCGATGCCTCCACCGGGGTTCCCTCGCATGTCGATGATGAGCCGACCAGCGTTCTTGAATCGGCCAGCGAAAATGGAATCGAGCTCATTTGCAAAATCGATGCCGATCGCACCCGGGAAGAGACTTACGCGCAGGTAGGCGATATTGCCGGCTTGTGCTCCAGTAGTAAGCGCAGCGGGCTCTGAATACGGATTGTCCTTGTACTTAGGTGTCGCGGTCTTGAAAGCCAGCCGAATTTCTTGGAGAGGGTCGCCGCGCAGTACGCTAACCGAGAACTCGTGTTGCATTTCAAAGCTGGGCGCTGCGGGAGCGCCATCGGAGAGCGACGGCCGCACCGGTTCGCTGCCAATTGCCAAGAGGACATCTCCGGCCTTGATGCCAGCACGCGCGGCGACGCCCCCAGGAAGAATGTCCTTGAAAACCCAATGGGGCTCTCCGTCGATTGCCCGAACCGAGAAATTTGCATTAATGGCGTTTGGCGGCGCAATCAGAGTCCGGTCCGACAGTAAGGCGAGTGGACTGGGCGCCATCTCTGCGAGCATTGCGGCAATTGCCTTCTCAAACCCGGCTTCGGTCGGTGCCTCGACAATGGTCCTCCGGTGATTCTCGACAACTCGGGCCCAGACACCTTCATCGAAGTTGGGATCGAAATACCTTTCGGAGACTAGCCGTTGAATCTTCGCTAGAACCCCTTCGCGCTGAGCTTGAGAGAGAGTCATAAAATCCTCGCTCGATCAGAATGTGCCGGAGGGATCTCCGACGATCTGTACGCCTGCCCAAAAGTACGGTGGCAGTCCTTGATTCAAAAGATTCAATTGCGCGGAACGGAGCGCGTCGACCTTCCGCTCGTGCACAGCGAGCTTCGAATAGAACACCGTCATTAGATGCTCGGTGGACTCATCCTCAAGATCCCACAGGGTCGAGACCACCGAATCTGCGCCGGCTTCGATAAACGCGTTCACCACATTGGCGACATCCGCCTCTCCGACTGGACCTACGCCGGTGTCGCAGGCCGAGAGGGTGACCAGACGGGCCCTGATATGCAGTTCGCGAATCTCTCGCGCTTGCAGCAAGCCGTCGTCCGGGCCATTCGGCTCTGGTGCAAAGATTAACGCGGAGCGATCTGGGTAATCAACATTCGCGTAGCCATGAAGAGCAAGATGGATGACCTCGGCGCTCTCCGTCGAGAGCTGTTTGAAGCGGGTTTCGGTGGCGTTGGCGCCGAGCAGGATCGTGTTCGGCCTGGGGAGATCGTTGGCGATGGTTTCGACTTCCGCTTCACTGAAAGGCAGAGGCACGAACTCGCTTCGTTCCGGTCCGCTGATCGCCCTTAGGATCGGATTGCGGTTCTCCGTTTTCTCTGTCCAGGCGGCCACACCAATGTATGGCATCTCTGCCTTTTCTCTCTCTTCAGTTTGTCTCTTCAGGAGCGCAAACGCGGTGGAAGACGGCGCCACATCGACGGTGTGGGATGAAAGAACATATTCGCCCGAATCTACCAGGGCAGAGAATGGCAGGAGGTGGAGTTGTCCATCAGGCACGATCACCAAGTCTTTCTTGTCTCGATAGTCTTCGATCGGAGCGAGCAGTTCGTTGAAGAGCGTCTGCGCAAGCGTCGGGTCCTTGAGCTTAGCGTGAATCTCCCCGCGGTATTTCATTGCGTTGTCCTCAACGAGAACCCTTGCAGGCAGTGGATAAGCGTGAACGCTGCGGTCTGTTATGGCCAACGCATACGAGGCCGGATTCGCTAGAACGTACTCGATCAGCAATTGATCGGGTGTCAGCATACTCTGAAGTTCGGATAGCGCCACCGGGTGGACAACCGAGGCTACTGCCAGCCTGCTTGGTCCTAGATTGATCTCGGTTTGGTAAATCTCACTCGTCAAAGTGTCGCGTTGCTTCGGGTCCTCGGTATTGATCAGAGCAATGTTGAGACGCGTCAATTCTTGTTCCTGTGGGGTCGGCGCATGGAGAGGTGGTGAGCTGTGATGCTCAAGGGCTTCTGCTTCGAGTCGCCCGCGGACCTTCTCCAATGCCTGAAGCGCGTCTTCGTAACGGCCTTGCCGGCAGAGCGACGCAAAATAGGCCGAATAAATGTCGCTCATCTCGGCCAACAGCTGGCGCTCGACACTCAGTGTGGAAGCTCGCTGGATCATCGCGTCCACAAGGGTGGTGCTCTTCCGGTACAAACTGTCCGCGGCTGCAGAGTTACCCATCTTGTCGAGGATCTTTGCTTTGAGCGCAAGGTTCGCGGGGGCAAGGTAAAGCTCATTGGGAATCGCCGTGTTCGCTTGGATCGCGGCGTTGATCGCGTCGAGTGCCTCGTGCAACTGTCCATTGTCGAAGTACGTTTCGGCGAGCGTCCCGCCAACATCGGTCAGTCCGCGAAAGTTGTGCATGTGGTTGGCCAGGTCAAGCGCTGTTCTCATATCGGCGATCGCTGCATTCGGGTTGCCGAGTTTCGCTTCAATAGTGCCTCGCGACAGGTAGAGTTGAGTTTTACCCGAACCCGCTGGACCTTCTAGCAGCAGGGGCTTCTGAAGTTTGGTCGCGAGATAGACTACCTGGGTCATCACCGGGTCAATGAAATAGCCTGTTCTCGCCAGCTTTGTCGAAAGCTCTGCAATTGAGTCAAACATCGAGTTTCTCCCGCGCCTTTGCCGGCATCGGTGAGCCTATTGCGCCCCAACCAACGCACGCACCGAGAAGCCTTGGCAACGCCTGGATCCACAGAGTCGCCAAAGAACTGGCCCCAATCGAAACCATGACCACATACATCAACCACTCCCAGATCTCTCTGCGTGATGTTAACCAAGCCAATCTGCCGCACCATGCGACGGCGACTACCTCGAAGACTGTCAGCAGAATTGCGACGATGAAATACCAGGTCCGTTTCTTCACGCGTGGTGTCCTCCAGAATTCGGAGCCAGCATCAGGCCATTTCGAAACTCCGTCAAATTTCGCGACGATCGTGGAGAACACAGAGTTTAGGAGAGGCCCTGCAGGCGCTGGTGCACACGCAGCGCAATGCGCTCCGGAATTCGCAAACTCGTGTAGCCGCGTTTGACCCGGGTGGGTTGACGGGCGATCTTAATCACTCCTGGCTCCCGGCTGAACAATCGCCGGATGGTGTTTTCACTGAAGAACCAGAGCTTCGAGAGTTCTGAGACGGTGTAATGCCGTTCCATGGCTATGGCTGTGAAGCCTTTCTGGAGTCGCTCCGGAGAAGCGGCTCCATTCGTAACTTGCTGTGTGGTTTCCATTCAGCACCTTCTGTGATACGGGTTGGAGATTTGTCGAAAACAGCCACTCGCACGCCGCTTGATGGCGCCCGGCTTACAACTACCGTGGATTGGAAACTGCGTCAAAGCTGACTCTTCGGCGACCACTGCGACCGACGTAGAATGAGTACGAGAGCGGAGCACAATGACTAGGCTGAGAAGGAAACGGCGCGTGCCCAGCTCGACGAGTTCGACCCACGTCCCCACTCAGGCGGCAGAAATCGAATCAGCGGACCCAGGTGCACGCAGGCGGATTGCCCGGACGCTTCGTCGCGACGGTGTGAGCCCCGACTTCATCTATGCCTTCGAAAAGACCGGCAATCTGGTGAACGAAGACAATCGGGATTTTTGGACTGGCAAGACGTTGCGGGAATGGGATCGGGCACTGCGCCAGTATCGCCGGCAGGTCGAAACCGACAGCCGGACCATTGATCTCTGTTTCACGCTGCACCACGAGAGCAGGCGGAGCGAGGCGACAAGGAAGAGGCACTTCGCGACCTCCGAATTCGCGATTGCCGCCCTCTGCGCCCACGATCAGGGGCTCAGTTCCTTCACTGTCGAGGGTCTGTTTCGGGAGGCTTGGCTGGACTATCTTCTTCGTCTCCGACGGGCCGCGGGGAGCGAGCCTGACCCCACCGATCACGGACGTTTCGAGAATATCGATGCTGTCGCTATTTCGAGATTGCTCGACGCGATCTACGAAGATTTACCGCAGCGGAAGTTGAGCGTCGCTCTTGAGAAGCGAATCGCGCGCATTCAATCCCTTCGCAACCAGCCCGACACGTGGTTAGGCAGATCGCCTGATCCGGGCGCGGAAGAGGAGCCGGAGGAGATTCTAACGATCGATGACCTCCAGAATGCCCTCGCGCATTGTGAACACGAAGGAGTCTCACCTGATCTCATCGAATCCATGTTGCTACGCTCCTGGGTTCGCATGTGGACGATGAATACGCGCCGTGAGGAACAATTCTTTCAGGTGTTGGATGAGAATTGGAGCCAGGTCCATGCCCGGGTACAAGTGTTCATGGCCCAGCATTCCGGTCTCCGCCTCCAGTAGCACCTCATCGGGTTCCCGTCTTTTTCTGCGAACGAATCACCTGCCACCCAGCGTGCTTTCGCTGAGCACCTGCAGGAAGTGGCGGGCCGCTCTCAGGACCGCGGCCAGACGGCTGAGTTGCATTCCATGCGTTGCGCACGCTCTCCTGCAGTTGCAGTTGGCGAGCCTTCACGAACGGGGCATAGCTCTTCTCTGTGATCTTCACCGAGGCGTGACCGAGCAGGAGCGAAACCTGATCGATGGGAACGCCCGCAAGCAGCATCTCCACCGCGAATGTATCGCGGAACATGTGAGGATGACAACGCTTGAGTTCGCCGTCCTGTCTCCGGATGTCCGCCAGTTCGAAGAGGCGACGATAGGCGCGCTGCCAGTTGGCGACGGCGCTCTTGGGTTTTCCGTTGCCGCTCCAGAAGAAGTAGCGGGGATTGGGTTTCGGGCCGGGCGGCAGATTTTCGAGGGCCGCAACGACATGCGGAGGGAGGGGGACATAGACGGGTGTTCCGGTCTTTGCCTGATAAAGAAGAAGGCTGTCTCCGTGGAGGCGGTGGCGCTCGAGAATGATGGCGTCGCGAATGCGCAAGCCGCTCCAACGCATGAGGAGCGTCATCGCGCGCAGCCGTATCCGAAGGTCCTCAATTGGTATGAAACCGCCGCGCGGGTCTCCATAGGTTTCGGTGGCATCGAGAATTCTCTGGAACTCGTCGGGAGGGAAATAGTCGGTCGGAATCTGGATGACCTTGACCCGACCTAGCCCAAGCGCGGGATTTTCGATCAGGTAGCGGCGGCGCACGCAGGCCCAGAAGAATCCGATGACACGGCTCTGTTTCTTCTGTTTGGCCAGCGCGCCATCTTTCCAGGTGCTGCGGAAGTTGAGCAGGGCGTCAAGTTCGACTTCATCGATGAATTCGAATCCCTGCGCGACAGCCCAAGGGAGGAACTGCTTCTCGAAGATCGTCGTGAGTTTTTCCAGCGTGGCCTCTGCGACGTTGCGGCCGACGGCGTCCGCGAGGTAGGCCTCTACGGCCTTCTTGACGGTGACGCGTGGTCTTTTCGGTGCAGGGGGCAGGACCTCGCCGGCGGTCTGCGTTTGGCCGGCCGAGAGAACGGGAGGCGCTACCGGTGGAGAGGACTGGGCGGATTGCGGCGCTTGAAGTGCCGGCGCGGTCACAGCCTGCATCAGGCGAAGACGCAATTCCTCGGCTTCGTCCCAGTTATGCGTCTTGGCGCTGCGGCGGATGAAGTTGCCGTTGACGGATCCCCAGATCCACTTTGGGCAGTTGCAGCGGCGCCAGTCTTTGTCGCTGGCGTTCTTGCAGTCCGGATGATGGCGGGTGTAGACGGAAAGCATTTTGACCCCGACTTCAGCGAGATTCTGCCCTACTCGCCGAATTGGGGCAAAAAATCGGGGCTGAAATTCCTGCGACTGTACAGTGACTGTACAGTTTTGCCCTGATTTTCCCGTCCGAATTGTCAAACTGCTCAAAATAAGCAGCTTAGGTATGGTGGAGGCGGCGGGAGTCGAACCCGCGTCCGAAATCGTTGTCAGTCGGGAGAATCCATGCTCAGTCCGGTTCCGAAGGGTTCACTCGATGCGCTCAGAACGGACAAGATGCGCATCAAGCTAGTCCGATGATCTCGCGCGAAACGACACGGACCGAGCCGCTTGCGCCAGCCTGCTGTGCGACGCCCGCTCGCGGCCCACAGGCAAAGCCGCGGAGGACGGCTGCTTAGTTAATTAAGCAGCAAGTGCCAGATTGTCGTTGGCAACTTTGGTTTTGCAGGCGATTACGGGTGCCCACACCCCGGCATGCCTCCAGACCGCAATCAATCCCGTCGAAACCGTGACGCCCCCACATGACCGTTCCGGCAGGGCCAAGGCGCTGGCCGGAAACCGCAATGGGTGCGAGCCGGACCTTCTGGCTCATGCGGTACCTTTCTATTCTATGCCAAGTCCGCCCCGCGTGGGGCCGGAGGGTGCAGAGCGTGCCGGGCGGCTATTCCCTTTCGAGGTCGATGGATTCGTAGGCGTGGTTGAGGATAGCGGCGCGAATCTGGGCCGGGGACTTGCCAAGGCGGGTTTGCTGGTAGGCGTAGAAGGCCTCCTTGGCGCAAGTGGAACACTCGGCGCCGTGCAGGCCCTCGAAGCAACTGCGGAGGCTGGTGTGGCCGAGCTCGCGGTCGCAACGGCAGTTGCAGGGAAGCTGATAGAGCACGTTGCCGATGCGGGCGGCGTCGTGGTAGACGTGCACCTGCCAGACGTACTGGAATGGCGGCTGGGTGAGTCGGGCGCCGCTGAGGATCGGGGGCAGGGCGCTGGCGTTCAGGGGCGCCTGCGGGTGATAGGCGGGAATGTCGCCGGCGGGGTTGGTCCACTGGGCATAGCAGGCCAGGGTGAGCAGGAAGACGCCAACGGCAGGCAGCAACGGGCGGCGCAGGGGACTCTTTTTCATAGCGACAACTCTCTGGTTGGCATTCTAAACGCAGGCGGGAGGGAAAAGAAATGACCGGAGAGAGAGGAATTCAAGGCTGGGATACGACGAGAGATCGGGGAGGCGCCGGCCAAAAAAAAGACGGCACGAACGGTTTGCTGTTCGTGCCGGGAGGCCAGTGACGCAAACTACTTCCGAGAGGGCCGGTGCAGATTGGACTGCCTCAACCATCGGAATAAATCCACGATAACATAGATTGAGAAAAATGCAATACAAAAATCGAAATTTTTTTGAGGGGATAGATTTCAAGGCAGAATCGGGTCCCGCGCATCTAATGATGCGGGTAAAGAAGGGTTGCAAGAAAGGGGATGGCGGGCATTGAACGAGTTATCAGACACGACAAGTCCTTTGAAACCAGAGACCTTCTCTTCCGATGAGCCTGTGCCGACGGCGCCGCCGACATGGGTGCGAATTGGACTGGTGGCCGCAGCCACGGTCGTTCTGGGCGGGATGGCGGCGGCCTGGTGGTACCGAAAGACGCTCATACGGCTGAGGCAGGCCGAAGAAACGGCTGGCGATCCACAATTTGGTATTTCGCCGGAGGATGCATCCGAAGAGTTGTAGGGATGAAATCCGGAGAAACAGCGGCGATGACCGCAGAAAACCGGAGACGTTCAGGACAACTGGGAGATGCGCGCGGCGAGATCGAAGTCCTTGGCGGTCAAGCCGCCGGCGTCGTGGGTGACGAGGGCCAGGCGGACGCGGTTGTAACGGATGTCGATGTCGGGGTGGTGGCCGGCTTGCTCGGCGAGCTGGCCGACGTGGTTGACGAAGCCAAGGGCGGCCACGAAGTCGGCGAACTGGAAGGTCCGGACGAGTTCACCGGATTCGACGCGCCAATCGGCGAGGCTGTTGAGGCGAGATTCAATTTCGTGGGCTGCAAGTGGGGACATGATTGAGCTCCGAGGGTGAATTGGCGAACTCCTGCAAAGACGACTTTACTCCGTAAGTGGAGATGTGAGGACGGCGGTCCGGGATTCCTGAGAGGATGAAAAGCAGAGGACGGGAGGGATTGAGGGAGAGCGATGCCTGAAGATCCGACATCGGCGCGCATTGCGATGACGACCGTGGCGAACGCGGAGGAGGGTGAACGGCTGGGGCGGATTCTCGTGGAAGAGCGGCTGGCGGCCTGCGCAACGGTGATTCCGGCAGTGCGGTCGGTCTACTGGTGGAAGGGGCAGGTGGAAACGGCAGCGGAAGCGCTCGTGATGCTGAAGACCGTGGTGGAAAAGGTGGGTTTGCTGGAGGCGCGACTGAAAGAGCTGCATGGTTATGAGACGCCAGAGTTCATTTCGATTGCGGTGGAAGGCGGCAGCGAGGCCTACATGCGGTGGCTGGAAGGGTGCCTGGGCGGGGCGTGACGTGGGGATTTGGCCGGAGCCTCGCGAGGGTTAAGATGGGCGCCGGGAAAAGAGGGGTTCTGGTATTCTGGGCAACAGCGGTTTCCCCGGAGCGGACGTGCCGCAGCAGGGCTCAGAGCCATTGAGGTGCTTGCGTACTTCGTCATGCGATGGTTGATGATCGGGCTTTTGGTCTCACTGGTTGGGCTGTTGCTTGCGGCCGCAGGCATGGCGCGCCATATCCGGCGGCATCATCGAGTCGAGCGGGAGAGACGGACGGGCCTTGGCGAAGAGACCGAAGTTGAGACGGAATCGTGAGGAGCGGTGTTGAGCGAGCGGATCAGTGAGTTCAAGGGATGGTCGCCCAGTGTGGCGGAAGCGCGCTTGCCGGCAGGTTTGCGTGGGGCAGCGATCGTGCTGGGCGGGAGCGTGCTGGCGGCGGTGTGCGCCCATGTGGCTGTGCCGCTGTGGTTCACCCCGGTGCCGCTGAGCCTGGAGCCGCTGGCGGTGTTGCTGCTGGGGTTGTGGCTGAGCCCGCGGCTGGCGGCGACGACGCTTGCGGCGTATCTGGCCGAGGGAGCGCTGGGACTGCCGGTCTTTGCGCCGGTGGCGGGGATGGCGAGCGGGATGGCGCATCTGCTGGGACCGACGGGTGGGTACCTGATGGCGTATCCGGCGGCAGCGGCGCTGATTTCATTTTTGTGGCGGCGGATGGGGCGCGGGTTCAGAGGGGCCTTGCTGGCCGGCGCGGTGGGCGATCTCGCGATCCTGGGCTGCGGGGGGCTTTGGCTGGCCGTTTGGGTGCATGAGCCGGTCGCGAAGGCTCTGGGGATGGGCGTGGCGCCGTTCCTGCCGGGCGACGCGCTGAAGGTGGCCGCGGCAGCCGGGGCGGCGGCGGGATGGGTGCGAATAAGGCGCCTGCGTTCTTGAACAGTTTCATATAAGAAAGACAGCGTTCGTTGTTTTGAAAGGATCACCCCACATCGTGAGCACGCAGCAGGACATCTCCAGCCAGGTCGTCGGTACTTCCCCTGTCGAAATCTCGATTGCGCACAGCCCTGACTCGGACGACGCCTTTATGTTTTACGGGCTGGCGACGAACAAGGTGCGGGTTCCGGGGTACAAGTTTACCCACACTCTGTGCGACATCGAGACGCTGAACCGGCGGGCGCAGGAGGAGGCGTGGTTCGACGTTTCGGCGATCAGCTTCCACGCGTATCCCTACGTCCAGAAGGATTATGCGCTGATGGGCTGCGGGGGCAGCGTGGGCGAGGGCTACGGGCCGATGATCGTTTCGAGCCGCAGGCTGACGCTGGAGGATCTGAACCACGTGCGGGTGGCGGTGCCCGGGACGCTGACGACGGCCTACCTGGCGCTGAAGATCTTCAACCCCGGGATCGCCACCGTGACGGTGCCGTTCGACCGTATCATCCCCGAGATCCTGGCGGGCGAGTACGACGCGGGATTGATCATCCACGAAGGTCAACTGACATACACGTCGAATGGACTGTATAAGACGCTTGACCTGGGTGTGTGGTGGCGGGAGACGACGGGACTGGTACTGCCGCTGGGAGGAAACGCGATACGGCGGTCACTGGGGGCGGCGACGCACAGGATTGTGTCGAAGGCGCTGCGGGACAGCATCCGGCATGGGCTGGAGCACCGGGAACAGGCGCTGGAGTATGCGATGCAGTTTGCGCGAGAGCTCGATCCGGGGATGGCGAGCCGGTTTGTGAGCATGTATGTAAACGAGCGGACACTGGATTATGGTCCCGATGGCCGGGAGGCAATCCGGAAGCTGCTGGAGATGGGATACGAGCGGGGAGTCATCACGGTCGCACCGGCCGTAGAGTTTGTGGATTGAAGCCAGGGGAGCGGGCGGGAGAGCTCCGCGCGGGGCGGGGATTACTTTAGGAACAACATCAGGTGAGAAGAGTCATTTGTTTTAAGTAAGAGAGTCGGTTCGAAATCTAAATTATTTCTAACTTTGGCCGATGCATCGGTTGGGAGGGTAGTGACCGATGCTCGCGAATACGCCACCGATATTTCTGCTGGGTTCGCCGGAGCCTGAGCTTCTGACTGCGATCGAGCCGGTGTTGACCGCGTCGGGGCCGCGCGTGGAGGTTGTGCTGTCGGCGGAAGCGGCATTGGAGGCCATGAC
>Ga0335073_10015697_pt1 | contig 10589 bp, 9 predicted proteins | sample Lox_Sample_22_FD_207093 | JGI IMG/M metagenome (GOLD analysis project Ga0335073, IMG submission 207093) | Soil microbial communities from Loxahatchee National Wildlife Refuge, Florida, United States - Lox_Sample_2.2 | ecosystem: Environmental > Terrestrial > Soil > Wetlands | place: USA: Florida...
ATTCCCGAAGTCGGAGGGGCCCGAAGCCGGAGGGGCTCGGGCCGAGGATGATGCGCCGGGCATCCCCGAGGCAGCGCTTGAGATACAGCACCAGCGCCCGCTGCGCGTCGCTGTCCGTATCGGTGCTGCCCGCGACGGCCGACTCACAGAACAGGCGGAAGTAGTCGTTGTACTGCTGCTCGTAGTCTAACAGGGGGCCCTCGAAGACCGCATCCCCGAGCAGGCCGGCGCCGATGTGCGAGGTGCAGTAGAAGCTCGAGGCGTTGCGCAGGAAGCGTGTGTGCTCGATCACCACGGCGTTGGCGTAGTCCCGGGTGCCATAGAACAGCTCGAACAACCGGTGCCGGGCCCGCCCCGTGATGTGCCGGTCACGCAGGTACTCGAACAGCGCCTTGCGATGGATGAGGGCCAGTGCGGTCCACCGCAGCGCGACCCGCTGGTCTGAAGGGCGGCGGTGCAGGCTCACCTGGCGCATGAGCTGTGCGTGGCGGGATTCCCAGAGCAGGTAGGACTGCGGGTGCGCGATGAGGCGCTGGGCGATGACCCGCTGTTCATCGCTGCCGGATCGGGCAGTCGCCTCGACCACCGATTCGGACTCGCGCATCAGCCGCTGGAACCGCACCGCTATTGCCATAACGCCTCACGCAAACTCCAATCTACCGTCGCCAGTGTTGTTGTTGGGTGAAGGTCCGGCATGCGTCGGTGCAACACGGGCGTGGCAGTCCCGCCCGCCCGGCCACACTGCGGTTGGCGTGCGTGCACCAAGTCGGGGCGCGCGCGCCGAGGCGCTGCCCGGCGGCAGTGCGCCCCTTGCGCCATGCGGCGGGCGCAGTCCTGAAAATCCCCGGATTTTCCTTCGCTAGGCGCGTGGCATGAAAGCTGCAAAAATGCCTCTGGCCTACGCTGCTGGCCCAATGCATCCGGACGGGGAAAAAAACATGAAGCTGATCACCGCCATCATCAAGCCGTTCAAGCTCGACGACGTACGCGCCGCGCTGTCCGACATCGGCGTGTCGGGAATGACGGTCACGGAGGTCAAGGGATTCGGCCGCCAGCGCGGCCACACCGAGCTCTACCGTGGCGCCGAGTACGTGGTCGACTTCGTGCCGAAGACGCGCATCGAAGTGGCGGTGCGCAGCGATCTTGCGGACCAGGTGGTCGAGGCCATCCTCAAGTCCGCCAAGACCGGCAAGGTCGGCGACGGCAAGATCTTCATCACGGACATCCAGCGCGTCATCCGCATCCGCACTGGCGAGACGGACGACACCGCGCTGTAAGCCTTCCCGGGCCGGGGCGCTTCATCCCGGCCTCACCGCCCGAGGGTTTTGCGGCTACAGTTGCGCGGATGGACACCGGCGAAACCCTCGACAGCGCCGCCGGCAAGCTTCACCTGGGCGAGGCGGCGCGCCACCTGTTCCTCTGTACCGGCGGCAAGTGTGCGCCGCAACCCTCCCAGCTCCAGGCCTGGGAGTTCCTCAAGCGCCGGCTGCGGGAGCTGGGCCTCGCCGACACCGTGCTGCGCACCAAGGCCGACTGCCTGCGCATCTGCGTGCAGGGTCCCATCGCGGTGGTGTATCCGGACGGCACTTGGTACCGCAACTGCACGCCGGAGAATCTGGAGCGCATCCTGCAGGAGCACCTGCTGGGCGGGCGGCCGGTGGCCGAGCTGGTGTTTCGTACGGCTCCGCTGGGCTGAAATGGCGCGAGCAGTAAGCGCTACTGCTTCAACACCTGCAGCCCCAGACTGCTGCGCGTCAGTCCGATGGCCCCGCTGCGCGCGATCTCCAGCAGCTCGGCCCGCGAGTTCAGGTCGCCGATGAAGGAGTTGACCTCCGCCTCGCTGGCGGTGAGCTCGACGATGAACCCGTCCAGGGCCGGATCGAGCACCCGGCCGCCCTTGCCGGCGACGAAGGCCCGCAGGCCCTGCGCGTGCTCGGCCCGGACTTTGAGCTTCACCAGCGCCAGTTCGCGCTCCAGGTGTTCGCCCCGGGTCATGTCCTCCACCCGGACCACGTCGATGAGCTTGTTCAGCTGGTTGCCGATCTGCTGCATGACGGCGTCGGATCCGGTGGTGACCAGGGTGATGCGCGACACGGTGGGGTCGTCGGTGGGAGCGACCGACAGCGACTCGATGTTGTAGCCGCGGGTGGAGAACAGCCCGGCGACGCGCGTGAGCGCGCCGGCTTCGTTCTGCAGCAGGATGGCGATGATGTGGCGCATGAGTGGATCGGTGGCCCGTGAACCCTCCCGCACTGTAGCCGCAAGCGGCCCCGAGCTGCTAGGCTCAACGACCCGCCAAGGGAATCGAGGTTATGACCGACCCTGCCGCCATGGCCCGCTCGTCCGCACACCCGCTCGCCGGCAGCCGCATGACCGGTGCTCAGATCCTGGTGCAGGTGCTGGCCGATGAGGGTGTCAGGACCATCTTCGGCTACAGCGGCGGGGCCATCCTGCCCACCTACGACGCGGTGTTCGTCTACAACGCCGGCGCGGCGGAGCGGGGCGTGCCGCCGATCCCGCTGATCGTGCCCGCGAACGAGCAGGGCGCGGGCTTCATGGCGGCGGGCTACGCGCGCGCCTCGGGACAGGTCGGGGTCTGCCTGGTCACCTCCGGTCCGGGCGCCACCAACACCGTCACCCCGGTGCGCGACTGCATGGCCGACTCCATCCCCATCGTGGTCATCTGCGGCCAGGTGGCCTCGGCCGCCATCGGCTCGGATGCCTTCCAGGAGGCGCCCGTGTCCTCGCTCATGGGGGCGGTGGCCAAGCACGTCTTCCTGGTCACCGATCCCACGCGGCTGGAGGCGACGCTGCGCACCGCCTTCGAGATCGCGCGCACCGGGCGCCCGGGGCCGGTGGTGGTGGACGTGCCGAAGGACGTGCAGAACTGGACCGGTGCGTTCGCCGGCGCCGGCACGCTGCCCATCCCGGGCTACCGGGGGCGCATGAACGCGCTGGCGCGCCGCAGCGTGGACGCCGCCCACGCCGGACGCCTGTTCGCGCTGCTGGCGGCCGCGCGCCGCCCGCTCATCTACGCCGGCGGCGGTGTCATCAATGCCAATGCCGCGCCGGCCCTGGCGCAGTTCTCCCGGGAGTTCGGCATCCCGGTGGTCACCACGCTCATGGGGCTGGGCGCGGTGGACACCCGCCAGCCGCTGTCGGCCGGGATGCTGGGCATGCACGGCATGGCCTACGCCAACTACGCCGTGGAGGACTGCGACCTGCTGATCGCCGCGGGGGCGCGCTTCGATGACCGCGTGGCAACGGTGCCCGGGCGGTTCGCGCCGAACGCGCGCGCCATAGCGCAGCTGGACATCGACCAGGCCGAGATCGACAAGGTGCGCAAGGTGCAGTGGCACCATGTCGGCGGCCTGGATGAGGCGCTCAGGACCCTCGCCGCGCACGGTCGGGCCGCGGGCTTCCGCGGCGACTACGCTGCCTGGCACGCGGAGCTCGCCGAGCTCAAACGCGTGTACGCGATGAACTTCGACCGCCGCAGCGCGCTCATCCAGCCCTACTACGTGCTGGAGGAGATCAACCGGCTGACCGGCGGCGAGGCCATCATCGCCACCGGCGTGGGACAGCACCAGATGTGGGCGGCGCAGTACTGCGACTTCCGCTCTCCGCGCCTGTGGCTCACCTCCGGCAGCATGGGCACCATGGGCTTCGGCCTGCCCGCCGCCATCGGCGCCCAGGTCGCCAACCCCGGCCGCCTGGTCATCGACGTCGACGGCGACGCCAGCATCCGCATGAACATCGGCGAGCTGGAGACGGTGACCACCTACGGCCTGCCGGTGAAGGTGGTGGTGCTGAACAACGTGGGTGACGGCATGGTGCGCCAGTGGCAGAAGCTGTTCTTCAAGGGACGGTTGTCCGCCAGCGACAAATCGCTCCACAAGAAGGACTTCATCAAGGCCGCGCAGGCCGATGGCTTCGAGTACGCCGTGCGGCTCACGCGCAACGAGGACGTGCCGCGGGTGGTGGGGGAGTTCATCCGCCACCCCGGGCCCGCCTTCCTCGAGGTCATGATCGATCCGGACGCGGGCGTCTATCCCATGGTGGGACCCGGGCAGCCGTACTCGGAGATGATCACCGGGGACTTCATCCCGTCGCGCAGCAGGGTCGCCGTCCCCGCCGCCATCGCCTCCGAGGCGTTCTAGGCCGTCCGGCCGGGCGTTCCGGGCCCGCTCCCGCGGAGTGTTCCGGGGCCCGTGCAGAATTATTTGAAAGGCGCACCACGCGCGTTTTAGAGTACCGGCCAGCCCGTCCCGAAGAAGAACGAGGAGCCGCCATGAGCAGTGCCGTACACGGCAAGTTTCTGTGGCATGAACTGCTGGCGCCGGACACCGGCGCCGCTGCGTCTTTCTACTCCGCGGCCCTGGGATGGAAATCCCGGCCCTGGGAGCATGATCCCGCCTACTCGCTGCTGCAGGCCTCCGCCGGGACGCTGGGCGGGGTGCGCGCGAGCACCGGCGGCGCCCCGCAATGGCTGGCCTTCGTCGGCGTGACCGACATCGGGGCCAGCGTCGCGACGGCCGAGCGCCTGGGCGGGCGGGTGTTGAAGCCGGTGACGGACGTGAGCGGAAGCGGGGGCAGGTACGCCGTGCTGGCCGACCCTCAAGGCAGCGCCATCGGGCTCTACCAACCCGCCCGCATGCAGCATGACGACGGCTCGCCCATGGACGCCATGCCGGCGCTGGGCTGGCACGAGCTGGCAGCGGCGGACGGCGACGCCGCGCTGGGCTTCTATCGCGAGCTGTTCGGCTGGCAGCTGGACGGCAGCCACGACATGGGGCCGCAGATGGGCAAGTACCTGCTCCTGGGCCTCGGGGGCAAGCAGTTCGGCGGCATGTACACCAGCCCGGACCGGCGCGGCTGGCTGCTCTACTTCCAGGTGCCGAGCGCCGCGCAGGCCGTGACGGCGGTGAAGGCGGCCGGCGGCAAGGTGCTGCGCGGGCCCATGCAGGTGCCGGGCGGCGGCTGGGTGGCCCATTGCGTGGACCCCCAGGGTGCATCTTTTGCGGTGCTGAGTGCCGCAGCTCCCGCGGCCAAGCCTGCCGCCACCCCCGGCGCCGCGGCGAAACCCGCGCCTACGAAGCCCGCGGTGGTGGCCAAGCCCGCCGCTCCCGCTCCGGCGCCCAAGCCTGCGGCACCGGCTGCAGCGCCCGCCGCAGCGCCTACAGTCTCAAAGCCTGTGATGGCCCCAACCTCAAAACCTGCGATGGCTCCAGCCTCAAAGCCTGCGACACCCGCGGCTGCTGTCTCGCCTCCGCTCAAGCCCGCTGCGGTAGCCCCTGTGCCCAAGCCGGCACCCGCGAAGCCGGCGACCCGCAAGCAGGCCGCCAAGCCCAAGTCGAAAGCGAAGGCTAAGTCCAAGGCCAAACCGAAAGCCAAGACGAAGGTCAAGGCCAAGTCGGCGGTCGGATCCAGGACCAAATCCGCGGTGAAGACCAAGGCAAAGACTAAAGCCAAGACCGGGGTAAAGACCAAGGCGAAGACCAAGGCGGCAGCCAAGGCCAGGACGGGTCGAGCAGTACGGAAGAAGGCGGGATCCCGGGCCAGGCGGCCCGCGCGCAAGAAGTAGCCGCCCCTCGGGCGGCTACTGCGACTGCTGTTCAGCTTCCTGGCGTTGCTGCGCTGCAGCCTTCTGGGCATCGTCCAGCTGTTGCTGGACCTTTGCCTCGTCGGCCTTGGCCTGCTTGGCCGCGTCGATTTCGCCCTGCGCCACCGCGGCACCGGTGGTGGCGGTCGCCGCCAGGCCGCACCCTCCTAGCGCTGCGGCCGCGGCAAGGGACAGCAGGACGGACACTCTGCGAACGATTCCGGCTGGCATGTGACACTCCCGGCGGCTCGGCCGCCTGCGCTCATCGCGTATGCTTCCACGCCTGGGCGCGCCATTCCGTGACTTCCACCACAGCGCGGGCGACTTCTTCAAGTTCGAATCACACGCCCGGAGTTTTCCTTCCGGGTCAGGCCGTACGGGGCTGAACCGCATGCGCAAGGCAGCTGCCACATCCGACACGAGCCGCAGGCCGCGCCTGCGCCGCGGCTATTTCGAGAGCCGCTTCGGCCAGCTGCACGTGCACAATGCCATTCCTGCGGGCGGTGGCTTCGATGAGGGGACTTCGCTCATCTGCCTGCACGCCACGCCGCGTTCGGGTGCCTGCTTCCTGCCGCTGCTGGAGCTGATGGGGACCGACCGTTCCGTGTACGCGCCGGACCTGCCGGGCTATGGCGGCTCGGATGGACCGCCGGCGCCTCCGGCCATCGCCGACTACGCGGGCGCCATCGGGGACTTCTGCACCAGCATGCGGTTCCGGCAGGTCGACGTGCTGGGCTGGCAGACCGGCGCATTGGCCGCCGTGGAGCTGGCGCTGCTGCACCCGGGTATGGTACGGCGCGTGGTGCTCGTGTCCCCGCCCCTGCCGGGCGTGCAGCCGACGCAGCCCGAGGCGGTGGAGGATGGCTCGCACCTCGTGCCGGCCTGGCGGCGGCTGTGTGCGGATTATCCCTCCGGCACGCCGCTGGCGACCGTCGCTCGCGCCTTCGCCGACCAGCTGGCGGGCGGTGCGAACGGCGCCTGGGGGCTCGCGGCCGCCTCGCAGTACCCGGCCCGCGAGCGCGCCGCCCTTCTGGCGCAGCCCTGCCTGCTGCTGCGCCCGCACGACGAGGGACACGATGCGGTGCGTGCACGCGACCTGTTGCCGCGGGCACGCGTGGCGGAGCTGCCCGCGGGGCTGGGTGCGCAGTTGTTCGACATCGGTGCCGAGCCGGTTGCGCGGGCGCTGAAGGATTTCCTGCGGGGTTGATGGTGGAACTGCAGGCCCAACCCCACCCGGACATGGAGGCGACGACCGAGCTGTCGCCCCTCGAGCGGGCGCCCGCGCCAGGGGCGCTCGATGCGCTGGCGCGCACGGACGACTGGCAGCTCACCGTGCAGGACGGGGCCACCGCCGCAGCCGTGCTCGAGCCGCCACGGCCGCAATCCGCGGCTGCCGAGCCCGCCGCCGAGACCGAGTCCATCGCCGAGACCGAGTCCGCCGCTGGGTCCGCCGCCGAGACCGTCGCTGGCCCCATCACCAGGCCCGCCGCGGCCGCCATGCTCGAGCCGCCACCGCCGCAATCCGCGGCTGCCGGGTCCGTCGCCGAGGCAGTCGATGGGTCCACCGCTGGGTCCGCCCCTGAGGCCTCGGTGCTGGAGGAAGGCCTGCGCGCCCTCTCCAGCAACCTGCTGGTCCTGAACGAGCAGCTGGCCGCCAAGGCACGCCACATCGAGTCGGTGGAGTCGCAGCTGGCGGCTGCCGCGATGGAGCTGGCGCAGGCGCAGGCCCGCCTGCGGGTGCTCGGGCCGCAGTGCGCCGCGCAGCTCGAGGCGCTGCAGCACCAGGAAGGACGGCGCGGCGTCTTCGATACCCAGCTGCGCGCGTTGGACGGGGAACTGGCGGCACGGGAGCAGGAACTGGCCGCGAGCCGGGCGCAGCAGGCCGCGGGCGAGCAGCGGGTGACGGCCCTGCAGGCCGAGGTTGCCGCACATCTTGCCCGCATCGAGCGGCTGGAGAGCGAGCTCGCCGCAGCCGGCGCGCAGGTGCAGGAGCGCACGCGTGAGATCGGGGAGGCCGGGCGCCTCGGCATCGAGTTGCGTGTGACGGTCAGTGAGCTCACCGCGCAGGTCGCCGCGCAGGCCGCGCGCATCGCGGCCCTGGAAGGACAGCTGGAGGCCCGGCAGCGCGAGTACGCCCTGCACACCGCTGCCCTGGAATCGGAGCTCAAGGCCCTGGCCCGTGAGCGCGGCGAGGCGGCCGCGCGCCACGAGGCCGCGCAGCTGGACCTCACGCAGTCGAACGCGGTGCTCACCCAGCGCGCCACTGTGTTGCAGGAGAAACTCGCGGTCGACCGCAACGAGGCCGCGAGCCGCCGCGAGGCGCTGCAGCGGGCGGAGGAGGAGCTGGCGCGGCGGGCGCAGCGCCTGGCCGCGGCCGCGCTGCGCGAGCAGGAGCTGCAGGCCCAGATCGCCCTGCACCTGGATGAGGTGCACACGCTGCAGCAGGAGCTGCAGTCGCGCGTGTATGGCACGCACGGCGGCAGCGGCCACTCCGACGCCGGCGCGGGCCAATCCCCCAGCGGCAGCGGCGACGCGGCACCGGCGGAGCTGCGCGCGGCCGGGGAGGCCGTGCAGCGCCTGGAGCGGGAGCTGCTCGCGCGCGAGGCGCGCATCGAGGAGCTGGGCCACGCCAACGGCGAGCTGCGCGCCCAGGTGGAGGCCGCGCGTGCCTGGCTGGAGGAGCGCGATGCGCTGCTGCAGCGCCTGCACTCCGAGACGGCCAACAGCGCGGTGCTGGTGCAGGGCATGCAGCGCAGCCTCGACGCCATGCCCGGCCAGGAGCAGGAGCTGCAGGCCGCCGTACCCGTGCTGATCCGCACTGACGGGCCCGAGGCCACGCACGTCCTCGGCCGCCGCACCTGCATCGGGCGGACGCCGGACAACGACATCCAGATCGAGGCCACGCACGTCAGCCGGCACCACGCGCTCATCCTCTGTCATGCCGGGGAAGCCTTCGTCGAGGATCTGAACAGCACGAACGGCGTGCAGGTCAACGGCCGGCGCATCGCGCGGGTGCAGCTCCAGGACGGCGACATGGTGGTGATCGGCCGGGCACAGTTCCGCTTCGCCCTGCGCCAGCCCTAGGGCAGACTAAGCCGCATGCAGGAACCCTCCCGCATGCCGGAGCCGCCGCTCGCGCCACCACCCCCCGGGGCGCCGCACTCCGCGCATCCGCCTGATGCGCCGCATCCGCCGGGACCGCCGCCGCCCACGCCGCTGTCGCTGGCCACCCGGCTGCGGCTGGTGCTGCTGGGGCACGAGGACCTGGCCAACATCCTGTTCTGGGCGGCGCTGGTGGGCCTGGGGGGTGCGCTGGCGAGCGTCGCCTTCCGCGAGGGTGTGCGCTGGCTGGAGCGGCTCTTCACCGGCCGCGGCGACAGCCTGGTGATGGCCGCGTCGGGGCTGCCCTGGTGGCACCGCATGCTGCTGCCGCTGGCCGGCGGAATACTTGCCGGCCTGGTGCTGCGCCTGGCGGGCCGCATCCTGCCCTCTCCCCGCGCCGTTGACTACATGGAAGCGGTGCGCGTGGGCGACGGCAGCATCGGCGTGCGGGCCACCATCGCCAACAGCCTGTCCTCGCTCCTGACCATCGCCTCCGGCGGCTCGATCGGCCGCGAGGGCCCGATGGTGCAGCTGGCGGCGATGATCGGTGCGCGCCTGGGGCGCGCCGTCAACGCACCGATCCCCCGCAGGCGCCTGATGGTGGCCTGCGGTGGGGCGGCGGGCATCGCCGCGGCCTACAACGCGCCCATTTCCGGCGCGCTGTTCGTGTCCGAGATCATCCTCGGCTCCACGTCCATGGAGAGCTTCGGACCGCTGGTGGTGTCCTCGGTCACCGCCAGCGCCACCATCCACCGCTTCCTCGGCTATGGTCCGGTGTACCAGGTGCCGCACTTCCAGTTCGCCTCCAACTGGGAGCTGGTGTTCTACGTGGTGCTGGGCGTGGTGCTGGGGCACCTGGCGCCGCTGTTCCTGGCGCTGCTGGACTTCGCCAAGTCGCGGTTCGTGCGCCTGCAGTGGGCGCTGCCCTGGCAGCTGGGGCTCGGCGGGTTGATCGTCGGCCTCATCTCCATCGTCGCGCCCGAGGTCTGGGGCAACGGCTACAGTGTCGTGGGCACCATCCTCGATGCGCACCTCGCGGGGTGGATGCTGCTCGCCGTGCTGGTCGCCAAGCTCCTGGCCACTTCGGCCACCGTCGGTTCCGGCGCCGTGGGGGGCGTGTTCACCCCGACGCTGTTCCTGGGCTGTGCCCTCGGGGCGCTGTTCGGCGGGGTGCTGCACGCGCTGCTCCCCACCGTCACCTCGGTACCGGCGGCCTATGCCCTGGTAGGCATGGGCGCCTTCCTGGCCGCCACCACCCACGCCCCCCTGACCTGCATCCTGATGCTGTTCGAGATGACCGTCGACTACGACATGGTGCTGCCGCTGATGCTGGCCTGTGTGACGGCGCATTACACGGCGAAGGTGTACCGGCGCGGCGAATCGGTGTACAGCGCGGCCCTGCACGCCGCCGCGCCCCGCGGGGAGCGCGCCCAGCGCTGCGTCTCCGACCTGATGAAGCCCGCGCCCGCCGTGGTCGCGGGCCACTGGACGCTCAAGCAGGTGTTCGAGCAGCTGCCGCGGCGCCCGCTGGAGCGCGTGTATGTCACCGATGGAGAGGAGCTGGTGGCCTGGCTGGACCTGCGGCAGGCGCTGCAGCAATACCGGCGCGGGGAACTGGATGCAGGCGCCACGGTGCAGAGCCTGGCGCGGCCCGTCACCCTGGTGCTGACGCCGGAGATGTCCCTCGGCGCCGCGCTCGACGGCTTCATGCGCGAGCGCGCCGACGTGCTGCCGGTGACGGCCGGGCAGTGGCACAACACGCTGCTGGGCGAGGTGTCGCGGCACGACGTGCTGCTGGCCACGCAGCAGCGCATGTTCGGGAAGAGCTGAGCTAGACTGCGCAGCTCCAGACTCCGGAGCTTACGTGCCCAATCCCTACATCGAG
>Ga0335073_10015698_pt1 | contig 10589 bp, 16 predicted proteins | sample Lox_Sample_22_FD_207093 | JGI IMG/M metagenome (GOLD analysis project Ga0335073, IMG submission 207093) | Soil microbial communities from Loxahatchee National Wildlife Refuge, Florida, United States - Lox_Sample_2.2 | ecosystem: Environmental > Terrestrial > Soil > Wetlands | place: USA...
CGCAATTTGTTGTCACCGCACCATTATCCGACAAAATTATAAGGATTCGCATAGCTGTCGAATCTTTGGAGACATTCTTTTTCCGCCGGTCAGTGGAGAAAGCATTCCAACTTGACGAACCTTCAATCCATTCTGGCCCACCAACCACTTCGGTCGTAGACGATGTGATGTTCGTTCTTCGAAAGGTTCTAGATCGAGCCATGGGAACAGGCGACGTCAATCTTATTAAGACGATTTGTGCCAATACTCGACGGATCCTTGATCTCGATTTTGCAGGCGTTATCAAAAGACGATCGACTATGGAATCTCAACGTAATCTGGCCGGTTCAGGGAATAAAGCAGACGACGTGGGTCGACGCGAACGAATACGTGCATTTGTTGCTGGGTTGAATAATTTGGACATTGCCGGCAAAAGTATCACGGAATTAACGACGGGTTACATCAATGGTAATTTGGAGGGCATTTTCCCTTTCGATGATCAGGCAGAGGTTGCCAAGACAGCGTTGTCGAACGTGGGAAATCTGAAGGAACGATTTGAGGGTTATTTGCATGTTTTCCCTGAGTGGAAAGTGCTAATGAATAGGAGGGCTTGGCGACGTTGTTTTCTCAATTGGTCAAGCCTGGGATTAAAAAGTTGGTCAATGAGATTTTTACGGGCCTCTCGTATGTCCTGACGCAACAGGAGTATGATGAATTACTGGTCGAGGAAGTCGTGCCCCGACGGTTCGCTCTCGGCTGGGATAGTTTAATCATGCCGTACAAGGTATACTTTGTCAGCTAGAGTGCTAATTTCAGCACGATCTCACTCCATCGAATTTCCAAAGTCTCCTTAATCTCTCAGTCAAATATCTTGTTGACCCTCTTGAGAAGAAGTTATGGTCCTTCAGAGTTAACGAGCTTGGTGCCATTCGATTAGAGAAGGACATATCTCAGATCACAGCACATGCGACCCGTCATGGGCCATACATCTTACGAGAACGTTTCGCTTGGTGTCAACAAATCTGTATTGTACTCAATTTTGATACCGAAGGGATACCCGGCGACGTCGAAGCTGCAGCAGACAAAATCCTGGAAGAAGAAAGTGGAGAGGGGTGGCGACTAGACAAAGACGATCTTATTCGTCTGTTAGAGGAAGTCAAGGCCACATCATAGCAAAATGCAAAATGTACATTAACCAATAACGCCGAAACCCATAACTATCATGACTGAAAAACCTTTGTACCCGAATCACCTTGATCTGCGTGCTGAGAACCGAGACCTACGAAGCTTGCGAGGTCGCTATTCCTTCTTTTGTCTCTTCGTATCGCCCCCTTCCCCATCTGTAACAACACTGACACTCCGTTTATCTCTCACGCCAACACTCCCACCTCTTGTCCCATGACCAGTTCCTTCTTTCCGTTGAGAAGCAATGCGCAGTTCCTGATCTATTCGATCGACAGCTTTCTTTGCATCCAGCATAAGTTGTATAGCACTCTGTAATTTCTCCATTTTCTCGCAGACGGCAGTTGTTGGCATGGCCATCTTCTCTGAAAGTCCAATTTCCTTGAACACATTGGATACTTTCTGGGCAATGGTAGGTTTGGATATGATGAGTTTCGCTGATCTGAGTAGCACTCCTTGGGCGGTCTTCTCGGGATATGCAATACCATAGACATATTCTACAATCAGCTGCCAAACGCCAGATGGCCAAACCTTCTTTGGGAGAAAACCTTTTGAAGCGACGCGTGACTTCGTCGCGAGCGTTCATCGCACTATCAGCTGCAGCCGCAGATCCAGGAATGGCAGTCGCTTGGCTGACACTGCTCTTCCGTTGCTGTTGCTTCGCTTTGGTTTTATCCGCGGCGATAAGTGTTTGATGCAGTATATTCATTCCTTGGCTTCCTTCATAGCCTCTCGTGTCAGCAATGCGTTTGACTTCGGCCATTAACGCATTTTCTTCTGCGATTTGCTCTGGCGTTCGCTTGAAGAGATTCTCCACATATACTTTTCTTTCAATCTCTTTCGCTGTTTTTTTAGACTTGCTAGTAAATAGAATACCTTTATCCCATTTGTACGAGTTGTACTGCTCGAGCTGAGCGACGGTCATTAAGCTTTCTGGGGTTCGTCCAGCGAGTAATTTTCTCACCCCGCTGTAATATCGATCCTTGAGATCCTCCATCGTACGCTCTTTGCCTTCCCACTCGTACCGGTCTGCAACCACGATCCACCGTAAATCATAGTCTTCCAGAAGCTCCCATAAATAGTCTGTCTCCTCTTTCGTCCAGTCATCATCTTCATTAGCTCAAGTAGATTGAGATGATGCCTTGTAAATATTTCTCATACTCTTCTTCTGTATATTTCGGCATGTCCACTTTAATATTGAACTGGTCAAAATAATATGTTCCTGCTATTAGATGATTGGAAGCCCTGGGAACTACCATCCTCATCTTCGACGCTTCCTTTCTTTACCCAATGATGTAACTTAAGTCCACTAGCTTCTCGGCCCCCAGGAATGAACTCTTTCCATATCCTACGTGTCAGAGTATTTAGAAAAGCACATACCAAGGAGTCGCCCTTTTGTTAAGCTTCGGTTTGTCCTTGAAACGATCCTGCTTGATGAAGGCTATCGGGGGAGTTCCCTCGCCGAGAAGAGAGTATAATTCTCGGGTTATGCCGGTCGCATTCTTGATAGCGGGGTCCAAAGAAGGTTTTGCCTTCTTTTTCTTCTGTATGGGGGCTGTATTTGAGATGGAGAGCACATCTCGAATATCTGCGCTCGTCATCGTCAAATGTTGTGATGTTGGTAATGGCGCAGCGGAATTTTGCCTTGGTCGTAATCGAAATCATTCAACGTCCCAGATGCAGATTAGATTAATTACTAGAACGATTGTAATGCCTAGCTTATTCTCCTTCCTTCTTGGGCTCGCTTCCTTCTGCTTGATTCTTACTATCAAAATAGTCCTTTGTGCTTTTCATCTCCCCAGGGAAAATCTCCGGTCGCAGCTTCGGTAACGCCCGATCCAACTTTTGCCACGTCAGATCCCAGACTGGCCCTCCTCCTAATGTTGGCTGAACAAGTATTCCTTGTGCAGACATGACTAACAATACATTCTTCAACGACTCAGGAACTGCTTCCTCCTATTTATTAGCATGTCTTTGGAAGAAAAAGAAATACCACGACGTCTCTTTGCCCAGAGCCAACAAGTCTGACAAGAACATCGAGAATGCCACCCCACACATTCAATACAGTCTTACCACTGTTCCCACCATCCTCTTCAGTGAGACGATTCAAGTAATGCAAGAATATTTTGCATACTAATCCTTGAGCAAGTACACGTGTTTCTCCCATTCCCCTCTTATCGCTGGCATAGACCTCTGGGCGAAGTAATTCATTAATGAGATGCAATAATGACTTGTCGAAAATCACTTCTGGCCAGTATGCTGTCTCAGGAGATTGTGGCGGGAGAAGGTCGGGAAGGAGAAGGAGTCTCTGTAGATAGGATATGGCTGCTGTTCGGACTTCTCTGCATGGATTTATTGATTGGCGGGTAAGCGATTCAAGGATAGCCAACATGAAATGTCCCCATGCTGACAATTAGCACTGAAGAGAATGAAACCTTACCAGATGCAGGATCTTCCGCTTCAGCAACGAGTGCCTTGGCTTTGAGATGAAGATTGGATATCAGCTCAACGGCCATCTTAGCTCTAGCAATTTGTGCGCTGTGTCTAACCGTCAGCTATCAGCGAAGTGCAGAGATACGGTTTATCAGGAGTCCTTGAGGCCTTAACTCGTTTTTGAAGGACATCGTTTCTTTGCTCCCATTCTGCACCTACACTGCCCAGAGTCGCAAAATCCCCAAGAAGATTTATGAGCATAGAGTATAGTTTAGGAGTGAGATACGCGCCGTCGTTTGTATCGACCAACAATTCACATAGACTGAACTCTGACGCTTGAGCCTCAGGGAGAAGGATAGCCTTCTTAAGCACTTGAAATAATATCCTTGGTTCCTCGAGGACAAGTTTGGGATCGACTTGCCCTAGCGCAAGGAGAGAATGAGCTAATGGAACGGCCATAGTTTGGAACAGAGATTGTTGCGAAGATAATACAACTCGAATGATTTCGGCGAGGCTAATATTGGTTTCCACTCCAGTTTCATGACCGCGTTTCTTGAGTGCCAGAAGGTAAATCAATGTTCGTTCGACAAGGATAGGATGCAGAACTTTTCGTTGACGGAGGACTTCAATGCAATACGCCACCAACTCAGAAGAGAGATTCTTCATACTCTCTTGATCACGGATAGCGAGAGATGTAGCCAGCTCTAGCAGGAACAACATTGACGGATCGTAAACCATATCGGACGATGAAGGCCCATCTACAGATGTATTATTCGGCTTTGGTCTGGGCAAACCCGCTTCAGTCATCTCGGAAGCTGACTCTTGAGCGTCGATAACGACTCCTTTCAGCAACGTCGAAATGAGAGCTTTTGAGGCCTCGGGGCCGAGTTTCCTAAATTTAGCTCAATAACGCACAGGTATACATTAAATTCTTCGAAAATTCTTCAAAATGACATGATTTGATGCAATCTACTGTACACATAGTTCGTTCGATCTCCTCTTCAGTAGGAGGAGCAGGTTCATCTGTGGCGTAGTTGGACAAGTACGATGATAATGTCGAAAATAATCCCGATTCTTTAGACGGATCGGGTCTCCTGGCTGGACGAACGGGCTTTTCGCGAAGAGGGATAGGTTGGATCCACGGCAGGGAGAGATTAAGTGAGGAAAATGACTTCGGGAGAAGACCATTGACAAAGAGTGTTAGGAGGATTCGAACGATCTAGAATTAGCTTCAGAAGGCTTGGAGCTACTTGTTGCCATCCGGCTCGAATCCCATCTTCTTTGCCCTCGCACAGAGAAAATAACACGACAGTAGCTAGCTGTCCAGTGAAGTCCCGGCCAAATCGCACTGCCAACTCGCTGACAGTGACAGTATTCTCCTCAACGATAACATCAACATTCATCTTTGTGCTTGGCAAATCGTCACCTGCGAGGGTACAAATCTTCGCCAAACACAGAATGATCTGGTCAAGAGCCTCGTTCAAGCCATATCGAGCGGCGATACGAGCACATTGGTCAAGTCCTGTGATCACCCTCTTGAATACCGTGTCGTCCGTGGCAGATGCAAAAACGTAAGACAAAGTGGCCACTACGGGTCTCCACGTCGCACCAAACATTTGCGGATCGTAGGCATTTGACTTGCAGATTATTAGCTCCCCGGCATGTTCAGTTTTTTGTAGGAGAGACTTCCATGCATAATCGAAACCTGCTTGATTGTCGTGTTCCTCGGGCATGATGATCTCGCGCGAACGGATAGCATTATAGACTGCCTCCAAGTAATCCTCTGCGAAGTCTTCTTTATCGTTGACCCCTCTTAAGTTCTTGATGAAGTCTTGTAAAGTCATGCGTTTCTCATGTCAGCTTGATTAATCCTGAGAATACCTTCACTTGGGGATTGTGCTGGTCCGTGTTCAGCATTACCACAGAGAAAGCGAGGATAAATGCAGCATCAGATGATTTTATCTCTTCCTGCCCGCACTCGAAGAACCTCTTTGCGAACGCCTCCATAACACGTTCAATCTGTTGAGCTTCTCCTGGAAGTCGGAATGTGGCAAGCATCTCTCGTAGTGCTTCATCTATTCGCTTTCCGCGGAAGTCAAACAACTTTACGAGGGTTTGTAAGGTTTCCGCGTTAGCTGGTTTGGCGACGTACTCCCCTACTATTCGTTTGGAAACTCGTGATGATTCTTTCAGGAATCTTGCGACAGATTGAGGGTTGACATCGCTATCAATAATGCCATGTTCTGCCAGAAATCCTAATCCTTCTTTGGGGTTCGAATTGAATTTTGATGCTCCTTGAATGACAATTTCTTTCCTCTTTCGTCGGGCTAGGACGTTTGCCGGTTTCAGGTGATCAGATAATGTAGATTCATCCTGTCATAAGCAAAACTTGATAGGAAGATACATGTGACACATCAAGGCGATCCGCTATATAGCCGACATAAGCTAGTAAAGCATTAAGACATATTGGAGGCACATTTGATGTACTCCATCCAGCGGCGTCCGGGAAAGCATTCCTCGACAGCAGGCCAATGACATCCTCACATAAATCGCTGAGCTCGACTTCACAGTCGTAATTAATAAATAAATCGATCATGAAGGTCGGTATTCTGGCCGTAAGACCTGCAATGCATTCCACCATGACTTCACGAGCGTCAGGTCCTCTTGATGAGCCCTCTAAGCCAAGTCGCTGCCGCTCTTTAACAGGAATTGGCGTGGACCGGCCTGAAGGGGAGATAGACAGCCTAGGTGCACTAGGCACATCGGCAAGGATAGGCGAATCAATTGGCATGCCTGTGATTTGATCTGCTGCCTTTGGTATCTGTAGACAAGCGACTACGTAACTTAGGAAGAGCTCTTGCTGTAGTTTCAGATACGGACGCATCGTATGTAGGAGGGTGCTCGTCACTCGTAAGGAATTTGACAAGATGAGAGGCTGATCTGATCGTACTAATTGGAAGATATATCGACAAAGATCATCTGTGGCCAGCTTTCGGAGTGAGTAGTTGAGACCTATTGAAGTCCCTGCCACCTCAAAAGCAACATCGATGATACGCAGAGCCATTACGCGCATTGTATCGGTATGTTGCCGGTTGTGTGGATCCAAAAGAGAAACAAGAACACGAAGGAGTTCCCGTATTGATGCTAACCCGTATGGTTTGGATACATCTAAAATGAGCAAGGTTTAGCAAAAATTGTACAGGGTGGTGGAGGTTCTTGATCTACTTTGCCCGAAGAATCAGATTGGAGTGATTTTTTCTCCCTGTTAGGAGAGGAAGGCGTCGTGGTAGGAGTCTGAGGCCGATTCCTTTCAGAAACAAACTGTGAAGGGGCGTTTGATATCACTGTTTCCTTCACAGTAGATTCAATCTCGACTTCACCATGCAGCTGTTCAGGACTTGGCTCCTTTTCTGGTTCGAGTTCTTTCAATCTAAACATAAGTTTAATATAATCAAGGGCACTTGTACCTTTCGAAGACAGTCTGCACCATTCCAAGCATAGCCATTTCAGCACTTCTCCTCAGCATCTCGCTCAGTCTTGTTTGACAACACATGCTCAGCCCAGTCTCCATCATCTCGCAAATACTCTCGTCGCTGAGTAAACCTCCTCCAACTCCCGACAACATCATTTCCATAGTTTTGAGAATTCTTAGGAGAACAACTTCATCCTGGCCCGGATCTGTAGCCTCAAAACGACAATGTGTTACTGCCGAGGACAACATCTGCATGGCTATTGGCAGTCGCGGTGAGGCTTCGGTTATTATTCGATATGAGAAGAACTTCATAATTGCCGTCAGTGCAAGCGAAGTTATCTGCCCAGAAGTAGCAGAAGAACGAATCACAGCTAGGAAGGGTGCAAGTAGAGAAGGCAAGTCAAATGTAGTGATATCTCCATGTCAGTTGTCAGCAAAGAAGTTCTAAACCATTGCAATCCGCAAGTTCTATTCTCAATTTCGAGAATTCCGCCATAAGCGTGCTTTCAGCACTTTGACTGGTACGTTTCCCTCTTCGTAGACCCCATCGAACAGCAAGTCCTTCATCTTCTTCATCACCAACTGTATTCCCACCAAGAATTGCAGCAACTCCACTGGACGCCCATCGAGCGCTCTTGCGCATGGCCGATGTAACGAGGATGATTTCATTGATTATCAAGGACAAAGGATCGATTTCACATATTGGTTTGCGTGCTTGGGAAGGAGTACTTCCCTTGTCGTCCGCGGTATCCATATTGTGGGATGGATATGGAGCGGAAGAGAGGGAAGAAGGGGGGATTATGGTGGTGAACGAGGAAGGGCGCGTGGGAAGAGGTGAGTTTTGACACGTTTTTGATCGGCGATCCTGTTATCCGCGCACTCACAATGAAAACAGGTAGTCAGATATTCAGGAGGGCCGGCGTAATTATTCCATGAAGGGCCGAAGCCAATGATGGTGTGAAACTGGATTAAAACTAGTCGAGCGGTTAAGTAGATTCAGACTCCATTTACATGAGTTGGGCACATAGGAGATGAATTGAGATGGAGGAGTCGTTCCGGAATGCAACATCGCAATCTCAGATATAGAAAAAGAAATCAAGTTTGTGCAGAAATTGAATTCGCTACTCCCATGACAACGACCACTCACACACACTCAGGATCAAATACGTTCATTCATCTCAACGATTTTTTTGCCTCATCTATGCAGCTGTAGCATCCCATGATTCACCTCCAGTAGCAGCGGCCCATTCACCACCAGTTGCATCCCAATCACCACCCGCAGCAACAGTCGCCGGCTCAGCGTCCCAATCTGCGTTAGCAGCAGCAAATTCATCCTCAGCAGCACCAGCAGTAACCGTCTTTCGACCCTCCTCAAGTGCTTCCTCAGCATCTCGTTCTTGCTCTTCGGGATCACGGTAGAAGAACATATCGACCATGACGTCCCAAGTCGCTTCTCTGCTAGGGATGGTGCCGCGGAGACGGAGGACTTCACGGGCGAGGAGCCACCAGACTAGACCGACTGAGTGCTTGGATTTGTTGTTTGTTGGGATTGCGATGTCGACGTATTGGAGTGGGGAATCGGTATCGCAGAGGGCGATGACGGGGATGGAGACTTTGGCGCCTTCTTGGAGTGCTTGATGGTCTGTTCGTGGGTCCGTGGCGACAATGAGACGAGGCTATGAATTAATCAATCAAATTTGAGAAAGTTGAATACCTCTCTGAAAGAACGTGAGTTGTAGTTAGTGAATGCACCAGGAGTAAATCGGCCGGCAACGGCAGTGGCACCAACATGAGAAGCGAATTTCAATACAGCTCTTTGTCCGTATGGTCGAGCACTGACGACAATGACATCGGCGGGATTTTCAATGGCAGCAATAATTCGTGCGGCAAGGACGATTTTTTGCCAGGTCTTGCCGATGTTGATAATGTGAATACCGTCAGGACGACGTTTCCAGACATAAGGTTCCATGTGAACCTATTCAATTAGTCCAACATTCCACCAATATGTTGAAGTACCTCACAGTTCTTGGCTCCAATGTGACATTGAGCCGCGAGGAGCATAGTCATGTCCTCATCGGTTGCTATACATTAGCTTTTTCCTTATTTAATGAAGTAGAATACCTCTGAAGATAGCAGGCAATTGATTTGTACTTGAGGCGGCCATGATTGTGACTGCACCCTTATAAAGTTCGGGGGGAATAAACCGATGAAAGTCAAGTGCCTGTTGGTAGTTGATGGTGATCTTACGGCTAGTAAGGATGGAAATGTGACTGCTCAAGTGCGACTGGTTAAATCACACAAATTTAGGGTAGGGCAAGTCACGTTCCATAACTTTGTGATCCAAATTGTATAATTATGAAGCCTTTGAGATCTCGTCTTAGAATTCGACTTCACGAAATCTAAAATACAGACAACGCCTATTACCCTCAGGTTTTGTTACAACATAATCCAATTTCCGTTGAGAACTCATACATATCCGAATCTGACAATGAGATAGATTTTTCATTAATGGTATCATGGGGAATTCCAAGATGGTCGACGACTCCGCCGACATTCCGAACGAGAAATCGATTGATATCTTGTTGCCAGTACCCATGTGAATAACGGGCATCTTCAAGTCCAGCAAGTTCCTTTAGTTTGGTGTAAGCTTCAGTTCGTTGGATTTTGTCTTCCATGCCTGTATACGCCCAATCAAACTCGTGAAAGTCTGTGAGAGGTCCCATGTTCATGTCTCCAGCGACAATGACATGTCTTGAAGAATCCACTGAAGAACCTGAGTGTCGGTTGATAAAGTTGGCAAGTTGTTTCACTTGCGAAGTGCGGTGTTTTCCCCTTTCCGAAGACGTGCCAGACTGCATATGTGTCGCATAAATATCGATTTCAGTCCCATTAACGTTTATTCGCACCATAATCACTCCCTTCGCAGAAAGTCGATCCGACCCAGCTCGTTTCCGATATACTTCCTTCTCAACTTTCAAAAAAGGATACTTTGACAAGATCAAAAGTCCAGAATCAACCAGTCGCATCTTCCAAGGCGCATAACTCCGTCCATCCAACGTCTCAATATACTCGTATCCAATATCCTTCACCAAAACATCCTTATTCGTAAATGCCTCGTTTAAAATAACCACATCATGACCGGCTAATATACCTGAAATCCTCTCTGCACGCTCTTTAGGCGCAAAAGTGATCGGAAAGGGTAATAACCAAACATTCCAGAGAATAATACTAATTTTCAGTATGGTGTCGGTGATTTCCATTTTGGATTAAAAATGAGTTGCAACTGTCATGACCTGGGTTTTGGTTGGAATGTGATCGTCGAACGGTAGAGAGCGCGAATCGCCGTGGTAGATCTGATCAATCAATTCGCGCTTACACGTCATTCCTTAATTTTACCGGGGATGCGGTATATCGTTTAGTCATTAATTGCATGGAATGCAGTAGTTTTAACGTACCTTAGCGTGGAATCACGACTTTCTTATTTATTTGAGGTTATTATGGTGTGGCTATTGTGGATTGTGAG
>Ga0335073_10015699_pt1 | contig 10588 bp, 5 predicted proteins | sample Lox_Sample_22_FD_207093 | JGI IMG/M metagenome (GOLD analysis project Ga0335073, IMG submission 207093) | Soil microbial communities from Loxahatchee National Wildlife Refuge, Florida, United States - Lox_Sample_2.2 | ecosystem: Environmental > Terrestrial > Soil > Wetlands | place: USA: Florida...
GAGGGTGCGGGGGTCGTGCTCGAAGGCGAGCTCGACCAGGGTGGACTCGACCTGCGCGGCATGTTCGGCCCGGGCAGCGGGCGGCAACGTCTCGATCACCTCGGCGACCACCGTCGCATGCTCCGCGCTCACCGACCCGGCCGCGAACGCCGAGGCAGCGACCGGGTACACCGGTTCCAGCGGCTCGCCAGTGACCGACCGCCGCGCGGCGAAGCGCGCCACCTGCAGGGCCATCGCCTTCGCGACCCGCCGGGTCACGGTCAACTCGACCTGGATCAGATCCGGCAACCCCCGCAACCAGCGACTCGACACCACGGGACTCCAACTCCGCCAGCACCGCACGCTGCCGGTACTGCAACGCGATCACCTCACGCCGCACCTCCCGCACCGACGAACACAGCTCGCCCACCGGCAGGCGGCCCAGAACCGATTCGCCCATGTGTTCGATTATACCCACCGTTTGAGATTCCCGTTTTTGTATAAGCGGGTTCTCACCTGCCGCTGCGGCGCGGGGGTCCTCGCACGGCGGGCCTGACCTCGCCGGGCGGCCGAGGTCAGGCCCGGTCGCCGCGCAGCATCGCCCGCACCGTCTCGTCCTCGGTGAGCTCGACCGGGGTCAGCCCGTCGTCGTTGGTGGCGGCGGTGTCGGCGCCGACCGCGAGCAATGCCTTGATCGACTCCAGGTCGCCGTTGGCCGCCGCGGAGTGCAGCGGCGTCCAGCCGCCCTGCTGGCGGGCGTCCACCGGAGCGTCCGAGGCGATCAGCAGCCAGACCAGCTCGGCGTGCCGCCCGGCCGCCGCGGCGTGCAGCGGGTGCACCGCCATCGGGTTGCGCGACGGCTCGCTGACCGGGGCGTCGGCGTCCAGCAGCAGCCGCGCCGCCTCCACCCGGCCGAAGTAGGCGGCCAGGTGCAGCGGCTGCCAGCCGTCAGGGCTCCAGGCCGCGATCAGGTCGGTGTCCATCCGCACCAGTTCGGCCAGCCGCTCGGTGTCGTCGAAGGCGGCCGCCTCGAAGACCGACAGCTCGCCGGCCCGGGCCGCCAGCTCGTCGGCCAGGTGGCCGTGACCGGAATACAGGGCGGTCAGCGCGAGGGTCTCGCCGTCCGGTCCGGGCAGCCGCAGCAGGCTGCCGTCACCGTCCAGCAGGTTCCGGACGGTGTCGACGTCGCCGCCCCGCACCGCCGCGACGAAACGCTCGGCATCGGTCATGTCAGAGAACTCTGCCAGAAGCCGGGCGGGAGATCGCTCACAACCCGATCATTCGCCTCCGGCTGTTACCTGCCGCTAACCTGTACCAGCAACGTGCGCTGGCCGATGCCGTCCCGCTCGCACTACCGCCGCCCGACAACGGCGTCCGGCAGATCGACAGCAGGGGTTGGTGTCCACCCGCCACCCCTGCCACGAGGGGAGCACGCGTGCCTTCTTTCCCGACGCCCGAACCGCAGCAGGCCGTCCCGCACGCGCCTGAGCCGAGGCTGCCGTTCTCCGCCCTGCCGGCCAAACAGGGCCTCTACGATCCGGCCGCCGAGGCCGATTCCTGCGGCGTGGCGTTCCTGGCCGATCTCACCGGCCGGCCCAGCCACCAGCTGGTGCGCAACGCGCTGATCGCCCTGCACAACATGGACCACCGCGGCGCTGCCGGTGCCGAACCGTCCAGCGGGGACGGCTCCGGCCTGACCGTCGGCATCCCGGACGCCTTCCTGCGCGCGGTGACCGGCAGCGCGGCGACCGGCTTCGAGCTGCCGCCGGCCGGTGGGTACGCCACCGGCCTCGCGTTCCTGCCCAACCAGCCGGGTGCCCGGGCCCGGGTCGAGCAGCTGATCGCCGACACCGCCGCGGCCGAGGGGCTGCGGGTGCTGGGCTGGCGCGACATCCCGGTCGACACCGCCGGCATCGGCCCGACCGCGCTGTCGGTGATGCCGGCCTTCGGCCAGCTGTTCGTCGAGCCCACCGAGCCGGACGCCGACCTGATGACGCTGGAGCGGCGGGCCTACGCGCTGCGCAAGGTGGCCGAGCGCCGTGCCGCCGAGGCCGGTGACGCGCTGTACTTCCCGTCACTGTCGGCGCGCACCCTGGTCTACAAGGGGATGCTGACCACCGCGCAGCTGGCGACGTTCTTCCCGGACCTGTCCGACGAGCGCTTCGCCACCGCGATCGCCCTGGTGCACAGCCGGTTCTCCACCAACACGTTCCCGTCCTGGCCGCTGGCCCAGCCGTTCCGGCTGATCGCGCACAACGGCGAGATCAACACCATCGGCGGCAACCGCAACTGGATGGCGAGCCGGCAGGCGCTGCTGGCCTCCGACCTGCTGGCGCCGCAGGGCCGCGAGCTGGCCCGGCTGTTCCCGGTCTGCACGCCGGGCGCCTCGGACTCGGCCAGCTTCGACGAGGTGCTGGAACTGCTGCACCTGGGCGGGCGCAGCCTGCCGCACGCGGTGCTGATGATGATCCCGGAGGCGTGGGAGAACGCGGACCTGATGGATTCCGCGCGGCGGGACTTCTACGCCTTCCACTCCACGCTGATGGAGCCGTGGGACGGCCCGGCCTGCGTGACCTTCACCGACGGCACCGTGATCGGCGCGGTGCTGGACCGCAACGGCCTGCGCCCCGGCCGCTGGTGGCGCACCTCGGACGGCCTGGTGATCCTGGCCAGCGAGGCGGGCGTGATCGACATCGACCCGGCGACCGTGATCGCCAAGGGGCGGCTGCAGCCGGGCCGGATGTTCCTGGTCGACACCGCGGCCGGCGAGATCCGCGACGACGACGAGATCAAGTCGGCGCTGGCCGCCGAGCACCCGTACGGCGACTGGCTGCATGCCGGCCTGCTGCACCTGGACACGCTGCCCGGCCGCGAGCACGTGGTGCACACCCACGAGTCGGTGGCCCGCCGGCAGCAGCTCTTCGGCTACACCGAGGAGGAGCTGCGGCTGATCGTCGGGCCGATGGCCGCCAGCGGCACCGAGCCGCTCGGCTCGATGGGCACCGACACCCCGCTGGCGGTGCTGAGCAAGCGTCCCCGGCTGCTCTTCGACTACTTCGCCGAGCTGTTCGCCCAGGTCACCAACCCCCCGCTGGACGCGATCCGCGAGGAGCTGGTCACCTCGATGTCTGGCACGATCGGGCCGGAGCAGAACCTGCTGGCGCCCTCGCCCGCGTCCTGCCGGCAGATCGTGCTGCCGAACCCGGTGATCGACAACGACGACCTGGCCAAGATCTGGCACGTGAACGCAGACGGCGACCTGCCCGGTTTCCAATGTGCCCTGATCGACGGGCGATTCCGGGTGCACGGCGGCGGCCCGGCGCTGGCCGCGGCGCTGCTGCGGGTGGCCGACGAGTGCTCGGCGGCGGTCGCGGCCGGTGCCCGCATCATCATCCTGTCCGACCGGGACTGCGACGCCGACCACGCGCCGATCCCGTCCCTGCTGCTGACCGCGGCGGTGCACCGGCACCTGATCCGCACCGGCCAGCGCACCAAGGTCGGCCTGGTGGTCGAGACCGGCGAGGCCCGGGAGGTGCACCACATCGCGCTGCTGATCGGCTACGGCGCGGCCGCGGTGAACCCGTACCTGGCCTTCGAGTCGATCGACGACCTGGTCGAGCGCCGGGTGCTCGACGCCGCCGACTCGCAGGCGGCGATCGGCTCCTACATCAAGGCGTTGAGCAAGGGCGTGCTCAAGGTGATGTCCAAGATGGGCATCTCCACCGTCGCCTCCTACACCGGCGCGCAGATCTTCCAGGCGTTCGGGCTGTCCGACGACCTGGTCGAGCGCTACTTCCTGGGAACCCGGTCCAGCCTCGGCGGCGTCGGCCTGGAGACCCTGGCCGACGAGGTTCTGGCTCGTCACGAAAGGGCATTCGCCCACGATGAGGCCAGCCGGGCGCATCGCCGGCTGGAGGTCGGCGGCGAGTACGGCTGGCGGCGGGAGGGCGAGCTCCACCTGTTCAACCCGCAGACCGTCTTCAAGCTGCAGCACGCCACCCGGTCGAAGCGCTACGACATCTTCGCCGAGTACACCGACGAGGTGAACCGGCTCAGCCGGGAGGGGGCGACGTTGCGCGGTCTGTTCGAGTTCCGGACCGGCCGGCGGACGCCGGTGCCGCTGGACGAGGTCGAGCCGGTCTCCGAGATCGTCACGCGGTTCGCCACCGGCGCGATGTCCTACGGCTCGATCTCGGCCGAGGCGCACCAGACGCTGGCGATCGCGATGAACCGGATCGGCGGCAAGTCCAACTCGGGTGAGGGTGGCGAGGACGCCGACCGCTACACCCGCGACCCGAACGGCGACCTGCGCCGGTCGGCGATCAAGCAGGTGGCCTCGGGACGGTTCGGCGTCACCTCGAACTACCTGGTGAACGCGGACGACCTGCAGATCAAGATCGCCCAGGGCGCCAAGCCGGGGGAGGGCGGCCAGCTGCCCGGCTACAAGGTCTACCCGTGGATCGCCCGCACCCGGCATTCCACCCCCGGCGTCGGGCTGATCTCGCCGCCACCGCACCACGACATCTACTCGATCGAGGACCTGGCGCAGCTGATCCACGACCTCAAGAACGCCAACTCCGCGGCCCGGATCCACGTCAAGCTGGTGTCGGAGGCGGGCGTCGGCACGGTCGCGGCCGGGGTGTCGAAGGCGCACGCCGACGTGGTGCTGATCTCCGGCCACGACGGCGGCACCGGCGCCGCGCCGCTGACCTCGCTCAAGCACGCCGGCATGCCGTGGGAGCTGGGCCTGGCCGAGACCCAGCAGACGCTGCTGCTCAACGGCCTGCGCGACCGGATCGTGGTGCAGGTCGACGGTTCGATGAAGACCGGCCGGGACGTCGTCATCGCCGCGCTGCTGGGTGCTGAGGAGTTCGGCTTCGCCACCGCGCCGCTGGTGGTCTCGGGCTGCATCATGATGCGGGTCTGCCACCTCGACACCTGTCCGGTGGGTGTGGCGACCCAGAATCCCGAGCTGCGCGCGCGGTTCAGCGGGCGTCCCGAGTTCGTGGTGACCTTCTTCGAGTTCATCGCCGAGCAGGTGCGCGAGCTGCTGGCCGAGCTGGGCTTCCGCAGCCTGGCCGAGGCGATCGGGCACGCCGAGTTCCTCGACACCCGCAAGGCCGTCGAGCACTGGAAGGCGGACGGGCTGGACCTCAGCCCGCTGCTGCGGATGCCGGAACCGCCGCCGGGCACCAGCCGGCACCAGCGGATCGAGCAGGACCACGGCCTGGACGCGGCGCTGGACAACACCCTGGTGCAGCTGTGCGAGGGGGCGCTGCTGGACTCGCGGCCGGTGCGGCTGGAGCTGCCGGTGCGCAACGTCAACCGGACGGTCGGCACCATGCTGGGCTCGCTGGTCAGCAGGCGCTACGGCGAGGCGGGGCTGCCGCGCGCCACCATCGACCTCACGCTGCGCGGCTCGGCCGGCCAGTCGCTGGGGGCGTTCCTGCCGTCCGGCGTGCTCATCCGGCTGTACGGCGATGCCAACGACTACGTCGGCAAGGGCCTGTCCGGCGGGGTGATCGCGGTCCGGCCGGACGAGCGGTCGCCGCTGGTCGCCGAGCACAACGTGATCGCCGGCAACGTGATCGGCTACGGCGCCACCTCGGGCGAGCTGTACCTGCGGGGCGTGGTCGGGGAGCGGTTCTGCGTGCGCAACTCCGGCGCGACCGCGGTCGCGGAGGGGGCCGGCGACCACGCCTGCGAGTACATGACCGGCGGGGCGGCGGTGATCCTCGGGCGTACCGGCCGCAACCTCGGCGCCGGCATGTCCGGCGGGCTGGCCTTCGTCCTCGACCTCGACGACCGGCTGGTCAATCCGGGCACCGTGGACGTCGAGCCGGTGCCCGAGGAGTACGCCGGCCAGCTGCGTGGCATCGTGGCCGGCCACGCCGAGCTCACCGGCTCCGCGGTCGCGGCCGGGCTGCTGGCCGACTGGCCGGCGGCGCTGGGCCGGTTCTCGCTGATCATGCCGCGCGACTACCGGCGGGTACTGCAGGCCACCCGGCAGGCCCGGGCCGAGGGACGGGACGTGGACGACGCCGTGATGGCAGCTGCCCAGGGCTGACCGGCGCCGGCCGCGCCGGCTCCGGACGAATCCCAGCACGTCGGAGCCCCTGCGGGCGCCGGAGCGCAAGCAATTAAGGTTGGCTGATGTGACCCGTCGCGCAAAGATCGTCTGCACCCTCGGCCCGGCCACCGATCCGCCGGAACGGATGCGCGCCCTGGTCGAGGCCGGCATGGACGTCGCCCGGCTGAACTTCAGTCACGGCGAGCACTCCGACCACGCCACCCGCTACCACAAGGTGCGCGACGCGGCCGAGGCCGCCGGCCGCAACGTGGCGACGCTGGCCGACCTGCAGGGCCCCAAGATCCGGCTCGGCCGGTTCGCCGACGGCCCGGTCACCTGGGCCACCGGCGAGCGGATCCGGATCACCGTCGAGGACATCGAGGGCGACCACGACCGGGTCTCCACCACCTACAAGCAGCTGGCCGACGACGTCCGCCCGGGCGACCGGCTGCTGGTCGACGACGGCAACGTGGCGCTGGTCGCGGTCACCGTCGAGAACGGCACCGACGTGGTCTGCGACGTCAGCGAGGGCGGGGTGGTCAGCAACAACAAGGGCCTGTCGCTGCCCGGGGTGTCGGTCAGCGTGCCGGCGCTGAGCGAGAAGGACATCGACGACCTGGAGTTCGCGCTCCGGCTCGGGGTGGACTGGATCGCGCTGTCGTTCGTCCGCTCGCCCGACGACCTCAAGCTGGTGCACGACGTGATGGACCGGGTCGGCATCCGGCGTCCGGTGATCGCCAAGATCGAGAAGCCGGAGGCGGTCGAGCGGCTGCTCGAGATCGCGCTGGCCTTCGACGGGGTGATGGTGGCCCGCGGCGACCTCGGGGTGGAGCTGCCGCTGGAGCAGGTGCCGATGGTGCAGAAGCAGGCCATCGCGGTGTGCCGCGACAACGCCAAGCCGGTGATCGTCGCCACCCAGATGCTGGAGTCGATGATCAGCCACTCCCGGCCGACCCGGGCCGAGGCCTCCGACGTCGCGAACGCGGTGCTGGACGGCGCGGACGCGGTGATGCTCTCCGGCGAGACCAGCGTCGGCACCTACCCGGTGCAGGCGGTGGCCACCATGTCGCGGATCATCTCCGAGGTCGAGCACTCCACCGTGGACGTGGCCGCGCTGCTGCACGACCCGCGCACCCCGGGCGGCGTGATCTCCAAGGCGGCCAAGGACATCGCCGAGGCGCTCGGCGCGGTGGCGCTGGTGGCCTTCACCCAGAGCGGCGACACCGCCCGCCGGCTGGCCCGGCTGCACGCGCACGCCAAGGTGCTGGCCTTCACCCCGGAGGAGACCGTGCAGCGGCAGCTGGCGCTGAGCTGGGGGGTGCAGGCCCACCGGGTGTGGACGGTGCAGACCACCGACGAGATGGTGCGCCAGGTCGACTCGGCGCTGCTGGCCCAGCGGGTCTGCCGGCCGGACGACCTGGTGGTGATCGTGGCCGGCACGCCACCGTCGACCCCGGGCGCCACCAACACGATCCGGGTCCACCACATCGGGGACATCCTCCGCCGTGACCGCTGAGCCGTCGGGTGCGGAGCGGACGCCGGGTGAGGCGCGCTCGCTGGTGACCGGGCAGGCCGTGGTGGACGGCCTGGTGCGGCTGCTCGACCTGGAACGCATCGAGGAGAACATCTTCCGCGGGGTCAGCCCGAAGGTGTCGCTGCAGCGCGTCTTCGGCGGCCAGGTCGCCGGCCAGGCGCTGGTCGCGGCCACCCGGACGGTCGAGCGCGAGCGGCACGTGCACTCCCTGCACTCCTACTTCATCCGACCGGGTGACCCGGCGGTGCCGATCGTCTACCTGGTGGAGCGCATCCGGGACGGCCGGTCCTTCTCGGTGCGCCGGGTGACGGCGGTGCAGCACGGCGACCCGATCTTCACGCTGTCGGCCTCCTTCCAGCTGGAGCAGGGCGGCATCGACCACCAGCGGGTGATGCCGGACGTGCCGGCGCCGGAGGAGCTGCCCGGCCTGGCCGAGCGGCTGGCCGGCTTCGAGGAGCTCGGGATGTACATGAGCCGCATCCCGCAGGCCTTCGACATCCGCTACGTCGACGACCCACCGTGGGTGCAGCGCGGCCAGGGCCCGCGGGAGAACCAGCCGCACCGGATCTGGATGAAGGCCAACGGCGCGCTGCCGGACGACGAGACCCTGCACGTCTGCGTGCTGACCTTCGCCTCGGACCTGAACCTGCTCGACTCGGTGCTGATCCACCACGGCATGGCGGCCCGGCTGGACCCGATCACGATGGCCTCGCTGGATCACGCGATGTGGTTCCACCGGCAGTTCCGCGCCGACGACTGGTTCCTCTACGAGTCGTCCTCGCCGTCCGCGTCCGGTGGCCGGGGGCTGGCGACCGGCCGGTTCTTCGCCCGGGACGGCCGGCTGGTGGCCAGCGTGACCCAGGAGGGCATGATCCGGCTGCCCAACTGCTGAGCACCGCGGCCGGTTAGATTCGGCTGCTGTGACAACAGAATCGCGATCCCTGCCCGCCTATCCCGCTGCCGTGCTGGCCGGCGTGCGGGCCGCCGAGGTAGCCGGCCGGCTGCCGGCACCGTCCGCCGAGACGCTCGGCGAGGTGTTCCCGTACGAGCCCGCGCTCACCGTGCTGCCGCTGGCCGAGCCGGCGCTGCCCGAGCCCGACCGGGCCGACCTGACCGCCGACGCCTGCGGTGTCTGCCAGCGCCACGACGAGGATTTCGCCTGGACGGACGGGCAGTTCCGGCTGGCCTCGCTCACCGCGCGGGCCGGTTTCGGGGTGCACGTCTTCATGCTGTGGCCGCGCGCGCACGCCGACCTGGCAGACCTCGACGACGCCCAGGCCGCCGACCTCGGCCGGATGCTGGTGCGCGTCGAGCGGGCGATCACCCGCGGCATCGACGGGGTCGGCCGGGTGCACGTCATCCGGTGGGGCGACGGCAGCGCGCACTCCCACTGGTGGTTCCTGGCCCGCCCGGCCGGGCTGGTGCAGCTGCGGGGCACCGGCCTCACCGGCTGGCTGGACGTGCTGCCGCCGCTGCCGGCCGAGCTGGTGCGGGCCGACACCGCACGGGTGGCTGCCGAGCTGTCGGGGTAGCGCCGCACGGTGTTAGATGCCGGTGAAAGACCGGTAACAAAAGGGCAATCGGCATCAATCGTTACCCGCCCGAGCCGGTAATGACACCCGTAGCGGCTCACGATGGACATCCCTCAGCCAACGCCGAAAAGGACTGATCATCGTGACACGGGGTGTCTTTCGCCGCCGATGCGGGATCGTGCTGACGCTGCTCGGTTCCGCGGCGCTCGTTGCCGGCTGCCTGTCCGGGACGGCGACTGCCGCGACCGCCGACGGCGGGTCGCAGCCGTTGCCGGGCTACACCGTCGACAACCCGCCGTTGCCACCGCTGCAGACGCCCGCCGGGCCGAGCACGGTCTACCAGGGTGTCTACCACCACGCCGCGTACGACGTCGAGGTGCCGCCGCACTGGAACGGCGAGCTGGTGATGTGGGCCCACCCGTACCAGGGCACCGACCCGGTGCTGACGCTGGACGCGCCGGAGTTCGGCCTGCGGCAGCTGCTGCTCGACGAGGGGTACGCCTGGGCGGGTTCCAGCTTCGCCCTGACCGGGTGGGACGTCGGCTCGGGGGTGACCTCCGAGCACGATCTAGCCCTGTACGCGGGGCAGCTGCTGCACCGGCGGCCGAGCCGCATCTACTTCGCCGGCATCTCGATGGGCAGCCAGGTGGTCGCCCGGTCGCTGGAGCAGTACCCGCACCTGTACGCCGGCGCGCTGCCGATGTGCGGTGTGCTCGGCGACGACCGGATGTTCGACTACGTCGCCGACGTGAACCTGGTCGCGCAGGACCTGGCCGGCGTGCACGCCTACCCGTTCCCGGCCGACTACCAGAGCACCGTCGTCCCGGCGATGCTCGACCGGCTCGGGCTCTCGCAGCTCGCTCCCGGTGAGCAGCCGGCCAACCCGCTCGGCCGGCAGCTGGAAGCAGTCACGGTCAATCGCGCCGGTGGCGAACGTCCCGGTGTGGACGCGGCATTCACCTACTGGGCGAACAACGGGCTCTTCTACTTCGGAGCGCCGGACGACGGCGGCCCGCTGATCGACAACGTGATGCGGCTGGCGCAGAACGCCGTCACCCGGTACGCCCCGAACAGCCCGGTCAACGTCAACGCCACGGTCCAGCGGATCACGCCGGAGGATCTGGCCGACCGGCTGAACCCGGGGCTGACCGCCATCCCGCGGGTGTTCGGCGACCCGAGCGTGCCGGTGCTGACCCTGCACGACAGCGGTGACCTGCTGGTGCCGCTCAGCATGGAACAGGACTACGCCCGCCGGGTGGCCGCGCACGGCACGTCGAACCTGCTGGTGCAGCGGGTGATCCGCGGTGCCGATCACTGCGACTTCAGCCCGAACGAGGTCGCCGACGCCTGGCACTCGCTGGTGCGCTGGGTGCTGCACGGGCCGTCCGCCCGGCCCGCCGGCGACGACGTGCTCGACCCGGCGGTGCTGGCCTCGCCCGGCTACGGGTGCCGGTTCACCGACGAGAGCGTCTA
>Ga0335073_10015700_pt1 | contig 10588 bp, 8 predicted proteins | sample Lox_Sample_22_FD_207093 | JGI IMG/M metagenome (GOLD analysis project Ga0335073, IMG submission 207093) | Soil microbial communities from Loxahatchee National Wildlife Refuge, Florida, United States - Lox_Sample_2.2 | ecosystem: Environmental > Terrestrial > Soil > Wetlands | place: USA: Florida...
AGCTCAGCCAGCAGCTGCAGCAGCTGGTGTCGATCGCGAACAGCACGGACGGCAACGGCAACTACCTCTTCTCCGGCTACGCCAGCACCACCCAGCCCTTCGCCCAGAACGGCAGCGGCGTGACATATGCCGGCGCCGAGGGAGCGAGCCAGGTGCAGATCGGGGCCGATCAGTCGGTCTCCACCGGCGATACCGGCAGCTCGGTCTTCATGAACATTGCGGCCGGCAACGGCACCTTCACGACCGCGGCCGGGGCCGCGAACACCGGCACCGCCTCGATCGGCCCGGGCACCGTGACCGACCCCTCGCAGTGGCAGGCTGCATCCGGCACGTACACGATCAGCTTCACCAGCCCCACTGCATACCAGGTCACGAACAGCTCGGGCACGGTACTCAGCACGGGCACGTACGACAGCACGACCGGCAACACAATCTCCTTCAATGGCATTTCGGTCGCCATCAGCGGCGACCCGGCCACGGGCGATCAGTTCACCGTGGCACCCGCGGGCACCTCGAGCGCCTTCGCCACCATCCAGAGCCTGGTCACCACCCTCAATTCGAGCAGCCTCAATTCCGGCCAGCTGGCCACCCAGATCTCCCAGGCCATCGAGCAGCTCGGGTCGGCGGTGAATAACCTGAACGACGTGCAGGCATCGGTCGGTGCCCGCATCAATGCCGTGACCACCGCGCAAACGACCGAGACGAGCAATCAGACCGCTTACCAGTCCCAGATCTCGAGCCTGTCGCAGACGGACTACGCGGCCGCAACGACCCAGTTGAGCAGCGAGGAAGTGGCGCTGCAGGCGGCGGAAGAGTCCTACGCTTCCCTGGCCAAACTGTCGCTGTTCAACTACATCTCCGGCTAGAGGCGGGATGCCTGTGATGCGCTGCGCAGTTTCCCCAGTCCGCCTCCGTACCGTTCAAGTTCCGCCCCGGCGCACCGATAAGGTACCTGACCGGAGGCACCCCCCAAGGGGCTGCCACCCGGGGCAGCGCGACGGACGGGTGTCCGGCGCCTGAGAGAAACTTTCAGGAGTCCTCATACCATGTCACTCGTCCTCAACACGAACATTGATTCGCTCATCGCTCAGAACGCTCTGAGCACCTCGGGGAATCAATTGCAGACGTCCCTGCAGCAGCTCTCGACCGGTCTGCGTATCAATACCGCGGCTGACGACGCCGCCGGGTACGCGATCGTGCAGGGCATGACCTCGCAGATCGACGGCCTCAACCAGGCCTCGCAGAACGCGAACGACGGCGTGTCGCTCGCTCAGACCGCCTCGGGCGCGATGCAGGAAATCACGAACGACCTGCAGTCCATGCGCGATCTCGCGGTTGAGTCGCTCAACGCCTCGAACAGCTCCGCTGACCGCACCGACCTGAATGCGCAGTTCTCGCAGTTGATGAACGACATCAACAGCGTCTCCGCGCAGACGCAGTTCAACGGCGTCAGCCTGCTGGACGGCACCTTCCAGGGCGCCACCTTCCAGGTCGGCGCCAATGCCGGCCAGTCGATCACCATCGGCGCGATCTCGAACGCCAGCGCGAGCGCGATCGGGAACTACTACAACGGGACGGTAGCCCCGAGTGCCTTGACGGTGGATCTCGCGTCCGGCTCGACGATCACTGCCACGACGGCGGGCATCGCGGGCGCCTACAGCGCCGCCGGCCTCAGCGGATCCAACGGTCTCGGCACCGCGGTGGACGGAGCGTCGGTCTCCCTCGACGTGACCGTCGACGGCACCCAGTACACGACCAGCGCGATCAACCTCACGGGCAACAGCAGCACCGACCTGCAGAGCATTGCCGCCGGCATCAACCAGGCTCTGAGCTCGGCTGGCGGCATCGTCGCCACGGTGGCCAACGGCAAGATCAACCTGAGCGGAACCGCCGCCGCGGGCGATGGCCATATCGTGAGCTTCTCGGTCGCGGGCGCAACCAATGCCTCCGGGAACAGCATAGCGACGAGTGCCTTGGGATCCAATGCGCTCACGGACCTGGGGGTCGACAGTCAGGACGTAATAGGCTCCTACAACAACGGCACCGCCGTCGCGACGAGCTCGAGTGTCAACTACCTGAGCAACCTCAACGTCACCACGGTGGACAACTCGAACCTCACGCTGATCTCCATTGACAATGCCTTGCAGCAGCTCGCAACGAGCAGCGCGGATCTCGGCGCGTACCAGAACCGGTTCCAGGCCGCCATTACGGGCCTGAGCACGGACTCGACGAACCTGAGCTCCGCGGAAAGCTCGATCGAGGACACGGACTACGCTGCGGCGACCTCGAACCTGTCGAAGGCGCAGATCCTGCAGCAGGCGGGCACGGCGATGGTGGCCCAGGCCAATACCATCCCGCAGAACATCCTCACCCTGCTGCAGAAGCTGTCGTAAGGGGAGAGCCGCTGAACACAGGAGTCTTCAGCCACTAGCGATCCCGAGGGTGGGTGCCGCAAGGCCCCACCCTCGTTTCGCTTCACCAGAAAGCGATTGCGATGACCACTACTTCCAGCGTCTCCGGCAGCGGCCAGCCGATCGTCTCCGTAGCCAGCAGCAACAGCGCCGGCGCGGCGGGCGGATCGGTGATCGACGTCAGCGAGCTCGTCTCCCAGCTCGTCTCGGCCACCCAGAGCCCGCAGGAATCCATCATCTCCAATCAGACGCAGTCGGTCACGGCCGAGATCTCGGCCGTGGGCACGCTGCAGAGCGCGCTCTCCACATTCCAGTCCTCACTCAGCGCGCTCGATACCCCGCAGGCATTCGGCACCGAAAGCGCCACGAGCAGCAATACGGCCGCGTTCACGGCGACTGCCGGGTCCGACGCGGTGCTCGGCAGCTACTCGGTCAGCGTGACTCAGCTCGCCCAGGCTCAGCAGCTGGTCTCCACAGCCTTTGCAGGAGGGAGCTCCGCCGCCACAGGCACGGGCACACTACAGCTTTCACTCGGGGGCACGAGCTTTTCGGTCACGGTGAACAGCAGCGACGATACCGTCGCGGGAATCGCCGGCGCGATCAACTCCGCCACCGGGAACCCCGGCATCGAGGCCAGCGTGGTTACGGGCACCGACGGTGCGCACCTGGTGCTGACCTCGTCCCTGACGGGAGCGTCCAACACCATCCAGGTCAGCGAGACCGACGGCGGCACGGGGCTGTCGAACTTCACCTACGGCACCGGCAACACGGCCAACTATACACAGCAAAGCGCACCTCAGGACGCCGAGTTCAGCATAGCGGGCGTTGCATACACCAGTGCCAGTAACACGGTCACCGACGCACTGAGCGGCATCACCTTGAGTCTCACCGGCACCACGACCACTACTTCCTCGGGCACGACCACGAACACGCCTGCCACCCTGACGGTGGCCACGAACACGTCGAGCATCATAAGCAACATCCAGGCGTTCGTCTCGGCCTACAACACGATGCAGAGCTCGCTCGCCTCGCTCGGCAGCTACGACTCGGCGACCAGCACGGCCGGCCCGATGATGGGCAATCCGCTGCTGCTCGGCATCCAGAACGAGCTCAATTCGGCGCTCTACAGCATCGTCGACACGGGGTCCTCGACCTATGATTCCCTGGCGAGCATCGGCATCACAACCAACAGCGACGGCTCGCTCAGCCTGAACCAGGCGACCCTCTCGACGGCGCTCTCGGCCGACTACAGCGCCGTGAGCCAGCTCTTCAGCGGCACGAGCGGCGTCGCCACAGCGCTCAACACCCAGATCACCTCCGACCTGGGGTCCGGCGGCCCGATCGCCACGACCAGCCAGACGCTGGTCCAGCAGGAGAACTCGCTGACCCAGCAGAGCGATCAGCTGCAGCAGCAGATGAACGCGCTGTCCGCCAGCCTGACGCAGCAGTACTCGTCGCTCAACACGCTGCTGTCTTCGTTGCAGACGACTTCCTCATACCTCACGCAGGCCTTCGCGAGCCTGCCGCAGGTGCAGGGCACGCAGAGCGCCTAGTTTGAAGCGCTGGATCGGGGCATCCTGCCCCGCCCAGCGCGCCGCGGGCAAAAAGCGTGGTTTTTCCCCGCGGCCCCGCCACCTGTGGCGGCGGGGCACTTCCCTGTGCCTGGACTCGCGGACTCAAGTTCCGGGCGCGCGAGCCGCTATCTGCGGTATCGGCAACCGACGGAATTGAGCTCGTGAACCCCTATTCGCCCCAATCAAAACTCGCCGCCTACCGCAGCGTCAGCGCGCACGGCGCCGTGGCCGACACCCACCCGCATGCGCTGGTTCTCACGCTCTTCGATGCCACCATCGAACGGATGAACGCGGCACGCTTCTGCATCGAAAAGGGCGAGACCCGCCGCATGGCCGGCCTGCTCCACAGCTCCGTGATCCTGATCGCCGAGCTGCGCGGCAGCCTCGACCTGCAGAAGGGAGGCCCGCTGGCGCAGAATCTGAGCAACCTGTACGAATACATGACTCGCCGCCTGATGCACGCCAACCTGAACAGCGATGCCGAGGCGGTCACGGAAGTGACCACGCTCCTCGCGGAGATTCGCGGCGCCTGGGCGGCCATCGGGCCGGAAGTGAGAGGCCAGTCGCAGACGGGCGTGACTTCGGCCGCCTGAGCAACTTTGCGCCGGAGCGGGCGCGGGGTCGTGCGGCCTCTTGCCCGCATTGACGCTGCGGGCCGCAGCACGGGAATGTCCGCCCGTGTGCCGAAATGCGACATATTTCGCTGCCGCTCCGAGGCTTTCCTGCCAACGTCTGCGTCATGAGCAGACGCCATTCACATCTCGCCAAGAAAGCACGGCAGTCCCCCTCCGCGGCGGGCTTGCCGGCCGCGGCTATCCGGCAAGCCTGGTCCCTCTACAACGGCGGTGAAGTCGCCAAGGCGGAGTCGCTCTGCCGCTCGATCCTCTCACGGCGTCCGGATGACACCGGGGCGATGACTCTGCTCGGCATCATGCTGGCGCAGAGCGGGCATGCGAGCGAGGCCGCACATCTGCTCGAAGGAGTCGTTACCCGGTCGCCCGAGGACGCCTCGGCGCACAACAACTATGGCAACGTCCTCAGGGACGTGGGTCGCTACGGCAAGGCCCTCAGCTGCTACGACCGTGCAATTGCCATCCTGCCGGGCTCTGCCGAACCTCACTACAACCGCGGCGTCACGCTGCAGGAACTGGGGCGCCATGATGAGGCGGTGGCCAGCTACGACCGCGCGGTGGCGCTCGCATCAGGCCACGCCTCCGCCTGGAACAACCGCGGAGTGACGCTGCGGGCGCTCGGCCGTCTGGAGGAGGCCGTCGCCAGCCATTTCCGGGCGATCGCGATTCGCCCCGAGTATGCCGAAGCGCACAACAATCGCGGCGTTGCGTTGCAGGATCTCGGTCGCGTGGAGGACGCGCTGGCGAGCTATGAGCGCGCGATCGCCCTCAGGCCCGGCTACGCGGAAGCGCACAACAACCGCGGCGTCGCCTTGCAGAAGCTCGAGCGCCTTGAGGAGGCTTTGGAGAGCTACGAGAGGGCCGTAGCGTCGAGGCCCGACTACGCCGAAGCCCATAACGACCGCGGCGTCCTCCTGAAGCACCTCGATCGCCATGATGAGGCACTCGCGAGCTTCAACAGAGCGATCGCGCTCAAGCCCAACTACGTCGAGGCCCACAGCAATCGGGGCGCGGTCCTCCGCGCCCTCAAGCGATACGAAGAGGCGATCGCGAGCCTGCAGCGGGCCATTGACATCGATCCGCAGTGCATCGAGGCGCAACGGAACCTGGGCACGGTCTTTCTGGAGCTGAAGAGCTTCGAGCAGGCGCTAGTCTGGTATGAGCGGGCACTCGCACTGAGAAAGGACGTCGCCACCTATACGGGCCAGGCCGCGATACTGGTGAATCTCAAGCGCCTCGAGGAGGCGGCCGAGAGTTACCAGCGCGCCGTCGCTCTCACACCGGACGGCGGCTTTCTCCTCGGCCTCGCACGTTACATCCGCATGCAGATCTGCGATTGGACCGATTTCGACAGCGACGTGACGCGAATCTCTGCCGGGCTCGAAGCCGAGCGGTCCGTCGCGAGGCCATTCAATGTCATGTCGGTGGTCGACAACCCCGCCCTCCAGCGCCGATCCGCGGAGATTTCGACCCGCAACGAGTTCTCGCCGCGACTGCCTTTGCCGCCGATTACACGCCACCCCCGGCATGACCGGATACGCGTCGGGTACTTCTCCGCCGACCTCTGCAACCACGCCGTCGCGATACTGACCGCAGAGCTTTTCGAGACGCACGACCGCTCCCGATTCGAGACCACCGCGTTCCTCCTGGGTGCCAACGTGCACGACGAATTCCGGGCGCGGATCGAGCCGGCATTCGACCGGTTCCTCTGGGTGGGTGCACAAACGGATCACGAGATCGCCGAGCTGGCGCGGGGTCTGGAGATCGACATCGCCGTGGATCTGGGCGGATACACGGGCGATTCCCGGCCGCGCATCATGGCGCTTCGCGCCGCGCCGGTGCAGGTGAGCTACCTCGGCTTTCTCGGCACGATGGGAGCCGAGTGGATGGACTATCTGTTCGCCGATCCGGTCATCGTGCCGCGGGAGTCACGGCACCATTACACGGAAAAGATCGCGTATCTGGCGAGCTATCAGGTGAATGACTCCAAACGGATCATCGCCGACCGGGTGTTCACGCGCGCCGAGCTCGGCCTGCCGGAATCCGGATTCGTCTACTGCTGTTTCAACGCGAGCTACAAGATCACGCCGGAGACGTTCGCGAGTTGGATGAGGATCCTGGCCGCGGTGCCAGGCAGTGTCCTGTTCCTCCTGGGCGGCACCGCCCTCGTGGAGAGCAACTTGCGGCGGCAGGCGGCCTCCCACGGCGTAGCGCCGGAGAGACTGATCTTCGCGGACCGGGTGGGCAATGCGGACTACCTGGCAAGATACCGCACGGCCGATCTTTTCCTGGACACCCTGCCCTACAACGCCGGCACGACGGCCAGCGATGCGCTGTGGGCAGGCCTGCCGGTACTCACTTGCGCCGGCAACTCCTTCGCCGCGAGAGTCGCTGCGAGCGTGCTGACGGCCGCCGGCTTGCCTGAGCTCATCACGCATGATCGGGCTGCCTTCGAGCGCGTGGCCGTCGAGCTGGGCTCGGAACCGGCCCGCGCCGCCGCCATCAGGCGCAGGCTTGCCGACAACCGCTCCACGTGCGCGCTCTTCGACACTCCGCGAATAACGAGAAACATCGAGGCGCTCTATGAACGTATGTATGAGCGACATCACGCGGATTTGCCCCCGGAGCACCTGGAATGAACGATTCGACGCCGGTACCGTCGCCTCAGATCATCAGCCCACAGCTCATAGTGCTCGAGGCTCTGCAGATTGCGCACGCGAGCACGGGGGCGGCGCAGTATCGCGAGGTCTATGAGCAGTTGCGCCACCGTGCGGGCCAGCGGCATGCGTCGGGCGAGGGCTCCGGATCCCAGCCGTCCGCTCCTACGCCGATGACCCAACCGTCGGCCGCCCAGGCCGACACCAGCACCTCATCGGCGACCGCGGGACCGGCGCGGATGCGCGTCATCTGCGCGACGCGCAAGGACAGGGAGGAGTTCTTTTCCACCGCACCACTCGGCAGATCGCTTACGCTCAACAGGCCTCCCGGCGTCGAGGTGCGCCTGTTCCCCCGCAACAGCGAGGGCCTGCCGGCGCTGTACAACAGGGCCATCTCCGAGTCGATTCAGGACGACGTCATCTTCGTTTTCGTCCATGACGACATCCACCTCTGCGACTTCCATTGGGCATCCAGGATTGCGGGTGGCCTGGGCGCATTCGATGTTCTCGGGCTGGCAGGCAACCGCCGCCGGGTGCCGGGCCAACCGGGTTGGCTGTTCTTGGACGAAAGATTGACCCGCGACAGCCGCGAGAACCTCAGCGGCGTGATCGCTCACGGCAGTGGGTTCGCGCCCGACTCCATCGACGCATTCGGGCCGGCGGGGCAGGAGGTCAAGCTCCTCGACGGAGTGCTCCTCGCAGTCACGAGCGCAACGCTGCGGGCGACATCGCTACGCTTCGACGAGCGGTTCGATTTTCACTTTTACGACCTCGACTTCTGTCGTCAGGCGGAGCGCGCCGGACTCAAGATGGGCACATGGCCGGTGTCCGTGGTCCACGAAAGCGCGGGCAATTTTGCCAGCGCCGGCTGGCGGCTGAGCTACGAGACATATCTCGACAAGTGGCAGGAGTAGCTGGCCGCTCACGGAGCCCCGGGGGGCGCGGGGTCAGGCGGGAATCGCGTCCATTACATACTGAAAGGCCGTGGCATCGATGAGTGCCTGCTGCACGTTGGCGCCGACTGCTTCGGCGATGGCCTTGATGGCCGGTAGGACCTTGTCGCGGTCCGGCTCGTTGAAGACGCGACTGCGCCCTGCAGCAACCTTGAATCCGGTTTGCTGAAACATCTCGAGGATCGTGATTCGCGTAAACCAGCGTAGATGCGTCCGGTCGAGCAGGCCCATATCCTCATAGCGCAGCTCGCCGCAGCTCAGACGGGCTTGTACGCTCCAGTGCTGCGCGTTGGGTATGCAAGCAACGACGTGCCCGTCCGCTGGAATGGCCGCACGGATTTTGCGCAAAACCCCCCATGGGTCCCGCAGATGCTCGAGGACGTCACCGAACACCCAGCAATCGGCGCCGAGCTCGGACACCTTTTTGTCGCTCACGGTCTCGACATCAAGATCAACCACCTCGTCGCAATGGCGACGCGCCATCTCCGCATACTCCGGGACGAGCTCAATGCCCACGTAATGGCAGCCGGGGTTGCGCTTCCTGTACTCCCGCGCCAACGCACCCGAGCTGCATCCCACCTCAACGACCCGCCGGGCAGTCGTGGGCATCAGCAACAGCAGGTCCGCATTATGCTTCTCATGGGCCGGTGTCTGATCCATTTGAATTATTCTGGATCGGATCGCAGGCTCGCCGCTGAGACGCGATGCTCAAAACGGGAGGCGTGAACTCGCGGGTCAATTTCCCCGGGTTGCGGCCGATAAGAAGGCCGCAAGACCATGGTCAGCCGGGTGCGAGCATGAAGATTGTCCCTGCCGCCGAGTGTATTTTTTATGTCAAAGAGCTGATCTCGACGGATCTATGCCGCACGATCATCGAAAACTACCATCGGGACCCGCTCAAGCACCCGGGCTACACGGTCGGTGAGCAGGGCGAGACGAAGCTGCAGGACGGGATCAAGGTCAGCACCGATCTGGAGATCACCAAGGGAGGCGCCTGGACGGCAGCCTTCGACGAGCTGAATCAGGCCGTGAACACCGGGGTCACGAGTGTCGCGGCGCAGATTCCCTTGCTGCCGGCATGGCCGCTGTGGTGGACGGGCTACAAGATTCAGCACTACCGGAAGAACGAGGGCCACTTCAAGTGGCACTTCGATGCCCTCGGGCCCGGCACCTGGCACCGTCAGATCGCCATGATCATTTATCTCAACTCCGTCGCGGAAGGCGGCGAAACGTGCTTCCATCGCCAGAGCCTGCGCGTCAAGCCCGTGGCCGGTGACGGACTCTTCTTTCCGACATTCTGGACACATGCGCACTGCGGCGAGGTTCCCCGGTCGGAAGACAAGTACGTCATTTCGTCATTCGTCAGTTTCGTCATTCCCGCCGCCGAGCAGAAGTCGGCGTAGCCTGTGTACCGGTTGCGCGATGGCGCTCAATCCGAGCCGGAGATCGCCTCTCCCTCGTAGATCTGCGCCAGGGACAGGACAAGCCCAATTGAGCCTAGCTCGAGAGCCGACTCGAGAGCGTCGAGGACGACCGGCGCCCAGTTACCCTCCCGCCGAAATACGGTAACTTCGATCGCGTTCTGCGCGACGATGACATACTCCTCCAGCGCCGTGATCTCACGATAGGCGATACGCTTCTCGTGTCTGTCAACGCCCGTGGTTGATGGCGAGAGTACTTCAACAATCAGCTTCGGGTTGGCGATATAGGCATCCTCATTCGGATCGCGATCGCACACCACCATCACGTCCGGGTAGTAAGCGTGCGTATCTCGGTTGACTTGCAGCCTCACCTTCACATCTGATATGTAAGCGTCGCATGGACTGCCCCCAAGGTGGCTCGCGAAAGCACGGTAGATACGACCGGCGATGCGATTGTGCCGCTTCGTCACGCCGGTCATCGCAAATATCTCGCCGGCGATATACTCGTGGCGAATGCGCGACTGCTCCTCGAATTGCAGATATTCCTCGAATGTCATCGGAAAGGACATCCCTCCGGCGTAGGCCGTCGCCGGCTCGGCGACACGACGCGGAGTCTGCATGAGAGATGACAGCCAGTCCGCCAATCTCTCGCACTCGGCGGGCGGTAGCCTGAGGATGGTCTTCTCGATTTCGGACAGGGTAGTCACGGCAACGGCTCCTCCAGAGCGATCTTGCTACCTCGTCATTCTACCGGCGGAAGAGTTGGATACCACCCAGAGCGGCCATTTTTGGCCACTTTTATGGAAACGCAGAGAATTTGAACGACGTCGTTTCCGGCGTCCGATTCGGACGTCAACCAACAAAACGCCGTGCGTTCCGGAACAATCTCATCCAGCCGCTGTATTCTCCCGCATCACGCGGACGCCACGAATTCTGTATG
>Ga0335073_10015702_pt1 | contig 10587 bp, 9 predicted proteins | sample Lox_Sample_22_FD_207093 | JGI IMG/M metagenome (GOLD analysis project Ga0335073, IMG submission 207093) | Soil microbial communities from Loxahatchee National Wildlife Refuge, Florida, United States - Lox_Sample_2.2 | ecosystem: Environmental > Terrestrial > Soil > Wetlands | place: USA: Florida...
TATCCATTTGCAAAGCCGTGATGCCCTGCCGAGTGCCGGCAACTTTGAAGTCCATATCGCCGTAGTGGTCTTCGGCGCCGGCGATGTCGGTGAGGATCGCGTATTTGTCGCCTTCGACGACGAGACCCATCGCGATGCCCGCGCAAGGAGACTTGAGCGGCACGCCCGCGTCCATCAGGGCGAGCGAAGCGCCGCAGACGGAAGCCATCGAGGAGGAGCCGTTGGATTCGAGAATGTCGGAAACGACGCGCATGGCGTAGGGGAAGTCGGTTTCGGCCGGAATCAGGTTGGCGAGGGCGCGTTCGGCGAGAGCGCCGTGGCCGATTTCGCGGCGGCCGGGACCGCGCAGGAACTTCACTTCGCCCACCGAGAACGGCGGGAAATTGTAGTGCAGCATGAAGCGCTTGAACGACTCCTCTTCGAAGAGGAGGTCGAGGCGCTGCTTATCTTCCTTGGTGCCGAGCGTGGTGGTGACGAGCGCCTGCGTCTCGCCGCGGGTGAAGAGCGCGGAGCCGTGAACGCGCGGCAGAACGCTGACCTCGCAGGTGATCTGGCGAATCTGGTCGAAGGCGCGGGCATCGGGCCGGCGGCGGCGGACGAGCATGTCGTCGCGGAAGATGCGCTCGCGAAGGCGCTCGAAGGCGCGATAGGCGAGCTTTTGCTTGTCCTCGTCGTCCTCGGGAACCGACGCCTTGATTTCGGCCTTGATCGCGTCGACCAGGCCGTAGCTCTCGAGCTTCGGATGCTTGGCGGTGTCGAGAGCGTCGCGGAGGCGTTCGCCGTACTTCTGAGCGATTTGCTGGTAGAGGGCTTCGTCGAATGCAGGCGGCGTGACGGTGACTTTCTTCTCGTTGACGCGCGCGCCGAGATCCTTGATGGCGGCGACGATCTGCTTGATGGCGGCGTGGCCGAATTCGAGCGCGTCGGCGACGGTGTCTTCGGAAACTTCGAGGGCGCCCGATTCAACCATCACGATCGCTTCGGCGGAGCCGGCGATCACGATATTCAGCAGGCTCGTCTTCTGCTCGGCGACCGTGGGATTCACGACGAGCTTGCCTTCGAGCAAGCCCACGCGCACACAGGCGATGGGATTGGTGAACGGCAGCTTCGAGATGTACAGCGCGGCGGAGGCGGCGGTGACGCCGATGACGTCGGGATCGTTCTCGCTATCCGCGGAGAGCACCATGGCGACGACCTGAGTTTCGGTCGACCAGCCCTCGGGAAACAGCGGACGCAGCGGGCGATCGATCAGGCGCGAGGTGAGAATTTCGCGCTCCGAGGGGCGGCCTTCGCGCTTGAAGAAGCCGCCGGGAATCTTGCCGGCGGAGTACGTGTACTCGCGGTAGTCGACGGTGAGCGGAAGAAAATCCTTTTCGGTGGCTTTCGAGTCCATGCACGCGGTGGAGAGCACGACCGTATCGCCATAGCGCGCCACGACGGCGCCATGCGCCTGGCGGGCCATCTTGCCCGTTTCGAGGGTGAGCTTGCGGCCGCCCAAGTCCAAACTTACTTGTTCAAACATCCTGTCACTTCCTTCTGTCCCGGATCACCGGGAACATTCATCAGATACGAGAGAGTGTCTCGGGAAAACGTCTCGAAGAGGTGAGGGCAATGCAGTGAGCGATTATCGGACAGACGTATTCGCGCATGACGGTCCCAATGGTCCGCAAAACGGCCGACAACTCCGGTTTCTGCCGTGGAGGGGAATGCGGCTGGTGATGCCGCTCAGGAAATCCGCACTACTTGCGCAAACTAAGTCTTTCGACAATCTCGCGATACCGATCCGGGTCGCGGCGATTCAGATAGTCCAGCAACCGGCGACGCTTGTTGACCATCATAATAAGGCCGCGTCGCGATGCATGATCCTTGGCGTGGGACTGGAGGTGGGTCGTCAGGTAGTTGATTCGCTCGCTCAATAAGGCGATCTGCACTTCCGGTGAACCTGTATCCTTCGTGTGCGTCCGGAATTGCTCGATAACACCAATTTTGGCTTCGATCAACTGTCACCTCGCGCTGAAACGTCGTACCCCTACTCTGCTCTTTTCGCCTCTTCTCAGCCTAACGATGCTAGCACACAGTTTCCGCACGTGCCAACAAGGAAATTCGCGCGCCGGCGAGGGCAGCCCTGCAGTTTCTTTACGGCGAAAGGCATTGAGGACAATCGTTTACGGCCGCGATGGAACTCCATGGCGAACACGCCGAGCCGCCGAAAAGTCGTCCAAGGTATACTGGGGTGGAAGGCGGGAAATACCGCGATATGAGGATGGCAATAAACGCCGGCCGCAGCAAAGCGTTTCGCGCCGGCGCGTCGATTTTTCTGCTGGCGGCGTTGATTGCGGTCGCCGGGTTCGCCGCGCGAGGACGCGGGCGCGCGAAAGCCCCGACGACGTACCCGCAGGAAGCCAGCCGCGTGACGTTCGTCGTAGCGGGCGACGTGATTCCGCACGAGCCGGTGGTTGCGTCAGCGAAAGCACTGGCCACGGCCGACAATCACGACGGATGGGACGCCCTCTTCGCGAATGTGGCCGACGTGTTTCGCGACGCCGACTTCGGTTTCGTGAACCTCGAAACGCCCGTGGCGCCGAAACACTCGCTCGGCACGAGGCCGTTTCAGTTCAATGCACCGGTCGCCTTGCTCGATTCGCTGAAATTCAATGGCATCAACATCGTCTCGTTCGCGAACAATCACGTGATGGACCAGGGCTGGGCGGGATTCGACGAAACGCTCGATCACCTGCGCGAGGAGGGGCCGCTATTTGTCGGTTCTGGCGCGACTGCCGACGCGGCATGGCAGCCGCTGATTCTGGAGAAGAACGGCATTCGCATCGGCTGGCTTGGGATGACGCGCTGGCTTAACGGCAATCGCAACCCCGAAAAAGATAGTCAGCCGCACGTGGCCTTCTTCCCCTACCCCGGCGAATCGAACGGCGCGCCCGGACGCGACGAGGCGGGCGTGCTCGCCGCAATCAAGGCGGCACGCTCGCAGTGCGACCTCCTGCTCATATCTATTCACTGGGGGATCGAGTATTCGCCAATGCCGCGGCCGGAGGACGTCGAGGCCGCGCATGCTTTCCTGGAAGCGGGTGCCAGCGCCGTGGTCGCGAGTCATCCGCACGTGCTGCAGCCGATCGAGACCTACGTCACGCAGGATCAGCGGAAAACCGTGATCTTCTATTCGCTCGGCAATTTCCTCTCGAATCAGTCCGCGACCTACGTGCAGGACCTGATGCCGGACAAGACGGCCGAGCCGCGCGAATCGATCGTCGCGAAATTCGCGGTGGTCAAGAAAGATTACGGCCCAGCGGGCGTGCGATTCGAGCTTGGCGACGTGGGAATCATGCCGATCTGGGAGGAAAACAACCGGCTGGAGTTGCGCGCGGGCCGCGCGACGGCTCCGTCGATTGATCCGGTGTTCATGGACCGCGTGATCCCGCAGCTGCAGGCGCAGGTGGATCGATTGAGTCAGCTGGGCGCGCAGATGACGGACGCGCAGAAGCAGGAGTTCACCGAAGTTTCCAATCGGCTTGCGGAATTGAAGCACCAGCGAGAGATGGTTCTCGACCGCACCGGCGATGAGTACGTTGTGCCGCCGCCAGCAGTTGCCAGCGCGGCAGCCCCGACGAACCACTAAACACAAAGAGAAACTCCACCGCAGAGGCGCAGAGAACGCAGAGAAACCGAGCGCGAAAATCGTGACTCGCGTGGCGCCGCGCGACTGCCCCCAACCAACCACTAAACCCAAAGAGAAATTCCACCGCGGAGACGCAGAGAACGCAGAGAAAAACATCCGGGCACCAAGCCTAGCGGCGGATGCGATAGAGGACGTGGCGGCGGAGCGGGTGGCCGGCGGGCAGGCGCGGGTGATCGAAGTCGTCGGCGGGCGAACGGGTCATGCCGATTTTCTCCATCACGCGGCGCGACGCGAGGTTTGCGGGCGCGGTGAACGAGACGATTTCGTCGAGCCGTAGTGTCTCAAACGCGTGGCGCAGCACTTCCTTCGCCCCTTCCGTGGCAAGGCCCTGACTCCAGTGCTCCGCGGCGAGGCGCCAGCCGATTTCCACGCACGGCGTGAACGCGGCGTCGAAATCGGGCGTCCACAGGCCTATGAAACCGATGAACGCGCCGCCTTGCCGGAGTTCGGCGGCGAAGAGGCCGAAGCCGTGCTTTTCGAAGTGCGCCTCGATCCGGTCGGCGAGTTCGTCGCTCTGCTCGCGAGACAGCGCGGCCGGAAAAAACTCCATGACGCGCGGATCGGCGTTCAGGCGCGCGAAGGGCTCGCGGTCGGCATCGCGCCAGCGGCGCAAGAGCAGGCGTGGAGTTTCGAGCATCGACGTCTCGAAGGATACTCGCCAGAGGAACCGAAATTCCACCGCAGAGAAACCAACCCGAGTTTCGAACAGCAGATTCCTCGCTGCATCCCGCGCGCGCAAAAAACGCGCGAACTGCCAAATCGCGCGGGACTTCGCCCGGAATGACGGCCCCTTGGGGCGATGCCAGAGAACCGAGTCGAGTTTCGATTTTCCAGTTTCGAGTTTCGTTGCTATTTCCCGCCGCGGATCAGCGACAGAAATTCGTCGCGGGTCTGCTTGCTCTGGCGGAAGACGCCGAGCATGGCGCTGGTCATCGCCGCCGAATGCTGCTTCTCGACGCCGCGCATCACCATGCAGAGGTGCCGCGCCTCGATGATCACGCCGACGCCCTGCGGGCTGAGCTTCTCTTCGATGGTGTGCGCGATCTGGCTCGTGAGCCGCTCCTGAATCTGCAGGCGCCGGGCATACATGTTGACGAGACGCGCAATCTTGCTGAGCCCCACGACTTTCTTATTCGGGATGTAGGCAACGTGGCACTTGCCGAAGAAGGGAAGCAAGTGGTGCTCGCACAGGCTGTAGACCTCGATGTCCTTCACGACGACCATTTCGTCGTAGGTGACGCTGAACATCGCGCCGTTGAGAATCTTCTCCGGATCCTGGCGGTAGCCGCTGGTGAGATAGCGCAGCGCCTTTTCGAAGCGCTCGGGTGTGCGGCGAAGGCCTTCGCGGTTCGGGTCTTCGCCGAGCCGCGCGATCATCTGGCGGATGAGGTCGGCGATGCCGTCGGAGCCTTCGGCCCCTGCGACGCCCGCGACGCCGGGAATTTCGATCTCCGGCGCTTCCTCCAGGTCGATCTTGCTGTTGGTTGTTTTGGCCATGATGGTCGCTCCCAATCTCCCGCGCTGCCGCGCGACGGCTACCCGGCGAATTCGAAACTGTTGTTGCTGGTCTCCTCAATTCGCACGCGCTCGAGCCGCGCGGCGGGAAACGGCCGCAGCCGCCGGTAGATTTCCCGGCAGACGTTTTCGGTGGTCGGCACCTCGGCGCGGAACGCGGGAATCTCGTCATTGAGATTCTTGTGGTCGAACGCCTCAATCACCTCGCGCTCGACGAAGGGATCGAGCTCCCCGAGATTGGCGATCATGCCGGTCGCCGGATCGACAGGCCCGGCGACGGTGACTTCGACGATGTAATTGTGCCCGTGCCCATGCGGATTGGCGCACTTCCCGTAAATGCGGGCGTTCTCCTCTTCGCTGAAGCTCGCATTGTGCAACCGGTGCGAAGCCGCGAAGCGGTAGCGGCGCGTAAGCGAAAGCTTCAGCGGCGCGCTCATGCGCGGTTCCCGTGGGCGCCCGCGCCCGCGCCGTTTGCATCCGCGGTGCAGTCGGCGAAAAGATCGGGCGATTCATAGATGCGGACGCGGTCGAGCTTGCCTTGCCGGACCTTCGGCTCGAGCAAATTCCAGATCACGGCGGCGAGATTCTCGCAGGTCGGAATTTTGCCTGCCAGCTCGGGCACTTCGTGATTCAAGTGGCGGTGGTCCATGCGATCCACGATCTCGCGCTGCAAAATATCCTTCAGTTCCTTCAGATCGAGCACCATGCCCGTCGCGGGATCGGGTTCACCGGCCACCGTGACCTCAAGAACATAGTTGTGTCCGTGGCCGTGCAGGTTGCTGCACTTGCCGAAGACACGCCGGTTCTCCTCCGCCGAAAAAGCAGGGTTGTGATAGTAGTGCGCCGCGGAGAACTCGACTTTGCGAGTGACTCGGATCATAGGCTCTTCGCGGGGTATTCCCTGCCCTTCCAGACGACAGCGCCGCGGGTGTTGCGCCACCACGACGCAACCAGCGCCGCCACGTAGAGGACCGCCCCAGGGACGTAATATTGGACGAGAGATACGGGCAAAAGATTCCGGTAAAGTGCAATCGCATAGCGCAAGTGCGCTCCCGCCAAAGCCCCGAGAAGAATCGCCGGCAGAACCCACGGCGAGATGTGCTGAGCGCGTGCGAGAAGAAGCCAAGCGAGCGTCAACGCGAGCATCTCGGAGAGCGGAAAAGCCTCGAACTCGAGCAACATCGATCGCAGCCGGCCGCCCATCAGCGGGTAGAGATTCTTCGTCCAGCCCTGCCACATCGCAGCAAACGACTGATACATGCGCGTGCGGACGATGCCGATCGGGGCCGCAAAATAGATGCGGTATCCGGCGCGCTTGACGAGCTGCGCGAGCGCGACGTCCTCGACGATTTCGCTCGCGACGGCCGCGTGGCCGCCGACCGACTGGTACGCGTCGCGCAACACCAGGAGGAATTGCCCGTTGGCAGCGGCGTCCGGCTGGTGCGGGTCGTTGATGCGCGCGAAGGAAAATCGGGCGGCGAGCCGGCAATAGATGAAGGGAATCAGCGCGTGCTCCCAGAAGGTCCCCAGCTCCTGCTCGGGTGAATAGGAGACGAGCACCGCGTCGTGGTCGACGGCGTCGGCGAGGGCGCGGCGCATCGATCCGGGCAGGTGCACCGTGTCCGCGTCGGTGAAAAGCAGCCACTCGCCGGTGGCTGCGGCTGCGCCCAGCGAGACGGCGTAGTTCTTGCCGACCCAGCCGCGCGGCAGGTCGCCTACCGAAAGGATGCGGAGCTTCGCAATGCGCGCGGCCATCTGGGCCAGGATCGCGCCGGTGCGGTCCGTCGACTGGTCGTCGACGACGATGACTTCGCCGATTTCCGGCTGCGCGGCCACCGATTCGACGGTGCGCGCGACGGAAACCTCTTCGTTGCGGGCGGGGATGATAGCGGAAACCAAGGCTGTTTTGTTCCTGGCCGGGCGAAAGGCCTCAGCGCCCGCTGTCGGTTTGGCCACGCTCCTGCTATAGTCGTTAATTATAGGTCCTTGGACGGGGGATTGAAACGGAAACTGAAAACAGGCATCGTTCTCGCGTTCATCGCCGCCCTGATCTATTTTTTCGCGCGTCCTGATTACCGCCAGGGCGAGCCCAGCCTTCACGGACGCCCCGCCGAAGACTTTTCCTTCACGCTGGACGGCAAGCCGACGCGTCTTTCGGACCTGCGCGGGCAAGTGGTGCTGGTCGATTTCTGGGCGTCGTGGTGCCCGCCGTGCGTCGATGAGGCGCCGTCGCTCGTGGCGCTGCAGCAGCAGATCGCGCCGAAGGGCGGGACGGTGCTCGGCGTGAGCATCGACGACGACGAATCCGCATACGCGAACTTCCTGCAGATGTACCACATCGACTTCCCCACGTTTCGCGATCCCTCCAAGAAAATCGAAACGGATTACGGCACGTCGATGATTCCCGAAACGTACGTGATCGACCGGAACGGGAAAATCGACCGGAAGATCGTCGGGCCGCAGGACTGGACCAGCCCGTCGATGATGGCGTACCTCGATTCCCTGCTGGATCAGAAATAAGGCCCGCCCGGCAGCAGCACGCTACTCGTAGCGCAGCGCCTCGACGGGATCGAGGCGGGCGGCCCGCATGGCGGGCACGAGCCCGCTCAGTACGCCCACAATCAGAAGCACACCGACGGAGATCAGGAGAATTTCCCAGGACACGTGCATGTGGATGTCGACGGTGCCGGAGGTGTCCTCGTAGGCGGGACCGAGAAACGGCAGCGTGCCGATCAGTTCACCGATCGCAATCGAGAGAACGACGCCGATCAGGCCGCCCGCCATCGTGAGCGCCAGCGCCTCGGCGAGAAATTGCCAACGGATGTGCCGCCGGCGCGCGCCGAGCGCCCGGCGCAGGCCGATCTCCCGCACGCGTTCGTTCACGGTGACGAGCATGATATTCATCACTCCCACGCCGCCGATACCGAGCGTCAGCAAGCCGACGAAGAGCAGCAGAACTTCGAGCCCGTACGTGATCGCCACGTAAATGGGACGAAACTGCGCCATGCTGATGATGCGCACGGCGCGCGTATCCGTCGGCGAAAAATGCTGCCGCTCGGCCAGAATCGCCAGCACCTGCTCTTGCGCGGCGGCGTCCATTTCCGCGGCGATGGGAGTGATCACCAGGACGCTCGCGGATTTGGTGTCCCACAAATCGCCGGCGGTCGAATAGGGTATCCATACGGAGTCGTCGTCATCCTGAAAGTAGCTGCTGTCCTGGAATTTGCGGTCCATCGTGCCGATCACGGTGAAGGACGACCCGTTGACCCGCACTGCCTCGCCGACGGCGGGCATTCCGGCGAAAAGCTTCTTCTTGATGAGCGCACCGAGAAAAATCACGCGGCGGCGGTTGACCTCGTCGTCGGCGTCGATCCAGCGCCCCTGGCTCGGAATTTCGTTGCGCATTTCTCCATATTCCACGCACACACCGCGAACGGCTGTCGTCGCAAAGCGGTCCTCGTGCGAGAGGCCGAGCTTCTTGACGGTTTCGGGGCAAACCTGTTTCACCGCGGCGGCGCCGGCGCGAATGTTGTCGACGTCTTCCTGCTCGAGACGGACGACTTTTCCCGCGCGCTCGCCACCCGCCTGCTCGCTCGTGGTGCCCGGCCAGCAGACGATCACGTTATGGCCGAAAGCCTCGAAGGTGTGCATCAGCACGTGGCGGAAGCCGGTGCCATAGGCGAGCAGCATCGTGACGGCAACGATGCCCCACACGATCCCGGCCATCGTGAGGCTGGTCCGGACCGGCTGCCGGCGCAGCGATGTCCACGCTTGCCTGAGAACTTCCTCGAACACGGCTAGCCTCCCGCCTCGTAGCGGAGCGCTTCGATCGGGTCGACGGAAGCGGCGCGGCTGGCCGGATAGAGCGCCGAGCCGACCGCAACCACCGCGAGCAGCGCGAAGGAGAACACGCCCGACTGCCACGTCGGCAGCAGCCCCGCAAAAACAGGGGGCATCGGCAGCAGATCGACCAGCCCGCAGAATCCGTAGGCGACGCCCATCCCCACGCCACCGCTGAGAAACGCGATGATCAGCGTCTCGATGAAAAACTGACTGACGATCGCACGGCGCGTGGCTCCCAGCGCCTTGCGGACGCCGATCTCGCGCGTCCGCTCGCGCACCGCCACGAGCATCACGTTCATCACGCCCAATCCGCCGAGACACAGCGTGATCACTCCGACAGCACCCATGAAATATTCCATGCCGTTCATGATGAGCGCGTTTGCCTCGGAATTCTTGATCGTGTCCCAAACCGGCGCGGCCTCTTCGTCGGTGGGATCGAAGCGATGGATCGTACCGAGAGCCGCGAGGGCCTGGCGTTTGCAGTCCATATGCTCGGCGAGCGAGTTCGGCACGACGATCATGTGGTCGATAGTGTGCTCGGGCGCGGGAGGCTTATTCGGAAAGTCGCGCTTCATGGCGTTGTAGGGGATGAAGATCTTGCGGATGTCTTCGCCGTCGTACTCCGAATCTTGGTCCTTGGTCAGCATGACGCCGATCACGGTGTACGGGATGTCCTGGAGCCAGAGGGTTTCGCCGATGGCGTCGCGTGTGCCGTAAAGCTGCGTCTTGGCGTCGCTGCCGAGAAATGCGACGCGGTTCGCGCCGGCCTGGTCTTCATCGTTGTAGAACCTCCCCTCGGCGACGTCGATGCTGCGCTCCTCGGCGAAAGGCGGCAGCGAGCCGACGACCAGCAGCGTGGCGCTGTTGTAGCGGCTGCGCAGCGGAATCTGGTTGCCGACCTCCGGCAGGACGTAGCGGCAGGCGGGCGATTCGTTCAGCACACTAATGTAGTCGTCGTCATTCCAGTGAATGATGCGGCCGGCGCGCATTCCTCCGGCCTGCATGCTCGTCCGGCCGGCGAAGAGGATCATGATGTCCTTGCCGAAGCTCTCGCTATTGTGCCGGAGCCCGACGCGCAGCCCCTGCGTGGCGGCGACCATCAGCGTGATCGAGACGATTCCCCAGGTAATGCCGAACATCGTGAGGAAGGTGCGCAGCTTGTGGGCCCAGAGCGTGTTGAGCGTGTCTTTGAGCAGGTCGCTGAAGTTCATCGCGTTGCTCCGCGTTCGCGCCGGCGCGCTACTGCAAAACCACTTGCTGGCCCTGGGTCGCGCCGGAGACTACTTCGGCCATCACGCCGTTCGAAATGCCGAGGTTTACGGGAACCCGGCGGCGGCCCGTGTCCGATTTCGGATCGGCCAGATCGATGGAAACGTTCTTGTCCTTGTCGAAGACGAGGGCGCCTTCGGGAACCAGCAGGACGTTTTTCTTCTGATCGAGGATGATCTCGGCGTTGGCGCTCATGTTCGCGCGCAGCTCGCCGGTGGCGTTGACGATCGAGACGCGCACTTCGAAAGTGGTGACGTTGTCTTTCTCCT
>Ga0335073_10015703_pt1 | contig 10586 bp, 8 predicted proteins | sample Lox_Sample_22_FD_207093 | JGI IMG/M metagenome (GOLD analysis project Ga0335073, IMG submission 207093) | Soil microbial communities from Loxahatchee National Wildlife Refuge, Florida, United States - Lox_Sample_2.2 | ecosystem: Environmental > Terrestrial > Soil > Wetlands | place: USA: Florida...
CTGCTGATTGCTCAGGCCGCCTCGCGGCTGCGGCGCGGATGAAGTGGGTGCCAGGGAGCCAGGATCTTCGGAAGCGAACGTCGACCGAGGGGTAGTGGCGGCATGCGGCACTTGTTCGGGGTTGTTCTTGGCGTGCTCACGGGCGGGGCGTTGTTCGTCGGGGCCGGCTACGGAGTCGACAAAATCACCACGCTGCGCGCCTCCGGTTCCAGCCTGAGCAGCACCCACGGCCTGATCGCGGTCGCCGCCGTGGGCGCCGTCGGCCTGCTGATCGGCGTCCTGCTGGCCGTGCCCGCCATCTCGCCGCTCGCGGCCGGCCTGCCCGGCATCGTGCTGCTGGGCTGGTCGGCGCTGCTGGTCGCCAGCACCTCGCGCGCGACGAGGCTGATCCCGCTGCACGCCCACACGTTCGCTGTCGGCTTTCACGGCATGCTGACCTCCGGGGTGCTGGCCCTGGTGGGCGCCGCGATGATCGTGCCGCTCTTCGTGCCGTCGCGGTGGCGCCGCGGCTACCAGGAGCAGGACGACTACGCCGACGAGCCGAGCTCGATCGGGCTCATGCGCTGAGCCAGCTCGGGCTCGGGCGCGGCGGGCCCGGGATCAGTTCTTCGCGGGCCTCGGGGTGCGAAGGTCGATGCCCACCTTGGAGATCGCGTAGGCGGCGGCCGCGTCCAGGTCTTCCTTGATTTCCCTGGTGAGCGCGTGGCCGGGCCCGAGGATCTGCTCGCAGTCGGCGAGGGCGCGCTCATAGTGCTCGACCGAGTAGGCCAGCCTTCCGGCCAGCATGTAGGCCAGCGCGAGTTCCCTGCGGGTGGTGATCGTGTCGAGCTGCCCGGCTCCTTGCACCCGTTCGCGGTCGGCGAGTGCGCGCTCGTAGTTCTTTATCGCGTCCTTGAGCTTGCCTGCGGCCCGGAGTGCCCCGGCGAGGTCGGCCCGGGCGGTGATCGTGTCGGCGTCATCGCTGCCCTGGACCCGTTCCCAGGCCGCGAGGGCGCGCTGGCGCTCGCCGATCGCCTCCTTGAACCGGCCGGCCACCAGGTAGCCGTCGGCGAGACTGCCCCGGGCGGCCAGGGTGTCCGGATGGTCCGGGCCGAGCGCTTGCTCGCAGTCGGCGACCGTCTGCCGGGCCAGATCGATCGCGTCGCGGGACCGGCCGGCCGCGCGGTAGGCACGGGCGAGGTTCTCGCGGTCGGCCAGCGTGGCCGGATGCCGGGCGCCGAGCGTGTTCTCCAGGTCGCTGACCACGTGCCGGTACGTGGTGATGGCCTCGTCGATGTGTCCCGACGCCTCGAAGGCCGCGCCGAGAAAGTCGCGGAACCGGATCGTATCGGCGTGCCCGGGCCCGAGTTGCCGCTGACTGACGCGCAGCATCGTCTGCCAGTAGGCGGCGGCAGCGCCGGGCAGGCCGCCGGCCTCGAGGCTCTGCCCCGCATGCACCAGCACGGGATGGCACTGCGGCGTCCACAGCACGCCTCCGGCGGCCTCGCGGAGCTGCGCGGTCGCGTCCCGCAGCGACTGCGCGACCGCCTCGCCGACGTCCGGGCCCGACCACACCTGCAGCAGAGCGTCCGCGGCGGCCCGCGCGGCCACGTCGCGCTCGGCGCCCGGGAGGTGCTGCCTGGCTATGGCCTGCACCAGCGAGTGCGCCAGCACCGTGCGGGCGGCATCGCTGGCGTCGATGGTCACCAGGCCCGCCCTGGCGAGGTTGAACACCGCGGCGCGGGTCTGGCCCTCGTCGGCCGGGGCCATCGCGCCGGACGCCGTGATGTAGGCCGACGCGGCCTGGCTCGTGAGCAGCGCACCGGGGATGCCGTGCGGCCCCAGCATCGAGATCAGCGCCAGCGCTCGCCCGGCCAGCCCGGCCGGCGGCAGGGAATCGGCGAACTCGGTGGATAGCGACCACGTCGCCGCGACCGCCGAGGCCTGGTCGCCGGACGGCCCGGGCCCGGACTGCGACCTGCGCCCGGCAACCAGCCCGCGGTACCGGTGGCAGTCCATGCCGGTCTCGGCCATCACGGCTCCGGCGTGCCCGAGCGCGATCGGCAGCAGGCCAAGCTCGGCGACGAGGTCAGGCGCGCCCATCCGCTGGTCGTGATCGGCGCCCAGTCGTTCCGATATGTACCAGAGCGCCTCTCGGTGGCTCAGCGCGCCCACCGGCACGACGCGCGAGCCGGGAAGCCGGCCGACGTCCGGTGACTCGGTGGTGATCAGCGTCCGCCCGGCGGCCCCGCGCGGCCAGAAACCTTCCATCGCCGCCGGGTCGCTGAGATCGTCGAGCACCACCAGCCAGGGCCGGTCGGTCCTGGCCAGCCAGTCCACGAACGCCGCGGCGGCCTGCTCGGGGCCCTCGCCAGCGCTGTGCTCGCCCGCGTCTCGCAGAGCCCGCGCGTAACCGCTGATGACCGCGTCCCGGCCGGTGGCGGGAACCCAGACGATCAGGTCCGATACTTGTCCGCTCAGGTGCTCCCTGGCCAGCGCGGCGGCCAGATGCGTCTTGCCGGTCCCGCCATGCCCGCGCAGGCCCGCTGCCGCGGCGTCATCGGCGGCGACCAGGACCGTGGCATGGCCGGGCGGCAGGCCGCGAATGCCGCCGCCGGTCTCGGGACGAGGGCTGCAGAAAGCGGCCAGGGGAGGGATCCGGCCGGAAACCGCCGGTCCCCCCTTCGGCCATGAGCCCGGTGGGCCACCGGGTGCCCCGCTGCTCGTCATGTACCTCGTCGCCCGTCGTCCGCCACCTACTGGTCTGAGGCTGCGGCAATCCTAGCCGGTCACGGGCCTGCCGTCCGGTGCGTTGACCGAGGTGAGCGGGTGCGCGGCTAGTGAGCCGCGGCGAATTGCTGGCTCTCGGTCGAGCCCTCGAGCGCCGTCGTGGCGGATTGCGGGGTTATCGCGGAGTTCACCAGATCGAAGTAGCCGGTGCCGACCTCGCGCTGGTGCCTGGTCGCGGTGTACCCCTCCGGCTCGCTGGCGAACTCGGCGTCCTGAAGCCGGACGTAGGCGGACATGCCCTCGTCGGCGTACCCCCTGGCCAGGCTGAACATCGAGTGGTTCAGCGCGTGGAACCCGGCCAGCGTGATGAACTGGAACTTGTATCCCATCTCACCGAGCTCGCGCTGGAACTTCTCGATCGTGCCCTCGTCGAGGTGCGCCCGCCAGTTGAACGACGGTGAGCAGTTGTAGGCGAGCATCTGATCGGGGTAGGTGTCTCTGATCGCCTCGGCGAATTCCCTGGCCACGCCGAGGTCAGGGGTGGACGTCTCCATCCACAGCAGGTCGGCGTACGGCGCGTAGGCGAGGCCGCGGGCGATGCACGCCTCCATCCCGCCGCGGACCCGGTAGAAGCCTTCAGCGGTTCGCTCGCCGGTGACGAACTGGCGGTCCCGCTCATCCACGTCGCTGGTCAGCAGCGTGGCCGACTGGGCGTCGGTTCGGGCGACGACGAGCGTCGGGGTGCCGCACACGTCGGCAGCGAGGCGGGCCGCGTTCAACGTGCGAATGTGCTGGCCGGTCGGGATCAGCACCTTGCCGCCCAGGTGGCCGCACTTCTTCTCCGAGGCCAGTTGGTCTTCCCAGTGCACCCCGGCGGCCCCGGCCGCGATCATGGACTTCATCAGCTCGAACGCGTTCAGCACGCCGCCGAACCCGGCCTCGGCGTCGGCGACGATAGGCGCCAGCCAGTACGGCGTCTGGCCCTCCCCGCCCGCCTCGGCCCAGGAGATCTGGTCCGCCCGCAGCAGTGCGTTGTTGATCCGGCGCACCACCTGGGGCACCGAATTGACCGGGTAGAGGCTCTGGTCCGGGTAGGTCTGCCCGGCCAGGTTGGCGTCGGCCGCCACCTGCCAGCCGGACAGGTAGATGGCCCGAAGGCCGGCCTTGACCTGCTGCACCGCCTGGTTGCCGGTGAGCGCGCCGAGCGTGGCGACGTGACCGTCCTCGTGCAGCAGGTCCCAGAGGCGCTGTGCGCCCAGCTTGGCCAGCGTGTGCTCCTCCTGCACGGATCCGCGCAGGCGCACCACGTCCTGCGCCGTGTAGCTGCGTTCGACGCCCGCCCAGCGCGGGTCGGTGTCCCACTCGTGCCGCAGTCTCGCTGCCTGATCGTTCACGTCCTGCCTCCCGGTTCCTGGCGTCCCGGACCGATGATGCGGCGTCCCGGGCCGATACCAGCCAGCGTGCGCCAGGTCGGTCGCCGATGCCAGGGCCAAACGACCTGAACTTCGTTGAAAGTTTCTCTAAGATGAAGATATGCCAGTCTTCACAGAAGAAGATTCTGCTTCCTTCACTAGACGAGGCCTTGATCTCAGTGTGTTCGGGCAACGGCTGCGGCATGCCCGGCGGGCCAGGGGGCTGACGCTGGCCGAGCTCGGCGCCCGCGTCGGCCGTGCCCCCTCGGTGCTGTCGATGATCGAGAACGGCCGCCGCGAGCCGAAGCTGTCCTTGATCGAGTCGCTGGCCGCGGCGCTGTCCGTGCCGGCCTCGGAGTTGCTGAGCCGCCAGCCGCCCAGCCGGCGCGCGCAACTGGAGATCGCGCTGGACGAGGCGCAGCGCGATCCGGCCTACCGCGAGCTCGGCCTGCCGCACCTGCGCGTCGGCGCGCGGGTGCCGAACGACGTGCTCGAACACCTGGTCGCGCTGCACGCCGAACTGCGCAGGCAGCGGGCCAAGCCCACGGCAACGCCCGAGGAGGCCCGGGCGGCAAACGCCGACCTGCGGGCGATGATGCGCGAGCGCGGGAACTACTTCCCGGAGATCGAGCACGAGGCGGCCTCGGCGCTGGCCTCGGTGGGCTACACCGGCGGGGCGCTGTCGCAGGGGATGCTGCTGTCCGTGGTGAGCCACCACGGGTTCTCCGTCCGCTACGTCAGGGACCTGCCGCGCTCCGTGCGGTCCGTGACCGACCTGCGCAACCGGCGGATCTACCTCAAGCAGGAGTCCATGGGCATGCACACGCCGCGCACGATCCTGCTGCAGACCCTGGGTCATTTCGTGCTCGGGCACAGCGCACCGCGCGACTTCGCCGATTTCCTGCGGCAGCGGGTCGAGGCGAACTACTTCGCCGCGGCCGTCCTGGTCCCGGAGCAGCAGGCCACGGCGTTCTTGCAGGAGGCGGCGCAGGCGCGGAGCCTGTCCGTGGAGGACCTGCGCGACGTGTTCTCGGTGTCATACGAGATGGCCGCGCACCGGTTCACCAACCTGGCCACCCATCACCTCGGGCTGCCGTGCCACTTCGTCAAGAACGACGCGGGCGGCATCATCTACAAGGCCTACGAGAACGACGGCGTGCTGTTCCCGGCCGACGCGACGGGGGCGATCGAGGGCCAGCGGATGTGCCGGCAGTGGTCGGGACGGCAGGTTTTCACGGCCGACGACCGGTTCAGCCCCTACTACCAGTACTCGGACACGCCGTCCGGAACGTACTGGTGCGCCGCGTTCATCGACCAGAGCCGGGAGACCGGCTTCGCGATCACCCTCGGCGTGCCCTACGAGCACTCACGCTGGTTCCGTGGCCGAGAGACTCTCCGGCGGCTGAGCTCGGCCTGCCCGGATGGCGAATGCTGCCAGCGGCCGCCGTCCGGTCTCGCCGCGCGCTGGGAGGGCGTGGCGTGGCCGTCGGCGCGGGCACACTCCCATATCCTCTCCGCGCTACCCACGGGCAGCTTTCCCGGGGTTGACGAGGCCGACGTTTTTTCTTTTCTTGAACGCCACGAAAACGAGTGAATGCCGCAGCGGTCAGGGGAATGCCGGCGGCCGCTTCTCGATCAGCGCCGCCGCGCCCTCCTTCACGTCCTCGCCCATGAACGTCAGCATCTCGTACGCCGCCGACTGGTCGAAGATCGGCCCGGCGGTCTTGAGCCAGCCGTTCAGCGCCCGCTTGGTCAGCCTGATGGCCAGCTGAGGCCCGGTCGCCAGGCCCGTCGCCACCCGCAGCGATTCGTCCAGCACCTGCTCGCGCGGCAGTGCCCTGCTGACCAGGCCGATCCGCTCCGCCTCGGCACCGGTGACCATCTCGCCGGTGAGCAGGTAGTAGCGGGCCCGGGCCATCCCGCACAGCAGCGGCCAGATGATCGCCGCGTGATCGCCGGCCGCGACGCCGAGCCTGACGTGGCCGTCGCCCAGGCGGGCGTCCTGCGCGCAGATGCTGATGTCGGCGAGCAGGGCCACGACAAGGCCGGCCCCGACCGCGACCCCGTTGATCGCCGAGATGATCGGCTGCGGACAGTTGATCATGTTGTAGACCAGGTCGCTCATCTCACTGAGCATGCTGGTCACCCGGCCGTAGTCGCCGATCTGGCGCTGCACCATGGCCAGGTCACCGCCGGCCGAGAACGCCTTGCCCGCACCGGTGATCACGACGGCCCTGGTCTGTTCGTCTCTTGCGATGTCGGTCCACACCCGCGCGAGCTGACCGTGCATCTCTTCGTGCGCGGCGTTGTACTTCTCCGGCCGGTTCATCGTGATCAGGAGCACGCCATGCTCGCGCCGTTCGAAGAGCAGCCAGTCGTAGCTGCCGTAGTCCATATCGGTGCGGCTCCCTCGATCGCGGGCTGAATGTCGTCGGTCAGCTTAAGCCGTGCCGGGCGCCGATAAGCCGCGCCCCGGCTGATGCGCCCGCCATCGGGGTCTGTTACTGTTGAGTAACTTGGACGCACCGAGGAGCGCGATGAGCAGCGAGCAGGACGCCGGCACCGGCTTTTCCTTGGATCTGAGCCCCGACGTGCGCGAAATGCGCGACTGGGTCCATGAGTTCGCCGAGACCGTCATCAGGCCCGCCGGATCCGACTGGGACGAGCGCGAGGAGACACCGTGGCCCATCCTGCAGCAGGCGTCGAAGATCGGGCTCTATTCGCTGGACTTCTTCGCCCAGCAGTGGCTCGAGCCGAGCGGACTCGGCATCCCGGTGGCCTGGGAGGAGCTGTTCTGGGGCGACGCGGGGATCGCGCTGTCGATCGTGGGCACCGGGCTGGCCGCGGTGGCGGTCAGCGGCAGCGGTACGCCTGAGCAGATGGCCGAGTGGCTGCCCCCGATGTTCGGCGACGCCGACGACGTGCAGCTCGGCGCGTTCTGCGTGTCCGAGGCGGACGCCGGCAGCGACGTCGCGGCGATCCGGACGCGCGCGGTTTACCAGGAGGCCACCGACGAGTGGGTGCTGAACGGCGCCAAGTCCTGGGTCACCAACGGCGGCATCGCGAACGTGCACGTCGTGGTGGCGTCGGTGGACTCGGATCTCGGCAGCCGGGGCCAGGCCACGTTCATCGTGCCGCCCGGCACGCCCGGCCTGTCCCAGGGGCAGAAGTTCCGCAAGCACGGAATCAGGGCATCGCACACCGCCGAGGTGGTGCTCGACGACGTGCGCGTGCCGGGCCGCTGCCTGGTCGGCGGCAAGGAACGCCTGGACGCCCGCCTCGCCAAGGTGCGCGAGGGCGGCAGCAGCCGCGGCCAGGCCGCGATGAAGACCTTCGAGGCAACCCGGCCGGCCGTGGCCGCGATGGCCGTCGGCGTCGCCAGGGCCGCCTACGAGTACGCCCGCGACTACTCGACGAACCGGGTCCAGTTCGGCCGGCCGATCGGGCAGACCGAGGGCATCGCGTTCATGCTGGCCGACATGGCCGCCGCCGTCGACGCGGCCCGGCTGCTGACCTGGCGGGCGGCCTGGATGGCCCGCAACCGCAAGCCGTTCAATCACGCCGAGGGCTCCATGGCCAAACTGGTCGCGGGCGAGACCGCGGTCAAGGTCACCGAGCAGGCCATTCAGATCCTCGGCGGCAACGGCTACACCCGCGAGTACCCGGTCGAGCGCTGGCATCGCGACGCCAAGATCTTCACGATCTTCGAGGGCACGTCAGAGATCCAGCGCATGATCATCGGCCGCGCCGCGACCGGGTTGGACGTCCGCTAGCACCGGGCGCCGGGCGGGGTGATTCCGCCCCTTCCGTGCGTCGTACGGCCCGCCGGGTGAGTAGAAGAGCTCAGGCACGGCGCGGCGTCCGATGGCATGCTGGGCCACGTGATCCCCCCGATCGTGCGGTCCCCGGCTGTGCTCGCCGGCATTGCATGCCTGGTCCTCGCCGGGTGCGGCACCCGCGTCTACGCGCCGCTGTCGACCGCGACGCGGTCGACGGCGCCGGACTCGTCGCATGCCTCGTCTGCGGCGGCGTCGCAGGCACAGTCGCTCCGGTCGCTGGAGTCGGAGCGCTCCCGCGTCGCCCGGCAGTACTGGCCGGCCACCTCCGTCGTGATGAAGGCCGTGCCGGCCATGGAGGCGCGGCTCGGGATACGGCTGCGCTTCGAGGAGGCGTTCGGCACGTTCACCTCCTGCGGCCCGGCCGGGCTGCAGTATCAGGTCGTTGTCATCATCAGCGCGTCCGGGCACCTGTACCAGGATCTCGGGCCTCCGCTGGGGCAGGCGGCCCGCATCGCCGAGCATGCCCTGACCGCCGAGGGCTGGGGGCCGTTCGGCGTCCCGAACGGGATCTGGGTGGCCGCCGAGCACGACGGGGTCAGCGCCAGCTTCGACAACGACCCCTCTGCCACCGAGTCGGAGGCCTCCTCCGCCACCGACCTGCTGTACTTCCTGGCGGGCGCGTGCGTCGCTGTTCCTGGCTCGGCCAGTGCCGCCCCTGGCGGGGGCAGCCAGGCGGGGGGCGGCCCGGACGCGGGCCCTCCGCCCGGGGACGTCTCGGCCGGGGACGGCCTGCCTCCGGTCCGGGACTCCTACGGCCTGGGTCCGGCCACCGTCCCGCCGTTGGCGCAGATGACCGGTGGCGGCCCGCAGTCCTGAGCCGCGGCGACGCTCTGCTTGACGCGCCTTAGCGGCGGTGCTGTGCATGCCGGCGCGGAATGCGTCGGCGCGTCCCGCGTCGGCACCGGTGAGCCGGTCGTTCTCGTGCATGAGCTCGATGAGGTTGTCGTCGACGTGGCCGCGCTGTGTGTCCCAGTCGAACAGGTCGCGCGCGCTGGCCCGGGGACTACCGTGGGCGTGTGGACGGGTTCGATGTTGTCACCGGCGCTTTCAGTTACTCGGGGGCGGCGATCGCCCGCGAGCTTCTGGCGTCCGGCCGCGGCGTACGCACGCTGACCGGGCACCCGGACCGCGCGCCGCGGGACTCGCCTATCGAGGTCAGACGCCTGGACTTCAGCGATCTCGCCGGGCTCGCTGAATCGCTGCGGGGAGCACACACGCTTTACAACACCTACTGGGTTCGCTTCGCGCGCGGGCCGGTCGACCATGCCGCCGCCGTCGCCAACTCGCGGGCACTCTTCCGTGCGGCCGCCGAGGCAGGGGTTCAGCGGATCGTCCACATCTCGATAACGCATCCGGACAGCACATCCGGTTACCCGTATTTCCGTGGCAAGGCAGAGGTAGAACGGGCACTGGCCGAGTCGGGCATCTCCCATGCCGTGCTGCGGCCGTCGGTCCTGTTCGGCGGCGACGGCGTCCTCATCAACAACATCGCCTGGCTCGTGCGGCGCTTCCCGGTGTTCGCCGTGGGCGGCACCGGTGAGTACCGCATCCGCCCCGTCCACATCGATGACCTTGCGCGGCTGTGCACGCAGGCCGGGTCGTCGGACACCTCGTCCGTCATCGACGCCGTGGGGCCCGACCGGCCGACGTTCTACAGCCTGGCCCGCGCCATCAGGGACGCGGTCGGCAGCCACGCCCGGATCATCCGCGTTCCCGGCGCGCTCATCCCCGTGGCCGCCGGGGTCCTTGGCCTGGTGTTGCGTGACACGCTGCTGACGCCCGATGAGTACCGCGCGATGGCCGACGGGCTCGCCGACACCGACGGCCCGGCGACCGGCGAAACCTCCGTTACCCGGTGGATCGCGGAGAACAAGGAGACGCTTGGCCGCCGGTACGCCAACGAGATCAACCGGCACTTCCGGTAGGGCGTCGTAGCGGCGAGCCCGTGGCGCTCCGCGCACTCGTCGAGGTGCCTGGGAAGGACCCGCCCAGCCACTGCGCGCCTGGGACCGTTGATCCGGTTTAGCCCACCCGATATCTGGCGCCTGACCTGCGAAGATGGCGCAGAAGCGGGAATGCGTGGCGCCGCCCGCCGCGTTGGTCGCAAGATGCGCTCGTGGTACGGATTTGCCCGGTCGGAGGGCTCGCGCGTGCGGTCGGTCGGGCTGGGCTGGCTCGCCGTGCCGCTGGTGCTGATCGTCGCCATCCCGATCGCGGATCACTACCTACCTCCCGACATCCACCTCGCTCATTTGCTCGTCGTGGCTGTGGCGTTCGCCGCCGCGATTGCCGGGCCGCGCCTGACGGCGCTGGTCAGCCTCCTCGCCGTGGCGGCGATCGTCATCGCGGGCGTTGATCGCCAGACCTTGACCACCGAGGACGTCCTGGTGGAGATCGGCGCCCTGGTTCTCCTGTCGGTCCTGCTGGTGCTGTTCGCCATCTTCCGAGTACGGCGCAACCTCGAGCTGGTGCGGGTTCGCCAGGTCTCCGACGCGACGCAGGGCGTGGTGTTGCGCCCGCTGCCCAAGCGGGCCGGGCCGGTGTCCATCGCCTCGGCGTACCAGGCCTTCGACGAGGACAGCAAGATCGGCGGCGACCTTTACGCCGTCACCCGCACGGGCGACTC
>Ga0335073_10015705_pt1 | contig 10586 bp, 11 predicted proteins | sample Lox_Sample_22_FD_207093 | JGI IMG/M metagenome (GOLD analysis project Ga0335073, IMG submission 207093) | Soil microbial communities from Loxahatchee National Wildlife Refuge, Florida, United States - Lox_Sample_2.2 | ecosystem: Environmental > Terrestrial > Soil > Wetlands | place: USA...
ACCGTGCAGGTGCTCGACGGCACCCACGGCCTCGACCTGTCCGCCACCACAATCCGCACGCACGGCACACCATCCCGGCTCGCCGTCGGCTCCGGCCTGCTCGGCCGGACCTTCGACGGTTCCGGCCAGCCCGCCGACGGTGGGCCGCCGGTCGTCCCCGAGGAATTCCGCGAGCTGGATGGCGCCCCGCTCAACCCGGTCGCCCGCAGCCACCCCTGCGAGTTCGTGGAGACCGGCATCTCCGCCATCGACGCGCTCATCACCCTGGTCCGCGGGCAGAAACTGCCCATCTTCTCCGGCTACGGCCTGCCCGCCGCCGAGCTCGCCGCCCGCATCGCGACCAGCTCCCGGGTGCGCGGCCAGGACGGGGACGACGACTTCGTGGTGGTCTTCGCCGCGCTCGGCGTGACCCGCCGCGAATCCGGCTTCTACCGGGACGCGTTCGCGGCTAGCGGCCGCCAGCACCGCATGGTGCTGTTCCTCAACCTGGCCGGGGACCCTGCCATCGAGCGGCTGCAGACCCCGCGGCTCGCGCTGACCGCAGCCGAGTACCTGGCCTGGCAAGCCGGCCTGCAGGTGCTTGTGGTCATGACCGACATGACCAACTACTGCGAGGCGTTGCGCGAGGTGTCAGCCGCGCGGCAGGAACTGCCCGGCCGCCGCGGCTATCCCAGCGACATGTACAGCGACCTCGCCGCGCTATTCGAGCGGGCCGGCCGGATCTACGGCCACGACGGCTCCATCACCCAGCTGGCCGTGCTCACGATGCCCGACGACGACATCAGCCACCCCATCCCCGACCTGGCCGGCTACATCACCGAGGGACAGATCGTGCTGTCCCGCGACCTGGACCGGCGCGGCATCTTCCCGCCCATAGACGTGCTGCCCTCACTGTCCCGGCTGGCTAGCGCCGGCATAGGGGCGGACCGCACTCGGGAAGACCACCGTGACCTGGCCGACCAGCTTTACGCCTGCTACGCGCGCGGGCGGCAGGTCCGCGACCTCGCCTCTGTGGTCGGCACCGCGGCGCTTGGCGAGGATGACCACCGCTACCTCAGCTTCGCGGACGATTTCGAGCACCGTTTCGTCCACCAGGCCACAGGCCGGCGCGACATCACCGGCACGCTCGAACTGGCCTGGGAGTTGCTTGCCGAGTTTCCCCGCCACGAGCTCAAGCGGATCCGGCAGCGCTTCCTGGACAGCCGCCGGTAAGGCGTACTCATTACCCGTCAGGCTGGAAGACGGGACCGGGAGTCAAGCTCGGCCGCGCGCACCTGCAGGTCGCTCAAGGCCGCAGCGGCAAAGGGCGGGAACGGTTCGTCTTTGCCCGACGTTATCCAGCGCTCGCAGGCGACGGCGAAAGCGAGCATCCCCACCTCCGCTCCCAGCCGCGCGGTCAGCTCGTCGGCGCCCCGTTCGCGCAGGGCCGCGGCGATCGACCTGGCGATCCGGGCGAGCTTGAGCAGATCCCGCTCCTGCAACTCGCTGTTCGCCGCGACCACCCGCACACGCCGGGCGGCCGCGGCCCGCCGCTGCGGGGTCATCACGACCTCGGCGGCCGCAAACGCCGTCTGGAGGCACTCGGTGAGCGTCGCATCCGGCGAGGCAGCCCGGATGGCGTCGGCGAACAGCCCGGCCAGCACGTCTTCACCGCCGAACAGGACCTCGCGCTTATCGGCGAAGTGCCGGAAGAACGTGGCTCGGTTCAGTCCCGCGCGATCCGCGATCTGCGCGACGGTCGTCTCCTCGTACCCGTTCTCCACGAACAGGTCCAGCGCGGCAGTCTCCAGGCGCTCACGCGCGTTCGGCGCCCATCTGCTCACGGTCTCATCCTAAGCGACGCGACCGGATCGCATCACTTGAGCAAGCAATGCAACTCAGTCGCATCATCGTGCTATAGTGATGCGACTGAATCGCATCAACGTCCGGCCGCGGCCCTGCGCCGCACATCTTCACCGGCAACACAACCAAGGAGACTTTCCATGCGCATCTTCGTCACCGGCGCTTCCGGCTGGATCGGCTCGGCCGTCGTCCCCGAACTAATCGGCGCCGGCCACCAGGTCCTCGGGCTGGCCCGCTCGGACGCCTCCGCCAAGGCAGTCGCCGACATGGGCGCCGAGGTCTTGCGCGGCGACCTGAACGAAACCGGCGTCCTGCGCGCCGGGACCCTCAACAGCGACGGCGTCATCCACCTGGCCTTCGAGCCCGGCCGGGCCCGTTTCGAGGCCGCCGCGCAGACCGATGCCAGGGCCATCGAGACGTTTGCCGCCAGCCTGGCCGGCGCCGGCAAGCCCCTGGTGATCTCCGGCGCAACCATTGTCACGCCCGGCCGGCCCGCGACCGAACGCGACGAACTCATCGCCGCCGGGCCCGTTGCGCCCCGCATCACCAACATGCGGGCCGCGCTCGCAGCCGCAGACAGAGGCGTCCGCTCCTGCCTGGTCATGCTGCCCCGCTCGGTGCACGGCCAGGGAGAGCGTCACGGCTTCGTCCCCCAGCTCATCGCCATGGCCCGGGCCAAGGGCGTCTGCGGCTACATCGGCGACGGCGCGAGCCGCTGGCCCGCCGTCCACGTGAAGGATGCCGCGAATCTTTACCGGCTCGCCATCGAGCACGCTCCCAGCGGCGCGGTGCTCAACGCCGTCGGCGACGAAGGCGTGCCCGTCCGCGACATCGCCGAGGCCATCGGCAGGCACCTGAACCTGCCCGCCCGGTCCCTGCCCGCCGGGGAATACGAGGGCATGCTGGTGCCTCTGCTCAGCACCGACATGCCCGCCTCGAGCACCATCACGCAGGAACTCCTGGGCTGGAAGCCCACCCACCCCGGCCTCATCGAGGACATCGAGCAGGGCCACTACTTCATCTGACGGTAATACAAGCAAGAGGCCGGATCCTCGTTCGGATCCCGCCTCTTGACCTTGGTGGCGGGACAGCGCTCCTCAGCGACGCCGTCTGCGTGCCCGGCGGGACGCGCCGGCCATCGAGGCGAACTGCAGCGGCTCGATGATCGGACGGCCCCGCCAGGGCGACAAGCCCGTGAGGTCCGCGCCGCCGGAGACGACCAGGAACGCGCCCACCGCCGCCGCCAGGTCAAGGATCCGGTTGTCCTCCCAGTCCGGGCCGTCCCCGACGGTCTGCGGCGGGTCGGTAATGCCGCCGCCGGACGCGTCGGCCATCTCGGCCAGCGCCCGCAGATAGTCATCGACCTCATCATCCGGGGTCTTCAGCACCGTGGCGAGCACCCGGCCGGTATGGGCCAGAATGTGCGGCGAGAGCCACAGCGCGAACTCCGCGGCATCATTGACCACGCCCAGGCAGTCCGCACTCGGGTTCCCTGAAGTCGGCGGGGGTGACGGCCAGCTCCGAAACGGGGACTCCCCAACGGCCACCGCCAGGACGAGCACGTTCACGTCGAACACGACCGGCACCGCCGCCGGCCCGGGGACGCTCACTGCTCCGGCGACCCACCCTTGTAGGCCCGGCGGATATCCGCCAGCAGCGACTCATAATCCTGACCCGACTCTGCAGCCCGCTCGGCGTTACGGGCCTGGAGCTCCCGCAGCCGCTCCGCCCTGGCCAGCGACTCCATCACCGGCAGCGTTGCCCGCAGGTACGCCGACCGGTTCCCGTGCCCGAAATGCTCAACCAGGCGAGCCAGCCGCTCCTGGTCCTCATCCGCCACCGCGAACCCGACCGTCGTTGTAGACATGCGCTCATTGTACCTAGGCTGCATCTCAGGATGCAATCTATAGTACAGACTCCCCGAGAGCTGCTCCTCGCAGGACGGAATTCCCCGCAGTCAGCCGCGATCTTGTAGCCGCGCCGAGCGGTGTCCCCCCAACCAGCAGCAGCAGCAGCCGGCCGGGTTCTGCCAAGCCCGGCGGCGGCTCTACGCTGGCATACCTGCTGCCGTGCCCGGCGCCTCGTAGCGCGCCCAGGCTGAGTCGTGGAGATCATAAGTGCCCACTGATTATGACGAGATCCGCGCGGAGAACATCTCGCGCTACGGCTGGGATACGGCCGTCCTCGAATTGCTCGGGCAGCTCTACAGCGACCGCGCTCACTTCATCTTCGAGCTGATCCAGAACGCCGAGGACGCCGGCGCGACGGAGCTGACCTTTGAGCTCTTCGCGGATCGACTGGAGGTACGCCACGACGGCCGCCCCTTTACCGCCGCCGACGTGCGCGGGATCTGCGGCGTCAGCCAGGGCACGAAGGCCGAAGACCTTACCCAGATCGGCAAGTTCGGCATCGGCTTCAAGTCGGTCTACGCGTACACCAACACACCCCGGGTCTACAGCTCCGACGAGCATTTCCGGATCGAGAAGTACGTCCGGCCTTACCTTGCGGAGCCGCTTGACGAGCCCGCAGCCGGGACGGTCTTCGTGTTTCCCTTCGACCGGGCAGAAGTTTCCGCGACGCTCGCCGTTCAGGAGATTTCCGCAGCGCTGAGCAACCTCGACGCCGAGATCTTGCTGTTCTTGCGCAGCATAGAACGGGTGCACGTCTGCGGCCATCAGACGCCGGATGCGGTTCTTGAGCGCACGTCAATGGCACCCGCCGGTTCGTGCCGCCATGTCACGCTGGCCAGGCGGCAAGATCGCCGTCGCAGCACTGAGGAGTGGCTGGTCTGGCACCGGCAACTCGATGCTCTTGGTGAGCCTGAGCTCCGGGTGGAGATCGCTTTCACCGCGCACAGCGAGATCGACGCGCGCCGGCTGGTCAGGCGCGAGAGCTCGCCGCTGGTCGTGTTCTTCCCCACGCAGAAGGAAACGTTCCTGGGCTTCTTGATCCAGGGCCCGTACCGGACGACACCCGCCCGGGACAACGTTCCCGAGCATGACCCGTGGAACCAGGCCCTCGTTCGCGAGACCGCAAGCCTGCTCGTCGACGTGCTGGCAGACCTCCGCGACGAAGGGCTGCTCACGGTCGATATCCTCCAGGCACTGCCCCTGGATGCCGCTCGGTTCCCGCCCGAGACGATGTTCCGGGCAATGTTCGACTCGGCTCGCACCGCCCTCGTCCGGGACAGGTTCATTCCCGTTGCGGATGGCTACCGCTGCGCCCGGGAGGTGAGGCTGGCCCGGGGAGCAGGCCTTCGCGAGCTGCTGACCCCGGATCTGCTCGGCGAACTCTACGCAGACCCGGGCCCGGTCGACTTCGTTCACGACTCGATCACAGAAAGCCGGACGCCCCTGCTCTGGCGGTACCTGCGGGAGGAGGCCAACGTTGATGAAGTGACGCCGGAGGCCGTCATTGCCAGGGTCGCGGGCAAATTCCTTTCGGCCCGGTCCGATCAGTGGATCGGTCGCCTTTACTGGTTCCTCTACCAGAACCAGGCGCTGTGGCGAGAGCCGAGTCACCCAGGCGATCAGCCCGGTCCGGCCCGGGCGAAGCCGATCATCCGGCTCGAAGATGGCAGTCATGTGGCGCCATTCGACGCGCGGGGCAGGCCAGCCGCTTACCTCCCGGGCCCGGTGGGGACAGAGTTCGCCACGGTCCGGCGGGCCGTCGCCGCCCTCCCCGGCGCCCGGCAGTTCCTGGAGGCGCTCGGATACGCCGAGCCGGACATCGTGGCCGAGGTTCTCGATCACGTGCTTCCCCGCTACCACGACGCCGACGTCGCGAAGCTGGACATGGGACAGCACGACGCTGATCTCGAACTGGTCGCCCGCGCGCTGGCTGAGGCGCCACACACCGGGACAGACCAGCTGCTTGAACAGCTGCGGCAAACCACGTTCCTGGTCGGAGAGAACGCCGCGACGGGCGAGAGCCGCCTGATGCGGCCGGGCGAGCTGTACCAGCGGGACAAGGCCCTGGAGATCTACTTCGACGGAAACCCTGACGCCTGGTTCACGGCCGATGTCTACGGCCCTTGGCTGCCTCAGCTGCGCGCGATGGGCGTCCGGGAAATAGTCCAGCTGAACGCGCGCGACGCGGATGAGCTCGGTTACGTGGTCATCGCCGACGAATTCGCCCGGCACGAGCGCGGGGTCGCCGGATTCGATCCGTCCGCGAACCTCGATGGCGTGGAGTATGCGCTGAGCCACCCGAATTCTGCTCGCTCAGAATACGTCTGGAATGCTCTGCTCGTGCCCAACCGGCACCTGATCGCGGGCGTTGTCGAGAAGTCTCCTCGCCAGGAATTCGCTGACGCTCGCCGCGATGCCGCCCTGTCACCCATCGGCGAGGCGGCGATCGCGGCGGCCTGGCTCCCAGCCGCGGACGGAACGTTCCGACGCCCGGCAGACCTGGACATCGCAGATCTTCCGCAGTCCTACCAGAGGGACGACATGCTGGCGCAGGCACTTCACATGGGCCGGCCCGTGATCGAGGAGGCGAGCCGCCAGCTCGGGTTCCCCCCCGATTTCCTGCGCAGGCTGAGCATGCATCCCGACCTCGTGACGATGATCGAGCAGGAACTCACGGCCCGGGCCTCCGCCGCCAGGCAGCGGCCGGAGTAGTCGCGGGCCGGCTGACTCAACCGACCTGACTGGTCAGCCGTGGAAGGACTCGGGGCCAAAGCGGCCCCACGCCACGAAGACGGCCAGGCCGAGGTAGACCAGGTCGACCGCGATCGTTACCCGCTCGCCACGGCGCAGGCGCGTGATCACCGCGCCAGCAAACAGCAACGCCGTACCGGTAGCGGCCAGCGGCACCAGAACCGGCGCGATGCCGAGCACGGCGGGCAGGATGAGGCCCACCGCGCCGAGGATCTCCAGGGTTGAGATGGCCTTGAGGGCGCCGGTGCTGAAGTCTTCGACCCATCCACCACCCGGAAAGGTGGCCAGCTTCTCCTTGGGCATGACCAGCTTGTTTGTGGCGGCGACCAGGAGGACTGCGGCCAGCACCCCGGCAGCGATCCACAGGGCGAGGTTCATCATCTGCTCCTTGACCGAGGATTGCCTTCGCTTCCCGAGACGAGGCAGCAACCCCGGCAGTGACATCTCAGGCATGCGGCACTCGCCTGCGATCAACCCTCCGGAGCGTCAGTCAGGACCGGGCTGCGGCCCTTGGTGTGGTCGGTCAGCGGCGGCGCTACCGCGCTGCGGCCCAGGGTGTGGTCGGTCAACGGCGGCGGCACCGGGCGGCAGCCTATGGTGTGGTCACTCAGCGGCGGCGCTACCCCGCTACGGCCCACGGTGTGGTCAGTCAACGGCGGCGCCACCGGGCTGGCGCCCACGGCGTGGTCAGTCAACGGCGGCGCCACCGGGCTGGCGCCCACGGCGTGGTCGGTCAACGGCGGCGGCACCGGGTTGCGGCCCTTGGTGTGGTCACTCAGCGGCGGCGCTACCGGGCTGCGGCCCTTGGTGTGGTCAGTCAGCGGCGGCGGCACCGAGCTGCGGCCTTTGGCGAAGGCATAGTCGTTTGCTCGGCGTGTTGTCTCGCGGTTGTGCCCTGTGCTGCTTTCGCCAGATTCGCGCATCTGACCCGCCAGTTCTGTCGCAGACGCTCTCGATCCGCCATGATCGCTATGCGCCTCCCTACAACGGTAACCCGGACCGGGCCTATCCGACTCCCTGAGTTTCCGTAGTCGGGTACACGTCAATCCACCGCAGCCGTCACGGCTTCTGTTTGCGGCTGCCGCCGTGCCAGTCTTCCTCGGCCCCGGCCGTGCCGGGCGGCACGCCAAAGCTGCGCAGCTGCGGCCGTTCGCGCAGGCTTCGCTTGAGCTCCGCAAACCCCGGGAACGCAGCCAGCCCGGTCACATAGTCCCAGAGCCGCACGGCGTCCTTGGGACCTGGGAGCCTGCTGATCACCGGGCCGAAGAACGCTATCCCGTCCGGGGGGCTGAAGTGGATGATCGGCGTGCCGACGTCCCTGCCGGTCAGCGACAGTGCCTCGTCACCCTCGGCTCGTATCTCCTCGTCCCACCGCGCGTCGTCGAGCGCATCTGCCAAGTCGGCGGGCAGGCTGGCCTTGGCCAGCAGTGGCTCGACGAAGGCGCGGCTGCCCCTGGTGGCGGGCGTCAGTTCGGCGGCACCGGGAGCGTCGAAGATCTCGCCGCTGACGGTCTCGTAGAACGAGCCGACGGCAGCCCGTCCGTGCTCGGCCCGCGCTCGCGCCGCGACCCGCAGCAGCCGCAGCCCCGAGGTGTGCCCTTCCTCGTAGCCGGCCGGGAAGTGGCTGTCGTAGTCGACCTCGCTGTTGATCATCCGCAATGAGATGAACCGCCAGTCGACGGTGTAGTGGCGCTGCGCGGCCACCATGCGCAGCCACTTGCTCGTCATCCAGGCGAACGGACAGACCGGGTCGAAGTAGAAGCGAATGTCCGCATCTGTCATGCTGCCGTCTCCTTTCCCGTCAAGCCGTCGCGACCGCAGAGTGCTCGCGCAGGTAGCGAACCAGGCCCACGACGTCCTCAGGGACGAGCCGCCCAATGGCGCCGCTGGAGTACACGCTGACCACGACGTTCCCCTTGGGGCCGAGCACGAATCCGGTGGACTGCAGGTACACCGGGTCGGGGTTGACGAAGGCGCTGGTGAGCGCGGCGACAGCTTCCGCGTCGGCGCCGTAGCCGACGGGAAAGGTCAGCTTGTGCTTTTCGACCAGCGCGGCGGTGGTCTCCTTATCGTCGACCGAGAGCGCCGCGACCCGTATGCCCGCGTCCGCCAGCGCCTGGCCGGCCCGTTCGAAAGCGCGCAGCTGGGCGTTGCAGTATGGGCACCAGGAACCCCGGTAGAACAGCACGACGGCGAAGTCGCCGGCGAACGCGTCCGGGATGGTGAGCGCCTGCCCGTCGGTGGTGGTGATCGTCAGCCGCGGGAACGGGTCGCCGGGGTTCAGCAGTGGCATCGCGGTTGTCCTTCACGGTTGGTTGCCTGGGACGGTGCCGGACCGGACCGCCTGATAAGTCAGCGTCATCGCCGCCGGGGGTCTTACCGGTAAATCTCAAGCGGGCCTGCCCTGGTAAGACGCCGCCGCCGCGCGCCGCTGACCGGATAGCAGGATGCCGCACGGCGTCCCGCTCGCAGCATTACCCGTTGAGGAGGCAGCAGTGGCAACTGGCTTCGCTACGCCGAGGGCACCCTGATCACCCCGGAGCGCTCCGCCGCGGCGCTGCTCACCCACCTGGCTGACGACGACACCGGGGCCACCTGGGACGTGAGCACCGCCCCCACCGGCGCCTGATGTCGGCGGTTGCCCGCCGCGCTAGCCATGGGTGACCGCCAGAAGGAGTCCGGCGAAATCCGCGCCACACGGGCCGCAGGCCAGCAGGTGAGCGGCAACCCCTGGGTAGCGGCCGGCCGCGTCCTCGCCGGCGGCCACGAGGTCGACGTAGATGTGCAAGATGGCCATCGCCTCATCGCAGCCGACATCGCGCGGATCGGTCCGCAGGAACTTCTCCAGCGCCCCAAAATCACTCATCGCTGCTCCCCGCCTGACTCGTCAGGTACTGGTTGGCGATCAGCGCCCGGCGGATCTTACGCCGCGCATCGAAGATCACCTTGTAAATAGCGTTACGCCGCAGGCCCAGGTCGGCGGCAAGCGCGTCGAGCGGTATCCCGTCGACCACGATCGCCACGAAAACCCGACGCTGGTGCTCGGTCAGCTCGTCTTCGACGACCCGGCGCACCTCCGCGAGCATGGCCGCCGACTCCGCATGGCGCACCGGATCAATCCCGAACCGGTCGGGAAGCCGCTCCCACTGCCCGGCGTCCAGCACGACTGGAGGGTTGCGCCAGTAGTGCCTGCCGAGCTTGGCCGACACCTCCAGGATGACGAACCGGTAGGCCCATGTGATGAATCTGCTCTCGCCGCGGAAGTCACCGAGCTTGGCCAAGATGGCGAGCATGGCGTCGGCGGCGGCCTGGTGCGCGATGTCATCGAGTTCTTGGCCGGTCACCGGGGTGCTGGCCGACCGGCGCCGGATCTCAGCCACTGCGATGCGTACCAGCCTGGCGTGCAGCTCACGCTCGGCCGCCTGACGTTCTCCGCCCCGAGAGGCCAGGCGACTCAGCCAGACCGACGACTCCTCGTCCAAGTCCACGGCCGACACCCTGGTAGGTTCCACGTCGACAGGCTAATCATCCCGTCAGGTCTGGGTGACACCGCGCGCCGCCCGCAAGGCTCGCCGGCGGACCGTGTCCGGGTCATAGCGGGGCCGGGATAGCCCGTGGCTCACTAGCAGGTCTGACGATATCCGCGGCCGCGAAGATCCCTATAGTGAGGCCGCTGCCCGATGAGGCCGGGGATTGGTGACCGGCCGGTCGAGGAGCCACGAGGCCAGCGAAGGACACGCGATGTCGCATCACATTTCCGGGCCGCGGGCCAAGGCCGAGTCGGCTGCCGATATCACCGACCTATTCGTGTTCCCCAGCCCGGAGCAGCCAGGCCGGCTCGTGCTGGTGCTGAACACATTGCCGTTCGCGCCACCGTCGGCGCTGTTCTCGGACGGGCTCATCTACCGTTTCCGGCTGCGGCCGCTCACCGGAAACTCTCCGGAGAATCCGGTGCCGTTCGCGGCAGATGGCCAGGAGATGGTGATTGACTGCGTGTTCTCTGCCCCCGGGGACGGGCACCGGGCGAACCGCCCCGAGCAGGAAGTCAGCTGCCACCTGCCGGACGGCCAGACGATCTCGGTG
>Ga0335073_10015706_pt1 | contig 10586 bp, 9 predicted proteins | sample Lox_Sample_22_FD_207093 | JGI IMG/M metagenome (GOLD analysis project Ga0335073, IMG submission 207093) | Soil microbial communities from Loxahatchee National Wildlife Refuge, Florida, United States - Lox_Sample_2.2 | ecosystem: Environmental > Terrestrial > Soil > Wetlands | place: USA: Florida...
GGCGTTCTAGCTAGGCCGCGGGTACCGCGGCGCGCTGCTCCCAGAGCAGGAAGCGCATCTTCTGCGCTTCCGCGAAGCCCTTGAGCTTGACCTCGCGGACGTCGGTGAAATTGAACCGTTTGGTGCCGGAGACCTGTTCGACGATCGCGTTGGCGACGCAGATCTCGGCCTCTCCCGCGCACGCGCACAATCGTGCCGCGAGCTGCACCACCGTGCCGAAATAGTCGTCCTGGTCGCGGATCGGCTGACCGACCGCGAGCCCCATCCGCACCTTGAGGTAGGACGACGCCGTCACGCGATTGTGCTCGGCGATCTGGCGCTGGATCTCGCCCGCCGCAGCGACGCCGTCGGCGACCCGCGGGAACACCGCCATGATGCCGTCGCCGGTGTGCTTCACCTGATGGCCGCGATGGGTCTTGAGCACCGAACCGACGATCAGATTGTGGGTCTGCACCAGCTTCATCATGCCCTGGTCGCCGAGCGCCTGCGTGGTCTCGACCGACGACACCATGTCGGTGAACATGATCGCGATGTTGTCGCCCTGGGGCTCGGCGGCGGCGTCGCTCGTGTTCCACGCTTTGAGGGCTTGCCCGAGCGCCGCCGCGGCGCTCGGGCCGTGGCCCGACAGGAAACGGTCCATCGCCTTGGCGCCGACCTGGATCATGCCCTTGTACTTGGCGTCCTTGGCGTACTCGTCCTCCTTGGCGATGAAACTGCGGGCACGCTGGGCATCGGTGCCGAGCAGCTCGAGCGCCGATTGCAGCACCGGCCCGAGCGACGCCGGATCGCTCCGACTCGCAGCCAGGCAGGCGCGGCCCGCGCCGAGCAGGAACAGGTGGCAACCGAACCGGTTGTGCGGCGCCATCTTGCCGTCGGACAGGAAGGGCTGGGTGTTGGCGTGCATCATGCCGTCGCGGAAGAAGCGCAGCAGCGTCTCGCGATCGGCCGTGCCGGCCGCCGGGAACTCCTCGACGACGGGAGGCTCGGGCGGCTTCTCGACCGGCTTCTCGGCGGGCTTGGCCTTCTCCTGGAGATCGGCCAGCGCCTCCTTGTCGACCACCGGCTCGGCCGGTGCCGCAGCCCCCGCGGGTAGCTCCGGTACCGTCTCGTCCGCCGGCGCGCCGATCGGGATCTCGCGATCAGCCCAGTTCTCGGGTACCGCGACCGCGGTCTCCGCGCCCGACACGGGCGCCGTCTCGGACGTCGCGACCGCTCGCGCCGGTCGCGATCGCGACTCGGCGCGGCTGAAGAGATAGAGCGACAGGAAGAACGACGCGACGAACAGCGCCACGATCCCGCCGTACACGATGCGCTCTTGAACGTGATCGAACAGGCGCGCCCCGGAGGGCGTCGACAGCACGGCGAACACGATGCCGCTCAGGAGCAGGCCGACCGCCGTCGCGATCAGCAAGCGCTTGACCACGGCGAACGTGTGGCTCAGCACGGCGGGCTCGGCGCGCTTGATCGCGCCCAGCCGTGTGGCGTCCTCGACCGCCGACTGAGGACGCGGCGCCGGCTTGGCGGGCGCCGCCGCGACGCGCGGCGCGGGCGGCGGCGGCGTACGCCGCGGCGGCGGCGCCGACTTCGCGCTGAACGTCGGTATGTCGGCCTTGGGCTTGGCGTTGCGAAAGACGGTGCGCTGCTTGAAGACCTGCTCGGTCTGGTCGTAGACCTCGCGGATCACGCGCACGGCTTCGATGCCGGCCGACGCGAACTGCCGGTTCGCCTCGGCGATCGCGTCATCCTTCTCCGCAGAGCGGAAGCGCTCGACGCACGACCACCGGCCGCCCTCGCAAACGTGAAGCTCGTAGACGTCTTCGTCGGCCATCGACAACCGAGCGTCGTTGCTACCGATTCGCGATCCCGAAAATACTGAAACTTTCTTTCAGAATCACGCGGTTATTTAACAATCTTAGCGTGATGACCGCAAGCCCCTGGCGGCTCGACCAGGGGATTCCGCCGGCCCTGGCCGGAGGCGGTCGCCGGCCAAGCATGAGGAGCACCGCCCATGGAGAGCCATGGACGGTGCATAATCCCCAGATTTACCAGATACTTAAGCGGCGTTCTTGTCGATCTGAACGGGCGTCGGACGGCCGTCGATCTTGATCTGCCGCGGCTTCATGGCCTCGGGCACCTCGCGAACCAGATCGATCGACAGGAGCCCGTTGTCGAGACCCGCCGAGGCGACCTTGATGTGGTCGGCCAAGTCGAACCGGCGCTCGAAGGCGCGGGCCGCGATGCCGCGATGCAGGTACTGCGTCGGCGTGCCGTCGCGCTCGGTCTTGCCGGTGACGGTCAGCGAATTCGCTTGGGCCACCACCGAGAGCTCCTCGGGCTTGAACCCGGCCACCGCCATGGTCACGCGGTAGGAGTCCGGACCGGTCTTCTCGATGTTGTAGGGGGGGTATCCCGCGTCCTCGAGGCGGCCGGCATCGTCGAGCAAGTTGGCCAGACGATCGAAACCGACGGACGAGCGGAACAGGGGAGCAAAGTCGAAGCTACGCATGCCATATCCTCCTTGCGAGCAACATGGGATGACGGAAGCGTCCGCGGGACTCGCCCTCGGATACCTGGGACCACCCTCGGGCGCATCCCGCCGTCCAGCCCCGGATGGGCGCTGGACAAACCTGATGTATGACGCCGTTCGGCCGGTTCAAGGGGGACGCCGAGCCTGACCGGCGGTCCCTTTGGGGGCTTGCGCCAACCCGGCCGCTGGGCATTTCTATGGGCATGCCGTCCTTCGACATCGTCTCCAAGACCGACCTCGCCGAGGTCGACAATGCGCTCGCCGGCATCGGCCGCGAGATCGCCACCCGGTTCGATTTCAAGGGCAGCCAGTGCTCGATCGCGCGCACCGACGCGCTGATCACCGTGCTGGCCGACGACGCCCTCAAGCTCCGTCAGATGCAGGAGCTCATCAAGGTGCACTTCACGCGCCGCAAGGTGGATCCCGGCGCCCTCGACCACAAGGAGCCCGAGAAGGCGGCCGGCAACACGCTGCGCCAGGTGATCACGATCAAGCAGGGCGTCGATGCCGAGCTCGCGCGCCGCCTGGTCAAGGAGATCAAGGGCAGCAAGCTCAAGGTGCAGGCCGCGATCCAGGGCGACGAGCTCCGGGTGACCGGCAAGAAGCGCGACGACCTGCAGGCCGCCATCGCGGCCATCCGCGCGCTCAAGATCGAGCAACCGCTGCAGTTCGTGAACTTCCGCGACTGAGGGCCGCGCGCGTGCTCAAGGGTCTCGACCCGCTGCTCGGTCCCGACCTGTTGCACGCGCTGGCCAGCATGGGGCACGGCGACGAGCTGGTGATCGCCGACGCCAACTTCCCGTCCGCCGCGCTGGCCCGCCGTCTGATCGACCTGCGCGGCGTCGACGCGCCCGCGGCGGCGCGCGCAATCCTTTCGGTCTTGCCGCTCGACAGCTTCGTCGCCGAGCCCGCACTCGTGATGACGGTGGTCGACGACCCGCAGGACGTGCCGCCGGTGGTCGGCGCATTCGAGTGCCTGGTCGCGGCGGCGGCCGGGCGGCCGGTCGCGCTCGGACGCCTCGAGCGCGAGGCGTTCTACGCGCGCGCCCGCGGTGCGTTCGCCATCGTGCGCACGGGCGAGCGTCGGCTCTACGGCAACCTCATCCTGGTGAAAGGGATCGTGGCGCCGTGACGGCCTCCGGCCCGCGCGGCGATCCCGCGGTCGGGATCGATGCCCACCAGCACTACTGGCGGCTCGCGCGCGGCGACTACGGTTGGTTGACCCCTGCGCTGGCCGCGCTCCATCGCGATTTCGGTCCTGCCGATCTGGCGCCCCACTTGGCTGAGGCCGGGATCGCCGGCACTGTGCTGGTGCAGGCCGCGCCGACCGCGGCCGAGACCGACTATCTCCTGGTGCAGGCGGCGCGTGCGCCGAGCGTGCACGGCGTCGTCGGCTGGGTCGACCTCGCGGCGCCAGATGCGGCCGCGCGGCTGCGCGCGTTGCGCCCCGCCGGGCGATTGGTCGGCATCCGGCCAATGCTCCAGGACATTGCGGATGCCGGCTGGGTTCTGCAGCCGACGGTCGTCGCGGGCATCGCGGCGGCCGGCGCGCTCGGCCTCGTGTTCGACGCCCTGATTCAGCCGCGTCACCTGGAGACGGTCGCCGTGCTGGCGGCCACGCTGCCCGAGCTCAGCATCGTGATCGATCACGCGGCCAAGCCGGCGATCGCCCGCTGGCGCGTCGGCGATGACGATTTCGCCGCCTGGCGGGACGGGCTCGCGCGCCTGGCCTGCGCGCCGCGTGTGACCTGCAAGCTGTCCGGTCTGGCGACCGAGGCCGCCGCCGATTGGCGTGCCGACGACCTGGCGCCCTACGTCGAGGTGCTGCTGGCCCTCTTTGGACCCGAGCGCCTGATGTTCGGCAGCGATTGGCCAGTCGTCAACCTGGCGGGCGGTTTCGCACGCTGGCACGCCGCGGCGCGAACGCTCACCGGCGCGCTGCCCGAGGCGGCGCGCGCGGCGATCTTCGGCGGCACGGCGCGGCGGGTCTACGGCCTGGCGCCGGCGTGAGCGCCGCGATCAGCGGGTGCGTGCGCGCATCGCCAACCGCGTCGGCGGCGGCACCGCCGCGATCTCCTGGACCAGCTTGTGCTGGATCGCGTCCGAGAACGTGCGATAGCTCTCCGCGACCAGCACGAATGCGCCCGCGCCGCCGATCACCGACGCCGCGTAGTACTCCTTGAGGTTGGGCTCGTCGTTGAGGATCGCGAGGCCGTTGATCACCACGCCCGCGGCGACCAGCCGATCGCGCACCTCTTCGGGCGGCACGCCGTTGTTGTTGCTGCCGTCGCCCGAGACGTCGATCACGCGGCGGTCGCTCGTGAAGCCGCTGGTCGCGAAGAGGTTGCCGGAATAATTGAGCGCCTCGCTGACCGAAGTCGAGCCACCGGGGATGAAGCGCGGCGTCGACGCGAGCTGATCGGCGAACAGCGCCATCGATTCCTCGTCGCTGATCATGGTCCAGGCGATCGACTGGTGCTGTTGATCGATGCCCGACCATTCGATCAAGGTCACGGCGATCGCGCCGATCGCACCCCGCTTGATCGCACTGAGGATCTCGGGGTTGCGGAAGGCCGCGCTCAAGCCCCGCATCTGCAGGCGGAACTCGTCGGCATCGATCGATCCCGATGAGTCGACGGCGAGCACCAGCTGGAGGTCGACGGGAGTCGGCTGGTCGGCTCGACCGTCCGCTCGGGTCACGATGCATGCGAGCGCCAGGAGCACAACAGCAGTGGCAAGCCGACACGTCCTAACCATGAGCTTAGACCCCACGATTGTCCGACCGACACCGCCCCCGTCAGGAACGTTTCATCCGCGCCGATGCTTCTTGTTATGAAAAGAAATTCGCCCGTCGCTGGCTCCTCGTCGTCCGCGCACGAATCATGCCACCGGCATAGCGCGCCACCCTTGGCCTCCGATCGACGCGCGCCAGGCGCATCGGCCTCAAGCGCTCGCGCGGACCGCCTCGACCGCCGACGCGCCGCCGGCGATCGGCAGGAGAATCGTGAAAGCCGTGCCCCGACCGATCTCGGTGTCCACCGTGATCGCGCCGTGGTGCGCCGTGACGATGCCGTGCACCACCGACAGGCCGAGCCCGGTGCCGACGCCGACCTCCTTGGTCGTGAAGAACGGATCGAAGATCCGCTCGACGATGCCCGGCGGAATGCCGCTGCCGTCGTCTGCGACGACGAGGCGGCAATGGCGTCCGGGCTGCAGCCCTTCGACGATTTCGCCGGCATCGAGCGAGACTTCGTCCAGCCGCACCGTCACGGTGCCCTTGCCCGACGGCATGGCCTGGGCGGCGTTGCTGCACAGGTTCATCACCACCTGCTGGACCTGGGTCGGATCGACGTGCACGCGGCTGACCTCGCCCAGCTCGTCGACCAGATTGACGGTCGACGGCAAGGTCGCGCGCAGCAGGTGCAGGGTCTCGCGGCAGATCGCCGCCAAGTCGACCTCGACCGCCTCGCCGGTCGAGCCGCGGCTGAACGCCAGGATCTGGCCGACCAGCGCCTTGGCGCGCTTCTGCGCCGCCAGCACGCGCCCGAGGTCGAGCCGCTCGCGGCTCTCGGGCGGCAACCGGTTCATGGTCAGCTGGGTCAGCATCATCATGGGCAGCAGCACGTTGTTGAAATCGTGCGCGATGCCGCCCGCCAGGGTGCCGACCGCCTCCATCTTGAGCGCCTGACGCAAGGTCTCCTCGAGACGTTCGCGCTCGGTCTCGGCGCGCCGTTCGTCGGTGACGTCGCGGCAGATCATGACGAAATGGGTGATGCGGCCGTTGTCGTCCTTGAGCGGCGCGACCTGAGCCGCCATCGGGTACTCGCGTCCATTCTTCGCCCTGCTCGCGAGCTCGAAGCGGCGGTCCTCGCCGGTGCGCCGACAGGTGTCGATCTCGTCGAGCAGGGTCGACGACGCACCGTCGCCGCCGATGATCGCCGGCGGCGCGCCGATCAGCTCGTTCTCCTCGTAACCGGTCAGGCGCAGCAGCGCCGGATTGGCGTACACGATCTCGGGCGTCGGCCGATCGGTCGGCGCGCTCGCGATCAGCACGCCGTCGAGCGACTGATCGACCGCCGATGTGACCAGCCGAAGCATCTCCTCGACGCGCCGGCGGCGCGTGACGTCGCGGCTGTTGACCACGATGCCTTGGACCGCCCGGTTGCCCAGGAGGTTGACGCCGATCGACTCGACGAAGACGTGGTGGCCCTCGGCGTGACGAAGCCGGTGCTCCGCTGCGGCGACGCGGTTGGGTTGCGCCGCAAGATACTTGAACACCTCGCCGAAGCGCGCCTGCTCGTCCGGATGCACGAACTCGAGCAGCGACCGGCCGACCAGCCGGTCCGGCTGATGGCCGAGGATGCGCTCGGCCGCCGGGCTCAGATAGATGACGCGGCTGGCGCCGTCGACGATCGCGATCATGTCGGTGGAGTGCTGCACCACCGAGCGGAACCATTCCTCCTGCTCCTGGAGCTCGCTCTCGCGGCGCGCCACCTCGTCGAGCATCTGGTCGAACGTGCGGGCGAGCGCGCCGAGCTCGCCCGCACGATAGGGCGCACCCACGCGCGCGGCATAATCGCCCGCCATGACGTCGCGCGCCGCCGCCACGATGCGCCGGGTCTCGCGCAGCACCAGGCGCCGGCTGGCGTACCAGGCGAATGCCGCGACCGCGACGATCGCGAGCAGGATCTCGCCCAGCAGGGGCGAGACGCCGAGCACCACCACGACGACGATCACGGCGAGCAGGCCCGCGAGGCTGCCCGGCGTGCGCCAGCCCTTGCGCAGGCTCAGCACGGTGAAACGCCGCTCCATGATCGACAATCTAATGCGTTCCGGCGGCGCCCGGCACCCCCGCGAAGATGGCGCGAGACGGCGTGAGATGGTTCGCGAGCGGGCCGCGCGGGCGCAACGCGCGAGCCGCCCCAAGGTTGCAAGCGCAAGCGCCACGTTTCCTGGGTTGCCGTACCCTAGATCTTGTATGCTGCGTGTCGCGGCACCCCACACCCCGAGGGACAATGGAACCAGCCCGCCTGTTCGATTCGCCGCCGCCGTCGTCGCCGCGCGCGATGCTCAAGCAGGTCTTCGGCTACGACGCGTTTCGCGGTCATCAGGCGGCGGTGATCGATCACGTGGTCGCCGGCGGCGACGCGCTCGTCCTGATGCCGACGGGCAGCGGCAAATCGATCTGCTATCAGGTTCCGGCGCTGTGCCGGCCGGGCACCGGCATCGTCGTCTCGCCGCTGATCGCGCTGATGCAGAACCAGGTGTCGGCGCTGCGCCAGCTCGGCGTGCGCGCCGCCGCGCTGCACTCCAACCTGCACTGGACCGACATCGAGGAGACCCGCGGGCAGCTGCTCGCGGGCGCGCTCGACCTGCTCTATGTCGCGCCCGAGCGGCTGACCATGCCGGACTTCCTCGACCTCCTGACGCGCTGCCGTCTCGCGCTGTTCGCGATCGATGAGGCCCATTGCGTCTCGCAATGGGGTCACGATTTCCGGCCCGACTATCGCCAGCTCGCGGTGCTGCACGAGCGCTTCCCCGACGTCCCGCGGATCGCCCTGACCGCGACCGCGGATGCGCCGACGCGGCGCGACATCCAGCGTCAGCTCGGCCTCGACGACGCCCGCGTGTTCGTCGCCGGGTTCGACCGGCCGAACATCACCTACCGCGTCGTGCTCAAGGCCGAGCCGCGCGCCCAGCTCGCCGCGTTGATCGCCGCCCATGCGGGCGACGCCGGCATCGTCTACTGCATGACGCGCCGCAAGGTCGAAGAGACCGCCGCGTGGCTGGCCGCCCGCGGCGTCGCCGCCCTGCCCTACCATGCCGGCCTCGACCCCGGCACGCGAGCCGCCAACCAAGCGCGCTTCCTCGGCGAGGAAGGCCTCGTGATGGTCGCGACCATCGCGTTCGGCATGGGCATCGACAAGTCCAACGTGCGCTTCGTCGCGCATCTCGACCTGCCCAAGAGCCTGGAGGCTTACTACCAGGAGACCGGCCGCGCGGGGCGCGACGGGCTGCCGGCGACCGCCTGGATGACCTACGGCCTCGCGGACGTCGTGCTGCTGCGCCAGCTGCTCGAAGCCTCGTCGGCCGACGACGAGCGCAAGCAGGTCGAACGCGCCAAGCTGTCGGCGATGCTGGGCTATTGCGAAACCGCGCGCTGCCGGCGCCAGGTGCTGCTGCACTATTTCGGCGAGACCCTGGCCGCGCCCTGCGGCAATTGCGACACCTGCCTGGAGCCGGTCGCCACCTGGGACGCCACGACCGCGGCACGGATGGCTCTGTCGGCGGTCTATCGCACCGGTCAGCGCTTCGGCACCGAGCATCTGATCGACGTGTTGCGCGGCACCGCGACCGAGAAGGTCGCGCGCCACGGCCATGACCAGATCAAGACCTACGGGGTCGGCGTCGACGTCGCCAAACGCGACTGGCAGTCGGTGTTCCGCCAGCTGATCGCGCACGGCTATCTCGGAGTCGACAGCGACGGCCACGGCGGCCTGTTCCTGGCCGACGCCGCGCGCGACGTGCTCGCCGGAACGCGCCCGATCGAGCTGAGACGCGACGCCGGCCCGGCACGTCCGGCCGCGCGGCGGTCGACAGCGGCGCCGGACGAGCCGGCGCCGCTCGGCGACGGCGATCAGGCGGTGTTCCGAGCCCTCAAGGATCTGCGGCTCAGCCTCGCGCGCGCGCAAGGCATGCCGCCCTACGTGATCTTCCACGACTCGACCTTGCGCGCCATGGTCGAGCGGCGTCCGCGCGATCTCGCGGCACTCGCCGAGATTCCCGGCGTCGGACGCTCCAAGCTCGAGCGGTACGGCGAACAGTTCCTGGCCGCCATGCGCGACGCCGGCCGATAGTGGCGGCGGCAGGCGATCCCGAGCCTAGGCGGGCGCGGCTCCGACGACCGGATCGTCCTCGACGCACACCCGATTGCGCCCGCTCTCTTTCGCCTTGTAGAGCGCCTGGTCGGCACGCCCGATGATCTGCTCGACCGCGGACCGTTTGACGTAGGTGCTGAGGCCGATGCTGATCGTGAAGGACAGCGCGCCCTGCTCGGTCGGCAGCGCGATCTCGGTGACCGCCTCGCGCAGCCGCTCGGCGACCTTGAGCGCGCCGACGCGGTCGGTGTGGGTCAGCGTGACGATGAATTCCTCGCCGCCGTAGCGCGCGACGATGTCGGTCGGCCGCGTGGTGTTCTTGCAGGCCTCGGCCATCGCCTGAATCGCGTGGTCGCCGACCTGGTGACCGTAAGTGTCGTTGACGCGCTTGAAGTGGTCGATGTCGATCATCAACAGCGAGTAGGTCGTGTTGTAGCGGTCGGCGCGACGCTGCTCGCGCGCCATCAGCTCCATGAAATGCCGGCGGTTGAACGTGCCGGTGAGCGGGTCGGTGGTCGCCAGCCGGCGCAGCACCTCGGACGAACGATTGATGCGGTAGATCAGGAAGCAGGTCGAGTAGAGCACCAGCGTGACGACGCCACGATTGATGGCAAAGTTGAGGAAGTCGACCTCGTCGAGCTCCGACACGCCGGACAAGGCGCTGAGCGCCGTGCAGACGGCGCAGAAGATGATGAAAACGGATGGGCTCTGGACGCCATAGAACAAGCCGGCGACGGGGATGTAGAGCGCGGCGGCGAGGAAGGTCGCCGATGTCAAGGAATCGACATAGTAAATCGCCGCGCAGAGGATCACCGCTGCGATCAGCTTCTCGCGAACGCCGAACCTCGCCCAGAACCCGTCAGACAGCATTGGAAGGTTTACAAATTTGCCCGAGCCTCGCCAAAAATATATCGGACCCTTTAAGAATTGCCTACGAGGTTAGGGGACGGACGGCACAGCCCGACCGCGCCGGCGCGAGGCCTGCCCCTCAGCGCAACGCGTTGTGGATGAGAAAGTCCGCGAAATCGGCCGGCTTGAGCTTGATGACCTTGAGCTCGTCCACGCGGGCCATCGCGCGCGCGATCATGATGTGGTTCTCGATCTGCTCCGGGGTCAGCCGGAAGATGCCTCGGGTCCCCTTGATCTTGGGGTAGTAGGCCGGGTCGATCATCTTGTTCTTG
>Ga0335073_10015707_pt1 | contig 10586 bp, 11 predicted proteins | sample Lox_Sample_22_FD_207093 | JGI IMG/M metagenome (GOLD analysis project Ga0335073, IMG submission 207093) | Soil microbial communities from Loxahatchee National Wildlife Refuge, Florida, United States - Lox_Sample_2.2 | ecosystem: Environmental > Terrestrial > Soil > Wetlands | place: USA...
TGGCACGACGGGGTGTGACTCGTCGTAGTTCGCCGCCGGCGCGGGGTCGGTCACCACGACGTCGCGCGCATGCCGAACCGCGACCCGCGCCAGTACCGCGCCGCCGAGCAGCACGATCAGCGCACCCAGGCCGGTGAAGTAGGTGACTTCGAGCAGGGCCCGCTTCAGGTCCGTCGATGCCACGGGCTGACCGACGTCACCAGTGCCCAATGTCGACGCGAATGTTCGCCCGACCACGAACCAGGCGCCGCCGAAAACCGCGAGCCATCCGCCGAGCATGGCGCTGGCGCGATTTGCCGAGAGGAGCAAGAGCACGCCACCCAATGCGGTAGCGACCCCGGGCAGCACCTCCAGCCAGCCTTTTCCGACCGTCCACGTCCATGCGGGGTCGGCCGTGTACGCCCAGTTGAAAATGGGGCCGACGAATGTGATCACTGCGCCCCAAACACCCAACAGGATCAGGAGCAGCCCGGTCGCCGCGCCGCGGGTGCGTGGCATGTATAGCGCGTGAGGGCGTTCATAGTCAGAGCGTGTGCGCCTCATCAGAATCTCCTCGGACAGGTAATTGCTGGTAAAGGCTCGGGTACCCGCGCTGACGGCGGCGTAACCGATTAGTCGAACAGCCCTTGCGGCTGGCCGGTGACCCCGACCGGCGGCGTCATGCCCAGGTGCGTCCACGCCTGCGCGGTGGCCACCCGGCCCCGCGGGGTGCGCGCGACCATGCCGGCGCGCACCAGGAACGGCTCGCATACCTCCTCGACGGTGGTGGCCTCCTCCCCGACCGCCACGGCCAGCGTCGACACTCCGACCGGGCCACCGCCGAAGCTACGGGTCAGCGCCGACAGCACCGCCCGGTCCAGCCGATCCAGGCCGAGCTCGTCGACGTCGTACACGGCGAGTGCACTCTTGGCGACGTCGCGGGTGATGATGCCGTCGGCGCGCACCTCGGCGAAGTCACGCACCCGGCGCAGCAGCCGGTTGGCGATCCGCGGTGTCCCGCGCGAGCGGCGGGCGATCTCAACGCAAGCCGGTACCTCCAGCTCGATGCCCAGGATCCCGGCCGACCGGAGCAGAACCCGCTCCAGTTCCTCGGGCTCGTAGAAATCCATGTGCGCGGTGAAGCCGAACCGGTCGCGCAGCGGGCCGGTCAGCGCACCGGACCGGGTGGTCGCACCGACCAGGGTGAAGGGCGCCACCTCGAGCGGAATCGACGTCGCCCCAGGGCCTTTGCCGACCACCACGTCAACCCGGAAGTCCTCCATCGCCAGGTAAAGCATCTCTTCGGCGGGCCGGGCGATGCGGTGAATCTCGTCGATGAACAGCACGTCGTGCTCGACCAGGTTCGACAGCATCGCCGCCAGGTCACCGGCGCGCTCCAGCGCCGGCCCGGAGGTGACCCGCAGCGCGGACCCCAGTTCGGCGGCGATGATCATGGCCAGCGACGTCTTGCCCAGCCCCGGCGGCCCGGACAGCAGGATGTGATCTGGTGTGCTGCCACGGTTCTTGGCGCCCTCGATGACCAGCTGCAGCTGCTCGCGCACCCGAGGCTGGCCGATGAACTCGTCCAGCGAGCGCGGCCGCAGGCTGACGTCGATGTCGCCCTCGCCCACCGTCAGCGCCGCAGACAGGTCACGATCGGAATAGTCCTCTTCGCTCATCGGACCTTACCCAGCAGCGAAAGAGCGCCGCGCAGCACATCGGACCGCGTCGCGTCGTGATCCGTCGCGAGGACCTTATCGGTGGCCTCCTCGGCCTGCTTGGCCGCAAAGCCAAGTCCGACAAGGGCTTCCACGACCGGGCTGCGCACCGCGTTGCCGTTCACCGCAGGCGCACCGGCGATCGCGCCGACCAATCCCACCTTGTCGCGCAGCTCCACCACCATGCGCTCGGCGCCGCGTTTGCCGATGCCGGGCACGCGGGTCAGCGCGGCGACGTCGCTGTCGGCCAGCGCTTGGCGCAAGGCATTGGCGTCGTGCACGGCCAGTGTCGCCATGGCGAGCCGGGGCCCCACCCCGGAGACCGACAGCAGCGTCAGGAAGAGGTCGCGGGTGTCGTTGTCGGAGAACCCGTACAACGTGTGCGAATCCTCCCGCACGATCATCGCGGTCACCAGCCGGGCCTCGGTGCCGGTCCGCAGCGACGCCAGCGTGGACGGCGTCGCGTTGACCCGATACCCGACGCCGGCGGCCTCGATCACCACGTGGTCCAGCGCCACCTCGAGGACCTCGCCGCGCACCGAGGCGATCATCGGGCGGCCTTCACCTTGGCCAGATAGCCGCGACGGTGCTGCGCGGCCTGCGCTTCGGCGGCGGCCGTCCGGGCGAGCATCGGGGCTCGGTAGCAGTGGCAGATCGCCAACGCAAGCGCGTCCGCCGCGTCGGCCGGCGTCGGTTTGGCTTGCAGCGCAAGGATTCTGGTGACCATCGCGGTGACCTGCGCCTTGTCGGCGCGGCCGTTGCCGGTGACCGCGGCCTTGACTTCGGTGGGGGTGTGGAAGTGCACGTCGATGCCGCGCTTGGCGGCCGCCAGCGCGACCACACCGCCGGCCTGTGCGGTGCCCATCACCGTCGACACATTCAGCTGGGAGAACACCCGCTCGACGGCCAGTACGTCCGGGTGATGGGTGTCCAGCCAGTGCTCGACGGCGTCGCTGATCGCGAGTAGCCGCTTGGCCAGCGGTTGATCCGACGGCGTGCGGACCACGTCGACGTCCAGCGCGACGACCTGCCGCGCGCGCCGTGCTTCGACGACCGACAGCCCGCACCGGGTCAACCCGGGATCGACGCCCATCACGCGCACCGCACGCTCCCCACTAGTACCGAACAGCTGTTCGATAGCCTAGTCGGCGGGACCGACACCGCCGGGTAGGACACGCGGAACGGCTCCGGACCCAACCAAAGCTGTTAATTTAATCCCCACTACGGAAGGGTGTGCGTGGGGACTTTGCTGATAGCGCTGGCCGCGGTGCTATTCGTCGCCTCCATCGTCGTGCTGGTCATCGCTTTGCGGCGCCCGAAAGCCCGGCCGAGCGGGCGTCAGGATCCGCTCGCGTTTGCCAGCGCCGGGAATATGGCCCCACAATTCGGGCCGCGCCAGCTCGGCCCCGGCGCGATCGTCAGCTACGGCGGGGTGGACTACGTAGTCCGCGGGTCGGTCACCTACCGCGAAGGCCCGTTCGTGTGGTGGGAGCACCTACTGGAGGGCGGCGAACAGCCGCTCTGGTTCAGCGTCGAAGAGGACGACGGGCGGCTCAAGCTGGCGATGTGGGTCACCCGCAAAGACCTTGTCGCGCTGCAACCCGGCGGCGACCACACGGTCGATGGCGTGACGTTCCGGGAGTCCGAGCGCGGTCGCGCGGGGTTCACCACCGAGGGCACGACGGGCCTGCCGCCCGGCGGCGAGATGGACTTCGTCGACTACGCCAACACCGGAGAAACGGCGCTGCTGTCCTTCGAGCGCTGGGGACCGGGCATGCCGTGGGAGGTTTCCACCGGAAAGTCCGTGCTGAGCGGCGAACTCACGGTTTACCCCGCGCCCCCACCCACGTCGCCGTAGGACCGGCCGGTGCCGCTTCATCAGCTCGCCGTAGCTCCTGCCGACGTGGACGGAGCCAAGCTCGCGCTCGCGCTCAACGCACCCGCGCCACAGCCGCTGGCGAGCTGCCGGCTGGAACACCCCGACGGCGACGCGCTCGTGCTCGGCGTGCTGGGCGCCTCACACCTTGTGGTTGTGGAAGGTCGCTTCTCCGAACAGGTTTCGTGTGCCGTTCGCGACACCGGCGACAATCTTCCCGGCCGCGCGGACGCGAGCGGCTACCACCTCGAATCACACACCGAGACGCCCGACGAGACGACGTTCCGCAGGCTCGCGCGGCGGCTGCGCGACGACTGCGCGACCAAAGCCGGTTGGCTCGGCGGGGTGTTCCCAGGCGATGACGCCGCCCTGACCGCGCTGGCCGCCGAACCCGACGGCCCCGGATGGCGTTGGGAGACTTGGCATTTATATCCGGCGTATCCCCGGGCCACCTCTGGCGGGACCGTGGTCCACACGACCAGCCGGTGGCACCCGTGACCCGCAACCGCCTGTTCCTGATCGCCGGCGCGCTGGCGCTGGCCGCCACGGCGTCGCTGATTCTCGGAATTGTGTTGCTGAACAAGGACATAACGTCCTACATCGCCAGCCACTACCAGGAGTACGCGCGCGACGCCAACGGCACGCGCTACGCCTGCACCGGCCCGGCCGACGACGTCGCCGACGCACTCGCCGACTACCAGTCCCCAGAGGCGCGCGCCGACAACGACAAAACCGAATACTTGCGCTACAGCAATAACATCGTGATCATCGGCCCGGACGGCAACCGCCCCTGCAGCATTCGCGTCGAGAGCCTGAGCGCGGGATACAGCCACGGCGCGTTCCTCTTCCTCGGCCCGGGCTTCACCCCCGGGTCGCCGGCGGGCGGCGCCGGCGGCAGACCGGGCGGCCCCGGCGGCGTCAAATGACGACCCTCGACGAGGCGCCGCCGGCCACCCGGTCGCCGGGGCGGTGGCGGGCGCTGCTGCTGGCCGCCGTCGCCGCGTGCGCCGCATGCGGCATCATCTACGAACTGGCCTTGCTGACGCTGTCTGCAAGCCTGAACGGCGGCGGCATCGTCGCGACCTCGCTGATCGTCGCGGGCTACATCGCCGCGCTGGGCGCCGGCGCTCTGGCGGTCAAACCGCTGCTGGCGCACGCGGCCATCGCGTTCATCGCCGTCGAAGCGCTGCTGGGCATCATCGGCGGCCTGTCCGCCGCGGCCTTGTACGCCGCGTTCGCGTTCGTGGACGAAGCCGGCGGCTCGACGTGGGTGCTGGCGGTGAGCACGGCGCTGATCGGCGGCCTGGTCGGCGCCGAGGTGCCGCTGCTGATGACGCTGCTGCAACGCGGGCGCGCGGCCGACACGGCGGCCGACACGGGCCGCACGCTGGCCAACCTCAACGCGGCCGACTACCTCGGCGCGCTGATAGGCGGGCTGGTCTGGCCGTTCGCCCTGCTGCCGCACCTCGGAATGATTCGGGGCGCGGCCGCCACCGGGATCGTCAACCTGCTCGCCGCCGCCGTCGTCGCTGTCTTTCTGCTCCGCCACATCGTTTCGCTGCGGGCGCTGATCACGGCGCTGTGCGCGCTCGCGGCCGCGCTCGCGCTGCTGGCCACGCTGCTGGTCAGCGCCCGCGACATCGAGACGACCAGCCGCCAGCGCCTCTACGCCGACCCGATCATCGCCTACCGGCACACCGCCTACCAGGAGATCGTGGTGACCCGGCGCGGCAACGACACCCGCCTCTACCTCGACGGCGGCCTGCAGTTCTCCACCCGCGACGAGTACCGCTATACCGAAAGCCTGGTCTACCCCGCGCTCGGCGCCGGAGCCCATTCCGTGCTGGTCCTCGGCGGCGGCGACGGCCTGGCCGCCCGTGAACTGCTGCGCCAGCCCGGCGTGCGGCGGATCGTGCAGGTCGAGCTGGACCCCACGGTGATCGAGCTGGCCCGCACCACCCTGCGGGAGGCCAACAGCGGTTCGCTGGACAACCCGCGGGTCAACCTCGTCATCGGCGATGCGCTGACCTGGCTCAGGAAGCCGGGCGGCACTTCCGAGCGGTTCGACGCCGTCATCGTCGACCTGCCCGACCCCGACACCCCCGTGCTGGGCCGCCTGTATTCGGCCGAGTTCTACGCGCTGGCCGGCCACGCGCTGGCCCCCGACGGGCTGATGGTGGTGCAGTCCGGCAGCCCGTTTTCCACAGCGACGGCGTTCTGGCGCACGGTCTCGACCATCCGGGCCGCCGGGTATGCGGTCACGCCGTATCACGTGCATGTGCCCACGTTCGGCGACTGGGGATTCGCCCTGGCGCGCCGCGGAGCGGCCGGCCCCACACCGACCGTGCCGGCCGATGCCCCACCGCTGCGCTTCCTCAACCAGCGGGTACTCGACGCCGCCACGGTGTTCTCCGGCGACATCGGGCCACGCCCGCTGGACCCGTCAACCCTGGACAACCCGCGCATCGTCGAGGACATGCGGCACGGGTACGACTAGCCGGTCGCCTTCGAGATCAAGTCGCGGGCGCGGTCGAGCAGCGACGCGAACGGTCCCACGGCGAAATTCAGCTTGGCGGACTCGACGCCGGGATGCGGCCTGGTCGGCGCGATGGCCTCGGCGGCCTGCACCGCCTTGGTCAGGCGCTGTCGCTCCTCGGCGTTCAGCTCCTTACGCAGCTGGGTGAATTCCGAGTCCTCTTCACGCTCGGCGTGGGCGAGCACCGCCTGTTGCAGCTTGACGAGCTCGTCGAGGAATTCTTGCGAGCCGATGTCGAGGCTTTCGATGTGCGACAGCAGTTCTTTGGCGTCGTGCTCCTCTCGCAATCGCAGATCGACGAGCTGGTCGCCGACCTCGGCGCGGACCCGGGGATGGATGAACATCTCCTCGGCGGTCTCGTGCACGGCCAGCAGCTGGCGCAGCGCCACGAACGCGGCCTCGCGTGCCGCGGTGTCCGACGCGTGCAGTACCTCCTCGAACATGTCCTCGATCAGATTATGTTGCGCCTCAAGGAATTTGACGACGTCGCTGGGTGTCTCGACAAGCATCTCGGGCATGGCGGATCGCCTCCATTTTGTCGTGGTATTCGCGCGGTGGGCTGCACGCGAATTGAGTGTCCGGATACCCCTGTTGCGCGCACGCAAAACGCGGCGAGCTACGGCTGAGTCACATCGGCCGCTTCAGTACCTGCCCAGAAACAGCATGTGTTTTGCCTGTCGCCCGAGCCAGGGACGCATGTGACAGGAGTGACCCGGCCGACAACCCCTAGTCGTCGTCGAGCGCCGCAAGCACCTCGTCGGACAGGTCGACGTTGGTCCAGACGTTTTGCACGTCGTCGCCGTCTTCCAGCGCGTCGACGAGCTTGAACACCTTGCGCGCGCCGTCGACGTCGACGGGAACGCTGACCGATGGCTGGAAGCCGGCCTCGGCCGACTCGTAGTCGATGCCGGCGTCCTGCAGCGCACTCCGCACCGCGACCAGATCGGTCGGCTCGGAGATGACCTCGAAGCTCTCGCCCAGGTCGTTGACGTCCTCAGCGCCGGCGTCCAGCACTGCGGTGAGCACGTCGTCCTCGCTCAGCCCGTTCTTCTCCAGCGTGACCACGCCCTTGCGGGTGAACAGGTAAGACACCGAGCCGGGGTCCGCCATGTTGCCGCCGTTGCGCGTCATCGCGACGCGCACCTCGCTGGCCGCGCGGTTGCGGTTGTCGGTCAGACACTCGATCAGCACCGCAACCCCGTTGGGCCCGTACCCCTCGTACATGATCGTCTGGTACTCGGCGCCGCCGGCCTCCTCGCCGGCGCCGCGTTTGCGGGCCCGCTCGATGTTGTCGTTGGGCACCGAGGTCTTCTTCGCCTTCTGGATGGCGTCATACAGCGTCGGGTTGCCCGCCGGGTCACCACCGCCGGTACGGGCGGCGACCTCGATGTTCTTGATCAGCCGGGCGAACTCCTTGCCGCGGCGGGCGTCTTTGACGGCCTTCTGGTGTTTGGTGGTGGCCCACTTGGAATGGCCGCTCATGTGTGTCTCATACCTCTTCTCGCAAAAGTTGGCCAGCCGAGTCTACGCGGACGGTGACCCACCAGGCGGAAAGAAGCCCGGCACCCAGCGCTCGATGATCTCGGCGTAATTCGCCTCGGCGTCGAGTTGCACTGCGACGCCGATCAATCCACCGAGGGTACGCAGCAGCATGACGTAGCCGGCCGGGATGGTCAGCCGCCGGGCCATCTTGAACCGCTCGCCGAAGCCCTCGGCCAGCGGATCGGTGGTGGCCAACGCCGACTTCTGGAACCACTTGCGGGTGAAGTGAAACTCGCCGGACCGCAGCGGGTCGATGTACGGCCACAGCGGCCCGAGGTATTCCACCAGCTGCTCGCCCGACAGGTCGTAAACGCCGGGCATGAACCCGAGCACCTTGAGCAGCCGAAGCACCTCGTCGAATTTTTCGTCGCGCGCCCAGCACAACAGCTCGCCGAACTCTGCGGGGACGCCGCCGGGGTGCGGGGCGCAGGCGCCGAAATCGATGACGCCCAAACGACCGTCGGGCAGCATCAGGAAGTTGCCCGGATGCGGGTCGGCGTGCACGAGCCCGGCCCGCGGGGGCGAGCTGAGGGTGAACTCGATGAGCAACGCGGCCGCCGAGTCCCGCTCCGCCTTGGTCCCCCTCGCGATGATCGACGACAGGCGCCGGCCCTCGACCCATTCCGACACGATCACCTTCGGCGCGCTGGCGACGACGGCCGGCACCACGAACTGCGGGTCGCGGGCGAAGGCCTTGGCGAACGTGCGCTGGTTCTCGGCTTCCTGGCGGTACTCCAATTCCGCTTCGAGGGTGTCATGGATCTCCGACACCAGGCGGTCCACGTCGGCGCCGGGAACCACCTGCTTGGCGATCCAGTTGAACCGCTGAATCAGTTTGAGGTCCGCGCGCAGCGCCTCGTCGGCGCCGGGGTACTGGATCTTGACGGCGACCTCGCGCCCGTCGTGCCAGACGGCCCGGTGCACCTGTCCGATGCTGGCCGCGGCGGCAGGGGTGTCGTCGAAGGACTGGAACCGCCCGCGCCATTTGGTGCCCAGCTGGCCGTCGAGCACGCGGTGCACCTTGGCCGCTGGCAAGGGCGGGGCCTCACTTTGCAGCTTGATCAGGGTCTCGCGAAACGGCTCGGCAAATTTCGGCGGGATCGCAGCCTCCATCACCGACAGCGCCTGGCCGACCTTCATCGCGCCACCCTTGAGCTCTCCGAGCACCTTGAACATCTCGTCGGCGGCCTTTTCCAGCAGCTCCGCGTTGACCTCGTCCTTGGATTTGCCGGTCATCCGCTTGCCGACACCCAGCGCCGCGCGCCCGGCCACCCCGGCCGGCAGGCTGGCCAGTTTGGCCGCGCGACGTATCCCTCCCCGTTTGATGTCTGCCATCAGCCCATCATGCCGGGTCATCCGTCAGACGGTGGTGACGTATCCGCCGTCGATGCGGTAGTCGGATCCGGTGATGTTTCCGGCGCGGTCGCTGGCCAGGAAGACGATGAGGTCGGCGACTTCCTCGGGTGTGGTGAACCGGCCCGTCGGCGCGGTGCGGGCGAGCTCCGCCCGGTGCTCGTCCCCCGTCCGGCCCCGCACGGCCGCGAATCCGTCGGCCGCCCCGCCCGGCTCCATCCACCGCTCGGTCGACACCGGGCCCGGACTGACCGAGTTGACGCGAATGTTCTTCGGCGCCAGATCTTTCGACAATGCCTTGGCGACCGCGGCGACGGCGGCCTTGGCCGCGCAGTAGTCGTACGCATTCGGGGTGGGTAGGTAGGCGTTGATCGAGCTGACCATGACGATGGAACCGCCGCCGCGCCGCTCGATCTCCGGCAGCGCCGCGCGGGTCGGGCGCACGACGCCCATCACGTTCAGGTCCCAGGACGCCCGCCACTCGTCGTCGGTCACGCCGGCGAGCCCCGGCAAGCGGGGCGTGGCGCCGCCGACGTTGTTGATCAAGACGTCGATCCCGCCGCGGTGGGCCGCCGCCGCGATCAACTCCTCAGCCGCACCGGGCTGGGTCAGGTCCACGGACACGAAGGACACCTGCCCGTTCTTTTCAAGGAGGGGCAGGTGCTTGCCAGGCGTCCGCGACCCGGCCACCACATGCGCGCCGGCGTCGACGAGGGCCTTGGTCACCGCCAACCCAATGCCCTTGCTTGCCCCCGTGACGACGGCCGTCTTGCCCGACAGCCGCAGATCCATATGGCGCTCCTTAGTCCGCGGACTCCGTTCGTCTTCCCGTAACCATGTAACGGTATGCAGTTGTGGTGTGAAGCTTGCCGACTGTCCGGTCTTCCCCGCCGAGGCGGGAACCACTCTGAGCACCGACCGCAGCGCGGGGTGGCGCCTGGTGCGAGAGGCCGGCCCGGTTTTGCGAAATCCAGAGGCAAACTGGGCGTTTGTCGTCGGACGCGAGGAGGTGTTGGCGAACCTCGACGATCCAAGGTTCGATGCCGCCCGCGCCGTTTCCGAGAGCGAGCTCGCGGTTCACGAGCAGCTCTTCAAGCCAAAGTCGGCCCATGAGATTGCCGCACTGTTCCGTCCGAACGCAGTCGCACTGATCAATCGTTTCGTCGCCGCCGGCGGAGGTGACGCGGTGGCCGATGTGACCACGCCGATGGCCGACGCCCTTTTCGACGTCGTGGCCGCCCTGCAACTACTGCCCGTCGAGCACCTGAATGGGCGGTCCGGCCACGTCTTCTCCGAGGCGTGCCGCAACCTGTTCAAGCACGCCGGCTGGCACCTGTTCGAGTTGGCAAGCCGCCGGGAATTGTGCGACCTGCTTCGACGCCAGCCTGAGCTCATCCGCGGGTTCGTTGAAGAAGTCCTGCGTTTGGAGCCGATGGTGCCGGCTTGCCAACGCTTTACCACCCATCCGACGACCGTCGGTGGGGTCGAGTTGCCGCCCGGCGTGGTGGTGATGCTGTGTTTCGGAGCGGTGCAGCGCGACGGCAGCGACGACATGTCCACCGATGATCTGGTGATCGGCACC
>Ga0335073_10015708_pt1 | contig 10585 bp, 7 predicted proteins | sample Lox_Sample_22_FD_207093 | JGI IMG/M metagenome (GOLD analysis project Ga0335073, IMG submission 207093) | Soil microbial communities from Loxahatchee National Wildlife Refuge, Florida, United States - Lox_Sample_2.2 | ecosystem: Environmental > Terrestrial > Soil > Wetlands | place: USA: Florida...
CCAGCGCCAGCCGAACCGCGAACTCCTGCGCGCGGCCGGCCGAGCGCGCGAGCATCAGGTTCGCGACGTTGGCGCACGCGATGAGCAACACCAGACCAACCGCGCCCAGCAGCAAAAGCAGCGTCCCACTCACGTCGCCGATGAGGAATTGTTTCAAGGGCGCGACATAGGTTCCTTGGCCTCGCTCCGTGGCTGGGTTGAGCTCATCAATGTGTTCCTGGACAGCGTTCATTTCCGCTTGCGCCTGGCCCAGAGTCACGCCGGACCGCAAGCGCGCGATCGAGACAATATTGTGAATCGTGCGATCGTTGCGGATCAGCGGATCGCCCTGGCCGAGCGGCGTGTAGACGTCAACGGGCTGATCACCAAAGGCGAAGGCGGGCGCGAGAACGCCCACCACGGTGTAGCCCACGCCGTTCAACGAGACGGGCCTTCCGAGCGCCGCGGCGCTGGCGCCAAAACGATCGCGCCACAAACGATCGCTGATGATCGCCGCGGGCGCACCACCCTGCCGGTCCTCTGCGGGCGAGAAATCGCGCCCCCGCGCCAGCTTCACGCCTAACGTACCGAAGAAGCCCGAGGAGACTTCGCTCCCGGCAACGTGTTCCGGCTCGCCGGGACTGGTGAGGTCAAATCCCTGCGCGGCCAGCCCCGCGATCCGGACGAATGAACGGGCGCCACGGTGCCAATCCAGGAAATCGGGATAAGAAAGATCCGTAGCGTACTGAAGACTGCGATTGTAGAGCGCTACGACAACCAATCGATCCGGCTCGTGGTAGGGCAGCGGCGCCAGAACGACTGCGTTTAGCACGCTGAAGATCGCCGTGTTGGCTCCGATGCCCAGCGCTAGCGTCAGGATGGCGGCTGTCAGGAATCCCGGGCTCTTCCGCAACGAACGTGAGGCGTAGCGGACATCGCGGAGCCAATGATCCAGCAGTTGCAGGTTTCTAGGCCTCGCGTTCAGCCTATCACAGCCTGAATCGTGTCCAGCAGCGTTCCGCTTCTGGTTGCGGACTCACTGAGCGCGTTGGCCTCTTCCCCCGAAACCACCCTGCTGCAGCGTCAAGCCCGCAGGAAGCTGGAACAACGACGCTTCCGGTTCGGCGGTGGAGATATTGCTGAGTTGATAGGTGGTGGTGCCGCCGCGGGGATCGTTGCGCAAACTCTGGACGACGATCTGCAAATCCGGCGAATACCAGCGGGTGGAGGTGATGGTGATGGGTTGCGCGTTGCCAATCTGGCCTGACGGAATGGTGGCCACCGTCTGGGTGCCCTGCGCGCTGAACGAAGTTCCGGCGATGGCCTGCGTTCCGAGCGAGGTTTGCGCGCTATTGGGGCGATTCCGAGGCTGGCGTTCGGCGCGCGGCGTGGAGCCGGCGGGTGGCGTGCGGAGCGTCATCTGCCGGTAAGTATTGCTCTGCGTGTTGATGAAATATCTCACCCCGGCCACGGGATCGCTGATGAGAATCGTCGCGGGTGTTGCGCTGCAGGTGGCCGAATTGGGCGTCTCTTCCTGCCGCGTGCGACCGGCGCTGTCCCGGTACACCTTGACGCATTGCGCTTCGCTAATGGTGTTGCCGTCGGCGAGCACCCGCTTGGTGGTCGTGACTCCGACGCCGGAATAGGGCTCATTGGTCACGGTTCTACCGGAAAATATCCCTCCGAACGCTCCGCGGCCGAAGCCACCCCTTTCGGGCCTTTGCGCCAGGACGGTCACGCCGATCGCTACGGACGCGATGAGGCAGGCGGCCGCCGCTTTGTGATTGAATTTCATGATTCGTAAACTCCTTCTTTCGAACCCGCCCCTTACCTGTACTTTACCCGGTGAGCGGAAAAAGTTCCAATGAAAAGCGATGTAACCGGGTTGCGCCAGACTGCGTCTTTCAGCCAATTCGCCTGGGAGCGAGGCATTCGTCTGACGCGGCGTGCTCTATTGATGTGCGGGTCTGGTGTGCTGTTGGCGCAATCCGGCGGCGAAACCGTCTACGATCTCGGCCCGGGGATTACGCCGCCGCGCGTAGCCAAACAAGTGAATCCGAGCTACCCGAACAACCGCGGTGTTCGCGCCACCGGATCGGTGATCATCGGGCTGGTGGTCAGCTCCAAAGGCTTGCCCCAGGACCCGCATATCATCAAGGGGATCGATAAGGATCTGGATCAGAGCGCGGTGGACGCGGTCAAGCAATGGCGTTTCGTTCCGGCGCAGAAGAACGGCAAGCCCGTCGCGGTGCGGGTCAGCTTGCAGATCCAGTTTCACGACATGTGAAGGCCGGGGGAACGGCTAGCGCTCGCCGAAGTTATAACCCACCCAGATCATTCCGCCGGGCACGGAGTCCCTGCCGAACTGATCCGTTAGGCCGGGCGCGTAATGGAAATCGAACTCCGGACGAATGAAGACATGGTCGGTGAGGTAAACCTGAACTCCCACTCCCACGTGCACGTCGAAGTGGTTCGAGGTTCCCACCGGCTCTGTTTGGTAAGAACAGACCGCGGTGCCGATGCAACCGTTCTCTGAAATGGAAAAACCAGTATGCGCCGCGCCGACGCCCCCGATGAGACGCAGCTCGTAGCGCTTGGCGGTGATGGGCGCGTAAATCGCGTCGAAGTCATAAAACGCCTGCCGGTCCTGCAACGGCCCGTAATTCTGGCGTGTGGGCTGCAAGGAGGCCGAAAAGCCCGCACCCAGATGCTTGTAGAACATCAGGTCCGCACCGAAGCCCAGAAAGAATCCGCTCAGACCGGGTAAGCTCTGGCAGTTCGGGTCGCCGCTGTTGGGTGTGCAAGCACCATAGGCGTTGATCGAATTGGCGTTGTCGATTCCGCCGCCATTGGCGCTATCGTTATAGCTGCCGAATCCAAGATTGACGTCGAACGCTGTCTGAGCGCTGACAAGGGAGGCCCCCAAAAGCAGCAAGGAAGACCCGCGAAGGATCCAGGAAGTTTTGGTCATATGCGGTTGTAGACGCTGCACCTTAGTGGCAGGTTTCCAGAAGAGCGGAGCCGCCGCTCAGTTAGTAACCCAGTTCATGATAGAGTCGTTATTTCCAAATAGGTCCGCTCTTGAGGAGTATGTATGAGGATTACGGTGGTTTTGCTCTCTATAGCGGCCGCGTTGCCGCTTTTGGCACAAAGTAACTGGCCGGCATATGGTGGTGACACAGCCAACACACGCTACTCAACACTGGACCAAATCAACACGGCGAACGTGTCCAAATTGAAACAAGTCTGGAGCTACGATACGCGTGCCGGCGCCAGCGAGAAGACCCGCCGCCCCTCGCAGGCAACGCCGCTGGTGGTGAATGGTGTCCTGTACCAGGTGACCTCCTACCAGAGCCTGGTGGCGCTGGACCCGGACACCGGAAAACGGATCTGGAGTTACTCACATCATCACGCAGGGCGCCCGCCGCGTGGCATCGCTTACTGGCCCGGCGACGGGAGTCATCCACCGGAAATACTGTTCGGAACTTTCGATGGCTACCTGCTCGCGGTGAATGCAAATACCGGAAAGGCGGTAGAAGGTTTCGGCCAGCACGGAGAGATCGACCTGAAAGTGGGCATGAAGGACAATTTTCCCGATGTCCACTACGGTCTTTCCGGCGCGCCGGTGGTTTACAAGGACCTGGCCATCACCGGTTCGCACACGCAGGATAGCCCCGGCCTGGGTTCCAAGGGTGATCTTCGGGCCTGGGATGTCCGCAGCGGCAAGCTGGTGTGGACGTTTCACTCCGTGCCCCTGCCCGGCGAGAAGGGTCACGAAACCTGGCTCAACGACGGATGGCAGAACCGCTCCGGCGTGAATGGCTGGACCACGGGGTCGCTTGACGCCGCCACCGGAACACTGTACATGACGCTGGATTCGCCCTCCTACGATCTGTACGGCGGCGACCGGCCCGGCAAGGATCTGTTCGGCAATTCGGTAGTGGCGCTGGACGCGGCCACGGGCAAGATGAAGTGGTACTTCCAAACCGTGCATCACGACATCTGGGATTATGACGCGCCCGGGCCGCCACCGCTGGTGGACGTGGTTCATGGAAACCGGCATATTCCGGCGCTGATTCAAACCGGCAAGACCGGCCTCGTGTTCATCCTGGACCGGCGCAACGGCAAGCCGATTTATCCAGTCGAAGAACGGCCCGTCCCCAGGGGCGACACGCCAGGCGAATGGTATTCGCCCACGCAGCCTTTTCCCGTGAAGCCTCCGCCGCTGACGCGCTTGAGCATCACGCGCGGCCAGCTGGCCAAGGTAACGCCCGAGCAGCAGAAGTTCTGCGAAGAGCTCTGGGACGCCGAAGGCGGCGCGCACAACGACGGACCGTTCACGCCGGTGGGCCTGAAGCCGACAGTCGTGTTTCCGGGCCCTGACGGCGGCAGCAACTGGGGCAGCGGAACCGTGGATCCGAAGCTGGGCTATTACTTCATCAACAGCAAAGCGGACGGGGCCATCGGGAAAATGATGAAGCCCGGCGATCTGAATCCGCCCGCCGTGAAGGACGGCCTGGGCGAGGACGTCAGCACGAACGAATACATGCGTACGGGCGTGCACGTCGCGGGAATCGCCCGCGCGGTCGGGTCGTTCTCCAACCCCAAGACGGGATGGCCTTGTGAAGCGCCGCCGTGGGGCGAGCTGTCCGCGGTCAATTACAACACCGGCGAGCTCGCCTGGCACATTCCCTTCGGCCGCGTGGACGCACTGGAAGCCAAGGGCGTCAAGAACACCGGAGCGTTCAACAAGGGCGGTTCGGTCGCCACGGCCGGCGGACTGCTGTTCATCGGCGCCAGCTACGACCAGCGCTTCCACGCCTTCGAATCCAAGACCGGAAAGCTGCTGTGGGAGACCCGGCTCGGCGCGGACGCGATCGCCAATCCGCTCACCTACCAGGGCAAGAACGGAAAACAGTACGTGGTGATCGAGGCGGGCGACGAGCTGGTGGCGTTCAGCCTGCCGTAGTCAGCCGGCGAGATCTGCAGATCGAAAATCATTCGGCCGCCGCGCCTTCCAGGAGGCGCCCGGTCAGGCGTTCGTGACTGCGCAGGCGCGCGGCGTCGGACAGCATCTCGCCCGCCCAGCGATACACGTTGAAGTGCGAGAGCAGCGTCCGCATGGAGCGCAGACGGATGGCTTGTTCCTCGGCCGGCATCCGTAGCGCGGTGGCGAGGGCGGTGCTGACTTCTTCCAGGTCGTACGGGTTGACGATCAACGCTTCGGTCAGCTCGCGCGCCGCGCCGGTGAACTGGCTCAGCAGGAGCACGCCGCGCAGATCGTCGCGGGCGGCGACGAATTCCTTGGCCACCAGGTTCATGCCGTCGTGCAGGCTGCTGACGTAGCAGACGTGCGCGGCGCGGTAATAGCGGAAGACGTCCGGAGGCTCGTGATGGAACCGGCGCAGGATGATCGGCCGGTAGGATCCGCTGCCGAAGCGCACGTTGATGCGCGCCGCGAGTTGCTCCACCAGTTCGTTGAGCTCGCGGTAGCGGTCAATCTTGGTCCGGCTGGGGGCGGCGAGTTGGACGAAGGTGAATCGCCCGATGAACTGCGGGAAACGCTCCAATAAGGTTTCCACGGCGAGCAGGCGCTCCTCGACGCCTTTGGTATAGTCCAGGCGGTCGACGCCGACGCCCAGCAGCGCGTCGGGCTTCAATTGCAGCTCGCGCCACACCTGTTCGCGGCATTCGGGCTGGCTGGGGGCCGATTCCAGCCAGCGCACCGGCCACTCCAGCGAAATGGGATACGGCCGCACCAGCGTGGGATGGCCCTGGCGGATGACGCCGTGCTGTTCGTGGTCGATCCGGGCCTCGAGGTAACAGTCCACCGAGTCGAAGAAATTGTTGCAGTGGAATTGCGTATGGAAGCCGAGGATACTGCTGCCGAGCAAGCCTTCGAGAATCTGATTGCGCCAGGGGCAGATGCCGAAGCGCTCCGAGTTGGGCCAGGGGATGTGCCAGAACATGATCACGGTGGCGGCGGGCAGCCGCTCGCGGATCAACGCGGGAGCGAGCGCGAAATGATAGTCCTGCACCAGGACGATGGGGTCGTCGGAATCCACTTCGGCCGCGACCGCGTCGGCAAAACGCTCGTTGACGAGCTGGTACTCGATCCAGTCTTCGGAGCGGAAAAGGGGACGGGCGTGCGAGAGATGGCAAAGCGGCCACAAGCCTTCGTTGGAGAAGCCATAGTAGTAGCCGTCTTCCTCCTGCTGCGACAGCCAGACGCGGCGGATGTAGTAAGACTCCTCGCCGGGCGGCACGCGCACCCGGTCCGAGCGGTCCACTGTGTCGCGGTCGGCGGTGCCGCTGCCGTGGGCGATCCAGACACCCGAGCAGGCTCGCAGCACCGGTTCCAGCGCGGTCACCAGGCCGCTGGCGGGATGGAGCACGCGGATGCTGCCATCCGGTTCGCGATTGTGGACATAAGGCTCCCGATTGGCGAGAATGACCACCCGCTCTCCCCGCAAGTTGCGGCGGAGGGTCTGTTTGAGGCGTTCAGCCGTCCAGGCGCCGGAGGTATCGCCGGTATCCTCGATCATGCGCTCGACCAGCTCGCGGACGTCCCGCAGGATGGGCTGGAATTCCGGCCGTTGGGTCCGGTCGCCGCGGAGGGCCTTGCGCAGCTCGGCACTCCAGGCCTGGCGGCTTAGCCGGGCAATCGCCAAGGTGACCAAAGCGGCCAAGAGGGCCACGACGCCAAAGGCGGCCAGCAGGAACTTGGTGGTGGCGTCTTCGCGGCGCTCGGCGTAACTGAGGTCCTGCAGCAGGACGACGAACCCGACTTCGAGGCCGTCATCCCATAGAGGGATTGCGCTCACGGCCACACTGCCCGCGGGCAGCCGGTTCACCGAGTTCCACTCCTGCAGGGGGGCCTCAGGCGTGCCGGTGGGAGATTGCATGTGGTCACCGACTTCCTGGCAGCCAAATCCATCCGGGAAATCGGGCGTGGCGGTGAGCCGGGAAAAGTCGAGCGTGCAGGCGGCCGCGGCCATGACCCGCTCATCCCGGGTGATTTCCGAAAGTTGTTTTCGCAACTCGCGGCGGTGTTCCTTGTTCCAGTGAGAGGCCAGGGAGGCGCGGGCGCCGGTAACCACCAGGCGGGCCCGCAAGCTGACGTCGCGGGCGAACCAATTCTGCGCGGTGGTTTGTACGAATTGGGTTACGCCCCAGGCCAGCAGGCCCAGGCCTGCCAGCAGTGCCAGCACGAACTGCAACAACCGCGGCACTCTTTCATTGGAGCACAAACCCCGAAGCGCCAAAGTCCCGAAATGAAGAAACCGTTACTTCGAACCGCGTGAACCGCTGCGTCGAATCTAAATAGTGGAGGTGATGGAAGTGACACCAACCACAGAGAATGTGCGCGTGAGTGCGGTAAATGTCTCCAACACCATCGCGTTGCTGGCGGGCGTTTGGTTGTTCGTTTCTCCCTGGGTGTACCGGGTTACCCTGGACAGAAGTGCCTGGAATAGCTGGATTTTCGGTGCGATCATTGTGATCCTCGCCGCGATCCGGCTGGGCCGGCCCATGGGAACGGCCGCCCTAAGCTGGATCCACTGCCTGATGGGCGTCTGGATGTTCATCTCGCCCTGGGTATACGGGTATACGTCCGACATGGGCAGGTTCATCAATAGCCTGTGCGTGGGCGTCGTGGTGTTTGTAGCGGCCATCAGCATTGCCGCCAGTTCACCACACACCCACCATCCAGCGCCAACGCACAACTAGGTTAGCGGCTGCCGGCGGCTAAAAACCGCCGCGCGGCCGGTAGCCGGGGCGAGCGCGAACGCGATATTTCTTGCCGACGTCGCTGACGATTTCGACATTGATCTTGCGGAAGCCGTCGTTCGGATTGGGCTGCGGATAGTAGGTGATGGTGTAGCTGTTGCCGAGATCTTCGCGAATCGACTCGAAGGCCTCCACCTGCTTCTGCCAGGTTTTGGCGAAGTAAGCCTTGCCGCCCGTGTTCGTCGAGATGCGCTTGAAGACCGAACTGGACATGGCGTCCTTGTTCACGTCGTTGGTGGAGATGACGTAAATGGGGATGCCTTCGTCCTCGGCCACCGCCCGCACATCGTCGGGCGCAACCAGGCTGGCGTTATCCGGGCCGTTGGAGAAAACGATGACGACCTTGCGGCCGGGCACTTTGGCGGCGTCGCGCAAGGTGAGCAACAGGCCGTTGTAGAGCGCGGCATCGTCGCCGGCGACGGCTTTGCGAAGGCCGAAGATGGCCTCGTTGCGGTCGTGCGTGAGCGGGGCGGGACGCGAGAGATTGCGGCTGAATGTATAGACCGCGACGGAATCGGCGCGGTCCAGCCCGCGCACGAAGTCGGCGATCGCGTCGGACGCGTACACGAAGCCGCGGTACATGTAATTGCTGGTGTCGAACAGAACGAAGACGTTGGTGCCGACGAAGGCGTCCGAACGCACTTCGCTGGGCTCCGGACTCTCGCCCTGACTTTCCGGGCTGGCGACCGTCAGGGGGCGCGTGGTTCCGTCGGCCAGCACTTGCAGTGGCGGCTTGTTCCCTTCCCCGAACGTGTTCAGCTTTTGCAGGATGCCGTCCTCGGTGATGCGAAAATCGGACGGTTTCAGGCCGTTGATGTAATGCCCCTTGCTGTCGGTGACAGTAAAGCTGAGCACGACCATGTCGACTTTGACGCGAAAAGTGGGCCGCTGCGGCTGGGCCTCGAGCACGAGCGGAATCGCGAGTAAAACCGCGCCCGCCGCAGCCGCGCCTCCGATGAAGAGTTTATGATTGCGTAACGTCAAGATTGCCTCCGAAGCGGCTACAAGCCAGCGCCCGCCACTGTCTGCTTCCGCGCTTTCTCCCGGGCATCTTCCCCGACCAGCCGGAGGGAGCGCAGCAGCGCCGGCCAGTCTTCCAGGTTGGTGGCGAAGATGTGCTCCACCGTTTGTGCCGTCCAGGTTGGAACCAGGACGTTCAGTTCGGCGGGCGCAAAGTGCAACTGGTCCGCCAGCGCACCGTAGTACAGCAAGTTCGACTCCCAACTCTCGGCCAGGATGCGGCTGGAATAGCCCATCAAAGTGGGGAACGTGCGGAGGTCGAGCAATTCCGGCGAATACGAATTCGCGAGCGTGGGTTTGGGGGTGCCGAAGGCGCGGGAAATGGCCGCGTAGTTGAGCTCGGCGGGCGATGCGGCGGCTTCGCGACGAATCTCCACCGCGATCGGCGAAACGTCGGATTTGTCCGCGGCCAGCAAATCCTTGGACAGCTCGAACAGCTCGGACGGCAGAACGTCATCCAGCGCTTCCCTGACGCGAGCGGTTTCCAGCCGTTCTCTGATTTTGGCGATTCGCGCGGGCATGGCGTGCTGCGACAAAGCCTCCAGAACAGCGGGCAGTTCGGTCCGGTTCAAGGCGGCCTCGGCCAGACGCGTCTGGGCGTAATCCATGTGCAGATCCACCCAATGCAATTGAGCAGGCGTAACGTTCCACCAGCGCTTGACGGTGGCCGAAAGCAGGAGCTGCGGCACCAGGTCGCCCCAAATCAGCGCTTGCTCGCGGGAGGGGATCAGAAAGTTCTGCTCGGCGTCCGCCAAAGCGTACGGCAGGCTGACCAGAGAGCCCTCCAGTTTGCCGCCCGCGCTGGAGGGCCAGCCGGTTCCGAGGACCTCGGTCTCCTTCCACGGGCTGAACGGCGTACCCAGGCCGACAAAATCGTGGCTACGAACAAACAGCGGATTGGTATACAGGACCTGGGCGCCAGGCGGCGCATAGTAGATATAGTTCAAGCCGACCAGCGTGTCGCGCAGCACGGGCGCCATCAACCCGCGGACTTCATCCAGTTTCCTGGGATCGGTGGCGGCGCGGTCGACCAGGGCGCGCAGGTTCAGCTTGCGTTCCCCTTCGATATGCCGTTCCGACCAATAGCCGAAGCTGAGCGTATTTCTCTCCTGGGCGCTGAGCGAGCTGCGTGGTAGCTGAATTTCGGTGATGCGCGCGGCGGTCTTGTTGATCAGCGCGAGATTGGCCTTGGCGCCCTTGGCGACGGCCTCCAGATGGTCCACCAGGTCGAAGATCGAGGACAGGGAAACCAGCCGCTGGGCCTCGAAGATCTGGATCATGTTCTCGACCAGCTGGGTGTGGACGTCGGACGTGTCGGAGTGGGCATTGCCGGCCAGGAGATCGACCATGCGGTCCTGGACGGGCGCACCCTGCGGCGACCGGGCGGCTGCGAGCAGTGTCCCGACGCCGGCTCGGCCTCCCTCGAAAACCTCGCGCTCGTTCTTGATCTTTTCGAAGCGGGCCAGGATATCGGCCAGCGTGCGATCCCGCTCGGCGGGCGCGATGGAACCCTGGCGGCAGAAGATCTGCCACAGACCGACCAGCGCTTGCATGGTGCCGGCCGCGTCCGCGCGCAGGCCGGCCTCTTTGATCTGGTTTATGGAATCCGCGACGTTCAGGAATTGAACGATCGTGGCGCCGGAGACGTCGGACACCTCGGCGAAAATCGAGTATTGGGCGCCCATTCCGCGGTATTCCCGCGCCATCCGGTCGGCGGTATTGGCGTCCAGCGGCGTGGCGCGATGGCGGTCGACGTCGCTCAAGGCCAGGAAAATCTTCAACGGCTCATTTTCCACTG
>Ga0335073_10015709_pt1 | contig 10585 bp, 9 predicted proteins | sample Lox_Sample_22_FD_207093 | JGI IMG/M metagenome (GOLD analysis project Ga0335073, IMG submission 207093) | Soil microbial communities from Loxahatchee National Wildlife Refuge, Florida, United States - Lox_Sample_2.2 | ecosystem: Environmental > Terrestrial > Soil > Wetlands | place: USA: Florida...
AGCCCACGGCGTCCGCGAGCACCCCGACGGCACGGTGCGCGGACGGTTCGTCCGCCACGCGCTGCAGGCGGCCGTGACCGACGTGATCCTGCCCGCGTTCGCCGAGCACCTCGTCGCCGAGCCGATCGCCGGGACTCCACTGACGCGCGACATGGCCGGCCGTGGCACCGTCTACCTGCAGGCGCGCACCCACTACGGCATCGTCGACCCAGCCGCCCTTGAAGGCCTGCGGGATCGGTGGTGCCGAGTCCTCAGCGACCGGGACATGCACCGTTTGGAGCAGCTGTTCGCAAGGCTCGTGTGGATCCCGGACGGCGAGCTCGACGCGCTCGAGCAGGCGCTGCGAAGCGCACGCGAGGGACAGCTCGAGCAGCTCGACGCCGACCTCGACCTGCAGCAGGTACTCGCCGACGCGGCGAGCGACACCGGGCGAAGCACGTCCGGTATGCCGAGGAGCGGGACGGGCCTGCCGACCGGGCGGATGCCCGATCGCGGCGTCGACCGACCCCCGGTCGGGGACGAGATCCACCACGCCCGCCGCTACGCCAACCGGCTCCGTCAGGCGCTCACGCACGGCACCAGACAGATCGACAAGCGAACCCCCGGCGGCCGATTCGACACCCGCGCCTACACCCGCGGCCAAGCGCAACGAAACACCGGCCGGCCCACCACCACCCACCCATGGAGGATCACCCGCCACATCACCGCCCCGATCCAGGAGCCCCACGTGGGGCTGGTGATCGACACCTCCGGCTCAATGGCGGCATACGAATCTGCGCTCGGGCCGATCTGCTGGATCCTCACCGACGGCCTCAGGCAGATCGGCGGGCGGGCCGCCACCGCCCTGTTCGGCAACAGCGCCACGCTGCTGGCCGACGGCACCAGGCCGCTGCCGCTCGTCCCGGGGATAAGGACCGGCGGCGGCACCGCGTTCGCCGGCGACGCGATCGAGCTGCTCTGCGACCAGCTCGAGATGACCAACCCGCGCCGCCCCCGCTTCGTGTACGTGCTCTCCGACGGCGGCTGGGCCGACACCCGGGCCGGCGTCACCCGGATCCGCTGGCTCGCCGAGCACGACGTCCCCACGATCCACCTGGCGATCGGCATCGCCCCGCTGAGCGTCGAGTGCGACGCCGTCCACGTGATCACCGACCCCGCCCAGGCGCTCGACCACATCGCCGCCGACACCGTCGCGGCCCTACGCGCCCGCGTGCGCGCCAGGCCCACCCCACTCTCCAGCTGAAAGGACAGCGACCCCATGCCCAACCCCAACCCCGCACTAATGCCCTTCCCCTCCCTATTCGATGTCACCACCGTCCCCAGCATGCCGGTCGAGGGCACGATCGAACGGATCGAGCTCGATCACCTCGAGCTGGCGTCAAACCCCCGCACCCACATCTCCAGCGACAGCATCCAGTCGCTGGCCGGCCTGCTGATGCGATCCGGCCAGCTGATCCCGTGCATCGGCCACCGCGCCGACCCCGATCAGCCGACCGTGCGGCTCTACGACGGGCAGCGCCGCCTGCTCGCCGCCCGGGCCAGCCACGAGCTGGCCGGGGCCGAGGGCTTCGAAGGGCTCGTGCCGGTCCTGACCCTGATCGTCCTGCTCCTCGACCACGAGCCCGGCCCCGATGAGATCAGACGCATCCAGGCCCAAGCCAACCAGCGCGAAGAGCTCACCCTGGTCGACCAGCAGCAGCAGTTCGCCGACTGCTGGCACGCCCGCGCCGGCCTGCGCGAGGACGAGCGGATGCTCGTCGTGTGCGCCGACCTCGGCATCTCCCCCAGGCGCGCCCACAACCTACGCCGCCAGCTCACCCTCCCCGAACCGATCCGCGAACGCGTCGCCGAGCGCCCCACCGGACCGCAGCTGTCGGTCACGATGGCCAACCGCCTCGCCGACATGAACGAGGTCGCGCCCGAGCTGACCCAGGCCGTCGCCCAGCGAATCACCAGCACCGACCTGCACGACAGCGCCGTCCGCGATCTCGGCGCGTTCGTGCACCGCACGATCGTCGAAGACGAGCACACCTACGCCGTCCGCATCGACGACGGCGCACTCCTCGACGCCGCCGAGCAGATCGAGCGCGCTCGCCCCCACCTCACCCCCACCGCGCGCAAACAGCTCGCCCACATCCTCGCCTGCGAGCCCGGCAGGCTCGACCGCGAGCTCGACACCCTCACCACCCGCGCCCGGACCAAAGCGCTCAAGATCACGATCACCGCCGAGACGCGCGACCGCGCCCGCGTCGGACGGTTCGGCTACGTCCACCGGCGCGGGCAGGACTTCGCGGACGGCATCTGGGTCGTCAACCCCCTATTCATGATCGACCTCGCTCACGAACAACTGACAAACCACAACGACGAACCCGCCGCCCGAGAGGACACGTTCTTCGCCGGCGCCGGTCTCGAGGACGACGAACTCCGCAGCGCCGGACAGGAAGACCGCGATAACCGCAAGGCACAACGCCTACGCCAAGCCGAGGCCACCAACAGCAACCTCGGGCTCGGCCACGACCTCCGCGCCGGACTGATGGACCCCACCCCCGGCCAGCTGCACGCGCTCACAGCGATCGTGTGCCACCTGCTCGCCCGCCACCACCGCGACGTGATCGCCTACGGCGCCGGCTGGACCGACCAAGACCGCCAGCGGCCAGTCGGCGACACCGGCCGGCACGAGCCCCGACAAGTCGACGCCATCCTCGACGCCGAACTCAAGCGCGCGCTCGAGGACCCCGACCCGCTCCGCGGCATCGCCCGGCTCACCGCCAGCTGGGCCGCCGCGTTCGCGCTCGACCCCGACGGCATCACCCGCACCAAGGCACTCGGCACCGACCGCATGACCCGCAAGCTCGCCGACGCCCTACCCGGCGGACCGGGCCCGCTACGCGCCGCCGTGTGGGCATTCCTCAGACCGATGCTCTCCCCCCGCCTCGCCGCCCTTCACCGCAGCACGTTCGTGTTCGACGAACCACTCCAGTCCACGGTCGAGCTCGACAAGCACCGCTCAGCGTCGAGCCTCGACGAGCTCGACCTGGACGACCCGCGCGCTGAGGAGGCCGCGTAGCACGACCATTGAAAGGCACCGTCCCTCCGCGCCAGCACCTGGCGTGCGAGGGACGGCCCGCTGAACCTCTCTTTTTTTGCGCGCGAAGTCGGTCCAGCACGACCGGTAGCCAGAGGACACGGTTCACGTGCAGGCGGTACCTACCAGCCGGGATGGCGGCTATTGAAAGTGCACCGCGCGACCGCGTCGCCGAACGCAAACGCGCCGTACTGCTCGCCCGGCACTACCGAGAAGCCGAAGGCCTGACCATCATCCAAATCGCCCAGCGGCTCGGCCGGGCCCCCGCGACCGTCAAGGGCTACTTCTACGACCCCGACGGCGAGAAGGCCAAGGCCGTCAAGCGCCGCTACCAGGGAGCGTGCCGCGGCTGCGGCGCAACCACCCAGGCGCGCAACGGTAAGAACGACGCCTACGAGTACTGCAAGGCCTGCCACCCCGGAGCAATCGCAACCCAGTGGACAGCCGAGCGAGTGCGCGACGCGATGCGCGCCTGGCAGGACTGCTACGGCCGCCTCCCTTCCTCGTACGACTGGTCGCGAACTCACGCTCGACGCTGTGGGTCGCAATCGCTGGAGCGACTGGACGATCGCCGCTGGCCCCCGGCGAGCGTCGTCGGCCAAATGTTCGGCACCTGGGAAGCCGCGCGCGCTGCCGCCCGCGGCGACTGACGAGGCCGAGGACCATCACCTGCGGTCCACATGCTCCATCGGACTGGCTACGCCGTCTCACCCGCGCTCGGAACGAGCGCGCCGATGCGCCATTTCGCCAGCTCGCGCACGGCCAGCTGTATAAGCAGCCACGACTAACCCACACAGATACAGCGGGAACTGAGCCCGCGCTTTGTTCCCGCCGTGTCCTGAGCCCCCAGGCGATCGGCAGATTAGCGGCTCAGCCGGCCGGTGCGGATAGCGCGGACGGCATCGGTTTGATGCAACGGTCTGAAACTGCGTGATCTCCTGCTCTCGGGACTCTCGTCGGCGCGGCGCCGCCGACCGCGCCCCAGTTGGACAGCGGCGTCCGCGGGGGAAGACCGCGCTCGCGTTATAGCGTCGCGCCAGCGTGCCGGACGCGTCGAGGTCGATGTCGCCGCCGCCGCGGGCGCGGCAGCCGGCCGCGATCGGACGCCACCGGTAGCGGAGCGTGCCCTTGGAGAGCCGTTTCCCAGGGGCTGTGGAACAGGTGGTCGTCGCGCATGAGCCGCAGGAGTCGCCGGATCGCGTCGGGCGCGGCCGGTGGCGCGGTGGCGATGGGGTGTCGGCCATTCTTCGGCGCCTTCTCCTGGCCCGAGCCGTCGAGGTTGAACCGCACCGTCAGCTCGAGCGTCGATGCATCGGGGTCCGAGGGGCGCAGCCGGTCTGACTACGCCTTGTGGCCAGTCGTGCCGTGATCCGAGGAGCACCCGATGGCTTGCAGGCGGGACCCTTGACGTCCAGACGTAGCGACTGCGAAGGGATCGCGCTGAGTCGCGGAGTCGTGACGAACTTCAACCCCGCGGCGCTGACCAGGCCGGCGCTCGCGCCGTCGCCCCTGCATCCGTCCACGCTCGGTCGTAACCGCCAAGGCTCCGCGAAACGCCGTCTGAGTTGCCGTGGCCTCGGCCCCCACCGGCGGCTGATAGCCGCGGAGCGGGAGCCTGGGCGACGTGACCGCTTTGGGACGATCGCATCTGTGTCTCGGCTGCAGGAGACCGCGAGCCGCGAAAAGGACCGCCGCGAGCCGAACGCTTGGAAGACACTTTTAACTGAGAGCGCCCGGAGGCGGCGGGATATGAGGCCGGACTCGGGGCGCCCTCGAGGGAGGAGAGGTACTGCGCCCCATTGTGAGCCCTGACGTTTCATAAGTCAAAGACCAAAGTAGCCCAGCAATTCATAAGCTTCGCTTATGGTCCAGCAGCGCCCGCTGAACTGAAGCCATGACCCGCGACCGCATCAGACACCGGCGGGTGACCTCTGCGGCCATCGGGCGACGCCAGCGCGAGCCACGGCGGTCCACAAGCGAGCTAAACGAAGATCGTTCGAGCCGCTCAGCCGTTACCAGCGAGGACGTTTGACGAGCGCGCGGACGGAGACGCTGCGCGACCGATCGTCTGGCCGGCTCGAGTGCCCCAGCTCGGCGTGGAATGATCGGGCAGGGTCTCGCAGGACCGCAGTGGCGCGACCGTTCGAGGTGCTAACCGCGGACGGGACACCGCTCGACTAGGGTCGGCGGTCGGGTTCCCACGGCGATGAAGCCGGCGCCGAAGAAGAGTTCCTCGACGGCAAGGTCGGGAAGCAGGCGGTCGAGGTGGCTCCACGGCGCGTCGAAGCCCTCGAAGGTGGTGACGTAGTGCCGGTTGACGAGCCACGCGTAGCTATTGAGTGCGAGGCTCGCCGGTCGCCACCACGGCACCCACTTCGGGCCGGCGGCGACCACCCGCCCGCCGGGCCGTACGTGAGCGAACACGTTGGCGAGCGCGCCCGGGGAACGCAGGATGTCGTGAACCGCGCACAGCAGCGCCGCGTCGGCCGCCACCGGGACCGCGACGTCCTGACCCGCAGCCTCGACCAGCGTCACGTTCTCCCAGCCGTGACGCTGCACCCGCTCGTGCGCGCACGCGAGCATGTCCGAGCTGAGGTCGATCCCGATCAGGCGGCCGCGCGGGCCGATCGCCTCCTCCAGTCCGACGAAGTTCAACCCAGTCCCGCAGCCCATGTCAAGCACGACACTGCCAGACGCCGGCGCGAGCACCTCAACCGCCCGGTCACGGTACGCCTGCCACGCTGCCGTCGATACGTCATAGCCGGACGCAACCTCCCGATAGCGCCGCGCCGCGAGCGCCCGCCGGGGCGCGCGACCACCCGCCCCACCTTCACCAAGCGCTTCGAACTCGCCGCGAGCGTTCTCGCGCGACGACCCCGGCGCAGCAAACCCAGGCCCGGGCATCCCCTCACCGTTAGCGACACCGGGCGGGGAACTCGTGACGACGGCCAGCTCAAACTCCTCAGGTAGACGCGTGACAAACGACGGACACCACAGGCGTCATTCTTGCCCCCAATCGCCGTCGCTGACATCGGCCCGCTGTCCCAAGATTCCCCTCGGAGGCTGGCCGAGCGGAACCGGCTATCGACGAGTTCCGCCGCGGTTACCCAACGCGGCTGGCGCCGGAAGACGCGCCACGCGCGGGCACGCCGATCCGCACGGGTTGCCTCGCGGCAACGCGCGGGCGGCGTTCGCCGGTGAGAACGGCGTTGCGCACGACGGGATACACGTCGCGCTCCCAGCGGCGTCCGCTAAACACGCCGTAGTGGCCGACGCCAGCTTGGAGGTGATGGCTTCGCCGAGCCAGAGGGATCTTGTAACAGAGGTCGTGTGCCGCCGCGGTCTGACCGATGCCGCTGATGTCATCGCGCTCACCCTCGACGGTGAGCAGGACGGTGCGCCGGATCGCCGCGGGGTCGACGAGCTGTCCTCGCCAACGCAGCTCGCCGCGGGCGAGCCGGTGCTCCTGAAAGACCTGCTGCACGGTCTCCAGGTAGAACTCGGCCGCGAGGTCGAGCACGGCGAAGTACTCGCGGTAGAACTCCTCGGTCTTAGCCGCCTCCGCGTGCTTCTGCGCGATCAGGTCGGTGAACAGGTTCGCGAACGCCTCGGCATGCCGGCGGCCGTTCATCATCATGAATGCCGCAAGCTGGAGGAATCCGGGGTAGACCCGTCGCCCGGCTCCCGGATACCGCGTCGGGACGTGCGCGATCAGGTTGCGCTCGAACCATTCGATCGGGTGGCTGGTCGCGAGCTCATTAACGGCGGTGGGATTCACGCGTGCGTCGATCGGGCCCGCTATCAGCGTCAGACTGCGCGGCTGACATGGATCGTCGACGGCGGCCATCACCGCGGTCGCCGCGAGCGCCTGGACGACCGGCTGGCACACCGCGACGACGTGCCCGCCAGGGCCCATCGCGTGGAGAAAGTCGATCACGTGTTGTACGTACTCGTCGATCCCGAACGCGCCTTTCTCCAGCGGCATGTCGCGGCAGTTGTGCCAGTCCGAGATGAACACATCGTGGTCGGGCAGCATCGTCCGCACCGTGTCACGCACCAGCGTTGAGAAGTGGCCGGACAGCGGCGCGAGCAGCAGCACCCGCGGCTGGTCGATGTGCGGCGTCTTGGCAAACCGCAGCAGCGTGCCGAAGGGAGAACCGCTCACCGGTTCCTCGTGGACGGTCACCCGGCGGCGGCCGACCCGGACGGACTCGATCGCGAATGGCCGACGGGTGTGGCGTAGCGCCGTGAGCGGCGCAATCTCCGCACCCGCAAGCGCCACCCGCGTAACCGGCCACTCGCGCACCGAAACCGGTAGCTGTCGCAGGACCTCGCCGCCGGCCACCGCAATAGCTCGCCACGGTGCCAGAAGGTCCTCCTGTGCTTGATAGGACTCGTAGAGGATGGTCATCGGCGCCCCAGCACATCGGTAGTATCGCAGGTGGTCGCCCTCCCGCGACTCGCCGTGGAGATATGCCCGCCGCCACCCTCACGATCATCAGTCGCAACTACGGGTCGTGGTCACTTCGCGGGTGGCTGCTGTGCGAGCTCGCGGGCTTTGAAGTCGATGTGTTAACCGCCGCGGTCGACGACGAGGCGGCGCGAGCCGAACTGCTGCTCCTGTCCCCCTCCTACCTCGTTCCCCGTCTCGAAGACGGTGACACCACCGCGTGGGGCGCCTGGGCGATCGCAGAACATCTGCACGAAATTAACCCCCCGCACCCGATCTTCCCTGTCGAGCTCACACATCGTGCCCACTGCCGTTCAGTCTGCGGCGAGGTCATGTCCGGCTTCGCCAACCTCCGCACGGCGCTGCCCATGAACCTCCGCGCGCGCCACACCGGCTTCAACGTCTGGTCGGGTGCACAGACTGACATCGATCGCGTCACCACGATCTGGCGCGACTGCCTCGGGCGGTACGGCGGTCCCTACCTATTTGGCTCCGCTCCGAGCGCAGCCGACGCGATCTACGCGCCCATCTGCACACGATTCGAGACCTACGACGTATCCCTGGACGCCGATTGCGCGCGCTACCGCGACACCATGCTCGCGCACCCCTCGATGATCGAGTGGATCGCGCAGGCACACGCCGAACCCGGGCAAATCGAAGAACTCGACGCCGAGTTCTGACGACGATCCCCACAGCCCAGTCATTTGACCCGGTGCAGGGTAGTGTGATGACTTAGGGCATGACGCTCCTGTTTCAGACGTGGTTCAAATATCGGACGCGGCGGGTCGCGTCACGCGTCTGCATCGAGATCACGGCCCTCGCCCGGCCACGGCGCGAGAATCACCAGCAGCCTCGACTCGGCCAGTGCCCGGATCTCGTGATCCTCCTTGGGGTCAAAGATTGCGAGCACGCCGGCTCCGCTGCGCTCCGTCGTCCCATGCGCATCGATTTCGATCTCACCGTCGATCACCACAAGCCACGCCCGCTCATGAACGCGGTGCTCCTGGAGGCGCTCGCCCGACCTCAGCGTAAGCGCGACCGATCGGCCTTCGGGGTGAGAGTCAAGGACGATCGGCCGCTGGGGCTCGACGTCGAGTGAACTGAGGTCCCATTGCTGCATGGTTGGCGCTCCTTCAGTCGTCGGGGGAATCGCGCGCGCAAGCGAGGAGATCGGCCACGCGAATGAGCTTGACGCGCGGCCGGCCGTGCGGCTCGCCAGCCGCCTTCTCGGCCGCGTCGATCGCCTGCCAACCCGTCCAGCTGACCGCGTCAGGGGCACGCTCCGCATACAACGCTGCGGCCCGGTCCGGATCGGACATCGCCGGGGAGTTGAGCGCACGGGCCTCGGCGTCTTCGAGGATCCTGGCCACGGTGTCGCTCGCGTCTTTCTTGTTGGTGCCAATTACCCCAGACGGCCCGCGCTTGATCCAACCCACGACATACTCGCCGCGCTGCGCGTGCCGGTCCTCGTCCACGACGCGCCCCGCTTCGTTGCGGATCAAGCCTCGGCGCTCGTCGAACGGAACGTCGTCGATCGGCCGGCCACGGTAACCGATCGAGCGCAGCACAAGGCCGCAGTCGATGACCTCTTCCTCCCCGGTCGCCACGGCTCGGAGCCCGCCGTGTTCGGACGGTTCTATCCGGTTCTTCACCACCCTGACCCCGGTTACGTGGCCGCCGTCGCCCTCACCAAGGATCTCAACGGGCGAGCGGAGAAAGCGCAGGGTTACACGATGCGAGGCATTCTTCGGGCCGGCGCCGGCGTAGGCCCGCAGCACCTCGACATTGTTCCGAGCTGTGGTGTTCGCCTTGTCCTCGAGCCACCTCAGGCTTTGCTCGTCGAGCTCAAGGTCCAGTGGGTCCACTTCGACCCCAGCGCGCATCAAATCGGCCAACTCGCGGAGTTCCGGGTTCGTGAAAGCCGCCTGCGCCGGCCCGCGGCGACCCAGAAGCACGACCTCCTCGACCTGCGAAGCGCAAAAGGCCTCGATCGCATGCTCAGCGGTGTCGGTCACGGTGAGCTCGTCGGGGTGAAGCACGAGCATGCGGGCGACGTCGATTGCGACATTACCGTTCCCGATCACCACGGCGCATCGTGAAGACAGATCGAACTTGTAGTCGGCAGCGTCGGGGTGCCCGTTGTACCAGGCGACAAAGTCGGTTGCGGCGTACGATCCGGGCCGGTGCTCTCCGGGGATCCCAAGCCGGTTGTCGTCGCTCGTGCCCAGCGCGTACAGCACGACGTGATAGTGAGCGAGCAAATCGGCCCGCGATATGTTCTCCCCCAGCTTTACCCCCCCGAAGAACCGAAAGCCAGGTTTCGCCGCGGTCTTCTCGTACACCCTAGTCACTGACTTGATCTTCGGGTGGTCGGGTGCAACGCCGGCACGAACAAGACCGAATGGCGTCGGAAGGGCGTCGAGCATGTCGACCTCGAAGCCGGAAGTCAGCAGCTGGTCTGCGGCATAGAAGCCCGACGGGCCCGCTCCGACGATCACCGCGCGCATCATCACTCAGCCCCGGTCGTGACAGGGGTCAGCGTCGTCTCAAGGCCGGGCGGCGAGTTTGAGACGCGCAGACTCGTCAGGTGAGGCCACAGCGCTGAGCCGAACCAGCCGTGCTTCATGCGGCGCGACGCCCCCACGTGTCACGATTAGCGTGGAGAGCAGCCTTGCGCTTCGAGACCGATCGCGCACACCGCCAGATTGTCCGCTCCTGACATGTTCGTGGACTCAGTTGTCGACTCCGTTCCGGATGATCGCGGCCTGTCCCTGGCCTCCGCCAACGCATAGGGCGGCGACCCCGCGCGATGCCTGCGAGCGCCGCATCTCATGCAGCAGCGTGACGAGAATTCTCCCTCCGCTAGCCCCGATCGGGTGCCCGAGCGCGATCGCCCCGCCGTATGGGTTGATGCGCTCACCCGCAATCCCGAGCTCGTTGATCACGGCCAGCGACTGTGCGGCAAACGCCTCGTTGAGTTCGTATAGGTCGATGTCGGCGGGCTGCAGGCCCGCACGATCGAGCGCTTTGCGGACGGCGGGCACCGGACC
>Ga0335073_10015711_pt1 | contig 10584 bp, 10 predicted proteins | sample Lox_Sample_22_FD_207093 | JGI IMG/M metagenome (GOLD analysis project Ga0335073, IMG submission 207093) | Soil microbial communities from Loxahatchee National Wildlife Refuge, Florida, United States - Lox_Sample_2.2 | ecosystem: Environmental > Terrestrial > Soil > Wetlands | place: USA...
TAGGTATGAGCGGCAGCCTCATCAAAATCTGCAGCGCGCCCGCCGTTGCTGCAGATGGGCAGGTCGCCGAAGCGAATATCGATGGTCTCGGGATCGACATCGGCGCCGGAGTAGCCGATCGCCGCGATGAGCCGACCCCAGTTGGGGTCGTTGCCTGCCCAGGCAGTTTTGACGAGCGGCGAGTGGGCGATTGCCTTGGCGACTCGCAGGGCATCGGTCTCGCTGGCCGCGGAGTGGATGCGCAGTTCGACGACATGAGAAATGCCCTCGCCGTCGGCCACAACCTGACGCGCGAGCGAAGCGCACACCTGCTCCAGGGCCCCAGCGAAATCGGTATTGCCGGGGCCAACGACGGCGCCGCTTGCTCCGGAGGCGAGCAATAGCACCGTGTCGTTGGTCGAGGTGTCGCCATCGACCGAGATGCGATTGAAGCTAAGGTTGATGGCGGAGCGCAGATACCGATCGAGTACATCCGCATCCGCGGCGGCATCAGTCATCAGATAGACGAGCATGGTGGCGTGCGGCACAAGCTGCGGATGGATCATGCCGGAGCCCTTGCAGACGCCGGCGATGCGGACTTCGCGGCGGTCGATTTCGAGGCGCGCGAAGGCGGTCTTCTCCACCTTGTCGGTGGTGAGGATGGCCTGCGCGAGTTCCTGGAAGCGGTCACTTTCTGTTCCCAGACTCCGGGCGAGGCCGGGCAGCGCCGCGGTCAGTTTTTCCGCAGGCAACGGAACGCCGATGATTCCGGTGGAGGAAGGGAAGACCTCTTCGGGCTGACAGGCAAAGGCTTGCGCGGCAGCGGCGCAGACCTTCTCTGCGGCATCGATGCCGGCCTGGCCGACAGCGCAGTTGGCATTGCCGGCGTTGATGGCGACGACGCGGACGCGGCTGCCGGTGGCGCTGAGGTGCTGCTTGTCGACGATTAGGGGGGCGGCGGCGACGCGATTGGCGGTGAAGGCCGCGGCAGCGCTGGCAGGCTGATCGGCAACGATGAGCGCGAAGTCGGGGCGTCCACTTTGCTTGAGGCCCGCCGTGGCCGCACCGAACCGGAAGCCTTTGGGGATAAGGAATTGCGACATCTCTGACATTGGACTCTGACTAGGGTCTGTTCACACGAGTGAGATTGAGGGCGACCGTATGCGCGAGGAGAGCCGCGTCGCCAGGATGAAGGTTGTAACTCATTTAATCTAGCAAACGAGGGGGCGCATGACGGAAAGCCAGGCTGCTGAAGCCCAACCGATCGATCCTAACCAGTTTCTGGAGCTGCGGCAGGTGAACGTGGCGCGCGGCGACCGCATCGTGTTGAACGATGTGAACCTGACGATTCGCGCGGGCGAGCATGTGGCGATTCTGGGGCCGAACGGTTGCGGCAAGTCGACGCTGATACTGACAATTACCTGCCAGATCTATCCGATTGTGCAGCCCGGGATGCACGTACGCATCTTTGGCCGAGAGCGGTGGGACCTGACACAGCTGCGCAAGCGCTTCGGCGTGGTGGGGACCGATCTGCCGGGCGAACGGACAGCGGTGACAACGGGGCTGGACGCGGTGATTGCGGGATTCTTTTCGGCGTCGACGCTGTGGCCCAATCTGCATGTAACAGACGAGATGCGGGCGCGGGCCGCCGAAGCGCTGGAACGCATTGATGCCTCGCACCTGGCAGGACAATTGGTGGGCGAGATGTCGGCGGGAGAGAAGCGGCGCATTCTGATCGCGCGGGCCCTGGTGCATCGGCCGCGGCAACTGCTGCTGGATGAGCCATCGAATGCGCTGGACCTGGCGGCGCAGCGGGAGCTGCGCGAGACGATGCGGCGGCTGGCGGCGGAGGGCACAGGGCTGGTGCTGGTGACGCATCATCTCGGCGATATTCTGCCGGAGATCGAGCGGGTGATCCTGATGCGGGCGGGGCGTATTGTGGGCGACGGCCCACGGGAGGAGTTGCTGACCGCGGGGCGGCTGAGCGCGTTATTCAATACAAACGTGCGCATCGGCCGGGACGATGAGTGGCTGCATAGCTGGTGAGAGTACTACGGATAATTCCTCAGTTACATGAGTGTGCGAGTTGAGCTTCTGACTCGCCGGAACCGTCCGAATCCGTATTACTATCCCTTGTATGAAACCCGGGGGAATCCTCTCTGCGCTGGCAATCGCCTGTACGTGCGCCTGCTTTTCTGCTCAAACCCCAGCTACGCAAACCGTGAAGCCAGTCCCTTCTGCGGCATCCAGTGAGTACTCCAATGAAGCTCTGGTGTTCGAGCATCTGGACACGACTTATCGCATGCAGGAGGACGGAACCGGCGAACGCGACATGCACGTCGTGATGCGGGTGCAATCGGATGGGGCCGCACAGCAGTTTGGCGTCCTCTCATTCCCGTTTGCTTCGGCCTACGAAACGCCCCGTTTCAAGTACGTCCGCGTACACAAAGCCGATGGCACTACGGTTGAGACGCCGCCGACCGACGCGATCGATATGCCGGCGGATGTTTCGCGCGAGGCTCCGCTGTACAGCGACCTGAAGGAGAAGCACCTGCCGGTGCGCTCGCTGGCGCGCGGCGACACGCTGGAATACGAAGTCGACACGACGATCGACAAGCCGGAAGCTCCGGGCCAGTTCTGGGGCACCGATCATTTCACGCCGCCGGGGACGGTGATTGTTCTGTCGGAGACGTTGACATTGGATGTGCCGGCGGACAAGTACGTTCAGGTGTGGAGCCCGAATCATGCGGCGAGGACGTCGGAGCAGAACGGCCGCCGGAGCTATACGTGGCAGTCGCAGCAGCTGGTGGCCGCGCCGCGCGCCAGTGACGATGCGCCGGCGCCGAAAGCGCCGAAGGACCCGGATGAGGACTCCGATGGGCGCAAGCTTCCTTCAGTTGCGTGGACGACTTTTCATAGCTGGAGCGAGGTGGGCGACTGGTATCGCAGCCTGGCTCAGCCTGAGACGCAGCCGACGGATGCGATCCGCGCCCGGGCAGACGAAATTACCGTCAACGCCAAGACGCCGGAAGAGCAGGTGCGTGCGCTCTATGACTATGTCGCCGCGCATACGCGGTATGTGGGCATCGACTTTGGCATCGGACGCTACAAACCGCATGCCGCCGCCGAGGTGCTCGCCAACCAGTATGGCGATTGCAAGGATAAGGACACGCTGCTCGAAGCGCTTCTGCACGCGAAGGGGTTCTCGACGGCATCGGCGTTGATCGGAGCAGGCATCGCCCCGGTGCCGGAGGTGCCTTCACCGGCCGTTTTCAATCACGTGATTACCACCGTGAATCTGCCCACGGGGCGGATCTGGCTCGACAGCACACCGCTGGCTGCGCCGTTTCAGTATCTTTCGGCAGTGCTGCGCGATCAGAAGGCGCTGGTGATTCCGGCGACGGGTCCGGCGGCGCTTGTCTCTACGCCTGCGACGGCGCCCTATCCGTTTACTGAGCGGTTTGAAGCCTCTGGATCGCTGGACAAAGACGGCAAGATGATGGCCAAGATGACGGCGAGCTACCACGACGATAACGAGCTGATCGTTCGCGCGCTGGCCCGCACGGTTGCACCGGCGGAATGGGACAAAGCTTCGCAGTTTGTGTCGGCCAATACGGGATTCGGCGGCACCACGAGCAAAACACAATTTGTGAACGGCGATGATCCTTCAAAGTCGATTGTGCTGAAGTACGACTATCTCCGCAATCCCTTTGGCGACTGGGATAATCTGCGCATCGTTCCGTTGTTTCCCGCGTTGGAGTTTGCACCGCTGGGCAAAGACGCCAAGGAGCCGGACGACGACATCCAGCTGGGGGCTCCGCGCACGCTGGTGGCGGTCACGCACATCAAGCTGCCGGAGGGGTTTCGCACTGATCTGCCCGATCCGATTCATGTGAAGACGGACTTCGCCACCTTCGACAAGACCTATCACTTCGAAGATGGCGAGATCACGGCCGAACGGACGATTGTCATTTTGAAAGAGAAGCTGCCGCGCGCCGAGTGGGAGCGTTACCAGAAGTTCACCAAGGACATCAGTCTCGAAGGTGAGTCGTGGATTCAGCTCATCAAGTCGTCACCGACGCAAGTGGTGAAGGTGGCGCCGCCACCGAAGGAACTGGAGGTGAAGCCCGCGCCGGGTGAGCACTCCACGACGATCACGCTCAAAGCTGAACCTTCGGGTGAAGCGGCAACAGGCTCAGCCGCGAGCGTGTCCCCAGGCGCTTCAGTGCAGGAGCTCATGGCCCAGGCCGTGGACAAGTTCCGCCAGCGGGACTGGACGGGCGCCACGGCGGATCTGGACGCGGTGAAGGCCAAGGATCCCAAGACGCGCGGGCTTTGGGGCATGTACGGAGCAATCGCCGAGTATTACGGGCGCGATCTCACCACGGCTGTCGCGGATTACCGGAAAGAGGTGGACATCCAGCCGGACAACGAAATGGCGGTGGGCGCACTGGCCGACGCGGAAAACAGGTCAGGCGATGCGGCGGGGGCCCGTGCTGCAATGCAGAGATTCCTGAAGGCGCATCCGGAGAGCAAGCGCATTGCGATTTTTCTCTCGAGTTTGCAGACGAATGCCGGCGACAACGAGGGTGCGTTCAAGACTCTGGACGTTGCGGTATCGCATAACCCCGACGATCGTTCGCTGAGGTTGCAGGAGGGAGAAACGCTGATCCGTCTGGGCCGCAACGACGAGGCGGCTGCGGTGGCAAAGAGCGCACTCGACGGCGCAGACGACGCGGAGACTGTGAATGACGCAGCGTACCTGCTGAGCGAGTCGGGGATGAGCCTCGATCTCGCTGAGGAGGCTTCGCGCAAAGGGATCGACAGGCTTGAAGCTCAGTCTGCGACCGAGACTACTTCGGAAGCCAACAGAGCAGCCTTCGGCCGCGCGAACCTGATGATTGCTTCATGGGACACGCTGGGATGGATTCTTTTCCGCGAGGGCAAGATGCAGGAGGCGCACGACTGGCTTGCGCCAGCATGGCGTGCGTCTCTCACACCGGAGGTTGGCGATCATCTTGCACAGGTAGATGAAGCCCTGGGCCACAAAGATGAAGCAGAGTTGCATTACACGCTGGCGCAAGGCGCGATCAGCGGCAGCGGCGTCACCCCGGATATCCGCGGACACATTCTTGCCGGCATCAGCCGCATGAAGGCCGCCGGCGCCAAGCCCGGCCCGGCCAACGTGCCGGGCGCTCTGCAGGATTTGCGTACCTACAAGATCGACCGGCCTGCGGGTACGAGCGGCTGGGGTACATTCCGGCTCGAGATCACCACGGCCGGCGTGGCGGAAACACAGCAGATGTCGGGCGATGCGCATCTGGAAAAGATCAAGCCGGTGATCGATGCGCTGAAGTTTCCGGAGCTGCTTCCGCCGGCCTCGAAGGCGCACCTGCTGCGCAGCGCAGTTGTTTCGTGCTCGATGGGCAAGACATGCGAACTGGTTCTGGTGCCCGATGGAGGGTTGCAGACTGAGCAGTAACAAGACCGCAAGAAGACAGGACCTAGCGGTTCCCTAGACGGTGGAGGGTCAGGCTTTCATTTAACGCGCGCTCGAAGTATCCGCTCATGCGATTTACCAGCAGATCGTGCTACCATTCCGGCATCAGGCCGCAGTTCGGCCGCGCGGCGGAGGTCCTTCGATGAGTCCCTATAGCAGGCGAGATTTTCTGAAGACTACCCTTGCGGCGGGAACACTGGCGAGTGTAGGCACCCTGCCGATGCGGGCCGAGAAGCGCACCGCGACTGATCTGGTGACGTTGGGCAACTCGGGCATGCGTGTGACGCGGCTCGCGTTTGGCACCGGCACAATGAACGGGGCGGTGCAGGCGCGGCTGGGGCAGAAGGAGTTCAGCCGGCTGGTGTCGTATGCGTATGAGCGGGGCATCCGCTTCTTTGAGACATCGGAGTCGTATATGACGCCGACGATGCTGGGCGAGGCGCTGAAGCCGTATCCGCGGGAGAGCTACCAGCTGATGTCGAAGGTGACAACGGACCCGGATGCGGACCCGGCGCAGCGTTTTGAAGAGATGCTGCGGACGCACAAAACCGATTACTTTGACATCATGTTGCTGCACTGGCAGCACACAGGCAACTGGGTAGACACCACAAAGGCGTGGCAGGATGGCGTAGTGGCGGCGCAGGAGAAGAAGATTGTGCACACACGCGGCGCCTCGGTGCATGGGCTGCCTGCGCTGCGCGAGGTGCCGAAGTTTACATGGCTCGAGGTTGCGATGATCCGCATGAACCACACCGGCGCGCACATGGATGCGAGCGCGGCAGACAACGGCGAGCCGGGCAATGTGCCGGAAGTGGTGGCGCACGTGCAGCAGGTGAAGAAGGAAGGCATGGGCGTGATCAGCATGAAGCTGGTGGGCGAGGGTTCGTTTACGCAGCACTCTGACCGGCAGAAGGCGCTTGAATTCGCATTCCGGCATGCGGGCGTGGATGCGGTGACGATCGGCTACAAGAACACGCAAGAGATTGACGAAGCGATCGATAACCTGAATCTGGCGCTGGCGTAAGGAGCATTCAAGGCGCTGACGGAGTTTACTCAGGAATGACAAAGGCCAGCCGCAGCCGGCTGGCCTTTTGCATGGCAGGCGCGTGACGGATCAGGCCGGCCGCAAGCGTGGAGTGAGTTCATAGATGGCGCGACCGAGACAGGCGGCGATGAGAATTTCGACGATCACCGGTCCAAAGAAAAAGTAGATCCACGAATTGATGGCCAGAACCAGATAAGCGAGCAGAAAGGCCCAGAGGATGGGGCGCAGCTGCGGGCCGGCCGTTCTGGCGAGCGAGCCGAGCATCCAGAAGACGACTGCTTCTACGGTGAGAAAGAGGCTGACGGCCAGACCGAGCCCCACATAAAAGGCGGCATAAGAGCGCGTGTGGCCCATCACGAGAAAGCGGTGAGACTGCATTGCCGTGAATGCGGCCATGGCGGCGCCTTTTGAGGGTTTGCCGAAGACGCCGCCGATGGTGTGCAGCAAGGCGTGAAGCAGCGTAAGCAGGGAAGCGATGCGCAGGTAGAGCGTGGCTCTCATCAGGCCTTCTCTCCTTGAACAGCCTTGGCGTAAAGTTCGAGGATGGTGACCCAGGCGCCGGGGCCGTCGAAAATAGCGCGGAGCTGCTCGTAGCCTTCGCCGTGGCGTTCGAGTTTGCTGTGAGTGAGTTCGACGAGGGTGTCGTTAGGGCCTTCAGGGATAAAGCGGATCTCGACTTCGCTGGCCCTGGCCATATCCATGTCGGCGACCCAGCCGGGCGAATCGTGGCCGGGTCCCACGTGCCAGGAGAAGGTGACGCGGTGTGGAGGGTCCCAGGCAAGGACCGTGCCCCAGTCGCAGTGTTCGCCGTTGGCATTGCGCTCGTACCAGCGGCCGCCTGCGCGCGGCTCTACAAAGATGGCGACGAACGGGGTGTTGCCGATGTGGTGCGTCGCCGGCCACCACGTCTCCATCTGTTCGACGAAGACGCGGAATGCGCGGTCGATGGGTGCGCTCACGCGCACACTTTTACGGACGACGGCTTCTTCTGCGCTGTGGGGCATGTTGATCTCTCCTGGAAGGCTGCTCCGCGGCCTGCTTGAAGGAACTGAGGGCCCTGGTCCACATCTGATCGAAGTGCGCGCGCAGCCGTGCCACGCCTTCGGGATTGAGCCGATAGAGGCGGCGGGTGCCGGACCTGCTGTCCATCACCAGTCCCGCATCTTTGAGGACTTTGAGATGCTGCGAGACCGCGGGACGCGTGACGGGCAGCGTGCGCGCGAGTTCGTTGACGGCGATGGGGCCGCCGGCGAGCTTCTGGAAGATGGCCATGCGCGTGGCGTCGCCAAGCGCGTCGAGGCCGGCTTGTAGGTAAGCGTCCACTAACGGTTAGTGGACACGAACCAATGGCGACGTGTCAAGAAGAAATTCAGGAGGCGCAGGAGAGCGTTGCCCGGCGCATCAAGCTGGAGATGCGCCGGACATTGGAGCGCGAGGAGGAAGCGGGTGTCAGCCCTGTTCGGGTTTGGCGCCGGGAATGCGTTTGCGCAGCATGGCGATCTGACCAGTGTGATGCGCTTCATGTTCGCAGACGTGGAACCACTTGGCGAGGTTGTTGCACGGGCCCCAGCCGGGATCATTGATCTGGGAAAGAAACCATGCATCGTCGCGCTTGCGGAACTCGGCGAGGGTGGATTCACGGACCTCGTGGAGAATGTCGACGTAGTACTGGCGGCCGTGTCCCTTGATGGTGGCGCGGCCGGCATCGCCGAGGTCCATGGCGGGATCCCACTGCTTTTTGATGTCAGCAGACCAACTGTCCCATTTCATGCCGCCGAATGTGTTCATGCCGTAGTACTTCTCAGTGGCGGCGAGGTGCAGCATGAGAGCGCCGATGGAGTTGGCGTTTTTGTCGAAGAGGTAGTCGAGATCGGACTGCGAGAGACCTCTAGTCGCGACCAGCACGCCATTCCGCTCGCGCAACCAGGTGAGCATGGAGACGAAGGTGCCGATCTGCGGTGAGTAGCCGGGAAGCGGACCGAGGGTGTTGGGGCCTGTGGCATTGGCGGCCAGCGCCGACGGGGCAGCGAGCGTTGCGCACAGACTGGCGGCGAGGCTCGCACCGCCGCCCAGGAATGCCCGACGGTTGAGAAGAGGATTTGCGGGAGTGGCGATTGGCTTTGTCATGGGATGTTCTAACCTCCGGTATTGCTTGTCGAGAAGGGTTCGTACGACCGGGCCCACGATGTGGCGGCAAGTATACATCGCTGCGATGCGTACGCGGCGGGAGATCCTGCAGCGTGTAGTCTCTGTGTGAGGATGGATGCTTCATGAATCCGATTGAACTGACGAAGCCGCAGCGCGCGGAGGCGATTGCGTCGCTGCAGCGGTACTTTCGCGAAGAGATGCCGGAGCCGATCGGCGATCTGCCGGCGGGACTACTGCTGAATTTCATTGTGGAGGAGATTGGGCCGGTGCTCTACAACCGGGCGATTGCCGATGCGCAGGCGCGGATGCTTTCGCGGGTGCAGGACCTGAATGGCGAGTTGTACGCCGATGAGTTCCAGTACTGGCCGCGGGTTGAGGCGAAGCGGAAGGGCCGGCGCTGAGCGATTCATGTTCATCAGGAGCAAAGGTTGAGTTCAACGGATCGTCCCCAATCCGCGATGGGCGTTCGTAATCCCGGCATCGATCTGCTGCGCGGGATTTCCATTCTGCTGGTGATGCTGAACCACATCGGGCTGCGCATGCGGCTGGCGCACGGCGTGCTCGCGGCCTTTATGCCGAAGCTGCTGCTCAACGATCTGAACTTCAACGGCGGCGAGGCGGTGCTGATCTTCTTCGTGATTTCGGGGTTTCTGATTACGTCGAACAGTCTGAGCCGGTGGGGGAGCCTGGCAAGGATCGATCTGCGCGCGTTCTATGTACGCAGAGCTTCGCGCATTTTGCCGTGTCTTGTCGCGCTGGTGGCGATATTGGCGGTGCTCGATCGGATGCGGGCGCCGGGATACACGATTACGGAGGCGGGGCAGTCGCTGCACGGGGCGGTGGCATCGGCGTTCGGACTGTATTTGAACTGGTATGAGGCGCACACCGGATATCTGCCGGCGAGCTGGGATGTGCTGTGGTCGCTGTCGATTGAAGAGGTCTTCTATCTGGCGTTTCCGGTGGTGTGCCTGGTGCTGCGGAAGAACTGGCTGCTGGCGCCGGCGCTGGTGGTGCTGGCGCTGTCACTGCCGGTGACGCACGGCGCGATTGCGCACAATTCCATCTGGAGAGAGAAGGCGTATCTGCCGGGGATGGCCGGCATCGCGACGGGCGTGGTGGGGGCGCTGATTGCGGCGCACTGGAGACCGAAGAGCCGCGCGGTTGTGGCGGGACTGGTGTTGGCGGGCGTGTGCGGAGTGGTGACGGTGCTGGGATTTGAGGAGCCGCTGTGGCCGCGTGTCGGGGAGCCGGCAATGCTGGCGCTGACGCTGGGCACGCTTGCCTTGCTGCTGGCGTTCCATTGGCAGGCGCGGGGCGGGACGCCGTGGAGGATTGCGGGGACGGGTTGGCTGCAGTCGATGGGGCGGCTGAGTTATGAGATTTATCTGACGCACATGTTTGTGATCCTTACGGTGGTGGCGGTGTTCAAGCGCAGCGGCGCGGGCATCAAGTGGGGCGTGCTGTGGTATCCGCCGGCGTTTGCGCTGGCGTGGCTGCTGGGCTGGCTGGTGGCGCGGCACTTTTCGACGCCGGTGGAGCGGGCGATGCGGAGCCGGCTGCTGGCAGGGAAGCAGGCGGCGACGGTGGGCGCGGCGGGCTGACCTTGACGGCGCGTGCGCGTTGGTTTTAGGTTAGCGGTACACGGGAAAGGAGGTTGATCCAGCCTATGAAGATTGATTTACCCAGTAGTACGTTACGTGAGGTGACTGAGGCCTAGGGCATCGCGCCCACGCCCCAGATTTGCCCCGGCGGCTGAAGGAAGTACCGGCCGGGTCACTGGCAATCGCGGCAGCGCGATGGCCTTAGTCCAATCCCAACAGATCACCGGCAGCGGCCTGGGAGCGATCCCGGGCCGTTGTTGCGTTGGGGGGGACTGGCCGTCCAGGCGTCCGCGCTTCGCGCAGGTTCGCAG
>Ga0335073_10015712_pt1 | contig 10584 bp, 7 predicted proteins | sample Lox_Sample_22_FD_207093 | JGI IMG/M metagenome (GOLD analysis project Ga0335073, IMG submission 207093) | Soil microbial communities from Loxahatchee National Wildlife Refuge, Florida, United States - Lox_Sample_2.2 | ecosystem: Environmental > Terrestrial > Soil > Wetlands | place: USA: Florida...
CTGCCGTTGACATCCATCGATGGCATGCCGGGGAAAATCACCAGCATGCCGACGTTATAAATAATCGAAACGATTTTGCGCGTCAGGCTGTCGGGGCGGAAACGGCGCCTCACCTTGGCAATGGTGCGGTCGCCGGCGGTGGCCACGGCGCGGTAAATGAGCAGCACGCTTTCCGGCGCGACCTGCCCGTCGGCCGCCAGGTAGCCGATATGACGGCCGCGGCAGGCATCGAGACCGGTGCGAATCCCGAGACCCTGGCCGCGATTCACCGGCACCGCCACCTTGCGGATGGGAAAGCCGCGCGCGATCAGCCCGTCGATGACCTCCGACGTCCGGTCCATCGAGCCGTTGTCCACCATCACCAGTTCCAGGTCGATTCCCGCGGCTCGGAAAGCCTCCACCAGCGGCGGCACGGTCCGGTCCAGACAGGCCTCTTCGTTATAACAGGGCATCGCCAGCGACAGGTCGGGAACGGGTTTCCGCACGAATTGGGGCATCGTTCGGTCCATCAGTTTGCTCCCACGGCCACGCTTCTGGGGCGGCCGATCAGTTCGCGAATCTGCTCCAGCGTGGCGGCCTGCATCGGCCGCCGGTGAAACTGCTCGAGGTAGGTTTCGGGCGAATCCAGTCCGATCTCCGCATTGGCGAAGCGGGCCAGATGAACGGCGGCGCGCCCGGCATCGCCGTTGCACACATCGTTCAGGTAATTCGCCCAGTTCAGGATGGAATAAGGCGCCGCTTCCACGTTCTCGCCCATGCAGCCGGCGATCGCCTGGTTTTCGAGCAGCGGCGCGCGCAGTGTCTCCCCGGTTTCTTTCGCCAGCCGCTCCTCGATGAATGCCGCCGGCGATTCCACCAGGCTGCGTGGCGCCGATTGCAAGTAGGGGCACGAGGGAAAGAAGCGGATGTCGCAACTGACGCGCCGTCCGGGCCCTGCGCTGCCGGTGCCGTGCAGCAGCAGCGAATTGAAGATGACGCCGTATCCGGGACGCGCCGCAATCTCCAGCGGCGCGCCGAAACGCGGCAGGCTGGCGTGGTCCACGGAAACGAAACGGCGGCACAACAGTCCCAGGCGGTGGCTGCGGGGATAGATGCGCACCGGCCAGTCGGGACAGTGGTTCAAACCGGTCCAGAGAATCAGCGCCGCCGGGCTGGTGGGAAGACTGGCGCCGGTGAAATCCTGGTGGAGCTGGTAGGCGCCGTGGACCTCCATAAAGCTGTGCTGCGAATCGTATCCGCCATAGCCGACCCGCCCGGTGGCGCCGCACTTGAACTGCGCGTGAAAGTCGCGGCTGATGTGCGTTACGGGCCCCAGGAGGCGCGCCAGCACGGGCCGCAGGCTGGACACCAGACCGTCGGCCAGATCGCCGGAGGTGGGAACTCGCGATAATTTCTGCCGCAGCTCCATCCAAAATCGCGTCGATTTCGCTTTGGCTCAAGCCGGTCGAGCGCATCAGCACGGGCGGATAGAGAGCCGTAACCCGCTCCTCGAGCCCGCGCAGAAGACAGTACCCCTCCGTCTCGTAATGGCGGGCAAACGCATCCAGTTCCGCTCCCGCGAGCGCGGCCAGATCGAAAACCGGCGGATCCGTATCGTGATGAAACATATAAGCGCGGCGGTCGGCAGCTCCAGACAAGGGGACAGCGATCCGACTCATTAGGCACGTCCCAGACCAACCTGGGGTTTCGCCGCATAGTGTCGCCTGCCTAGGGGGTTTGCGGCCCGGCCGGCGGCTGCAATTCCAAATAGTTGGGACTTGGTCTCCTGGATTTGGTCCGTAAGGCGTTGGAAACAGCGGTGCTCGCGGATTCGCGGCGGCTGCCGGCCGCCGGCCGATTCCCTCGGGCGGCGCCCGCGCCGGTTTCCGTGCCTGCCGTTGCGGCACGGCACGCGCTACATCCGCCTGCGATAATGTGGGCTTATCTATGAAGGCCAGCATTGTGATTCCCGCGTTCAACGAAGAGAAGGCGGTGGGGCCGGTGGTATCCGAACTCCGCGATGTGCTCGACCGGCACGGCATCGAGCCCGAGATCATCGTGGTCGACGATGGTTCCGCGGATGGCACGGCGCAGGCGGCCGCCGCGGCGGGAGCGCGGGTGCTGCGCCATCGCAGCAATCGCGGTTATGGGGCCGCGCTCAAAAGCGGGATTGCCGCCGCCACCAACGATTACGTGGTGATCACCGACGCCGACGGCACCTATCCCTGCCAGTACATCCCGGAAATGCTGGAGCGCCTGGAGACGGCCGATATGGTGGTGGGCGCGCGCATCGGCAGCAACGTCAAAATCCCCCTCATCCGCAAGCCCGCCAAATGGGTCCTCAACCGGCTGGCCAATTATATGACCAATGCCCGCATTCCGGACCTCAATAGCGGACTGCGCGCCTTCCGCCGCAACGCGGCCATGCAGTATTTCGCGATTCTGCCCGATCAATTCAGTTGGACCACCACCATCACGCTGGCCATGCACTGCGATAAGTACGCCGTCACGTATCTGCCGATCGATTACCGCAAGCGGCAGGGCAGGTCGAAAATCGTGCCCTGGGACGCGGGCAGTTTCGCCATCCTGATCCTGCGCACGGCGATGCTGTTCCGGCCGCTGCGCGTGTTCATTCCCGTGGTGCTGCTGTGCCTGCTCTACGGCGTGGTCAAGATGAGCATCGATATGATGCGCGACCCGAATATTTCCGCTTCGGCGTTATTGGCCTTCATGAGCGCGCTCATCATTCTGCTGATCGGCATGCTGGGCGATGCGCTGGCCACGCGCCTCGGCCGCATCAATCCGCAGATTATCGGCGTGCGCACGGCCGAATTCGTCACCACCGAAAGCGCCGCGCCGGGCTCGCAGGCAAAGCCGGCGGTATCCGGCGAATCGGCGGCTCTGCCGCTCGCGCCCGGCCGTGGTCCGGACGCGGGGCCGCGCGCGTAGCGGGGCTCATCTTTTCATGGAGCCCGGATCGGTCCGCGGTCTCATTTTCGATGTCGATGGCACGCTGTACCGGCACACGCCGGTGCGCCGCGGCATGCTTTTGCGCCTTTTCCGCCATTGCGCCACAGCCCCTTCCGACGGCCTGCGCACCGTTCGCTTCCTGCGTGAATATCGCCGCGCGCAGGAAGCGCTGCGCCCGGGCGGCAGTTCGGGCGAGCAGCTCCGCGCGGCCTGCGCGCGGCTGCAAGTGGACCCCGCATGGGCCGCCGGGTGTGTCGAAAACTGGATGGAGCGCTATCCCCTGGACCTCATCCGCAAGGCCGCCTATGGGGATTTGCAGCCGCTGCTCAACAAGGCGCGCAAGGCCGGGCTGCGCCTCGGCGTCTTCTCCGACAATCCCGCCGGCAAGAAACTCCAGGCGCTCGGCATCGCGGCATATTTCTCTTCCGTTTTGAGCGCGGACGATCCCAGGGCCGGCGCTTTTAAGCCCAACCCCAAGGGCATCCTGGCGGTTGCGTCCGACCTCGGCCTGCGGCCCGGCGAGGTGGTTTACGTCGGAGACCGGCCGGAGGTCGATGCCCTTGCCGCCAAAAATGCGGGGGTCCGCTGCTGCATCCTGCGCGCGCGGCCGCCTGCCGGCAGCGGGTGGACCGGAATTGCGGATTACGCCGCGCTCTGCCGGCTGCTCGGTCTCTGAGAACCGATTCTTCCGGCGCCTCTCAGTGCTCTCCGTGGCCGTTCAAGCCGAATTTTCCGGCCCAGCGGAACAACAGCGAACGCCGGCGCGGGGCCTGCGGCTCTTCCACGCCATTGACAGCCACTGCCGCCGCAGTGCCGTTAACGGCTGCCGGCGCTGAATGCGACGGCACGGCCGCGGTCTGCGCCGCCGCCACGGCTGAATGCGTTTTCGCGGCCGTCCCGGCCGGCGCGGCCACAGGGTGATCGGCGGCTTCCGTTTCCCCCTTCGGCGCGGCCCCGTGCTTTTCGATCAGCCGCAAATCGGCCGCCGCCGTATCCACGTGCCGCACCTGCACGATTCTGGTTTCGTCCGCAAATGCCTCCACCAGGGCGTTATCGCAAATCGCGTTGATGAGCCGGGGAATGCCCTGCGACCACCTGGCAATGTGTTCGACGCACTCCTCCGTGAACGGGTGTTGCCCGCCGCCCGCTACCGTCCAGCGATGCTGAATGTAAGGCTCGACTTCGTTGGGCGCCAGGCTGCCGATCGTCAGCCGCACGCTCACCCGCTGCTTCAACTGCCAGAGTTCCGGGCGGCTGAGCAGATCGTCCAGTTCGCCCTGCCCCAGCAGCAGGATTTGCAAAAGTTTTTCCTCTCCGCACTCGAGGTTTCCCAAAAGGCGGATCTCTTCCAGCAGCTCATAGCTCAGTTTGTGCGCCTCATCCACAATCAGCACATTGACTTTGCCTTCGGCCGCCCCGGCCAGCAGAAATTTTTCCAGCCGCCACAGCCGCTGCGCCTTACTTCCCGGAATTTCGGTAATCCCGAAATCCATCATCATCAGCTCGAGAAACTCATCCGGAGTAAGCACCGGATTCAGAATGATGCTGGATCGGATATCGGCGCATGCCAGCCTCTGTAGCATCCATGCCAGCAAAGTGGTTTTTCCCGAGCCGGCCATGCCGCTGAGCACCAGGAAACCCTTGCGGTCGAGCACGGCATAAGTCAGTCCCACCAATGCCTCACGATGCTGCCGTGTCACAAATAAGAACGCCGGATCGGCCGTCATGGTGAACGGCTTCTTCGTAAGATTGTGAAACGCGGTGTACATGTGTTCCGACAGACTACCGGACCGCTATCGTCACTTGATTACTGGGAACCCCATCGATCACCACCCTCAGCCCGACACTACCTGACGGCGTGCCAGTAGGAATCGTTACGTTGATTTGCCACAGGCCAATATAACCCGGCGCAAGGCCTGAATATTGAATGTTACCGAAATTGCTTCCAATTGCAACACAAAGCGATGGCTGTGAGTTCAAGCACGTAGTTGAATTACTGGTGGGAACCGCCACCGTATAAGATAGTGGCGAAGACGGCGCCGCCGTTCCATCCGCCACCGCCGGACTGACCAGCCCCTGCCCGGTTCCGTATAACTGAATCGTCGAGCCCGCGGGAGCCGGATTTGACGAGCTGTTTAGGGAATTATCCTGATTGAGCGCCGCGGCCTGACCGGCGCCGTTCTGACCGCTGGTAAACAGTCCCGGCTCCGCGGGCGAAATCACCACGCTGCCTCCCGCCACCAGTTCGCCTGTATCCGCCAGACGCACCGCCACGCGGTCCGAGCCGGCGGGAGCGTTGGAGGGAATTTGAAAATTAATCTGGTTCGTTCCTACAAAATAGATCGGCGAAGTCAGTTGGTCGTTAATCACCACCTGCCGGTCGGCGAGAGTTACCGGCCAGGTATTTCCCGTTGCCTCGGCGGTATTGGCGGCGATCGAGCCGCCGCCGATGGTGGCGATCGAGCCCGGAGCTACAGGAACTCCCAACTGGAACGTGGCGGCGTTCACCACCACTCCCAACTTTAAGAATTGAAGTACCCGGTTATTGCCTGCGTCTCCGACGTATACCGTATCCTGCCGGTCCAGATAGACGCCGGCGGGGCCGTATAATCCGTCGGCGCTCGCCTGGCCGTTTTGTCCATCCCAGTCGGCCGCCGTGCTGGTCAGACTGGGCTGCCCCACCACCGCGCTGGCCACCCCGCCGGCCGTCGGCAGCAGAATGATGGACGGAAAAATCAGCACCCGGTTGTTGCCGTTATCGCCGATATAGATCTGGCCGCTGTGATCCACGCCGATTCCCACCGGCGATTTCAGGGCCGTTCCACCGGCGGCTCCGCTGAAATTACCCTGCCCGATCACATATGTCGCGGCGGCGCCCGCCGACGGCGCCGTCTGGGTATTGGAGAAGATCAGCGCGCGGTTCTCTCCGGCATCCGCCACGTACAGGTTGGAAGCCTGGTCCACATAAATTCCCTGCGGGGCGGAAATGGTTTGCACCGAGGGCTGCCCGGGCTTCTGCGCGGAGTTCATTCCCGGCTGCCCGAAAACGCGCACCGCGGACGCCCCGGTGCCCGCACCCGGAGCGAATTCGAGAACGCGATTGTTCCCGGTATCGGCTACGAAGATCTCGCCGTTCGGCCCCAGCGCCATGCCGCTCGGCGTGTTCAACGTAGCCCCGTTCACGGCGGCCGAAGCGGACGTGGTGAAACTGGTCTGCCCGATGACCGCTTCCGGTGTGATGCGCCCCTGCTGCCCCGCCGGACGCGGATACACCAGCACCCGGTTATTGCCCGCATCCGCCACGTAGAGCGTGCCGTCGTTCTGATTCACCGCGATACCCCGCGGACCTGAAAGCGACGTGCCGGTGGGCGTTTGCGCCGTCCCCGTATCCACGTTGGCATAAGCCGTATACAAGCTCGGCTGGCCGATGACCAAGTCCGCCGGATCTCCATCCTGAAAATGCACCGAATCGTTCCACACCAGCACGCGGTTGTTGCCGGTATCGGAAACATACAGCGCGTAGGGAGACTGCGAGTAATCGATGGCCATCTGGTAGGGGACATCGATGCTGGATGGCTTGATCTGGTTGGGCCCGTTGGAAACCGGATTGTTCTGCCCCCAGAACTGCGTGGCCGATTTCGATCCGGCCGGAATCCGGATCACGCGGTTGTTCGCGGAATCGGCGATAAACACATTGCCGCTGCCGTCCACTTTCACATCCGACGGCGCGGAAAGCGTGCTGGCCGATGCCTGGGGATAAACCGCGGTATCCGGCGTGGTGGTGGTGAAATTATTCTGCCCGAAAACGTTGGTGGCGGAGCTTCCCGATCCGGCCGCGGTGGAAAAAACCAGGACGCGGTTGTCGTGCGGGACCGCGACATAGAGATTGCCGTTGGCATCCACGGCAATTCCCGCCGGGCCGCCGAGGCTCGAGCTGGTGGCCTGCTGCGGAACGCCGCGCGTAGTGAAGTTGCTCTCGCCCCATATCGCCGCGGCAGCCGGGCCGTTGCCCGAGGAGCCCACGGGAGCCGCGAATTTGAGCACCCGCGTGTTATTCGTATCGGCGACGTACAAATTGTTCTGCGCGTCCAGCGCCAGGCCGGCGGGCGTATCCAATCCCGCCGCCGAAACGCTTCCGCCCTCATCGGCCTGGCCGGTGGTGAAACTGGCCTGCCCTACCACCAGGTCGGCCGCCACCGGAGCGGGGTTATTCAGAATTCCCGCGCTGAAGCGCAGCACGCGGTTGTTGCCGCTGTCCGCTACCCAGAGATTTCCCAGCGAATCCACCGCGACCGCGCGCGGCTGCTGCATGGTTGTGGCCGAAACGCCCGCCGAAAACGTGGTGAAGCTGGCCTGGCCGTAAACCGCGTCGGGATCGATCTGCCCGGGGTTGGCGAAGGGCGATGGGAAACGGAGCACGCGGTTATCTCCGAAATCCGCCACGTACAGATTCCCGGTGGTCGGATCGACCGCCACCCCCAAGGGGGCATTGAAGCCTTTGGCGCCGATGCCCTGTACGGCCGAATACTGCGGCCCGGTCTGCCCCAGAACCAGGTCCGGCGGATTGCCGGTCTGGTACGACGCAACATCCTGCCACCCCAGCACCCGCGAGTTGACCGTATCGGCGATGTAGAGATGCAGTTGCCCGCCGCGCGCATCCAAAGCGACGTAGCTGGGCGTGTTCAGCTCCACCCCCTGCACCAGGTTCAAGCCGTTGTTGGTCAGGTTGGTCTGCCCCAACACCCGATACGCGGAAGGAGCAATCTGTGCCTGAGCGGCCACCACCCAGAAGGCGCCCGCCAGCGCGTAGGCACACCTTCCGTACCTGTGTAATGCAATGGATTTCATCTGATTCTTCTGCTCTGGTTCCGCGACAATCCCTTACCCGTGTTTACGGCACGACAATCATGTCGCCGGGGATCAGCGTATAATTCGTTTCCAGATGTAGCCCTTTCAGCACTGCGGCATAGTCGAAGGGAAGCTTGAACTGCTTTCCGTTCTCGGTACGAAGCACATAGATGTTCTTTTTCTTGGCGTAATCCGTGAGTCCTCCGGCTTCACTGAGTGCCTGCATCACCGTCATTTCGTAGGCGTAGGGAAGAGGGCCTTCTTTTTTGACTTTGCCGGTGATATAGATTTTCTTGCTGTTCATCGCCAGCACCGTTACGGAAACCTCCGGCGCATTAATGAGGTTCGCAAAACGGTCGGTGAGCAGCTTCTCGAGTTGCGGCACGGTCATGCCCGCCACATCGATCTCGTGCAGCAGGGGAATGGAAATGCGTCCGCTGGGCAGCACGATTCCGCTTTGCAGAGAAGCATCCGGCTCTTTCCACACGGTGATCTTCAAAACGTCGCCCGCGCCGATCTGGTATTCGTCGGAGATATTCGCGGTGGGAGGAGTGGCCGCGCCCGGCGCCGCCGTCTTGGTCCCGGCGGGGGCGGTCTTGGTCTCCGCGGCATCGCTCTTTGCCTCCGCGGCCGGCGGCGGCGCAGAGACTCCGGTTTTATCGGCGGCGGGAGCGGCTTCGGGAGTCGCGGCAGCGGCCGGCGGCGCGGCAGTCACCTTATTTGTATCGGAATTATCGGGGGCCGCTGCGGGAGCCGCGGCGGCAGGTTTGGGAGTTCCGGCGGCATCGCCCGCCCCACTCGCAGCGCTCGCAGCGCTCTTGTCCGCGGGCGCCTCCGCTTGCGCGGTGGATACCGGCGCGGCCGCGGTCTTCTTCCCGGCATCCGCCGCCGGGCTGTCTTTCTGGTTGGAAGTCACGTACGCCAGCGCATCGTCCACCGCGGTCGCGGGCCAGCCGGCGTTCACCGCATTGCGTTCGATTTCCGATGGCTTCAACCCGGCCTTCTGAGCGTCCCTGACATATTGCAGAAGTTCCTTGGGCGGGCCCGCTTCCTGGCCGTACATGCAAACGCTGCAAAAGATAATCGCTACGATAACGTTCCGTAATTTCAGCATAGCGGCGCGAGCCTCTCGCCTTTCCTCCTTGGCTCCAGCCTCCTGAAGCACGTTCGGGACCAACGGACAGTACGTTTCCGGTTTCCTGACCGCGCTTTCCCGAGTCATTTGGGAAGAAGGCTAGGAATACTTCTGAATATTTGGTAAATTGGTTCGCTGCTGCGTCCAATTTCCACGGCAAAGGCATGCCGCCCCGGAGAAACGGCTGTCCCACTTGCCCGAAGGAGGGTTTTACGGGTTCCACGTCACGCGGCGAACAAATTGCTTTAAAACCAACACCTAGCATGGTCGCGGAGAAAACGCTCAGCAACGGAACCGCATGCCGACGTCTTTAAAATTCACAGCCAAGTCTTTGGCCGTCTGTTTTTCTTTTTTTATTCTTCCCTTTGCCGCCCGGCTCATGGATGCCCAGACCCTGCCGAGCCAGGTGAATATCCTCGTCGTTCAGGGGGAAGGAGCCATCAATCACGTGCGCCAGTCCGCCAAGGACCCCATCATCCTGGTGGAGGATGAGCATCACACGCCCATCGCCGGCGCCACGGTGCTGTTCAGCCTGCCCACCGAAGGGACCACCGGGCGGTTCGGCAACGGCGACAAACTGATGGTGGTCACTACCGACGCCCAGGGCCACGCCACGGCTACCGGCCTGAAGGTGAACGAGTACCCGGGAAAGCTCGTGATCCACGTGGGCGTCACCTATCGCGGCCTCTCGGCCCGCACCGATATCACGGAATTCGATGAAGGGCCGCCGGTCGCACAGAAAGCCGGAGGCGGCGGGGGCGGCGGAGGAGGCCATAAAAAACTGATCGCCATTCTGGTGATCGTGGGAGGCGCCGCCGCGGCCGGCGCGGCATACTATCTGACTCATAAGAGCGGCAACTCCTCTACTTCCACGGTGGTCACGCCTCCGCCCGCGGCCATCGGTCTTACGCCGGGGTCTCCCACCATCACCGGTCCTCATTAGAAAATGCGCCCTCTTCTTTTTCTTTTTCGATCGCTCGCGCGGGTTGCCGCTCTGGGAACCCTGATGGCGGCCCTTGCGCCGGCCCAGCAATCGCTTCAGATCGTCACCACCAGCCTGCCCGCGGGAACCGTCGGCGCCGCCTATTCCGCGCAATTGACGGCCACGGGCGGAAGCGGTTCCTATACGTGGGCGTGGGGAGGCAATCCGAGCCTGCCGCCGGGACTGACGCTCAGCTCCACGGGGCTTATCTCGGGCAGCCCCACGGTAAACGGCAGTTTCCGGATTGTGGTGACCGTTACCGACAACAGCAGCCTCGCCAGCCAGTCGGCCTCGTTCACCATCCAGATCGGCGGCGTGGGCCCCTCCATCGCCACCTCCCTGCCGGCGGCGACGTATGGACAAAGTTATAGCCAGACGCTGGTCACGGGAGGCACGCCGCCCTACACCCTGACGGTCACCGCGGGTGCGCTGCCGGCCGGGTTGACCTTCAACGGCAGCAGCGGCGTGCTCAGCGGAACCCCCAGCACCTCCGGCGCCTTCACCTTCACCGTGCAGGTGACCGATGCCGCCAACCGTTCCGCCAGCGGCACCCTGAGCTTGACCGTAACCGCGCCCTCGCTGCAGATTACCGCTCCGGTCGGCCCGCTGTTCAACGGCACCACGGGAGTGGCTTACACCCCCACCACGTTTTCGGCGCAGGGTGGAACCC
>Ga0335073_10015713_pt1 | contig 10583 bp, 10 predicted proteins | sample Lox_Sample_22_FD_207093 | JGI IMG/M metagenome (GOLD analysis project Ga0335073, IMG submission 207093) | Soil microbial communities from Loxahatchee National Wildlife Refuge, Florida, United States - Lox_Sample_2.2 | ecosystem: Environmental > Terrestrial > Soil > Wetlands | place: USA...
TTCACTGCCGTACTTAACTTGCCGAGGTCTTCCCTGATACGTGCCTCGCCGTAAACGCACACGACAGGCTCTGTGCCCAAGAGCCGGCAGCAAACCCACGATCATCAGCCAGTACAAGCTTCAGAGCGTCGGTCCGCCCACCATGGGCAACTTTACTGCCAGAAAACACCACCAGATCGCTGCGTAACTTTTCAGTAAACTTCGTCTTCGCTTCGGGCGTCAAGCGGAAGTTCTCGCGCAGCGGATAGAAGGAACCAACTTTGGCAAATCGGGTTCTTTGTCAAACGTTGGTGGCCATTTCTATGAAAGCTTTCATACAGGTCGGCTTCGGGAGTAAAGTCTGAAAGCGTTATTTCGAGGGGTTGATCGGAACATCGATGACAGATTCTATATGACCGACAAAAGAGTGGTTGTGACGACATGCGGATCGCTCGAAGAGGCGCGGCAGATTGCGAGAGCTTTGGTCGAGCGGCGGCTTGCAGCGTGCGTGAATATTGTTCCGCAGGTGGAATCGGTTTATCGCTGGAAGGGCGAAGTGGAGACTTCAAACGAGGCGCTGCTCGTGATTAAGACCACGGAAGGGGTGTTCGAGAGATTGCGAGCGGCGCTGAGCGAATTGCACTCGTATGAGGTTCCGGAATGTATTGAATTCGTCGTGAGCGATGGGAGCGAAGCCTACCTTAACTGGATTGGAGAGTCGGTGAGATAGAGTTTGCGCTTTATGAGGGCTTTCGAGCGTGCAGGTTGAGGCGCCAATAGTCGAGAGTCCAGGGAGGGTCGTCGTTCGCGTGCATGGCGGCCAACCGGTCAACGAAGCTGCTTCGCGCCGAATCATCCGGCAGCATTGCGAGATGCTGATGAAGGATGAAGGTGCGGAGGTAATCGTTGAATTCGTGGGCAGTGGAAACGTGCACGGGAGCTTCTTCGAGACCGGTTTTTACATCCACAAATCCTGCATTGCGCAAGCGAGCCGCGGCACTCTGCGCATCTGGGAAGAACCACGGTTCGCGAAAATTGGCGAACCAACCCGAAAACTCGCGAGTGGAAGCCAGCTCATTTACGTGAGCGCGAAAGCGCGCCAGATTCGGCCCTCCTCCGCATTGAGCGTGCAGCCATCCATCCGGACGAAGAACGGCAAATAAGTTGGCGAAGAGGACATCGTGATCCAAAATCCAGTGGAACGCGGCCGTGCTGACGACGCCATCGAAGCAGTGGTGAAATGGGAGTGTAGTCAGATCGGCAGTGACGAAGGCGACGCGGGAACCGAGATCGGCGAGGTTCTGGCGGGCGTGCTGTACCATGTTGCTGGAAAGGTCAAGGCCGACGACTCGGCCACGCGGCACGCCTTCGGCGAGAATTCTGGTAAGTCTTCCACTGCCACAGCCGGCGTCGAGAACGAGTTCATCGCCGCGCAGGTTGAGTTGGCCGAGAACTTTTTGCCCCCAATGAAACTGCGGTTTGGAGTGGCGGTCATAGGCCACAGCATTCCACTCTTTTGAAACCGGGTCATTGGGCGATTGGACCATCGGGTGATCTGTTCTCTTAGATGGCGGCGAGAGCCTGATCGAGATCGTCGATGATGTCATCGACATCTTCGATTCCGACGGAGATGCGCACCAAGCCATCGGTGATGCCGATTTTACAACGGCCTTCTTCGCCGAGCGCGGCGTGAGTCATGGTGGCGGGGTGGGAGATGAGAGTTTCGACTCCGCCAAGAGATTCGGCGAGCGAACAGACCCGCACTTTACGCAACATCTTATTGGCATTGGCGAGAGAGCCGGTTTCGAAGGAGATCATGGCGCCGAAGCCGGTCATCTGGCGCTTCGCGAGTTCGTGCTGAGGATGATCGGTTAGTCCGGGATAGAAGACCTTTTGCACTTTTTTGTGCCCGGCGAGGAAGCCGGCGACCTTCCGCCCATTCGAGTCGTGGTGCACCATGCGAACAGCGAGGGTCTTCACGCCGCGCAGAATCAGCCAGCATTCGAAGGGAGAGAGGATCGCTCCCGCAGCTTTTTGCAGAAAGGCAAGCTTTTCGGCCTGTTCGGATTTGGTGCAGACAACGACTCCTCCAAGACCATCGCTGTGGCCGTTGAGAAATTTCGTGGTGGAGTGGATGACCATGTCGCAGCCAAGTTCGATGGGGCGCTGGAAATAGGGTGACATGAAGGTGTTGTCGACGACGATTTCGGCGCCGTGGCGATGGCTGAGATCGGAGATTCCGCGCAGGTCGCAGAGTTCCATGAGCGGATTGGTGGGCGTTTCGACAAAGACAAGGCGGGTGTTTTGCTGGAAGGATTTTTCAACCGCGCTCAGATCGGAAGTATCGACGTAGGTGAATGTAAGCCCGAAGTTCGCGAGCACCTGATTGAAGAGGCGGGGAGTGCCTCCGTAGAGGTTGTGGCCAGCGATGACGTGGTCGCCGGCTTTGAGCATGGAGGTGACAGCGTTAATGGCGGCCATGCCGCTGGCGAAAACGCGGGACGAGACTCCGCCTTCGAGCGCTGCGAGATTGGTTTCGAGACGATCGCGAGTGGGGTTGGAAACGCGCGAATACTCGTAACCCTTGTGCTTACCGATTTCTTCCTGAACGTAGGTGGAGGAGAGATAGATGGGGACGTTAACTGCGCCAGTGGCAGGTTCAGGTTCTTGTCCAGAGTGGATGGCGCGGGTGGCAAAACCGGGTTGTTTGGTGATCAAAGAGTGGCCCTCGAAAGGATGGTACGACAGATATTAGGGGGAACGCTATGTTGTTTGAGAAGCGCCAGGTCCCTCGACTCAGCCTCGCTGACGCTCGGCCTTCGCTCGGGATGACAGTCTTGGAGCGATTACAGATTCATTGGCAGCCAGGCGTGTATTCCGATGTCACGCGATTAGCCGAGAGATCGTGCGTGGGTAGAGACTAGGCGGTTGGCCAGGTGTCATGCGGCTTTCGAATGGTCCATCGTGTGCGAATCGGACTGAGCGAGGTGGACGATCTCCGTGTAGGAAGCGAGGGCTGACTTAAGCGGAGGGTTGTGTTGCAGGCGATTCCTCACGGCAGATTTCGGGTTAAAGAGTCTAAGTTGAATGTCATGGTTGATGGCCCAATCCTGGAGATTCGAGAGCATGCGGAGGCCGGTGTCGTCGATCTCATAGAGCTCGCTCAGATCGAGAACGAGCGTTCTGGAGTTAAGTTGGGATGTGACAGTTTTCTGCAATTCGTAACTCGCTTCGAATCCGGCGAGCCGTCCTTCACAGTCGATGACCGCGGTGTCGCCGATGATGTCAGTGTGAACGGTCAGCATAAGGCCTCCTCTGGAGGAACAAGTCGAACAACCATGCAATCGCAATCACTTCGATGAGTCGTTCGAGAGGCTCCATCCATCTCATGCCACCTGATGTGCAACAACATTGCCAATGCCAATCCACTTCATTTGCTTTGCAATAGAAGGCAAGACGAGCAAAAAGGTTTGATCGTTCCGGGCGGGACGAGAAAGATTGACTTAGGGAGAAAACTGTAGTCTTGCAGCCTGGGACGGTAGTAAGACACGCTTTGGTCAAGGACGGCTAAGCACGCGCTAGATAAGAGGGCAGGGATCTTTCGACTGCGCAAGTCATTCGCTGCGCGAATCGCTTGCTCCGCTCAGGATGACAACGATTGGAAATTTCAAAAATTGAAGAGGCGCCTAGATATGCCGGACCGAATGTCAGCGCCACGCTGGAATTTAACTTCAATGGAGAAGGCATACGACGCTTTTACTAGCGGGAACTGGAAAAGTGCGCTAGTTACTGGCCGGGGTGGCCGGAGAGAGAAGCACTCGCACCGGCAGCGGGTTCGGGACCGGCGTAATAGCCGCTCTTGGTGCGGACGGTCAGTTTTCCATAGTTGGGGGCGCGGGCATCAACCCTGACCTCGCGATAGCCGCCCTGGGTTTGAGGAGTGGTGGGCTTGTAGCCGATAGTGTATTGGCTGCGGATGTCGTGCGCGATGGAGCGCGAGATGGCGTCGACCTCGTCAAGAGTAGTGGGCAAAAACGCAATGCCGCCTGTACGTTCGCACATGACTTGCAAGGCTCGGCGCGCGTGCCGTACGTGCTCGTCTTTTTCGAGGATGCCAATGGCGTATACAGTCGGTCCGTTCTCGGCCTGGAGGCGGCGGACGGCTTGTTCGAGTGTTTCGCTGCTTTCGTTGTCGTCGCCGTCTGTAACGACGATGATGACCTTCTTTTCAAGCTTCGCGTTCTGCCTGAGATGGGTGGAAGAGGCGACGACCGCGTCATAGAGCGCGGTGCCTCCGCGGGCTTCGATCTTCTCAAGACCTTGTTTCAGCTTGTTGATGTTGGAGGTGAAATCCTGATCGAGATAGTACTCGTCGTTGAAGTTAACGATGCAGACTTCGTCGTTGGGATTCGAGGCGCGCACCAGGTTCAAGGCAGCGTCGTTCACTTTTTCGCGCTTTTCGCGCATCGAACCGGAGTTGTCGACAACGATGCACATGGCCACAGGAATATCTTCATGGCGGAATGAAGTAATGGTCTGAGGGTGGCCGTCTTCGTAGACAGTGAAGTTCTGCTTGTCGAGATTGGTGACGATGTGCTGCTTGTTATCAATGACAGTAGCGTGCAGGACTACTTCTTCGACCTGTTTTTTGAAGACGAAGGTGCCGTTGTCGGTATCGGGACTCTGAGCGGGCGAGCCGGACTGGCCTGTGAGAGAAGATGCTGGCCCGGTTGGCTGAGTCTCGGGCGTTGACTGCGGGGTCGAGTTCTGCGGCGTCGACGAAGGCTGGGGAGCGGGTTGCGGATTTGCCGGTTGGGCGGAGAGTGGCGGTTGAGCAGCGGGCTGCGTTTGCGCGTTCAGAAAAAGCAGGGATATGAGAAGGAAAACCAGCAAGAGAAAATTATTCCGACGGTGCATAGTAACCGGTCTTAGCATATACACGGAGCGGCGGGAGGCCTTTTGGCGGAATCAACTTCACCTTAATCTTACGCCATTTGCCATCATGCGCCGGGTTCTTAGGACGGTATCCGAGCACATATTGGTTGCGTAGCTCAATGCCGATTTTCGTAGAAACGTCGGCCAAATCGTTGGGATTGTCGATGGTGAAGGCGCGACCTCCGGTTAACTCTGTAACATCGCTCAGGAGGGCGGGGCCAAGACGTTCTTCCTCGGTTGGAAAGTAATGGTCGTAGATGCCGATGGCGTAGATGAGGACATCGGCCTCCTTAACCATGGAGCGAATCTCGCCCTCGGTGTATCGGCTGTGATTGTCGCCGCCATCGGAGATGATGAGCAGAGCCTTTTTCGCATATTTGGCTTGGCGCATCTTGGTGATGCCGAGATAGATAGCATCAAGGAGCGCGGTGCGGCCCTTCGGAATCGTATAGATCAGCTTGCCCTGGATGTCGTCGACGGAACTGGTGAAGTCGGAAATTTCTTCCGGCTTGTCGGCGAAGGTGATCATGAAGAACTCGTCCTGGGGATTGGCCGTTTTGAAGAATTCAATCACGGCTTCACGGGCGCGGTCGATTTTGCTGCTCATGCTGCCCGACATATCGAAGATGACGCCAAGAGAAATAGGCGCATCTTCGCTGGAAAAGGTTTTGATTTCCTGCTGATCGCGTCCCTCGAAGAGATTAAAATTTTCGCGGTCCAGGCCGGTGACGAGGCGGTTCATGGGATCGGTGATGGTGACGGGCACGAGCACCAGGTTGACATCCACCTTATAGGGCTTGCCGTGGTGCACCGACAGGTCGGCCGGCTGGGACGGAGGAGGCGGTTGGATGCGGGGCTGGATGTGGACGTCTTCGGTGGAATTTTGGGCCAACAGGTGCGCGCTAAGGCAGACAGCGAACAGCACAAGAACGGTGGAGGAAACCCAGGCCGAGAACCGTTTGCCGCACAGCATAGGCCCTACTAAGCGGATCCGCGCGTGGAGTTCAGCCCGCGCCCACCCGCAAGGCTGAGAAGCTTTCTCAGCCGGATACTAGCACAATCCCGAAGAACTGATCACCATTTTTTCGATCACTTGCGGCTCTCAGATTCGAATGGGGAGGGAGAAGTTGCCTTCGCCGGAACGGCTCGCCGGGCGGGTTTGGAAGGGCCTCAAATGCACCGGCCCTGCTACAATTTTGCGTTCAAGACCATGGCGGTGATTTCTCCATTTCGTGCCTGGCGGTACGCCCCGGAGAAGGTTTCGCTTCCCGAGGTGGTGACTCAGCCCTACGATAAGATCAATCCTGCAATGCAGGAAGGCTATTACCAGGCAAGCCCTTACAACCTGGTCCGCATTATCCTGGGGAAACGGCTGGCCTCGGATACGCCGGCTGAAAATGTTTATACCCGGGCGACGGCAACGTTCAGGAGGTGGCGGGGGACGGGCGTTTTGCGGCAGGACAGCGCGGCATCGATCTATCGCTATTCGCAAAGGTTTGCAGTTCCAGGGAGCCAAGCGATTGGTGAGCGGAGGGGATTTATCGCCCTCGGCCGGCTAGAGGATTACTCCTCCGGGGTCGTTTTCCGCCATGAGCAAACTCTGGCGAAACCGAAGGCGGACCGACTGGACCTGCTGCGAGCGACGCGGGCGCACTTTGGGCAGATTTTCATGTTGTATTCGGGCGCGGGCAAGGTTGAGGCTGCACTGGATTCGGTTTCGAGGAACGCGCCAGACATTGATCCGACGAACATTGATGCGCCGATCATCGAGGTCACCGACGAGTATGGCGTGGTTCACCGAGTATGGAAGGTTTCCGACGCTGAGGCGATTAACAGTGTGCAGGAGGAAATGCGCGATCAAAAGCTGATCATCGCCGATGGACACCATCGCTATGAGACGGCTTTGGCGTATCGAGACGAGCGGAGGAAGACGAAGGCGGGGGGCGAGTCAGGACCTTTCGATTACGCCATGATGACGTTTGTCGATATGGATCGACCGGGATTGGTCATTCTTCCGACACATCGTGCAGCATTCGGATTGCCGAACGAAAAGATTGATGGATTTTCCAAGGACGTGCGGCGGTTCTTCAACGTAGAAGAGGTCGATGCGGGCATCGATGGAGCGCGAGCGGTTGTACTCCTGGCACACGCCGGAGTGGCGGGAACCGCGCTGCTCGTGGTGACGCGCGAGCGGGCATTCTTGTTGCACACGCCAAAGGCGGTGGGAACCACGCTGTTCGGAAACCTCTCGCTGCGGCAGCAGACATTGGATGTGGTGCAGCTACACAAGTGCGTGCTGGAAAATTGTTTGGGGATTTCGGAGGAAGCGATTCGCAATCAGGAAAACGTCTCTTATTTCCGCGACGCTGATGAGGCGATTGCCGAGGTTCGGAACGGAAAGATTCAGGCGGCGTTTCTGATGAATCCCGTGCGGATGCAGCAGGTACGCGATATTGCATTTGCGGGAGAGGTGTTACCGCAGAAATCGACTGACTTTTATCCCAAGCTGCTGAGCGGGCTGACGGTTTATGCGCTGGAGTAGCCCCAGGCTCCAAGCTGTCAGCTCTTAGTTCTTAGCCGTTAGGTCTTACTAGTTGGGTCTTAGGAAGGGGCACCCCTGGCCGTCCCACCCTGATGCCTCGCAGCCTACGTCGCAAGAAACACATGTCAGGATGGGCACCCGCACCACGACATGGCTGGCGCAAGCAGGGTTGAATGATCCCACGAATCAATAACATGAGTGGCGCACGCTACGCGGAACGGGATATGGTTTAGTAGAAGTGCCCGCCACTCCCATGAATAAATTGTTGGCGCCGTTGCTGGTGGTGCTGACGCTTTGGTCAGCGGGGACATCGGCTGACGAGAAACAGCTCTTCGTTTACGCACCGGTTGCGACGTACGCTCTCCCTATCCAAGTACGCTCGGGTCATGAATATGTGGGGCTTCTCGAATTATTGGAGCCGTTGGGACGAGTAAGCAGCGAAGCCTCGGGAAGGCGTTGGCGAATTCGATTCAACGCGATCGACGCCGAATTTATTCCAGGAAAAACTCGCGCTCAAGTTCAAGGACGCGAGGCGGACCTTACAGCACCATTCCTGGTTGAGAACGGACGAGGATTTGTCTCGGTCGCGTCGCTGGGCACGTTGCTGCCGCGGTTCCTGGGGTCGGCGGTCAGCTTTCATGAAGGCGCGCGCCGGTTATTTATCGGGAATGTCGCCATTCGCCCGAGTTTCCGGCTGGACGCTGACCCGCAGCCTCACCTGGTGGTGAATTTTGGGAGTTCGGTGAATCCGACGATCTCGACCGAGCCGGGCAGGCTGCGGATGGTGTTTAAACACGATCCGGTGGTTGGGCCGGAAAACCCGAGCATTAGTTTTGACAGCAAGATTATTACGGAGGCTAATTTCTCCGAGGCAAACGGGGTTGCCGAACTGGATATTGCCGGCAGCATTCCGCTGATTGCGAGCTTCAGCAATAATGCAAGGACCATCACGGTATCTGCGGCGCCCACTGTGGCTAACGTGAGTCCAGGGGGCGCAACACCTCCGGGAACCACGGGTGCTCCGGGAACGGCGACTACCGCGGCTGGCAATCCTGTGGCGCAGATGGGAGCAACACCGGCACCGGCCGCGCCCACGCCTCCTAACGCGCAACAAAATGTGAACCGGCTATTGGCGGTCGTTGATCCTGCGCACGGCGGGGATGAACGCGGTGCGGCACTTGCGGATGCCCTGTCGGAAAAAGATGTGACGCTCGGGTTTGGGCGGTTGCTGCGGCATGAACTTGAGATTCGAGGCTTCTCGGTACTGCTGCTGCGCGATGGGGATAACACGCTGGCGCTGGATCAGCGGGCCGAGACAGCGAACGCGGCGCATGCAATTGTGTACGTTAGCCTGCATGCGGTTTCGCAGGGGAACGGAGCGGGCGTGTACACGGCGCTGATGCCGGTCGCCGGGCAGAACAATGGAACATTTCGCGCGTGGAACTCGGCGCAGGCTTCGTCCTTGTCCGTGAGCCGGATGGTCGAGTCAGCAGTCGCTAGCGAGCTGGGAAAGAAACAATTTCAGGTTCGAGAAGCGGCTGCTTCGTTGCGGCCTCTCAATAACGTGACGATGCCAGCAGTTGCCGTTGAGCTGGCGCCCGGGCCAAATGGGATTGCGGATTTGACTTCAGCCAGCTACCAGCAAAAAGCGGCAGCAGCCATCGCCGATGGAATCAACAGCGTGCGCGATCGATTGGTGGCACAGCCATGATCCCACGATCACTTTTCATCACCATCGCCATCATGCTGGTGCTGGTGATCGCGCTGGGATTCTACTTCCGGCAGATGCGGCGGCAGGCATATGAGCTTGAACCCGCGGCGACTGCAGCTTTGCCGGTTACGCCTCCGGCTTTGGGACCGACGGAAAATGTAACGCTTTATGTGGCGGATGATGCCGCAGGCCAGTTGCGGCCGCAGGCGGCGAAGATTCCGTTGCCCTCTGGACGCCAGCAACGAGCCGAAGAGCTGCTTCGCGCATTGCTTCGCATCTGTCAGCAGCCGGGAGCGGGACATCCTTTGTCGGCCGCGTCCGATATTCGGAGCATCTACCTGGTGGACCCGGGGGTGGCGGTCATCGATTTGAATGCGGCATTCGCAGATCAGCATCGATCCGGGATTATGGTCGAACAACTCACCGTGAATTCGCTGGTGGAGACGCTGGCGGCGAATGTTCCGGGGATCAGCCGCGTCAGTATTCTGGTGGAAGGAAAACCGCGGGAGACGTTGGCGGGGCATGCGGATCTGACACAGTTTTTTGATGTGCAGACCGTTGGGCAGGTGGTGAGTGGGCAGTAGAGTCTCGCGGATCGCTCATGACTATTCGCCAATCGGTGTTTGTGCTTCGGTAATCGCAAATCTTCGTTTGCTATCCGCTGTTCCCCGATCCTTGTGCGCCCACTGTTAGAATTCTTCCGATGATCTATCGCTCTGATAACCGCTCTGCTGGCCAGATTCGGCCGGTCAACATTGTTCCCGACTTCATTTCGACGGCCGAAGGTTCGGCGCTGATCGAGATGGGTAATACCCGCGTCATTTGTACAGCCTCAGTCGAAGAGACCGTGCCGCAGTTTCTGCGCAATTCTGGCAAGGGATGGGTCTCGGGCGAATACGGAATGTTGCCACGCTCAACCCTAACGCGCACCCCGCGGGAATCAGCCAAGGGGCGGCAGAGCGGACGCACGCAGGAGATTCAGCGGCTGATTGGGCGTTCCTTGCGGGCGGTGACAGATTTGCAGGGTCTAGGCGAACGAACGATCTGGATCGACTGCGACGTGATTCAGGCAGATGGGGGCACGCGGACGGCATCGATTACCGGTGCATTTGTGGCGCTAGGGCTGGCGGTGCAGAGGCTGATCGATGCGGGGACGTTAACGGCGGCGCCGATTAAAGATTTTGTGGCCGCGATCAGCATTGGCATTGTGGATGGCGAAGTGATGCTCGATCTTAATTATGAAGAAGATTCGCGCGCGGAAGTCGATATGAATTTCGTGATGACATCAGACAACAAGATTGTCGAATTGCAGGCAACAGCGGAGCGCCAGGCGTTCGACGATGGGCAACTCGCAAAGATGATGACGCTGGCGCGTCAAGGGATCCAGTCGCTGATCGCGAAGCAGCAGGCGGTGCT
>Ga0335073_10015714_pt1 | contig 10583 bp, 9 predicted proteins | sample Lox_Sample_22_FD_207093 | JGI IMG/M metagenome (GOLD analysis project Ga0335073, IMG submission 207093) | Soil microbial communities from Loxahatchee National Wildlife Refuge, Florida, United States - Lox_Sample_2.2 | ecosystem: Environmental > Terrestrial > Soil > Wetlands | place: USA: Florida...
CGATGCTTGGGTCATCGGTCCGCCAGCAAAAAGAGTCAAGACAACTCGTTAGACATCACAAAACACACCTATATCTATCCGGTATGATGCTTCCATATTAAGGCTGTCCAAATTAACTACCATACTTATCACTAAGTCCAAACCGATCCCGCCTGCCATTGCTCCAAAAATACTGTGCTCGAACAAGAGATATCCATACCACATTTAACCAAAAGACTCTTCATTCACAAAATTCTCTTCTTCACATGACGCGTTATATCCAACTAAACCACTACTCGGGCGAAGACGTCTGCGTTTTGTAAACCTTTCCGCCCTGACTTAATCTCTTTTGTAACTTGCTGACCGTGCGATTCAAATCTCCTCCAATCGATGCCGACTGAGCAGACGAAGATCCCGACGAGATACCTAGCCCCGAGTTCTTCGACGGCGTGGCATGATGCGTCGGCGGAGACTGAGCACTATGCACAATCCGCTCCAATTTGTCCTGCAAGTATCGTCTCCCTGCCTCGCTCAGCTGATTCGCCTCCGGCGGCAACGTTCTCGGATCAACCGGCGTCGCGCCGTTCAGAAGAAGAAGTTCTGCAAGCGGAAATCGGGGGACTGGTTGTATCGATTCAGTCGAGGAAGAAGAGTCCGTCTTCGATAAATTGGTCCCGGCCTTCTCGTCTTGTAGGAGGGCCAGGACAAGAACTGGGAGGACGGGGGTCCGCGTATTTGGGTCCGCTCTCTTAGCGATGGCCCATAACATGCCCTTGATGTCTCCTGACGTGATCGATTTGACGAGAAGTTCGTTCGCGGAGGTTGTGGTGGGGAGTGGTTCCACAAAGACTTTGTTGACGTATTTTGCGGTGATGTACGCCAGACGGGCTTCGTACGAGGACTGTGCGCCGGGTTTCGGGAATGAAGGGTTTGGGATACGTTCCCAGATGGAATTACTGACTATATTGGGGAGGAGACGGAGTAGACTCATGAGCGTTGGGGTAAAGGATGTTGTGTCCAGAGTCAACGACCGCATTTTTGAGATATGTGAACCCAGACTCCGGTGCACGCCGGAACATTCTTCAGGTTAGACATGAAGGATATGGGTACTACCGATACAGAGTATGACGGCAAGGTTGATTGAACACCATTCCGTCTTTGCAGTGGATCCACAGTCTGCACACATCGAATTCGAAGGATCGACATTCCGGATTGTTGTCAGAACGTTGGGCATATTCTTTGACGTAACGTTATTCGTCGCTTTTTCGTTTCCTCCTGTGAGCAGTTCTCTGGTTTCCTGAGATCCAGAGACTGTTCTTCGATCTTTATTGCCCTTTGAACTAAACATATCGCCAATGGGATGACGTTTGATGTTTTGTGGGGGAGATTTGGTTGCGAGGAGATCGAGTGTTGTCGCTGAGCCATCGAGGGCACTTTCAATTGCATTCCGAATCGCCTGGATCCAAGATTCCATATCCTCATTCGACATTGCCTGATACACCCGTTTGAATTTCTAAATCAGCAGAATTATCTAGGGACGTTACGGGTGTGACAAGTTCAAAACAGAACCTCCTCTCCGAGTTTTGTGCTTCTCTGACCGTTGCAGCATTAAGATGAATCGAATCGTTATGTAACTCCGAACTCCGCTTCCAATTCGTATATTCCCATAACTGTCCCTTATCCAACACAACCCAGTACCTACAATTAAAACCCCCCAATCAAGTTGAAGGGTACTTGTGCCAATTGAGTTTCGGCATGACTTTGGGGTCATTATGATTCGCAGGCCTTGACAAGGCGAATAGAATACCCTCCTTCTTCCGTCGTCCCGGGTCCATTTTCTCCTCATCTTCCACATCACTGAGCCATTGTCCCCGACTGACACTCGATCCCGTGGCACTGGGTGTCGTCGCCGGATCACTGGGAAGAACACTCTCAATAGGCTGGAACGTGGTTTCCGGTAACGATGGCGTGACGTTGGAATTGGTGTCCAATCCCCATCCTTCTTTCCCAATCTCAATATCGCGTCTGCGTTGTTCTCTTTCCGTCCGCATGAGTTTGAATTCGCGACTCGCTTCCTCGACTTGTTGTAACAGGGCGTCCAATCCAGGTTTCAACTCTAGTTCCCCTCTCGTCGCTTCCGTCATGGTATTAAGTTGACTGTCCATATACTGCGTTAAATGATGTAGAATTTCCTGTTCCTTGCGTCCACCGTTTAAATCGTTCATAAAAGACCAGTAATCGAACCGTTTTAATTCGTAGTCCTTTCTTCGAGATTGGTACTTTGTGTCCTTTTCCTTTTGTTTATTTGCGTTGGGGAAATCCGTTTTGGCGAGATATTTCGTCATGCTATGATAATAGTCCTGAGATTCTTCCTCAAAGGCGCGTTTCTTGGCTTCAGCAGCTTTAATGTCGTAGTCGTAGATTCGACGGAGTTCATTAATTAGGATTTGGAGGTGTGCGCCCTTTGTTCGGTGGAACCGTTGTGATTGCACAAAACTTGCATCGAGATAGCTTGTCAAGAGAGGTTGCACGGCCTTCGAATTCGTAGAGGCGAGTTGTTGAAGGGAATCATACCATCGACGATCGGCTTCAAAGTACGCGTTTTGGGCCTCTAGTAACGTTTCCGCACGAGAAATAATCTTTTTAGTCTTGGCTTTCAGGGCGGCCGTTTTCTTCTCCAGGGCAATGATTCGGGATCGGAACAGTGGACCGTCTTCGACTTCTTTAAGTAGGAGTTGGTCGGCACGTGGGTTTGAGAGTTGGATTGGTTCGGGTTGCATGGTGGTGGGTGGGGGAGATTTAGTGTATTCGCGGGGTGTTTCATTTGAGCCGCCTGAGATGGCGATTTCAAGGTCTTCGGGAACACTTTCCAGACGGGGGTCGAATTCGGGAGGGATGGAGAGTTTACTGGGACGACGCGGGGAGGTTTGGGAGACTTGGAAAGAGAGATCTTCGACCCAGAATGATAATGAGGCGAGCATGATGAAATTGTTCTCTCTTTGAGAGTATTCCACAAACTTGAGTCAATATGGTGGTGTTTCAAGGGACACTACGCAACAGAAGGAGCGGTGTCCTGAGGGCCCGGGGGATTGGCTATCGGCAATTGGAGTCCATGTCCACGTCCATTCAAACGGTGAGCCAGTCTGATAATCCCCCACATATGTGACATTCTTCTGTTTCTGAAGCTACAACGCACATGTCAGTATGTCCGTAGGGGGTCAAATGAACGATACGTTTGGATCGGCATTAAAATCCGTGGTAAGGAGTCGTTTTGCATCCTTTTGAGTTGGGGTGTGGATAAACGTTAATCCAGTGAGAGGCGGCTTAACTTCCGTTTGTCCGTTTGTGCCACCCATGACCTGCCCCTTGAAATGTAACGTTAATTCGTCGAGACGTTTCATTTTGACTAGGATTTCCAGATTCTCGGACAAGAGGCGGTCGGGGTCCTGGAAAGTGGGGGGAATGTTAGCGAAAGGGTGGAAAGAGTGATGGGAATGGGAGGAGGAGGTGCATGTACCTGAATGAATTCGAGGGGTCTTTTACCGTCTGTTGTGGCGATCACTTTGGTCGAGTCCTTTACGGTGACGGCCAGGACTTCGTTGTCTTGTCCATCGGTGATTTGAATTGTCTGTAGAGTAACTATTCCAGGTTAGTCGTGGTCTTTCCTTGAGAACTGTGTGTGGGGTCTTGGAGTCTACATCGTGAAGCGTCTCGGAGATAAATCTGTGGTGTGTCATCGAGTCGACTGCTCACCTGTCCCATTTTTGTGAAATGCACTCCACGCCTGGACACGGTTGAATCGAGCGTCTAGACGTCCCTTTGAGGTATTTTATAGTAGTTAATGGCGGGATATGGTCATCGCTATGTTGTTGCGGAGACAAAGCTGAAAAGATGCGCAGGAGACGCACGCACACGCACTCGGGACAGGGTGGTGACTGTGTGGTGGTGGTGGTGGTAGACGGTGAAGGGCGGGTGACTGCAAGGAGCGTGGATCCCTTTGATGAGCCAAGTTTCAATTACGACTGCCGATCAACAAACCACACGTTGAAAATCTTTGTTCACCATACGCGGTTGACCTTGCGCGACAAACAGAAGCAGCGTCACAAGGGGATGTCCTGACGGGATAAAATTGACGAGGATGGTGTCGTCAGATGTTGTGCGGACTTTGGTGCTGTCAGGAGCGTTGAAGTTGCTCCTCTTTCAGAGTTAGTGTGTCTCCTGTCCCGCTCGCAATACTCACACCGAATTAGTCGATCAACCGATTTCGAGGTACACAGGAACTGGCTCGCAATAACGCATTCCCTTCCAATCTCAAAATGGTACACCGAAGTACTCTCCCAATATCGTGCTATCATGGGCTGACTAGTAAAGAATACAAGTGAATGGACGTTGGACTATCCACCGTTCTTTGCCTACGCCGAATGGCTTCTGTCGCAAATCGCAGTCTTTTTTGACCCAGAGATGCTCAAGATCCAAAATCTAGAATATGCAACGACGGCCACAATCGTCTTTCAACGTCTCAGCGTGGTATTGACGGACCTGTTCTTTATCTGGTCGATATACAGGTATATCTTTCTTTTCAAACAATCCTAAGGGTCAGATTCTACACCAATTCCCCTCAAACTCCAAACCACTTTGCGAAAACCATCTTCCTCTCCCTGGTCTTCTCTCCCGCATTTCTCTTTCTCGATCACGTCCATTTTCAATACAATGGGCCCCTCTTTTCGATCCTTGTATTCTCTCTTCTTGAGGCCGCCTCGAATCCTCTTCTCTCCGCTTTTCTGTTCACTACACTTTTATGCTTCAAACACATCTACCTGTACCTGGCGCCGGCATACTTCTTCTACTTGCTGCGATCATACTGCTTCAATCCGGATTGGCGACCGCATTTCCTGAATACTGCAAAATTGGGTGGCGTTGTTTTGGGCACTTTGACTGTCGCGTTTGGACCTTTTGTCGCTCTCGGACAGGTACAAACCCTTGCAGGAAGATTATTTCCGTTCCAGAGGGGTCTTTGTCATGCATACTGGGCACCCAATTTCTGGGCATTATATTCCTTCCTCGATCGCGCCGCTATACAACGTACTCCCCTGGCTTTGGAGGATGTTGATTTGGTTAGTGGCTCCGACTCTAAGTCTTGAGATACGGAATGAAAAGGCCATGTCGAGTTTGACGCGAGGATTAGTTGGCGACTCATCTTTTGCTATCCTCCCTGAAATCACCTCTCGAACGACTTTTATCATTACTTTTATTGCGCAACTGGTTTGACTGTTGTCAGCGGCGACTAATTGGTAGCTGCCGATGTGCAAGATGCTGTGGCGACCGACGTATAGTCTCTTTCTCGCCAGTGTTACGGCTTGTGGGTTCGGGAGCTTTCTATTTGGGTATCATGTCCATGAGAAAGCCGTGCTCATCATCCTCGTTCCTCTCGCGTAAGATCAATTCGTGTCCAAGCTAAACTTCAGATTACTAACAATCCGTCGGAAACTTTATATCCATTCTTTGCGTCTCATAATGATATCGGGATGTGTGGGAATGTTGCCTTTACTGTTCACGCCGCAAGGTTTTCTTTTTCGCCGAGAATGTTCTGACTTGTAGAAAACCTCCTCAAAGTCACATATACCTTGCTTTTTTTCATCGCATTATTTCCACATCTCGGAAGACCGGGTATAATTGAGCGGATATATTACCTAGGACTGTGTTGTGTGGTGGCAATTGAAGAAACCGCTCCATTGATCGCGTTCACGGGAAAGGACAGGGGGATTCTGACAAAGTACGAGTTTTTGCCGCTGATGGGAGTGAGTGTCGCCTGTGCGACGGGTATAGTCTGGGGATGGATGAGATTTTTAAGGATCATGATAATGGAGTGAAAATAGAAATGGATACCCAGGAAAAGTAGGGAAGAATAACAAGACCTATCCCAACCGAAAAGAGAAAAAATGCCAATCATCCTGATATACATAACATTTCCACCCTCCCAGCCATGCAGTAAAAACTCCCGCTTTACCCCCAAACGAAACCTATGTATGCAATTGAAGAAGACACTACAAAAACAAGCTTTCCTCCATCCAAATCCGTTGCACCGTGAACCCCTCACTCAAATAAGCTAGTCAAAAATCCTTCTTCATCATCCGACCAATCCATCAATGTCCCTTGTCCGTCATCCCCCTCATTATCGGCATCATCGATCAACGGCTGATTCATCGCCAACACATCATCAATCATATTTTCAAGATCAGTAAACGGTGATACACTCGCCGAAACACCATGACGACTCCAAACATTCCCATTCCATCTTCCCTTCCTCTCCAATCCCGGATACCCTCGCTCCGTAATCCTTTCCTTCTCCCGTCTCGCCATATCCAACCGTAAATATATCGGCAACAGATTGGCCAACGGAATCGTCGCGTAAAACGTACGATCCATACGACTATAATGCACATGCCAACAACCAGCAAGACAAACATGTCCGTCCGTCACACTCTTCTCCTGAGAAACTGCACATCCCGTTCTTCGACAATGGAACGACGAGGCACTCGTCCCGGACGATCGTTCTTGTTGTCCAAACACCGCCATTGTAACACATTTCTTGCCGTCTGCAGACTCGTAGTTTACCGTCGGAATGCCCGGACCGACAGGCGGATTCGCAGGACTCTGTCCTCGCGACGCCCAGAGCAGAATTTGCGACCACTCCGAATGGCCCTCCTGAGCGAGGAGATGCCGTTGAAAGTCTGTCTGTTCGAGCGGGTAATGTAAATGTTCCGAGAGGAGCGGGTCTTTGAAGGAGATGTAATGGCGAAGTTCACACGTACTACCGTCTACAAGAGCAGATTTGACAATGGCGGTCGAGACGTGGTAGAAGAAGGAACAGACAGGTCGGGTCGAGTACCATAACGTGTCCAGTTGGAGGTGTCGGAGAATATCCACCCAAACTTCATTCGGCAGGGCCGGAGGCGTAGAAGAAGAGGAGGAGAGGGGTGGCATGCTCCTCCCGACTTGAGGCTGGTTTATCTCGAGTGCGGAATGTTTGTTGGGGGGCTGAAGAGGATGGTCGTGACGGAAATGTACTTTGCCGTGGGGTTGAGAGATTTTTGATGAGGCGGCTGATCTGCTCTGCCTCGCCTCCTTTTGCTCCACTAATATTCCACACAGTAAAATTTGGTTTAATTGACCCGCCCCTTAATTTTCTCCACACATGTAGTCGCTAATTTCGTTGAAACTACAGATCTTACTTAAATTGCCGTTACGTCGATAAATTAAAGTCACTTGTAGCATGTTGGGATACTGAATACAGATTTTTGGTCTAGTCGATTGACTTTCACGTCGCTAGAGAGATATAGTAGATAATCAAACAAAAACGATTGAACAGACACTTTCACTCATGGAAAAGAAAACAGGAGCCCCACCACCAAAAAGAAAATCCTATTCCACATCCTTTATAATTTTGGCAATCAAGTCCTGTCCATTAACCGAATCCTGCACGCACCAGTCAGCATTTTGTTTCGGAAAAACAGATTTACCCCCTCACTAACTTTAATTTGCTCGATCTTTCCGGCATGTGGAGCGGAAATGACCATCTCCATTTTCCTTTTGTCGTCAATACTGTAGAAAGGGGAGGGGAGGTTACATTGCAGAAAGAACAGCGATTGGATCACCTTTCTTGACATGTGATCCAACGTGGACTCTCAGTTCGACGACAACACCACTCATGGGTGCACCGACTTGTCCAGGATCGGTAGGATCGGCTTTTGGTCTCGAAACATCCTCCGTTGCTAACAATCAATATCTCACGTACACCCGGGGCCGTACCGGCATGTTTATCGTAAATTGGAATCGACCGGACTTCCCCATTCATTTCAAAGAACACTTCACGTTGACCCGTCTTCTCGGAAACTGGCCCAACGGCAAGTAATTTGACAATCAAAACCTAACATGTCAGGTCCATCTCAATTCAAAAGGCGATACTTTCCCCTTCTCCAACTCAATGTTGAATTCCTCGCCGATTTCCGGCTTACTCAAAAAGTATCGGGTTGGAAGGACACTTAGATCTCCGTATTTCTCGAAGACTTGACGGTATTCTTCGTATACTTTGGGATATTGCGTGTAGCTCGCAACATCCGTTTCATCAGCCGACCCAAACTTCGCCTCAATGTCAAGACGAATCTTGTGTAGATCAAAAGGTTTCAGAGTTTTTCCAGGTCGTTCCGTCAATTTTTGTCGGCGTCCACGAAGAACCTGTCGTCAGGACAAAAGATGTAAACAATTACGTTTGTACGGAAAGGTTCCGGGAAGCCTCCGTATGGTTGACCCATGAGACCTTCGAAAAAGTCCAACACCGATCCTGGGAAATCGAGTTCACCAGCTTTCTCGATTACCTGGAATCAGCAGCTGTTAGGCATGGTACTACAGTATCGTAGTCGAGTTTATTGGAGACGAGGAACTGAGCCAAATCACCGACAACTTTGGACGTCGGAGTGACTTTGACAATGTCGCCCAACAGTCTGTTAGCCTGAACATAGGCTTTCTTCGTTTCTAGAATCAGCATCAATCGATAGGGCAATGTACCAAGCCATTGAGTTCCGAGGCCGAGTTGCGTTGCCTGGAATTTGAGATTGGTGAGTTGACCGCCAGGGATTTCGTGCACGTAGACTTCATTGTCGGGCCCTTTGAGATCGGCCTCGAAACAAGAGTACAACAATCGCATTTCAGCCCAATATTCGTCCAGTGCTCGGACATGGTCGACATTGAGACCGGTTTCCAATCCTGTTCCCTCCAAGGAGGCCAAGAACGAACCAATACTGGGTTGAGAAGTCATTCCAGACATACCTGCGGTTAGCATTGAATATTGAAGAACAGACTGTCAGAGCAAACGTCGATCGCATCCGCTCCGGCCACAGCACACGCGACCATGGAAGCGACACCCGTTCCAGCGGAATCATGGGTATGCACATGAATAGGCAAATCAGGATACTTCTTCCTGATCGATCCGATCAAGAGGGTTGCCGCGCGGGGTTTCATGACTCCCGCCATATCCTTGATCCCCAGAACATGAATCCCAGCAGCAACAATCTTTTCCACCAATTCCATATAATAGTCCAAATTGTACTTCTTGTTGGGATTCAACATGTCCCCGCTGAAACAAATTGTGCCCTCACAAACACCACCGGCCTTCTTGACGGCATCGATTCCAACCATGATATTCTCCAAATCATTCAACGCGTCGAAAACACGGAAAATATCAACGCCATTCTCCTTTGCCTGTTGACAGAAATAGTAAATCGCATTATCCGGCAACGAAGAATACGCCACACCGTTCGCCCCACGAAGCAACATTTGGAACGGAATATTCGGAACGAGTGCTCGAAGTTTGCGAAGTCGATCCCAGGGGTCTTCGTAGAGGAAACGCATGGCCACATCGAAAGTTGCTCCTCCCCACATTTCAATACTGTACGCATTGGCGAGAGCATGGCTTGTCTGCGGGGCAATGTTGACGAGATCGATGGTACGGACACGAGTTGCGAGAAGGCTTTGGTGGGCGTCACGCCAGGTGGTGTCCATGATGAGACAGCCTTTATTGGCGCGGATAGCTTTGGCGAAACCTTCGGGTCCTTCTTTGAGGAGGAGACTTCTCCAGCCCTTGGTGGACGGTATGGTGACGTCGATGGTTTTGCTTGGATCGTTGGGGTCGGATAACGAGGGCAACAACAATTCCTTCTTCAACAGAGGCTCGCCCTGAGATCAGTTTAAATTCTTCAGATGGAGTTACGATTTGTCCTTTAATGCTGCTTCCATTGACGACGAGATCACCGAGATAGGCAAGCAACTTCTGAGCACGGTTTTGCCCGGTATACAGTTTGAACAGAGAAGGAGTGTCATCGATGAACGTCGTCCAACAATTGCCAGCAACGAATGTATCGTGCGTCAACAATCGCAACAAGAAAGGAATGTTGGTCTTGATGCCTCGAATTCGGAACTCAACGAGCGCACGAAGAATCTTGCGACGAGCAATCTCATAGGTTGCACCGCTGCAGGTACACTTGACAAGCATGGAATCGTAGTGAGGTGTGATGATTGCTCCGGCAAATCCGTTCCCACCGTCCAAACGGACTCCATTACCACCTGCCGAACGATAGACTTCGATCCTTCCGGTATCGGGCTGGAATCCCTGCATGGGATCCTCAGTCGTGATACGACACTGGATTGCGAAGCCGCGATATTGAATTCGTTCTTGCGTTAATCCGAGTTCTGCAAGCGTCGCTCCTGCCGCAATTTGGATCTGTGCCGCAACAATGTCGATTCCAGTAATTTCTTCGGTAATGGTGTGTTCTACTTGAATACGAGGGTTGATTTCAATGAAATAATGCCTCCCTTGACTGTCGACGAGGAACTCTGCTGTTCCAGCATTGCGATAATTAACGGCTTTGGCAAGCGTAACGGCATCTCTGAGGATCGCATCTCGGATTTTTGGGTCAAGGTCCTTTGCAGGGGCAATTTCGACAACTTTTTGATGACGACGTTGGACGCTGCAGTCTCGTTCAAAGAGATGGACTACGTTTCCGTGTCCATCAGCCAGGAGTTGGACTTCGATATGTTTGGGTTTATCG
>Ga0335073_10015715_pt1 | contig 10582 bp, 11 predicted proteins | sample Lox_Sample_22_FD_207093 | JGI IMG/M metagenome (GOLD analysis project Ga0335073, IMG submission 207093) | Soil microbial communities from Loxahatchee National Wildlife Refuge, Florida, United States - Lox_Sample_2.2 | ecosystem: Environmental > Terrestrial > Soil > Wetlands | place: USA...
TCACCGATCGGCGCGATGATCGCCAGCGAGCGGTTGTTCGAGCCGTTCAACGACGGCGCGACGATGTTCCCGCACGGCTATACCTTCGGCGGCCATCCGGTTTCGGCCGCTGTCGGACTGGCCAACCTCGACATCTTCGAGCGTGAGGGTCTCAACGACCACGTCAAAACGCTCGCGCCCGTGTTCCGCGCCACCCTGGAAAAGCTGTACGACTTGCCGATCGTCGGCGATGTGCGCGGTGAGGGATTCTTCTACGGTGTGGAACTGGTCAAGGACAAGGCGACCAAGCAAACGTTCACCGACGACGAACGCCGGGCGCTGCTCGGCCACGTGTCGTCGGCCCTATTCGAGGCCGGGCTGTATTGCCGCACCGACGACCGCGGCGATTCCGTCATCCAGTTGGCGCCACCGCTGATCAGCGGTCAAACCGAATTCGACACCATCGAATCGATCCTGCGCAGCGTGCTGGCCGACGTGGGGAATCACCTGTGACCAAACCAGCGATCGACCCGATCCGGTGGCAGCCACCGCCGTCACGGCCACTGCCCGATCCCGACCTGACGGCGGCGCTGCACGTTGTCGAGCTACCCGGCACCGCCCCGGAAGACGTTGTCGCCGACGCCGAGGGCAACATCTGGACCGGTGTCGAGGACGGGCGGATCGTCCGGATCACCCCAAACGGCGGCGCTGCGCAGGTGGTCACCGACACCGGCGGGCGACCGCTGGGCTTGGCGGTCGCCCGGGACGGCCGGCTGCTGATCTGCGACAGCCACCGCGGCCTACTGCGCTACGACCCCGCCGCCGACATCATGGAGTCGCTGGTCGCCGAGGTGGGCGGGCGAGCGCTGACGTTCTGCTCCAACGTCGTCGAATCATCGGACGGCACAATCTTTTTCACCGAATCGACCGGCCGCTTCCACTACGAGTACTACAAGGGCTCGGTGGTCGAGGGGCGGCCCACCGGGTCACTGTTCCGCCGCGATGCCGACGGTACGGTGAGCGTTTTGGCGTCGAATCTGTACTTCGCCAACGGCGTCACGCTGACCGCCGACGAGTCGGCGGTGGTGTTCGCCGAGACGACCGCGTGCCGGCTGTCCAAATGCTGGCTCACCGGCAGCCGGGCCGGCTCGCTCACCCCGTTGGCCGTCGATCTGCCCGGTTACCCGGACAACATTTCGACCGGCCGCGACGGCAGGATCTGGGTGGCGATGGTCTCGGACCGCAACCGGCTCAGCGAATGGCTGGCGCCACGCTCGCCGGTCATCCGCTCGGTGCTCTGGCGGCTGCCCTACCGCTGGCTGCCGAACCCGAAACCGACCGTCTGGGTGGTCGCGTTCGACCCCGACGACGGCCATGTCGTGACCCAGCTACGCACCCAGCATCCGGCCTTCGGCTTGGCCACCGGAGTAGTCGAAACGCCGGGACGGCTGTGGCTCGGCCGCATCGGCGGGCCGGGCGTCTGTTACCTGGATTTGTAACTTCTGTAACACCAGTCACAGCGCGGCGCCCGGCAATCGGGCCGATAATCGCCTACTCTGCACACACATGCCTTTCTTGCGGATCTACCTACGGACTGCGTCATGCCTGCTAGCGGCGGCTTTCATGGTCGCGGCGCCGGCCGCCCTCGGCATCCCTGCGGCGGTCGCCGAGCCCGCCGCCACCGGCGCCGGCCACGACGCCTGCCCATTCAAGGTGGCCACCCCGCCGGCGGTGGACTCGTCGGAAGTCCCGCAGGCCGGCGACCCGCCCCTGCCTCTGCCGGTGCCCGCGACGCCGATCGGCGGTAACGCGCTGGGCGGCTGCGGAGTGGTGACCGCACCCAACACCCCGCCGGTGCCCGGCGACATCTCCGCCGAGGCCTGGGTGGTCGCCGACCTGGACAGCGGCGCGATCATCGCCGCGCGCGACCCACACGGCCGTCACCGCCCGGCCAGCGTTATCAAGGTGCTCGTCGCGATGGCATCGCTGGGCGAGCTCAACCTCAACAAGACCGTCGCCGGCACGCCCGAGGATGCCGCCGCGGAGGGCACCAAGGTCGGCGTTGCCCCGGGTGGCACCTACACCGTCAACCAGTTGCTGCACGGGCTGCTGATGCACTCCGGCAACGACGCGGCGCATGCGCTGGCCATGCAACTGGGCGGCATGCAGGTCGCGTTGGAGAAGATCAACATGTTGGCCGCCAAGCTCGGAGGCCGCGACACCCGCGCCGCCACACCTTCGGGGCTGGACGGCCCCGGCATGAGCACCTCGGCCTACGACATCGGGCTGTTCTACCGATATGCCTGGCAGAACCCAACTTTCGCCGACATCGTGCACACCGAGAAGTTCGACTTCCCCGGACACGCCGACCACCCGGGCTATGAGCTGGAAAACGACAACCAGCTGCTCTACCACTATCCGGGCGCGCTGGGCGGCAAGACGGGTTACACCGACGATGCGGGCCAGACGTTCGTGGGCGCGGCGAACCGCGACGGACGCCGGTTGATGGCGGTGCTGCTGCACGGCACCCGCCTGCCGATTGCGCCGTGGCAGCAAGCCGCTCATCTGCTGGACTACGGGTTCGCCACCGCGCCGGGAACCCGGGTGGGAGCACTGATCGAACCCGATCCGTCGCTGGTCGCCAAAGCGGCGAGCGGCGACGCGGCTCCCGGTACATCGACGAACGCCGCCGCGATCGTGCCGGCCGCCGACGCGCTGCCGGTACGAGTCGGTGTGGCGGTAATCGGCGCCGTAATCGTGTTCGGGTTGATCATGGCGGCTCGCTCGATGAATCGCCGACCGCAGAACTAAACTCACTAGGGCAGCAACTGCACATGGACTTCGGCTTCATGGCACTGCTAAACACCAAGTCATGAATGCGACGACGGGTGCGCGGCGACATGGGCTGCTTGTGGGCCTCACCGCGGCGAGCCTCGGCATCGTCTACGGCTACGACCTTTCCAACATCGCGGGCGCGCTGTTGTTCATCACCGACGAATTCGGTCTGACGACACGGCAACAGGAGTTGGTGACGACCGCCGTGGTGCTCGGCGAAATCGCCGGAGCGCTGGGTGCGGGCGTGCTCGCCAACCTGATCGGGCGCCGACGGTCGATGGTGTTGGTGGCGGCGGGCTACGCGGCGTTCGCAACGCTGGGCGCGATGTCGGACTCGGTGCCCATGCTTCTGGTGGCTCGGCTCTTGCTGGGCCTGACGATCGGGGTGTCCGTCGTCGTGGTCCCGGTGTATGTGGCCGAATCCGCGCCGGCGCGCATGCGTGGTTCTCTGCTGGCCGGCTACCAGGTTGCAACGGTGTTCGGCATCATCCTGGGCTACCTGGTCTGCTACCTGCTGGCCGATTCGCGCGATTGGCGCTGGATGCTGGCATTGGCGGCGGTGCCCGCGACATTGGTGGCGCTGCTGTTGCTGCGGATGCCGGACACCGCTCGGTGGTACATGCTCAAGGGCCGGGTCACCGAAGCCCGGCGAGCGCTGCAACACCTGGAGCCGGACAGTGACGTGGAACGTGACCTGGCCGAGATCGGCGCCGCGCTGAGAGAAGAACGCGGCGGTAGTCTCATAGAGATGCTGCGCCGGCCCTACCTGCGCGCCACCGTCTTCGTCGTCGCGTTAGGTTTTTTCATTCAGATCACCGGCGTCAACGCGATCGTCTACTACAGCCCAAAGCTGTTCGACGCGATCGGCTTTCGCGACAACTTCGCGCTGCTGGTACTTCCGGCCATGGTGCAGGTCGCCGCGCTGGCCGCGGTGCTGGTGTCAATGGTTCTGGTCGACCGGCTGGGTCGGCGTCCCGTACTGCTGTGTGGGATTGGCGCGATGATCGCCGCCGACGTAGTGCTGGTCGTGGTGTTCGCCGCGCATTCCCCCGCAATATTCGGATTCGTCGGCGTGCTGCTGTTCACGATGGGATTCACTTTCGGCTTCGGCGCACTGGTGTGGGTCTACGCCGGCGAGAGTTTCCCGTCCCGGCTGCGATCGATGGGATCGAGCGCGATGCTGACCGCCAACCTGCTGGCCAACGCGGTCATTGCCGGCGTGTTCCTGACGATGCTGCATTCGCTGGGTGGCGCAGGAACTTTCGCGGTATTCGGCGTCTTCGCGGTGAGCGGATGGGCCTTCGTGTACCGGTATGCTCCCGAGACCAAAGGCCGCCAACTCGAAGAAATCCGCCACTTCTGGGAGAACGACGGCCGCTGGGCGGACGAATTGCCCAGCACAGCAAGAGATGTGCCGGCATGCCGCTGATCACCGCCGGCGCCGTGGCGCTCGAGCAGGGTATCTACCGACCGGGCTGGGTCGAAGTTTCGGGCAGACAGATCGTGGGTTGCGGGCCGGGCCCGCCGCCGCGGCCGGCTGATGTGGACATGCCCGAAGCGCTGGTCGTGCCCGGTTTCGTCGACATCCACGTACACGGCGGCGGCGGCGCGTCATACGCCGACGGCGACGTGGGAGATGTTGTGCGCGCGGCGATGTTTCACCGCAGCCACGGCACGACCACCACGCTGGCCAGCCTGGTCACCGCGTCGCCCGCCGACCTGCTCAGCGCGGTGCGTGCACTCGCCGATTCAACCCGCGCAGGCACCGTCGCGGGTATTCATCTGGAGGGTCCGTGGCTGAGCACGGCGCGCTGCGGGGCACACGATCCTGCGCAGTTACGCGACCCGGTGCCCGCCGAGATCGACGCCCTGCTGACCGCGGGCGACGGCGCGATCCGGATGGTCACCCTCGCGCCCGAACGCGCCGGCAGCGACGATGCGATCACCCGCTTTACCGACGCCGGAGTCGTTGTCGCCGTGGGGCATACCGATGCCACCTACGAGCAGACCCGACATGCCGTTGAGCTCGGTGCGACGGTCGGCACCCACCTCTTCAACGCGATGCGGCCGGTGCACCACCGCGAGCCCGGGCCTGCGATCGCGTTGTTGGAGGACGCGCGGGTGACCGTCGAGTTGATCGCCGACGGCGTGCACGTTCACCCCGCCGTGCAACGAACGGTGATCGCCGCGGCGGGAGCCGACCGGGTGGCCTTGGTCACCGACGCCACCGCGGCGGCGGGGTTAGGCGATGGCGAATTCCGTTTGGGAACAATACAGATCGACGTGATCGAGCAGGTGGCACACGTGCGCGGCACCTCGACGATCGCGGGCAGCACCGCGACGATGGATCAGCTCTTCCTCGCCGCGGCCACCCTCGGCCCGGACCGCGACGCGGCGCTGGCCGCCGCGGTCCAGATGACCTCGACGACGCCGGCCCGGGCGCTCGGTCTGGACCGCGTCGGGAGCTTGCGAACCGGCGCCGACGCCAACCTCGTTGTGCTGAATCGGGATTTGCAGGTCATGCGCGTCATGGCTGACGGCGGCTGGCGAGCTTAGCTCTACCTCTGAGCGCTCGGCGTCCACGCCGAAATTCGCGGAATCCAGCGTGGAACGTGCTGCCGGTATTCGAGATATTCACCGCCGTGCCGGTGGACGAGGTGCGGTTCTTCCCAGAAGCGGATGGCGATGAGCTGAAAGGTCAGGAATATCGCGAACCACAGCAGCAGCCAACCCGAAGCGGCCACAGCGGCCTCCCCGAGCAGGATGGCAAGCACACCGGTGATCATCGGATTCCGTACATGCCGGTACGGCCCTACCACAACGAGGTGGACCGGCTCTCCCATCACGCTGCCCACGCCCAGCGTCCCCTCGCCGATGCGGTCGAACAGAATCACCGTCCACAACCACATGCCCAGCCCGCCCGCGATCAGCACACCACCAGCGATGACGGACGCGACCCCGAGGGGAGAACCGAGGTTCGGCCGCACACCCTCCGGCGCCACGATTAGCGCCGGTATCACCACGGTCATCGTCACCGGGAAGACCAGGATCGAGATCAGATGCCGCCACCACAGCCGTCGTTCACGCGTATCCGTAACCATCTCGAACTCCTTTCTTCGGCGATAACTTCAACTGTTGTTGAAGAACCACGCTACGCCGCTAACATACTGAACGTCAACGTCTGCTGAAGTATGCTTTTGCGCATGTCAGAGGCCCGACGACCGGGACGGTGGCGCACCGGCCAGCAGAGCCGGCAGCGGATCATCGACGTCGCACGCGAACGCTTCATGCGCGATGGGTACGAACGCGCCACCGTCCGCTCGATCGCGGCCGACGCCGGCGTCGATGTCGCGATGGTCTATTACTTCTTCGGCAGCAAGGAAGGCTTGTTCAGCGCCTCGGCCCTGACCGGTCCTGAGCACCCACTGCACCAGCTAGCAGCGCTGCTCGACGACGGCCCCGACGACGTCGGCCCAAGATTGGTGCGCCGCTTCCTCGAGCACTGGGACGAAGCAGGGGGCTTCGAGCCGTTCCTCGCGGTGTGGCGGTCGGCGGCGATCCAACCGCTGGCCCGACAAGTGCTGCACGACGCCCTCGCCGGTCCGGTCGCCCAACGGGTCGCTGCCGAATTCGGGGTCACCGATGCCGAGTTGCGCGTCGAATTGGTGGCCAGCCACTTAGCCGGATTGGCTTTCGCGCGTTACCAACTCAAGCTCGAGCCGATCGCGTCAACGGCTGTCGAGGATGTCGTTAGCTGGGTTGGTCCGACCGTGCACCGCTATCTGACCGGATCCTGACCGACACGCTGTCACATCGCGCTCGGCCGTCTCGTCATACCTGTGAACCGTCATCGAATTCGGGAGATCAGGATGAATGCATTGCTGTGGACATTGCAGGTGCTACTGGCCGGCGTCTTCGCCGCATCGGGCGCAGCGAAGATCAGCCAGCCCAAGGAGCGGCTGATTGCCAGCGGGCAAACTGGCGTCGCGCCGTTTCCGCTGCCGGTGATCCGCGTCACGGCATTTTGTGAATTGCTCGGCGCCATCGGCATAGTCGTTCCTCGCCTGGTGGGCACCGCACGGTTTCTCACTCCGGCCGCCGCAGTCGGATTCGCAATTGTCATGGTGGGCGCCATCGGATCACACGCCTACCTCCGCGAACCTCGCAATGTCGCCCTGACCGCGTTGATTTTCATCGCCGCCGTCACGGTCGCCGTCGGCACCGCGACCATCCACTAAGCACGGAGAACCCATGCATCCGTTTCGCGTGGCCGTCGAATCCGGTGAATTCGACACCATTGGCAATATTTTCGCCCACGACGTGGTCCTGCACAGTCCGATTGCGCACCGTCCCTACCGCGGCCGGGATACGGTCGCGGCCATCATCGCCGCGGTCGCAGACGTGTTGGCGGACTTCCGCTTTGAAAACGAGATCGGCGGGCAGGCCGCCGGAGATCGCGCTCTGCGGTTCAAGGCCATGGTGGGCGACTTGGAGATCGAGGGCTGCGATTTCGTGCACACCGGCGACAGCGGGCTGATCGACGAGATCACCGTCATGCTTCGCCCGCTCAGAGCGGCAACGCTGTTCGCGGAGAGGATGGGCGAGGCGGTGGCGATGCGTTCGCTACCGTCGAACCCGTCAGCAACCGACACCGGACGAGGCGCACCGTACCCGGCCAGCGACAAGACGGCGCTGAAAGAGGTGCATCATGGCCTGGCTGGTCCTGGTGGCGTCGGGAGTCCTGGAAGCGGTGTGGGCGACCGCACTGAGTAGGTCTGACGGCTTTTCGCGTCTGCTCCCGTCGCTGGTTTTTCTTGTCGCGCTGATGTTCTCGATGAGCGGCCTGGCGTTCGCGATGCGCAGCCTGCCGACCGGGACCAGCTACGCGGTCTGGGTCGGGGTCGGCGCGGTGCTCACCGTCGGCTACGCGATCTTGACCGGCGACGAAACATCGTCGCCGGTCAAGCTCATGCTGATCGCCGGTGTGGTCGGCTGCATCGTGGGCCTGAAGATGGTCAGCTAATCGGCCGAATGGTCCGCGGTCTCCTCGGCCCGGCCGAACAGGAACGGATAGGCGATACCGGCGATCGCTCCACCGATCAGTGGCGCGAGCCAGAACACCCACAGCTGCTGGGGTGCCCCGTCGCCGTTGAAGAATGCGACAGCGGTGGACCGCGCCGGGTTGGCCGACGCGTTGGAGATGGGAATGGCGACCAAGTTGATGAGCGTCAGCGTCAGGCCAATGGCCAAGCCGGCGAAACCCTTTGGCGCCCGGGCATCGGTCGAGCCGAGGACGACGAACAGGAACATCGCCGTCAGGACGATCTCGGCGAGAATCACCGCACCCAATGAGTAACCGCCGGGCGAGTGTTCGCCATAGCCGTTAGCCGCCAAGTGCCCAGTAGCGATAAAACCGGGCCTGCCGAATGCGATGTAGTAGATCACCAAACCCGCCAGCAGGCCACCGATCACCTGCACGATCCAGTACGCCGGCAGCACTTTCCATTCCACCCGACGAGCCAATGCCGCACCGAGCGTGATAGCAGGGTTGAAATGTCCGCCAGAGATCGCTCCGAACGCATACACGCCGGTCAGCACGGTCAGACCGAAAGCCAGCGAAACGCCGAGATAACCGATACCCAGCGGGTACAGATCAGCAGCATGAGCCTTCGCCGAGAAAACCGCGCTTCCGCAGCCGCCGAGCACCAGCCAGAAGGTGCCGATCGTCTCAGCTGCCAGTTTGTGGAACAAATTTGGAGCCGACATCGCCTGCCCACCCTTGCGTAGGAGCAACCATTCGTCCAATGAGGATGACACGCGTAAACGAAAAAGCGCCCCGTCGACGCCAAATTGTTTCGGGATAGTGACAGCTGCGATGGTGAAGGCGTGTCCTACCCTTTATTTCGTCGCGCCAGGCGGGAAAGACTCAGTGCACCAATGGCGCCCACTGCCGCAGCGGTCAATGCCTGTCCCACGTTGAGGTCCTCGTTGAGATGAACCCTGGTCGTAATGGCCTTGGGCTCAGGCGGTTCAACCGGTGCCGCAATTAGGTTCTCCGTCGACGTCGCGGCCCATGCGGTCGCGAACAGCAGCAGCCGCGCGGTGACGTACGCGAACACCATGAGGCCCAGCACCGGGCCGAATGTGGCGCCCGCCGGGCTGTGCAACACGGACTTCAGGTAGATCGACCCGACCAACTTGAACAGCTCGAAGCCGATCGCCGCGATCAGAGCCGCCCGAAACGAGCTGGCGAAGCTGACTGGCTCCCTGGGCAATCGGGCGATCATCCAGGTGAAAACCAACCAGGAAACCAGCAATGAAATCAGCAAGGACCCCACGCGAAGGATCGCGTCCAGCACTGGTGCATTGTGAATACCCAACCACCCCAACACCTTGTCCATCGGCGTCGCGGCGGCGAGGGCACTGAGCGCAAGCGTTGCGAGGATCGCCACGAACGACGACACCATCGTCGCCAGATCGGAGAACTTGGTCCGGATGTATCCGCGCGACCCTTCTCCCTGCTTCCACATTTCGCTCAGCGCCACCCGAAGATTGCCAATCCAGTTGAGGCCGACCCAGGCCGCGACGGCCAATCCGATGATGCCCACCGACGCCCGCGAATCGATCGCTGAATTCATCAGGTCCAACAATTGCTGACCAAGCGCGCCGGGCACCGCGTGCCTGACCTTGTTGTCGATTCCGGTCAGCACATCCGGGCGACGTGACAGCAGGAATCCGCAAGCGCTGAATCCGACCATCAGCAACGGGAACAGCGCGAAAATCGTGTAGTAGGTGAGCCCGGCCGCAAAAAAATTGCCCTTGGATTCGTCGAATCTGTCATTGGCGCGCATCGCGTGGTCGAACCATTCGAACCTCGCCCGCAGCCGATCCAGAATTCCTGGTTTGGCCGGTTCGCTCATCACCACCTGCTAGGGACGTTTTGGCAAAAACCCTAGCCGGTCGTAGACCCGGTCGACCGTTTTTGCGGCCACGTCGTCGGCCCGCGCCGCTCCGGCGGCGAGGATGGCCTCCAATTCGGCAGGATCCGTGAGCAACTCGTCGACCCGGGCCTTGATCGGTGTCACGAATTCCACGACCGCCTCGGCGGTGTCTTTCTTCAAGTCGCCGTAGCCGCGCCCGGCATATTGCCGCACCAGGGCATCGATCTCGACACCGGTAACCGCGGACTGGATGCTCAGCAGGTTCGAAACGCCGGCTTTCGCGTCCGGGTCGTACCGGATCTCGCGTTCGCTGTCGGTTACCGCAGAGCGAATCTTCTTGGCGGACACGGCAGCAGCGTCGAGGAGGCTGATCAGACCGGCATCGGTGGCCGCCGACTTACTCATCTTCGACGTCGGGTCTTGCAGGTCGTAGATCTTGGCGGTCATCTTGGGAATGAGCAGCTCGGGAACCACGAAGGTATCCGGGAACCGGCTGTTGAACCGCTGCGCGACATCGCGGGCCAGCTCCAGATGCTGACGCTGGTCCTCCCCGACCGGCACCAGTTCGGCGTCGTAAGCGAGCACATCGGCGGCCTGCAGCACCGGATAGGTGAACAGGCCGACGGTGGTCGCGTCGCTGCCCTGACGCGTCGACTTGTCTTTGAACTGCGTCATTCGCGATGCCTGGCCGAAGCCGGTGAAACATCCCAGCACCCAGGCCAGCTGGGTATGCGCAGCAACGTGACTTTGCACGAAGATGGTGCTGCGCGCCGGATCGATACCTAGTGCCAGATACTGCGCGGCGGTGACCAGGGTGCGTCGCCGCA
>Ga0335073_10015717_pt1 | contig 10581 bp, 7 predicted proteins | sample Lox_Sample_22_FD_207093 | JGI IMG/M metagenome (GOLD analysis project Ga0335073, IMG submission 207093) | Soil microbial communities from Loxahatchee National Wildlife Refuge, Florida, United States - Lox_Sample_2.2 | ecosystem: Environmental > Terrestrial > Soil > Wetlands | place: USA: Florida...
AAACCTCGCGGCGGAAGGGTGGGCCTGGACGACCCGCCACAGCGGCTCGCGGGCCAGCCGTTTCAGCGGCTGGCCGGTCCAGTCCCCGTAGCGGCACTCGCCGACCCGCCCGTCCTCCTGCACGCCCGGCCGGCCCTCCCCGTGCGCCGCGATCGCGTCCGCCGTCTGGCGGCAGCGCTCGAGCGGGCTGCTGATGATCGCGTCGAGCGCAACCGGCGCGAGCCGGGCGGCGAGGGCCTGGGCCTGCTGCCGCCCCCGGTCATCCAGCGGGATGCCCGGGGTCCAGCCGGTCAGAACGTTGCCGGTGGTTGCGGTCAAGCCGTGCCGTACCAGGAGGACCAGGGTCACGCCCCGACTCTACGGCGTACCGGCCGTGCTCGCGTCACGGGCGTGGTCGGCGACCACCATGGTCAGCGCGCCGAACATGACCTCGTCTCCCGCCCGCAGCGGGACCGGCTCGGTGACCCGCCAGCCGTTCAGCCGGGTGCCGTTGGTGGATCCGGCGTCGGTCAGCAGCCAGCCGCCGGCCTCGCGCCGCAGGCCCGCGTGGCTGCGCGAGACGGTCATGTCCGGCAGGACCAGGTCGCAGGCCGCGTCGCGGCCGATCGTGAACGTGCTCTTGGTGCCGGACGGTAGCATGAGCCGCCGCGGCGGCGGGGGCGGAACGTATCCGGCCAGCCGGCGCCGGACCACGTGCCTGGCCCGGGCCAGGCGGGCGCCGGCCGCCTGGGCCAGCGACAGCCGTGGGGCGGGCAGGTCGGCAAGGAGCGCCGCGAGATCGCGCCGCCACCGGGCGCGCAGCGCCTCGTCCACCCGCAGCAGGAAGCTCTCCTGCGCCAGCGAGCCGTCGGCGTAGCGATCGCGCAACTCGCCGATGACCCGGTCCCGGTCGGCGTCGCAGGCACGCACCGGCAGCCCGTCCGCGGTGCGGCCACCCAAAGCCCGCATACGCAGAAGTATCAGGCGCGCCTCAGCCGGGCACAAGCGGTCGCCGGGCCTGCGCGTCACGCCGCCCGCGCAGCTGAACCCTGCGACCAGTCCCGCCTAATCGAGCCGGGGACAGAGTCCCTCGCGCGCCAGCGTCAGGGCACCTCGGCGGTGACGGCGCTCTGCGCCCCGGTCGGGTTCTGCAGCGGGAAGTGGCACGCGGCCAGGTGACCGGTGCCGGGGAACGACCGCAGCGGCGGCTCGGCCTCGGCGCAGATCTCCTGGGCCAGCGGGCAGCGGGTGCGGAACCGGCAGCCGGAGGGCGGGTGGATCGCGCTGGGCAGCTCGCCGCGCACGCCGGCCTTGACCTTGGCCTGCTCGGTCTCGGGGTCGGCCACCGGCGCGGAGTCGAGCAGGCCCTTGGTGTAGGGGTGGGCGGGCCGCAGGTACACCTCGTCCGCGCCGCCGATCTCCACCAGCTTGCCGAGGTACATGACCCCGATCCGGTTGGATACGTAGCGCACGACGGCAAGGTCGTGGGAGATGAACAGGTAGGTGAGCCCGAACTCGCGCTGCAGGTCGGTCATCATGTTCAGGAGCTGGGCCTGGATCGACACGTCGAGCGCGGAGACCGGCTCGTCGGCCACGATCAGCCGCGGCGACAGCATGAGCGCGCGGGCGAAGCCGAGCCGCTGGCGCTGGCCGCCGGAGAACTCGTGCGGGTACCGCTCGGCCGCGCTCGCCGGCAGCCCGACGTGCTCCAGCATCTCCTCGACCTTCTTGCGGCGCTCGGCGTGCGAGCCGATGCCCTGCACGGCGAGCGGCTCCTGCAAGATCGTGCCCGCGCGCATCCTGGGGTCCAGCGACGCGTAGGAGTCCTGGAAGGTGTACTGGATCTGCCGGCGCTGGCGCCGGTACTCCCGGCCGTGGCTGTGCACCAGGTCGGTGTCGCCGAACCTGATCGTCCCGGCCGTGGGCGTCTCCAGCCCCACGATCAGCCTGCCGATCGTGGTCTTGCCGCAGCCGGACTCGCCGACCAGGCCGAGGGTCTCGCCGTGGCGGATCTCGAAGCTCACGTCGGCCACCGCGCTGACCGAGCCGATCCGCCGCTGCAGCACCGCGCCCTTGGTCACCGGGAAGTCCTTGACCAGGTGCTCGGTGACCAGCTGCACCTCGCCGTCGGCGACGGCCCCGTTCTCGGCGGGCTCGACGGGCCGCGGGGCCGCCGTGACCGGGCGCGATCCGGGCCGCTCGCGCTCGCCGACCGGGAAGAAGCAGGCGAAGTGGTGGCCGATGGTATCGCCGGCCAGCTGCGGCTCCTCGCCCCGGCACCGGTCGGCCGCGTACCGGCAGCGGGCCGCGAACCGGCAGCCCTTCGGCGGGTGGATGAGGTCGGGCGGGGCGCCCGGGATCGAGTACAGCTTCTCCTTGGTCTCTGCGGCCTTGTCGGGCAGCGCCTGGAACAGCGCCTCGGTGTAGGGATGGCGCGGGTTGGCGTACAGCGTCCCGGTGTCGGTGGTCTCCGCGATCTTGCCCGCGTACATCACCGCCACCCGGTCCGCCCGCCCGGCGATCACGCCCAGGTCGTGGGTGACCAGGATCACCGACATCCGCAGCCGCAGCCGCAGGTCGTCGATCAGCTCCAGGATCTGCTTCTGGATCGTCACGTCCAGCGCGGTGGTCGGCTCGTCGGCGATCAGCAGCTTCGGCTCGCAGGCCAGCGCCATCGCGATCATCACGCGCTGGCGCATGCCGCCGGAGAACTGGTGCGGGTACTCGCCCAGGCGCTCCTTCGGGCGGGGCAGGCCGACCAGGTCCAGCACCTCGGCGGCCCGGTCGTAGGCCTGCTCCCTGGTGGTGTTGCGGTGCAGCGTGACGACTTCGGCGATCTGCCTGCCGACCGTCATGGTCGGGTTGAGCGAGGTCAGCGGGTCCTGAAAGATCATGCCGATCTCGTTGCCGCGGATCCGCCGCATGGCCTGCTGGTCCAGCTGGCTGATCGGGGTCCCCGACAGCCGGATCTCGCCTTCGGTGATGTGCCCGCCGACGGGCAGCAGGTTCATGATCGACAGCGCGGTCATCGTCTTCCCGCAGCCGGACTCGCCCACGATGCCGAGCGTCTCACCCTCGTCGACGTGCAGGCTCACCCCGTCGACCGCGCGCACCACGCCCTGGCGCAGCTTGATCTGCGTGCGCAGGCCCTCGATCTCCAGTAGCGGCGCCACTAGGTCTTTTCCTCCTTACCGGCGCTGCAGCCGGGTCTCGAAGGCGTCGCGGAGCGCGTCGCCGATGAAGTTGATCGCGATGCAGGTGATGATGATCGCGATGCCTGCCGGGTAGATCAGCCACCAGTAGTTCTGGCTGCTCTGCAGGTAGTTGAGGCCGCCCGAGAGCATCGATCCCCAGTCGGTGGAGGGCGGGTTGACGCCGAGCCCGAGGAACCCCAGGCCGGCCAGGATCAGGATCGAGTCGGCGACCGCGAACGTGGCCTGCACGATGATCGTGCCGATCGCGTTCGGCACGATGTGCCGGATGATCGCCCGCCGGTTCCGGCCGCCGACGATCTTCACCGCCTGCACGTACTCCCTGGTGCGCAGCGTCAGGGTCTCGCCGCGGACCAGCCGGGCCACGCCCAGCCAGTAGAACGCGGCGATGACGAAGATCATGATCGCCTTGTTCGGGTGGAAGATCACCGACAGGATGATGATCACGGTGATGTACGGGATCGACAGGCCCGCGTCGACCAGGCGCATCAAGAACGCGTCGGCGATCCCGCCGACGAACCCCGACAGCGCCCCGTACAGCGTGCCGAACAGCACCGACACCAGCGCGGCGGCCGTGCCGACCTCCAGCGAGGTCTGGCCGCCGACCATCAGCCGGCCGAGCACGTCATACCCGACGTTGTCACAGCCGAGCAGGTGGCTGCCCGAGGGCGTGCAGAGCACGTTGTTGAGGTTGGTGTGCACCTGGTCGGTCTTGTAGATCAGCGGGCCGACGAAGCAGAACAACACCATGAACAGCACGACGCCGAGGCTGGCCAGCGCGAGCTTGTTCTCGGCGAAGACCTCCCAGCCGCGGCGCAGCATGCTGCGCGGCCTGACCGCGGGGGCGACGCCGAGTTCCTCGGCCTCCACCGCGGTCAGCGCCCCGGCCCCGGGGTCTTCGGGGGTCAGGGCCGGCTCGATGCTCAGTTCGGTCGGCAGTGACCCGCCGGGCGGCATCATGGCCATCAGCTGTACCTCACTCTCGGGTCGAGCATGGCGTAGCTGATGTCGGCCAGCAGGTTCCCCAGGATCGTGGCCACCGTGGCGAGCACGGTGAACCCCAGCAGCACCTGGTAGTCGACATTCTCCGCCGCGTTATAGAACGCCAGGCCCATGCCCGGGTAGTTGAACACCACCTCGATGAAGATCGCGCCGGCGACCAGGGTCGGCAGCGACAGCCCCAGCAGGGTGACGATCGAGATCAGCGAGTTGCGGAACACGTGGCCAAACAGCACCCGGCGCTCGCTGGCTCCCTTGGCCCGGGCGGTGCGCACGTAGTCCTGCACCAGGTTGTCCATCACCGACGAGCGCATGTACCGGCTCCACAGCGCGTACAGAACGAACGCGTACGCGACCACCGGCAGCACCAGCGCCCGCGGCTGCTCGAGCACCCCCAGCGCGCTGGAGGACTGCGGCCCGAACGGCGGGAACAGGTGCGTGTAGACCGAGAACCACTCCACCAGCATCAGGCCCACGAAGAAGGTGGGCGTCGCGTAGCCGAGGAACGAGACGCCGGTCAGCGCGTAGTCGCCGATCGTGTAGCGCTTGACCGCCTGGTACATGCCCAGCGGTATCCCGAACAGCAGCGACACGATCGTGCCCAGCCCCACCAGGATGATCGTCTTGGGCAGGTCCTGCGCCATCAGGCTGGCCACCGACTGGTTCAGCTTGGTCGAAAAGCCCAGGTTGCCGTGGATCAGCTGGTCGATCCACTTCACGTACTGCATGTAGAACGGCTGGTCGAAGCCGTAGATGTGGTTGTAGTAGGCGACCTGCGCGGGCGTGGCCCGCTGGCCGAGCATCGCCCGGATCGGCCCGCCGGGGAACAGATGGACAAGGAACAGCGTGATGACGGTCACGAAGAACAAGACGACGAGCGTCTGCAGCAACCGCCGGATCAGGTATCCGATCATCGAGCCACCACCCCTCGGCCAGGTCCGGCGGCTCTCGAAGCCTGGTCCACTTTCATGCTAGATCTCCTGCTCCGCAGTGGCTAGATGTCCTTGCCCGCAGGCCGGCTGCCGTCCCGCTCGCGGCGGGACGGCAGCCGACTCGCTCCGCGACTACTTGGTGAAGTACCAGTACTCGGGGAGCAGCGTGAACATCGGGCTGAACGCGACGTTGTGCAGCTTGCTGGTCACGGCCTGGACGGCGTACGGCTGCGCCTCCGGCACCCACATGAACGGCAGCTGCTCCGCGCCGTAGGTGGCGTACTGGTCGAAGATCGAGATACTGCCGCTGGTGTGCGTCTCGTCGATCAGCTTGTCCATCGTCGGGTCGGAGTAGTTGCCGGAGTTCGACCCGGCGCCGGTGGCGAACAGCGGCTCGCCGGTCGGCTCGAAGCCCGGCCCGTCGAAGACCCAGCCGCCGTAGGAGAACACCTGGACGTTGCACTTCGGGCCCATCGGCGCGCACGGCGCGCTCTCGCCGATGATCGAGTTGAACGACTCACCGACCAGGGTGACGTCGATGCCGACCGAGGACTCCTCCGACTTGATCGCCTGGTAGGTCGCCGTCAGCGCGGCGATGCCGGTCGAGTAGACGAACGTCAGCTTCAGCTGCTCGCCCTTGGTGATCCCGGTGCCGCACTTGGCCGGGTCCTGGCAGGTCATCACGCCGCCCACCTCCTTCCAGCCGTGGCTGGTCAGCAGCGCGGTGGCCTTGGCCGGATCGTACGGGTAGGGGCCCTGGCCGCCGTTCTCCTTCTCGATCGCGGGAACGAACTGGTTGGACGGCACGGTCGGGACCGGCCCCGCGTCGGGGGTCGCGTACCCGCGCCAGATCGCCTTGGCGATGCCGGGCTGGTCCTCGGCGTACTGCATGGCCTGGCGGATGTACAGCTGCCGGACCAGGTAGCCGACCTGCGGGTTGTTGAAGTTCGGCTGCGAGTACGTGATGCCGTAGTCCAGCCACGGCTCGAGGTAGTAGGAGCTGCCGAGCGGGTTGGTGGCCGGCAGGTAGGAGTTCGCCGGCTTCTGCGGCAGGTCCTGGGTCGGGATGTTGCCGACGTCGATCGCGCCGGTCTTCAGCGCGGTGTACTCGGCCGAGTCGCTCGTGAACGGCACGTACTTGAACGCGGAGATCTGCGGCTTGGGGCTGCCGGAGTAGTTCTTGTTCGGCACCATCGTGACGTTGCCGTTGGTGTTGAAGCTGGACATCTTCCACGGCCCGTCGACCACCGACCACAGCGGGCTGGTCGCGTACGTCGAGGAGATCTTCGACTGGGCGGTCAGGAAGTTGTACACCGCCGCGCACTTGGCCCAGTGGTCCGCGGCGCTGTCGGTGCTGCACCCGCCGCTGCCCGGCTTGGCGCCGAGCGAGGTGACGTCCCAGGCCAGCGGCATCGGGGTGAGCTCGGCCAGCTGGTTGTAGGTGTACCACAGGCTGGAATACGGCGCGTTCAGCTGCATCGTCACCTGGTTGGGCCCGGTGGCCTTGTAGGACACCACGTTGTCGGGCAGCAGGCCCGGGACGTAGGCGTCCCAGTTCGCCTTCTCCGCCTTGGCCATGTTCAGGAAGAAGATCAAGGACTGGGCGTCCACGGTCTCGCCGTCCGACCACTTCCAGCCCTTCATGTTGATCACGACGGTCTTGCCGCCGTTCTCGTAGAGGGGCGGGTCGGCCGGCGACAGCGGGTAGTTCACGGTCACGTTGGTGGTGGAGTTGGCCCCGAAGATGTACAGGTTCCGGTACATCAGCCACTGGAACTGGTTGTCGTTGTAGACGCCGGCGTTCGTGATCGAGTAGAAGGGGAAGACCCAGCTAATAGTGACGTCCGGCGGCAGGGCGTAGGTCACGGTCCCGCCCTTGACCGCGGCACCCGACGAACTCGAACTGCTGCTCGGGGGGCTGCTGGAACTGCAGCCGGCGGCGATCACCGCCACCGCGCCGACCGCGGCTACCGCCGCGAGGCGCAGCCTACGTCTCCCTAGTTTCATATGCGCTCCTTCGTGATGGCGCGCATGCGCGCGCGATGCCACACCGGTTCATCTGGAGGCGGAGATAGCGCGAGACCGGCCGACCCGGCCCCGCCGACGTCGTGCGACACAGATGTCACCGCTCGCCGCCTCCCTCGTTCGCCAACCGGCGGCGCTCGGCGCACCGGCATGGCTCCCGCACGCCGGCGACACCTTTGTCCCGGCTACGGTTCCCTCGGAGCGTAGTTTCACTGATGAGGCAGTTTCCAGCAGTAAATGTCACAACTTCTTATCGATATCACTGCAGGCCATCGCTTGTCCGGCGGATCATCACGTTGGTGTTACGCCGCTATTGCCTGGTCATCACGGCTCGGCAAAAAAGCCGGGGATCGCGCAGCCGGGCATTGAGCACCAATCACGGCGCCCTGGCGACGGGAAAACCTGATGCGCCCGACCCGGCGGCATGACAAACTACGCCGCCACCTGCGCGTCTGCCGGCCGGGTAACCCGGGGCCGCGTTCCGCGGGTCAGCCGCCGATCGCGTGCGCGCCGCCGTCGACGTGCACGATCTCGCCGCTGGTGGCCGGGAACCAGTCCGACAGCAGCGCCACGCACCCCCGGGCGGCGGGCCCCGGATCGGACAGGTTCCAGCCGAGCGGCGCGCGCTTCTCCCACAGGCCCTGGAAGTCGTCGAAGCCCGGGATGCTCTTGGCGGCCATGGTCCGCAGCGGGCCCGCCGATACCAGGTTGACCCGGATGCCCCGGGGACCGAGGTCGCGGGCCAGGTAACGGGCGCAGGACTCCAGGCCGGCCTTGGCCACGCCCATCCAGTCGTAGCCCGGCCAGGCGACGCGGGCGTCGAAGTCCAGCCCCACGATCGCGCCCCCGCCGGTCATGAGCGGCAGCGCCGCCATGGCCAGCGCCTTGAGCGAGTAGGTCGAGGTATGCAGCGCGGCGGCCACGTCTTCCCAGGGAGTCTGCAGGAAGTTGCCGCCCAGCGCCGACTGCGGCGCGTTGCCGATGCTGTGCACCACGCCGTCCAGCCGGCCGGTGTATTCCGACACCCGGTCGGCCAGCGACGCCAGCTGGCCGGGGTCGGTCACGTCCAGTTCCACCACCGGGGGCGGGTCAGGCAGCCGCCTGGCGATCCGCTGCACCAGGCTGAGCCGCCCGAACCCGGTGAGCACCAGCGTGGCGCCCTCCTGCTGGGCGATCCGCGCCACGTGGAACGCGATCGAGGCGTCGGTCAGCACGCCGGTCACCAGTATCCGCTTGCCGTCCAGGATTCCCATCGCGCCGCCCTTTCGCGTAGCCGGTGCCCGCAGGGCGCCGTCAGTGACCCATGCCGAGGCCGCCATCCACCGGGATCACGGCCCCGGTGATGTACCCGGCGTCCGGTGACGCCAGGAACGCGACCGCCGCCGCGACCTCCCCGGCCGACGCGAGCCGGCCCAGCGGCACGCCGGCCAGGATCGCCGCCCGCCGCTCCTCGGGCAGCGCGGCGGTCATGTCGGTGTCCACGAACCCGGGCGCGACCACGTTGACCGTGATCGACCGGCTACCAAGCTCGCGGGCCAGCGACCGGGCGAGCCCGATCAGCCCCGCCTTGGACGCCGCGTAGTTGGCCTGGCCGCCCGAGCCGAGCAGGCCGACCACCGAGGAGATGAACACGATCCGGCCCCGGCGCATCCGGATCATGCCGCGGACCGCGCGCTTGGCCACCCGGAACGCGCCGGCCAGGTTGGTGTCGAGCACCGCGGCGAAGTCATCCTCGCTCATCAGCGCGAGCAGCTGGTCGCGGGTGATCCCGGCGTTGGCGACCAGCACCTCGACCGGCCCGTGCGCGGCCTCGGCCGCGGCGAACGCCTCGTCCACGGCCGCGGCGTCGCGCACGTCGCACCGGGCCACCGAGAGGCCCTCGATCGCCTCGCCGGAACGGGAGGTGACCGTGACCTTGTCGCCGCCCTCGGCCAGCCGCCGCGCGATGGCCAGGCCGATCCCCCGGTTGCCGCCGGTGACAAGGACGGATCGGCTCATCTCGTGGTCCCTCCGATGGCGATGATCGCGGATCAGATGCACAGGATAGATTGGCGTGTCGTGCGGGACAGTGCTGACCGGGCGATGCTGATCGACCCGGAGTTCACCTCGTATCCGTTGCGGCGGCTGGCGGACGCCGCGCTGCAACGCGCCGCCGAGCTGGGGGCCGAGCACGCGGACTTCCGCGCGGAGCGTATCAGGAGCCAGCGGATCGGCCTGTCCGACGGGAACCTGGAAACCCTTTACGACGCCGACGAGCTGGGCCTGGCCGTCCGCGTGGTGGTCGACGGGACCTGGGGCTTCGCGTCGGCCGTCGACCTCACGCCGGACGCGGCGGCCCGGGCGGCCGCGGCGGCCGCCGACGTCGCCCGGGTGGCGGCCGCCGTCAACACCGAGCGGATCGAGCTGGCCGCCGAGCCGGCCCACGGCGACGTGATCTGGGTGTCGGCCTACCAGGTGGACCCGTTCAGCGTGGGGGTGGCCGACAAGATCGCGCTGCTGGCGGGGTGGAGTTCCGGGCTGCTGGCCCGCGACGGCGTCGACCACGTGGACGCGTCCCTGCTGCAGGTCAAGGAGTGCAAGTTCTACTGCGACGGCGCCACGACAGCCACCCAGCAGCGGGTCCGGCTGCATCCGGTCGTTACCGCGGTCGCCGTCCAGCCCGGCGGCGGGTTCGAGACCATGCGCACGCTCGCCCCGCCGGCGGGTAAGGGCTATGAGTTCCTGGCCGGAGCCGGGGCCGCCGCCGTGGGCTGGGACTTCGAGACCGAGCTCGCCGAGATGCCCGGCCTGCTGGCGGCCAAGCTGGCCGCGCCCACGGTCGAGGCCGGCCGCTACGACCTGGTCATCGACCCCTCGAACCTGTGGCTGACGATTCACGAGTCGATCGGGCACGCGACCGAGCTCGACCGGGCGCTCGGCTACGAGGCGGCGTACGCGGGAACCTCGTTCGCCACCCCGGACCAGCTCGGCCGGCTGCAGTACGGCTCGCCGCTGATGCACGTGACCGGCGACCGCACGGCCGAGCACGGCCTGGCCACGATCGGCTACGACGACGAGGGCGTCGCCGCCCAGTCCTGGGACCTGATCACCGGCGGGGTGCTGACCGGGTACCAGCTGGACCGCCGGATCGCCAGGAAGCAGGGACTCGGCGCCTCCAACGGGTGCTCGTTCGCCGACTCCCCCGGCCACATGCCGATCCAGCGGATGGCCAACGTCTCGCTGCGGCCGGCCGATAACGGCCCGTCCACGGCCGAGCTGATCGCCGGCGTGGAGAACGGGATCTACGTGGCCGGCGACAAGAGCTGGTCGATCGACATGCAGCGGTACAACTTCCAGTTCACCGGCCAGCGGTTCTTCAAGATCTCCGGCGGGCGCCTGGCCGGCCAGCTCCGCGATGTCGCCTACCAGGCCACGACCACCGACTTCTGGAACGC
>Ga0335073_10015719_pt1 | contig 10581 bp, 10 predicted proteins | sample Lox_Sample_22_FD_207093 | JGI IMG/M metagenome (GOLD analysis project Ga0335073, IMG submission 207093) | Soil microbial communities from Loxahatchee National Wildlife Refuge, Florida, United States - Lox_Sample_2.2 | ecosystem: Environmental > Terrestrial > Soil > Wetlands | place: USA...
TCGCGCTGCACCTCCTGCTCACCCGCACCATGATCGGCAGCCAGCTGCTCGCCGTGTCGGAGGACCGCAACGCCGCCATGCTGATGGGCATCGCGCCCGATCGCATGCAGGCGTTGGCCTGGGGGCTGGCCGGCATCGGCACCGGGATCGCCGGCGCGCTGTTCGCGACCTTCTATCCGATCTCGCCCACGGTCGGCGAAAGCCTGGCCCTGATCGCGTTCGTGGTGGTGTCGCTCGGCGGCTTCGGCAGCGTGCCGGGTGCCTTGATCGCCGGCCTCGCGATCGGCGTCGTCCAGGCGCTGTCCTCCTATCTGTGGGGACCGGTGTGGAAGGACGCCGTGGTCTACGCGCTGTTCGTCGCGGTGCTGTGGGTGCGCCCGCAGGGTCTGTTCGGGAAGCTCTGAGCCGTGCGCTGGTCCTGGATCGTCGTCGTCGCCGCCTTCCTCGCCTACCCGTGGGTCCTATCCGGACCGTACTACGAGCGCATGGGCGCCGACGTGCTGCTGGCGGCGATCTCCGCGGTCGGCTGGAACCTGGTTGGCGGTTACGCCGGGCAGGCGTCGGTCGGCCACGCCATGTTCTACGGCGCCGGCGCCTATCTGCCGCTGTTCGTGTTCACCGCGTGGGGCTGGCCGCCGGTCGCCGGCCTGCCGATCGGCATCGCGGTCAGCCTGCTGATCGCGCTGGTGATCGGCATTCCGAGCTTCCGGCTGTCGGGCCACTACTTCACCATGGCGACCGTCGCGGTCGCCGAGCTCGTGCGCCTGGTGGTGAGCAACTGGGACCTGCTCGGCGCCGCGATCGGGCTGAGCGGCCCGGCGGTGGCGCGAGGCTGGTGGGACTTCTCGTTCCGCGGCGCGGTCCCCTACTACTACATCTTCCTGGGCGTGCTCGCGGTCGTGCTCGTCATCACCTGGCAGATGGCGCGCAGCCGCATGGGCTTCTATCTGCGCGCCATCAAGGCGGGCGACCGCGCGGCGCGCAGCCTCGGCGTGCCGGTGCGGCGCTACAAGCTCTACGCCCTGATGCTGAGCGCCGCCGTGACCTCGGTCGCAGGCTCGCTCTACGCCCTGATGGTCGGCTTCATCGATCCCGACAGCGGGCTCGGCATCCTGGTCTCGGTCCAGATGCTCATCATCGCGGCGCTCGGCGGCGCCGGCACCCTGTTCGGCCCGGTGGCCGGCGCCGTCATCCTGATCCCGCTGCAGAACGTGACCAACTCCTGGCTCGGCGGCACCGGCTCGGGCGCGTCGTTCGTGATCTACGGCGGCATCATCATGCTGCTGGCGCGCTTCAAGCCGGGCGGCCTGATGGACATCTGGCACGGGTTCGCCGCCCGCCGGCGCTCGGCGGCGGCGCTCGCGGAGGCTCGTCGTGCTGCTTGAGGCGCGCGGCGTCACGATGGCGTTCGGCGCCTTCACGGCGGTCGCCGAGGTCGATCTCGACGTCGACGCGGGCGAGATCATCGGCCTGATCGGCCCCAACGGCGCGGGCAAGTCGACCTTCTTCAACTGCCTGGCCGGCGACTATGCGCCGAGCGGCGGCTCGATCCGCTTCGACGGCGCCGACGTCACGCGCGCGCCGCCCGAGCGCCACGCGCGCCTCGGCATCGGCCGCACCTACCAGGTGCCGGCAACCTTCGAGGACATGACCGTGCTCGAGAACGTGATGGTCGGCGCGTTCCTGCGCCACCCGCACCGCGGCGAGGCGCGCGATGCCGCGCTGGCGGTGATCGAGCTCACGGAAATGCAGGACCAGCGCAATGTGCGCGCCCGCACGCTCGGCACGCCCGGCCGCAAACGCCTCGAGATCGCGCGTGCGCTCGCCACCCAGCCGCGCCTGCTGCTGCTCGACGAGGCGCTCGCCGGTCTGACGCCGGCCGAGATCCAACGCGCGATGGCGCTGGTGCGCAAGATCCACGAGACCGGCATCACCCTGGTGATCGTCGAGCACATCATGGAGGTGATCCTGACCCTGGCGCAGCGCGTGCTGGTGTTCAACCAGGGCCGCGTGATCGCCCAGGGCCGGCCCGCGGACGTGGTGCGCGACGAGCAGGTGATCGAGGCTTATCTCGGCCGCCGCCGGGCGCACCGGAGCGCGCGCCAGGCCGGCCATCCAGGCACGCCGCCGTGAGCGACGACACGCTGCGCGTCAGCAACCTCGAGGTGCGCTACGGCGACCTCGTGGGCGTCGCCGACGTGTCGCTCGAGGTCCGCGCGGGCACCGTCGTCGCGCTGCTCGGCTCGAACGGCGCCGGCAAGACGACGACGCTCAACGCGATCGCGGGCCTGGTCAAGCCGGCGCGCGGCGCGATCACGTGGCGCGGCGAGGACATCGGCCGGCTGCCCGCCTATGCCATCGTGCCCAAGGGGCTGGCGCTGTCGCCCGAAGGGTGGCGGCTGTTCGTCAGCCAGACGGTCGAGCAGAACCTGCGTCTCGGCACCACGCGGCTCGCCGACAAGACGCGCATGCCGGCGTTGCTCGAGCGCGTCTATACGCTGTTCCCGCGGCTCGCCGAGCGCCGGCGCCAGCGCGCCGGCACGCTCTCCGGCGGCGAGCGCCAGATGCTGGCGATGGGCCGCGCGCTGATGAGCGCGCCACGTCTCCTGCTGCTCGACGAGCCCAGCCTGGGTCTCGCGCCGGCGGTCGTCGACACGCTCTATGAGACGCTCGCGCGGCTGCACGCGGACGGCCTGACCTTGCTGCTCGCCGAGCAGTCCGTCGCGCTGGCGCTCGAGGTCGCCGATCATGCGTACGTGCTGCAGACCGGCCGCACGGTGCTCGACGGCCCGGCCGCCACGCTGCAACATGATCCGCAGGTCCAGGAGATCTATCTCGGCACCCGGACCAAGCCGGTCATGGAGCATTGACGCACGACACGCGCGCGCGCACGCCGCAACGGAGAGCCCGATGCCCGACCCGAAGAAGCTCGTCATCACGCCGGACAAGCTCGCGTTCTCGATCGCCGGTCCGGCGCGCGACATCGTGATCGACTTGATGCTGTCGCCCTACGAGACCAGCCTGGTCGGCATCGGGCTGGCGATCCGGATGAACCCCACCTCGGCGCGCCAGGTCGCGGCTGCGCTGGTCGAGAAAGCCGATCTCGCCGAAGCCGAAGGGCTGGCCGGCCCGCGCCATTGAGGCGGCGCCCCGCCGATTGATCGGCCGATTGTTCTGCGCCACTCTCGGGCCGGATCGGCGCCCGCGAGCCCGGCGCCGCGAGGGAGGCATGCGATGTCCGAGACCGATCGGCGCACGGTGATCAAGAGCGCGAGCGTCGGCCTGGCCGCCGGCGCGCTGGCGCAGGGCCTGGCGCCGGCCGCGGCCGCCCAGCAGACGGCGGCCGCCGAGCCGACCTGGAGCGCCGAGTACTGGGCGCAGAAGGGCGCGGTCAAGCTGTGGATGTGGCGCAAGCGCGTGGGCGCGCCGACGCCCGGGGACACCCGCCCGGTGCTCATGCTGGTGCACGGCTCGTCGAACTCGTCGCGCTCGAGCTTCGACCTGAGCGTGCCGGGCCGCGGCGAGTACTCGATGATGGACGTGTTCGCGCGCTACGGCTTCGACGTCTGGACGATGGACCACGAAGGCTACGGCCATTCGCAGAGCACCGAGGGCAACTCCGACATCGCGAGCGGCGCCGAGGACCTGGCGGCCGGCGCGGTCGTGATCGCGCGCGAGACCGGGCTCAAGAAGTTCCACTATTTCGGCGAGTCGTCGGGCGCGCTGCGCGCCGCCGTGCTCGCCATGCGCCGCCCCGAGCTGGTCGATCGCTTGGTGCTGTCGGCCTTCACCTACACGGGCGAAGGCTCGCCGACGCTGAAGAAGCGCGCCGAGCAGGTCGAATTCTTTCGCACGCACAACCGGCGCAAGCGCGACCGCGAGATGATCCGCAGCATCTTCACGCGCGATCATCCGGGCGTGGCGGATCCCGCGGTCGCCGAGGCGTTGGCGGACGCCGAGCTCAAGTTCGGCGACATGGTGCCGACCGGCACCTATCTCGACATGACGGCGCACCTGCCGGTGGTCGACCCGACCAAGGTCACGTGCCCGGTGCTGCTGCTGCGCGGCGAGTACGACGGCATCTCGGCCGAGGCCGATCTGCTGAACTTCTATCGCCAGCTGCCCAACAACGACCGGCAATACATCACGCTGCCCTACGCAGCACACGCGCTGGTGTTCGGCATCAACCGCCATCAGACCTGGTACGTCACCCGCAGCTTCCTCGACATGCCGCCGGCGCAGGCGGTGTAGCGATGGCCGACCGCCCCTTGAGCAGCGCCGACGACGTCACCGCCGCATCGGCCGGGGCGCTCGCCGCCGCAATCCGGACGAAGCAGCTCTCGTCGGTCGAGGTGGTGGGCGCCTATCTCGACCGCATCGCGCGGGTCAATCCGACGCTCAACGCCGTCGTGCAGGTGACCGAAGCGGCGGCGCGGCGCGAGGCGGCAGCCGCCGACGCGGCGCTGGCGCGCGGCGAGTCCGGCGGACCGCTGCACGGCGTGCCGTTCACGGTCAAGGACACGCTCGAGACCGCCGGCGTGATCTGCACCGGCGGCACGCTCGGGCGCGCCGCGTTCGTGCCGACGGCCGACGCCACTTCGGTGGCGCGGCTGCGCGCCGCCGGCGCGATCCTGCTCGGCAAGACCAACTCGCCCGAGATCGCGGCCGCCTGGGAGACCGACAATCTGGTCTACGGTCGGACCAACAATCCCTACGACGTCGCGCGCACGCCGGGCGGCAGCACGGGCGGCGAGGCGGCGATCATCGCGGCCGGCGGCTCGCCGCTCGGCCTCGGCACGGATGCCGGCGGCAGCATCCGGTTGCCGGCGCATTTCTGCGGCCTCGCCGGCCTCAAGCCGACCTCCGGCCGCATCCCGCGCACCGGCCAGTTCCCGGCGCCGCTCGGGCCGCGCGCCGCGATCGCGCATGTCAGCCTGATGGCGCGCGCGGTCGACGATCTCGCGCTCGCGCTGCCGCTCGCCGCCGGCCCGGATTTCCGCGACTTCTCGATCGTCGCGATGCCGGTCGGCGCGCCCGGCGCGGTCGCCGTCAAGAGCCTGAAGCTCGCGTTCTTCATCGACGATGGCACGACGACGCCGACACCCGGCACGCAGGAAGCGGTACGCGGCGCGGCGCGCGCGCTGGCCGGCCGCGGCGTCGCGGTCGAGGAGCGCCGGCCGCCCGGCGCCGAGACGACCTTCGAGATCTATCGCGACATCTTCCGCGCCGACGGTGGCGCGGGCGCGCGCGCCATGCTGGCGGGCCTCGGCACCACCGAGCTGTCGCCGCTGCTCCAGCGCTCGCTCGCCACGCTCGGCGGCCCGGCGCTCGACTCGGCCGCCGCGACCGTGGCGGCGTTCACGCGCTGGGACCAGTATCGCAACACGATGCTGCGCTTCATGGCGGACTACGACGCGCTGTTGTCGCCGGTCGTGCCGTGGCCGGCGCTCGCCCACGGCAGCTCGTTCGACACCGACAAGTTTCCCGGCTTCGCCTACTCGATGATGCACAACCTGACCGGCTATCCGAGCGCGACCGTGCGCGTCGGCACCTCGCCCGAGGGCCTGCCGATCGGCGTCCAGATCGCCGCGCGGCCGTGGCGCGAGGACGTCGCGCTGGCGCTCGCGCGCGCGCTCGAGATCGAGTTCGGCGGCTGGCGCACGCCGGCGCCGTAGCCTCAGCTCTCGAGCTTCATGCCCTTGGCGACGCCGGGACGCGCGGCCATGGTGCCCATCCACTTCAGCAGGTTCGACAGGCCGGCCTTCTCGATCATCGGCTTGCGCGCCGCGATCGCGGGATAGAGCGCGAGATCGGCGATCGACAGCTCGCCGACCAGATAGTCCTTCCCGGCGAGCTGCTGGTCGGCGACCTTCAGCATGTTGATCAGCCGGTTCTCGAAGTAGGCCACGTTGGCCGCCGACTTCTCCGGACAGTGGGTGCCGAGATGGAAGAGCGTGCTGCCGGTGCCGGCGACGTCGCTGCAGGCCTGCATGAACCACTGGAAGGCGTCGACGCGCTTGGCCGGATCCTTCGGGATGAACTTGCCGGATTTTTCCGCGACGTAGAGCAGGATCGCGCCCGACTGGGTGACGGTCTTCGGCTTGCCGCCCGGGCCGTCGGAATCGACGATCGACGGGATCACCGCGGCCGGGTTGATCTTCAGGTACTCGGGCGTCTTGGCCTCGCCCTTGCCGAGGTCGACCTTGTGGAGCTTGTACGGCAGCCCCGACTCGGCCAGCGCGACCGCGCCGCGCATGCCGTTGCCGGTCGGCGCCGTATAGAGATCGATCGTCATGGTGGGTCTCTCCCGATTTGTGATCCGAATTAGGCGGCGTCGAGCGCCTGCTTGAGGTCGGCCAGAATGTCCTCCTCGTGCTCGATGCCGATCGACAGGCGCACGTAGCCGTCGGTGACGCCGGTCTTGAGCTGCTCCTCCGGCGACAGCTGCGAGTGCGTGGTGCTCGCCGGATGGATCGCCAGGCTGCGCGCGTCGCCGATGTTGGCGACGTGATAGAACATCTTGAGCGCATCGATGAAGCGCCGGCCGGCGTCCTTGCCGCCCTTGAGCTCGAAGCCGAGCAGGCCGCCGAAGCCGCCGGACAGATGCATGTCGGCGCGTTTCTTGGGCTCGCCCTTCATCAGGCCCGGATAGATCACCTTCGAGACCTTGGGGTGCCCGCCCAGATACTTCGCGACCACGGCCGCGTTGGCGCAGTGCACGCGCATCCGAAGCGGCAGAGTCTCGAGGCCCTGGATGAACATGAAGCCGTTGAACGGACTCATCGCCGCACCGATGTCGCGCAGCAGGGTGACGCGCATCTTGATGATGTAGGCGACCGGCCCGATCGGCTTGACGGCCTGGGTCCACACCGCGCCGTGGTAGCTCGGATCCGGCGTGTTGAGCATCGGGAAGCGGTCGGCGTGCTTCTCCCAGTCGAAATTGCCGCCGTCGACCACGATGCCGCCGATCGAGGTGCCGTGGCCGCCGATGTATTTGGTCGTCGAGTGCATGACCACGGCGGCGCCGTGCTTGAGCGGCTGGCACAACACGGGCGCGGCGGTGTTGTCGACGATCAGGGGCACGCCGAGCGACCGGCCGATGCGCGCGACTTCGGCGATCGGGAACACCTCGAGCTTCGGGTTGGGCAGCGTCTCGGCGTAGTAGCAGCGCGTGCGCGCGTCGGTCGCGGCGGCGAAGTTCTCCGGGTTCGCCGGGTCGACGTAGCGCACCTCGACCCCCATCGTCTTCATCTCGTTGAGGAACAGATTCCAGGTGCCGCCGTAGAGGTCGGTCGAGCTGACGAAATTGTCGCCGGCATGACAGATGTTGTGGACCGCGAACAGCGACGCGGCCTGTCCCGAGGACAGCGCGAGCGCCGCCACGCCGCCCTCGAGCGCGGCGACGCGCTCCTCGAGCACGGCGTAGGTCGGATTCATGATCCGCGTGTAGATGTTGCCGAATTCCTGCAGCCCGAACAGCTTGGAGGCGTGCTCGGTGTCGCGGAACTGGTAGCTCGTGGTCTGGTAGATCGGCACGGCGACCGACGTTGTCGTCGGATCGCTGCGATATCCGGCGTGCAGCACGATGGTCTCGGGATGTTGGCTGTTCGTCGGCATCGTCGCTCCCCTTTCCTGAGGCTGGTCCCTGAGGCTTGGTCGGGCGAAGCCCAAATGCGGTGCCCGACCGTACTATGGCCCTGTTCGCACCGTCGAGGGTTCTGGTTTCGCGGTCGGTGCCGGGCGCCGGCGATCCGGGTGATCGACCTGGGCCTCGTCGAGCCCGCGCGTTCCTAGCCGCGCAGGTGGCAGGCGACGCGGTGGCCGCCCGCGACGCCCTTGAGCTCCGGCCGCTCGGTGGCGCATAGCGGCAGCTGGCGGATCGGGCAGCGCGGATGGAAGTGGCAGCCGGTCGGCGGGTGGATCGGGTTGGGCACCTCGCCCTCCAGCCGGATGCGCGTGCGCTTGGCCCTGGGATCGGGGATCGGCACCGCGGAGAGCAGCGCCTCGGTGTAGGGATGCAGCGGGTTGGCGTAGAGATCGGGCGCCGGCGCGATCTCGACGATGCGGCCGAGATACATCACCGCGACGCGGTCGCTGATGTGCTCGACCACCGACAGGTCGTGCGCGATGAAGATGTACGTCAGGCTGAACTGCTCCTGCAGGTCCTCCAGCAGGTTGATGACCTGCGCCTGAACCGAGACGTCGAGCGCCGACACGGGCTCGTCGCACACGACCAGCTTCGGCTCGGCGGCGAGCGCGCGCGCGATGCCGATGCGCTGACGCTGGCCGCCGGAGAACTCGTGCGGATAGCGGCGCATGTGATCGGGAATCAGGCCGACGGTCTCGAGCAGCTGCGCCACGCGGTCACGGTGCTCGGCCGCCGACTTGACGAGGCCGTGGATGGTCAGCGCTTCGCCGACGATCGCGCCGACGGTCATGCGCGGATCGAGCGAGGCATACGGATCCTGGAAGATGATCTGCATGTCGCGGCGCAGCGCCCGCAGCGCCTTGTGGTCGAGCGCGCGCACGTCCTTGCCCTCGAACCAGATCTCGCCGGAGCTCGGCTCGATCAGGCGCAGCACGCAACGACCGGTCGTCGACTTGCCGCAGCCCGACTCGCCGACCACGCCGAGCGTTTCGCCCGCCACGACCTCGAAGCTGACGCGGTCGACGGCATGCACCTGCTCGGCGGCGCGCTTGAGCAGCCCGCCGCCGACCGGGAAATTCTTCACCAACTCGCTGACGCGCAACAGGGGTTCGGTCACGGCGACGGCGCTCTCCCGATCAATAGAGCACGCAGGCGACCTTGTGGCCGGGTGCGACCTCGCGCAGCGGCGGCACCGCCTCGCGGCAGTCGGGGCGCGCGAACCGGCAGCGTGGCGCGAAGCGGCAGCCCGGCGGCGGCCGCAGAAGGCTCGGCACCATGCCGGGGATCGCCTCGAGCCGGGCCCTATGGCCAGCCGTGCGGTCGATGCGCGGGATCGAGCCGATCAAGCCCTGGGTGTACGGGTGACGCGGCGATGCGAACAGCTCGCCGACACTCGCCTCTTCCACCACCTTGCCGGCATACATGACGACGACGCGCTGCGCGGTCTCCGCGACCACGCCCATGGCGTGGGTGATCAGCATGATGGCCATGCCGAGGCGCGACTTCATCTCCTGCAGGAGGTCGAGGATCTGCGCCTGGATGGTGACGTCGAGCGCGGTGGTCGGCTCGTCGGCGATCAGCAGCTTCGGCTGGCAGGCGAGCGCCATCGCGATCATGACGCGCTGGCGCATCCCGCCGGAGAACTGATGCGGGTAGTCGTGGGCGCGCTTGGCGGCGTTGGGGATGTGCACGAGCTGCAGCATCTCGACCGCCTTGTCGGCGGCTTCGCGCCGCGTCAGCCCTTCGTGCCGGCGGATCACCTCGGCGATCTGCTCGCTCACGCTGTAGACCGGGTTGAGCGAGGTCATCGGCTCCTGGAAGACGATGGCGATCTCCTTGCTGCGCACGTCGCTCATCGCCGCGGCGTCGAGCGGCACCAGGTCGCGGCCCTGCCAGAGGATCTGCCCGCCTGCGATCCGGCCGGGCGGCATGGCGATCAGCTTCAGGACCGAGAGCGCCGTGACGGTCTTGCCGCAACCCGATTCGCCGACCACGCACACCGTCTCGCCCCAGCCGACGCCGAGATCGACGCCGTCGACCGCGCGCACCACGCCGTCGTCGGTAGCGAACTCGGTCTGCAGCCCGCGGATGTCGAGCAGCGCGCCGTTGGTCGGCTGAACGGTCGCCATCGCGCTCACATGACCTTGCGCGGGTCGAGCACGTCGCGCAGGCCGTCGCCGATGAAGTTGATGGTCAGGACGGCGAAGAAGATCGCTGCGCCCGCCGACAGCGCCCAGTGCGGCGCGATGTCGAGATAGTCCTTGGCGTCGAACAGCAGCCGGCCCCAGGTCGGGATGTCGGGCGGGAAGCCGAGGCCCAGGAAGGACAGCGTCGATTCCGCGATGATGGCGTCGGCGACGTTGATGGTGCCGGCGACGATCACGGGGCCGAGCGCATTGGGCAGGATGTGGCGCATGACCGTGCGCGCCGTCGAGGCGCCGAGCGCGCGCGCCGCTTCGACGAACTCCTTCTCGCGCAACGACAGGAACTGCGCGCGCACCAGCCGCGCGACCGGCATCCAGCGGAAGCCGCCGATCACCGCGACCACCATGATGAAGACGCCGCCCTCGGCGCCGACCAGCGCACTCAGTCCGTCGCGAAACAGATAGATGAGCAGCAGCAGCAACGGCAGCTGCGGCAGGGACAGGAACAGGTCGGTCAGCCACATGAGCGCCGCATCGACGCCGCCGCGCGAGATGCCGGCAACCGCGCCGACCGTGACGCCGAGCACCAGCGAGACCAACATCGCGGCCAACCCGACCGCCAGCGAGATGCGCCCGCCATAGAGCATGCGCGCGAGCACGTCCTGGCCGAGATCGTCGGTGCCCAACGGATGCGCCAGCGTCGGGCCCTCGAGCCGCGCGGTGAAGTCGATGTCGTTGATCGATACCGGCCAGAGCGTCGGGCCGAGCACGACCGCGAGCGACATCGCG
>Ga0335073_10015720_pt1 | contig 10581 bp, 9 predicted proteins | sample Lox_Sample_22_FD_207093 | JGI IMG/M metagenome (GOLD analysis project Ga0335073, IMG submission 207093) | Soil microbial communities from Loxahatchee National Wildlife Refuge, Florida, United States - Lox_Sample_2.2 | ecosystem: Environmental > Terrestrial > Soil > Wetlands | place: USA: Florida...
ACGTTTGTGCTCCACGGACTGTGGCCCGAAAACAGGGATGGCACGTATCCCGAGAACTGTTCCAATGCGTTCGGGCCGTCGGATCCCGCTCAGTACCGAGACATCTACCCGGAGCCGGAGCTGCTTTCCCACGAGTGGCAGGCGCACGGAACCTGTTCCGGACTGAGCCCCGACGCATTCTTCGAAACCGCCCGCACGGCATTCCGCTCGGTGACGATCCCGCCGACCTTTGAAACGCTCTCTTCACAGATATCGCTTCCGCCGGATCGTATTGTTGATCTTTTCGCGGCGAGCAATCCGTCGATTCCCCGATCAAGTTTCGTGGTGAGCTGCGGTCACAACTACCTCACGGCAGTTGAAGTTTGCCTGGACAAGAGCCTGCATCCGGTTGCCTGCGGCGGGATGCGTTCGTGCAGAGCGAACACGGTGAAGATTCCGGCGCCGTAGGCCTACCCGGCCCAGGCAGAGCCTGGCTGGGCACCACAAACGTGTACCTGATTTCGGAGCTTGCCGGCAGGGAAAATTCCTGCCCACCCTGGCGACAAAAACAGAAATGTCGCGAGGGTGGGCGCCCGCGATATATGAGACCGTATAGTGGATTGCAACGGGTCGAGGGCTGCACGGGATGCCGAGACTGCTGCTAATCACTGCATCGGCGGAGGGGATTCGCAGGGCGCGCCGGTCGCGGTTCCTTAATTTTCAGCAGATCACGATGCCGTATCTGGCGGCGCGGGTTCCCGCGGGCTGGCAGGTGACACACGTCGACGAGGAAGCGGAAAAGGTCAACTGGAACGCCGTGGACTCCGTGGGCCGGCCCGACGTTGTCGGCATCACCTTTCACACACCCAGCGCATATCACGCATACGATCTTGCGGCGCGGTTCAGGGCGCGTGGAGCGTGCGTGGCGATGGGCGGGCCGCATGTGACGCTGATGCCGGAAGAAGCCGCATTTCACGCGGATGCGATCTTTGTGGGCGAGGCGGAGGGCCTGTGGGAGGAATTCCTAGGTGGGTTCGCGACGGGAGATATCCGCAGTATGTACCGGCGAGATGATGCGGCCACACTGGAAGGCGTTCCAATGGCGCGGAAGGAGTTGTTTCATCGGCGCGATTTCGCGAGCGGCGTGATGTTTGCGACGCGCGGCTGTCCAAACCATTGCGATTTTTGCGCGATTGCCGTGATGTACGCGCACGGGCTACGGAAGCGTCCCGTTGGCGAGGTTGCAGCGGAGTATGGCTCGTTCAAGGGAAAGAGGATTATCTTCTGGGACGACAATATAGCCGCCGATCGCGAGTATGCGAAGGAACTGTTTCGAGCGATTGCGCCGTACGGCAAGTGGTGGAGCAGCCAGGCCAGTGTGCAGGCGGCGCGGGATGAGGAATTGCTGGAAGAGGCGGCGAGGAGCGGCTGCAAGCAATTATTCCTGGGGCTCGAGTCGATTTCACAGGCAAGCGTAGATGGAGTGCATAAGAGATTCAACCGCGTGGACGAGTATGCGCGCCTTGTGAGCCGTGTGCACGCGCATGGCATTGCTGTGCAGGCGGGGATCGTGTTCGGGTTTGACGAGGACACGCCTGCGATATTCAAGGAGACGCTGGATTTCTTGGAGGAGGCAGGCGTGCAGAATGCGACATTCAACATTCTGACGCCGTATCCGGGTACGCCGCTGTTCGCGCGTCTCGATTCTGAAGAGCGCATTTTGACGCGGAACTGGAGCAAGTACAACGGGCGGAGCGATGTGGTGTTTCAACCCAATCTGATGAGCGCAGAGGAGCTGCTGGCGGGTTTCCGATATGCGAACGCGCGGTTCTATTCGTTACGCAGCGTGGCGAAGAGAATGCAGAGGTCGCCGGTGCAGATTGGGTGGACGTTGCCTTTGAATCTGGCGTATACGGTGCGGTGGGCGATGAGCTCGTAACGCATCTCGCTATTCCGCGTGCAGGATCACGTCGAACAACAGCAGGCTGACAGTGGTGAAGATGATGTCGTAGCCAAGGAGGAGCTTGATCCACAGCGAGGGATCGCTTTCGCCGGTGAGGATGGCGCCGGTGGCCTGGACCATGGCGAGCAGCGCGGGAATGAAGATGGGAAAGAGAATGAGCGGCAGAAGCAGCTCGCGGTTGCGGCTACGGATGGAGAGCGCGGCGAAGAAGGTTCCGTTAGCGACAAGAGCCCAGGTGCCGAGGGGCAGTACGAGCAGAAGCTGCCAGGCGTTGCCGAGAATGTGCAGGTTATACATGACGACGAAAACAGGGGCGAGGACAATCTGCACGATGGTGACGAAGAGGAAGTTGGCGAGGACCTTGGCGAGAAACATGTCGGCGCCAGGAGTGGGGGCCATGCGCTGCGCGTCGAGAACCTGGTGGCGGATTTCGCGTGCCCAGGCCTGATTGAGCGCAGAGACCGAGGCGAACATGGTGGCGACGGAGAGCACGCCACCGGCGATGTCGCGGGCGAAGGCGCCGCGGGGATCGAAGGCGAGCGAGAAAAGCACGACGACGAGAAGCGCGAAGAAAAGCATGGAGTTGACGGCCTCTTTGGAGCGCCACTCGATGCGGAGATCTTTGGCGAGGTGGGTGAAGAGGGCGCGGGTCATGCGGCACTCTCCGGTGAGGTGAGTTTGACGGCCTTGGTGAGGTCGGCGGTGGTAACGGGCTCGCCGAGCGCGGCGGCGGCGCGGAGGTAGTCGTCCGGCGTCAGGATGAGCTGCGTACCGCGGGTTCCCGCCGAGACGCTGATGCAATCAAAGAGGATCACGGTTTCGTCGACGAAGACCGGGTACGCTTTTTTTGCACCGAAGATGGTGACGCCGCCGCGGATGTAGCCGGTGAGCGGCTGCACGTCTTTGAGAGGTGACATCTCGGCTTTGCGCCAATCGGCGGCGCGGGCAAGTTTCTTGAAGTCGAGTTCGGCGTCGCCGGGTATGACGGCGAAAACATAAGCGGCGTGGCCGTCAGTTGTCAGCAGCGTTTTGAAGACCTGTTCAGCGGGCATGCCGATCTTTTTGGCGACGGTGAGAGCCGAGAGATCGTTGGGATCGACTTCGTACTCGCGAAGCTCGAAGGGAATATTCAGGGACTCAAGGAAGCGCGCGCCGTTGGTCTTCATCGCGACGGACTCCCGGGTTCAAATGAGGCAACGCGGCCGGCGTGGAGGGTGAGGACCCAGTCGGCGATGGGCGCGGCGAGCTCGCGCTGATGCGTGGTGAGAATAATGGTGCGATCGGACTGGCGGAAGCGGGCGAGAAGCTCGACCATCTGGCGGGCAGATTCGATGTCCATGTTGGAGAAAGGCTCGTCGAGGAGGAGCAGCTCGGGCGTGGGAAGCAAGACGCGGGCGAGCGAGGTGCGCTGGCGCATGCCCTGCGAGTACTGGCCGAAGGTGCGGTTGAGCTTGGGATCGAGACCGACCTGCTGGAGTGCTTCGGCGGGCGTGAGGCAGGGACGGCCGGAGTAAAGTTTGCGGAAGTACTCGAGATTCTCCTGCGCGGTGAGCTCGTCGTAAAGCATGGGCGCATGGCTCATGTAGCCGATGCGAGCGCGGGCTTCCTGAGGCTCGAGATTGCCGAAGACGCGGACCGTGCCGTGGGTGGGGCGGAGAAGGCCGGCGAGGATGCGGAGAAGAGTAGATTTGCCGGCGCCGTTTTCGCCGAGAAGAACGTAGCAGCGGCCGGGCTCGAGGTCAGCGGAGACCTGGCGGAGAGCGGCAAAGGTGCCGAAGAGCTTCGACACCTGATCGAGCCGTGCGCTGAGAGTAGATCGAGCGGCTTCGGCGGCGTTCTCGGTCATTCGATCAGTTTGAGGCGGTTTGCGTCGAGGGTGCCGAAGCAGGAGTGGATGCCGTGGAGGGTTTAGCGGGTGCTGAGCCGGAGGGCGTGGCACCTGGCTGCTGCGGAGCGTATTTGCTGGCGCACTTGGCCTGGAGCGTGGTGGCGTGGAAGACGCCGTCGCGTCCGAAGGTACCCTCGGCGAGTGCCTGAGCATCATCTTTGAAGGTATCGGGCGGCGGCTCGGAGCCCTTGTAGCTGACGCGGAGCTGGCGGCCGGTGGCGGCCTTGTCGGAGTGGCTCTCGAATTCGTTCAGGATGAAGTCGACGTGGGTGCCGTTCTGCTCGATCGAGCCGGGCTGGACGAAGCCTTCGACGCGAAGATTGCTGTGATAAGCCTTGTCGCCCATATGGCTTAGCTCGGCGATAGTGACGTAATAGCTTTTGCCCGCGCCGTAGCCCGAATAGGCCAGCCAGCCGATGGTGCCAAGGATGATGACAACTGCGATGCCGATACGGACCGTATTTGGGGAAGCCTTCATGAAGATCCTGCCTTAACGATACGAGTGTGAAGGCTTAGGGGTCAACTTCAAGGTGATTTGCGTCACTCAAGATAGCTTTCAGCCGTCAGCTTTCAGGGATCAGTGGCTGGAGATGAGATCGAGGCGTGAACACGGGCAGGCTGGCAGCCGGAACGGTCGAGGCTGGGGATCGGCGTTGGAGAGCTAGTAGCGAGTTGGGGATTTCGCGCGGACGGGGCTGGGGCGCATGGCCAGAGGCACAAGAGCCGGAGCGGCGACCAACACGATGAAGATCAGACTCAACATAAGGCAACCTCGAAAACGTCAGCTTGTGGGCCGGCCGTTGTTGTCGCTTTCGTGAGACCGCGCCCGCTGCACGCTAGCAACCACTGCGGGCGAGAGAATCATTGCCACAAAGGCGAACCCGAGCAAGAAGTCAACCATGAGGACCTCCCGATGCAGCCGTTTCAGCCGACACCCGGTTCGATCGGCATCGTTAACCCCGGACGATAGCTCTCGCACGACGGGATTGTGAATCACCCCTCGGTGGGAGGGATGTTGACCGGTTTGGGTTTCCTTGCAATCTGCTTAGGTGTTTCGCGATGATTACGAACGTAATAAAGAAGAGTTCACCGGTAGAGCATGCATGGAGGGTCGCCGGCGAACAGGGCTTTCGAGACCGCAACGATCGGCTCGAACCCGCACAACAGCCGCCGGAGGAATAGGACTCAAGGCAATCTGAGATTGTGGCCGTCCGGCTGGTCTTTCATCTGTCAGCCGGCGTGTGCTCCACCCAACTTTGCATTAAGCGTCGCATCTAAACCAATGGTCTCTTGCGCAGAACCGAGGCCGAGCCGGGAGCGAACGCGGCTTGTGTCTCAAAGGCGGGGCGGAAATGCCTGGACGGCTTGCGCCGGCTGCTTGCTCGATGCGGGAGAGCGGGGGAAAAATGCGATTGCAACAATTCAACGTGACACTTCTGGCCAGGATCGCCCTGGGAGCGGCGCTGGGGCTTGCTCCTGTGCTCGTGGCCGCCGCCCAGGATGCGCCGCCTCCACCGCCTGGCCCGCCGCCGAATGCCCCTCTTTCTCCCGATCAGTTGCAGGAGCTGGTGGCGCCGATTGCACTCTATCCTGATTCGCTGGTGGCCCAGATTCTGGCGGCCGCAACCTATCCTACGCAGATCGTTGAGGCGGAGCGGTTTGTCCAACAGAATCCCGGGCTAACCGGGCAGGCGCTGGCCAATGCAGTGGACGGGCAGGATTGGGCGCCGTGCGTGAAGGCACTGACGGCGTTTCCCAACGTGCTTGGCGACATGAACCAGAACCTGTCGTGGACTTCGGAGCTGGGAGATGCAAATTACAACCAGCCGCAGGATGTAATGAACGCGATCCAGTTCATGCGCCAGAGAGCACAGCAGGCGGGAAACCTGCAAAATACGCCGCAAGAATCGGTCGATGACGACAACGGAGATATCCAGATCGAACCGGCGAATCCCGACGTGGTGTACGTGCCGGAGTATGACCCGGAGTATGCGTATGGATATCCGGTTGGTTTGTGGCCGGGTTTCGATCCGTGGTGGACGGTGGGCGGGCCTTTCATCTCGTTTGGCATCGGGATCGGGATTGGACCCTGGTACGGATTTGGCTGGGGATGGCGCCACTGGGGGCTGGGATGGGGTCCGCATCCCGGCGTGTGGTTTGGCGGAGGGCGCTGGCTCTCGCAAAGCCACGCTTTCTACGATCGGCGCGCCTTTATGCATGGGAATTATCGCGGCTTTGGCGGACAGGGATTTGTGCACGGAGGCGGCAGGGCAGGGTTTAACGGAGGGGTCCGCGGCGGGTTCAATGGCGGGGCTCGAGGAGGAATCGGAGGCGAGCGGGGTAGATCCGGCGGCCAGGGAGGAGGCTTCGCGGGCGGGAATCGTACGATGCGCGGCTATGCGAACAGGCCCTCGCCGGGCACTCGCTCCGGCGCATTCGGCGGGTTTGGGCGTGGAGGCGACGTGCGCGGATTTTCTTCGCGCGGGATGTCGAGCATGCACGGCGGTTTCGGAGGCGGCTCCCACGGTGCTGGGGGATTCCATGGTGGCGGTGGCGGAGGTCACGGCGGAGGAGGCAGACGATGAGGCGGCTCTTGGCATGCAGTTCTTCGAGAAAGAAAGGTTTCTTTATGAGGGCCGCGACGGCATCAGCCTGGAGCCAGCAGCGGACACTGTGCGGCGCCAGAGTTGCCGCAGCGCTAGCGGCATTGGGGATCTGCGGGTCCGGTTGGATTGTCGCGGCGCAGCAGCCCCCGGTTGGAGACTCCGGTTCCGCGGCGCCCGCAGCGCCGTTGGTTGCGCCGATGCCTGACCTTCCGGCGAAGGGACAGGAGACGTTTTTTTCGGCCCATGCTGCGGTGGACGCTCTGGTGTCCGCGCTCAAGCAAAACGACAACGATGCTCTCGCCAAAATGCTGGGACCGGATGCACAGAAGCTTCTCTCCAGTGGCGACGCGACCGAGGATGAGCGAAACCGGCAGCAATTCCTTGAGAAGTATGGGCAGATGCACCGCATGGTGACGGAGGAGAACGGGTTGACGACACTATTTGTGGGAGCGGAGAACTGGCCGACTCCCTTGCCGCTCGCGCATCGCGGACACCTGTGGTATTTCGACACGCCTGCGGGCGAAAAGGAAGTGCTCTACCGCCGCATTGGGGAGAACGAGCTGACGGTGATCAAGGTCTGCGACGAACTGGTGGCAGCGGAAAAGGAATACGATGCGCAGCCGCGCGATGGATCGAGTGTCAGGCAATACGCGCAGAGGGTGCTGAGCGCTCCCGGCAAAGAAAACGGATTGTATTGGCAGACTGCTTCAGGCGGCGCAGAGAGCCCGCTCGGCCCATTGCTGGCGTCTGCCGAGGCCGAAGGGTATCCGCAAGACCGATCGTGGCACCTCACGCCATTCAACGGCTACTACTTCCGGATCCTGAAGTCGCAGGGACCCGATGCGCCGGGCGGAGCCAGAAGCTATCTTAGCGGCGGGAAAATGACGGGGGGATTTGCATTTGTCGCCTACCCGGCAGGGTACCGCTCATCCGGCGTCATGACATTTATCGTCGACGACGATGGCGTGGTGTATCAGAAGGATCTTGGGCCGAAGACAGAGCAAATCGCGAAGTCGATGGCCGCGTTTAATCCGGATCATTCCTGGACCAAAGCTGACTAAAGATCACTTACGCTGCGAACTTGAGCAACGGGATTCGATTAGCTCGCATGACATTCTCTATCGGGCGGAATTGAGGGAGGCGACGGCGCGATCGAGAGCCTGGGTGAGGACCTGCAGTTGCTCGGCGGCGACCGTAGTATTGCGGGCGTCGAGTGCCTCATTGACGCCGGGGATGACGACGGCCATGTAGCCGGTAAGTTCGCCTGGCGCGTAGATGGTGTGCTTGTACCAGGGACGATTGGGAAGCCCGGATTCGGAGAGCAAGGCGGTCTCTGTGTGTCGCAAAGCGAGATTGAGGCGGGCGAGATTGCCGGATGGCGCTTGCTGGGCTGGGTAAATCTGCTGCGCGGCCGAAAGAAAGCGCGCGGCGGCGGCTTCAGCAGGAGCGAAGTCAAGCGAGCCGAGATTCATGTTTTCGGCTTTATGTTTTGCGGCTTGAATGTAGGCGGAGACTTCGCGGGCGTAGGCCACGTAGTCGTAGGGAAGAACGTCGGCGCCGGCCATGCGAAGAGCTTCGAGACCGAGGATGCGAGCCATCTGCTGCAGGTAGACGAAGTGCGGATCGGCGTTCTGGGTGTACCAGGCGAAGTCGTCGAATGTGGAGTGATAGACGCCATAAGGACCGTTGGAGACCACGTCAGTGGAGGGAACGCCGGCGTGCTGCAGGAATGGCGTGTAGTCAGAGCCTGAGCCGAGATCGCCGAGATGGGTATCTTCGCCTTCGATTGGCGGAGCGTTCGACCCGCGATGCTCGTTGCCGGCGTTAGGATTGAGGCGCCACTGCTCGAAGACTGTTCCGCCCATTGGGCTGGGAACGGAGCGGGTGATGTCGCGGACAAACTGCTTGAGCGAGGGGACGGCAGAGGCGGAAAAGTTGGGGCCTGAGACGGCGACGTCGACATTGAAGTAGGCGACAGCGTGATCGAGGATTTTGCCCTGCTGCTCAACCCATTCAGTGGAACCGATGAGGCCTTCTTCTTCAGCGTCCCAACTGCAAAAGAGGATGGTGCGTTTGGGACGCCAGCCCTGATGGATGAGCGCACCGATACCGTGGACGGCTTCGAGCATGGCGGCGGTGCCGCTGGAGGGATCGACCGCGCCGTAGACCCAGGCGTCGCGATGATTGCCGACGATCACCCATGAATCGGGATCCTGCGAGCCTGAGATTCTGCCGACCACGTCCCAAATGATGCGGCGCTGGTAGTCCTGGTCAGAGACGAGGTGGACGCGAACGCCGCCGGGACCGAGGTGATAGCGGAAGGGCAGCGCGCCCTGCCAGCCGGCCGGCACGCCGGATCCCTTAAGAGCCTGAAGGATCGGGGCAGCGTCGTGATAGCTGATGGGAATCGAGATGATGTGCGGCTGATCGGCGTAAGGCGAAGTACGCTCGGAGTCAGGCAAGTCGGGCGTGGAGGCTACGCCAGGCGTTTCGGGATCGCCGGGATATTTGAAAAGATACTGCACGGATCCGCGCTGTACGCCGGTATCAGGACGCCAGGGGCCGATCGGCCAAGCGTCTCCTTTGTAATAACCGTCATCCTGCGGGTCAGAATAAAGAAGAACGCCGGCTGCTCCGTGCTGCTCAGCGAGGTCGACTTTGACGCCGCGAAAGTTTTCGCCGTAACGGCAGATGACGATCTTACCGTGGAGATCGATGTGCTGGGCTTCAAGCTCGTTGAAATCTTCGGGGCGGCCGTAATTGGCGTAGACGACTTCAGCAGTGACGTCGCCGGAGCCTGAGGAGCCGTTGAAGGGCATGACGACGCGAGGATCGTCCTGGTAGGGGTCGCCGGCGACGTGCTCGCGGGTGGGACCGCTCATGAGCAGATGGCCGCCCGGATCGTAGGCCTCAACGCGGACCACTTTGGGCTGATTGATGAGCACGCGAAAGGGAACGATCTGGGTGTCGAGGCCGGCGGCGCGAAATTTGCGCGCGACATATTCAGCGGTTTCGTGGTCTTCGGGCGTGGCGGCAAGATGAGGTGCGGCAGTGAGTTCTTTAAGCTCCTCGCCGGCCTCTTTGGCATTCGGAACGGCGAGGAATCTTTCTTCCAGTCTGGATTCGAGACCGAAGTCGGTGTAGCCGAATGCAGATTGCGGCGCCTGGGCGCGAAGCGGGAGAGGAAGCAGCGCAGCTACTAGAGCTGCCGACGAGAAACCGCAGGAACACGCTTTTCGCACGGTCATGAGGGAGGACGGCCTTTCGGCGAGTTGAATCTCCGGTCAGGCAACGGGTTGCGCACAATGAGCGCAGCGCTTTGCCGCCAGCGGAATGTCGCTGAGGCATTCGGGGCAAGGTTTAGTTGTGGCAGCGGCGGGCGCTTCGGGCTTCTTGAGGCGGGCCAGGAGAGAGTTCATGGGCAGCACGAAGACAAAATAAACCACCGCTGCAACCATCAGGAATTCAATCACGTTGTTGATGAAGTTGCCGATGGTGAGCTTGCCGCTGCCGATATGGAGGACGATGTAGCCGAAGTTCGGCTGGCCGACGGTGGCGCCGATCAAGGGGTTGATCACGTCGCTGACAAGCGAACTGACGATCTTGCCGAACGCGGCGCCGATAATCACGGCGACCGCCAGGTCCATTACGTTGCCGCGCAGAATAAAATCTCGAAATCCTTTGAGCATTGGATCCTCCGACGCACAAGAAGTTCCAACCGGCTCCGCGCCAACACTTGGCCCGCAGCGCGAGTGCCGGTTGAGCGTGCGCTCCTGCCCATCGTACACGGACGAGCGAACCATTGGCGCGGAAAACAGGCACGATGCGGACGGAGGGGGCAGGTGGAATCAGTGCACGGCGAGGAGCACGACAATCGCGGCGAGGATCAGGAGGTCGGCGTAGAGAAGGAGCATGACGCCGGCGTGGTAGAAGCTCCAGCGGCGCTGCAGGCAGCGGCTGGTTTCCCATGTGCCCCAGATTCCGAAGCAGGTTGGCACCAGAAGCGACGGCGAGCCGTGGATGTTGGGAAAGCCCCCCAGCACAAGCGCCAGTATTACGCTTCCCACCACCAGCACGGTTCCCCGCAGCAGCGATCTTGCTCGTATATTGAAGACGGCGTACCGCATGGCGCCAATGGATACTGT